>Ga0224535_1000017_pt1 | contig 77353 bp, 56 predicted proteins | sample 714E13034metaG_FD_179898 | JGI IMG/M metagenome (GOLD analysis project Ga0224535, IMG submission 179898) | Peat soil microbial communities from Stordalen Mire, Sweden - 717 E1 30-34 | ecosystem: Environmental > Terrestrial > Soil > Wetlands > Peat | place: Sweden: Norrbotten County, Stordalen... | reverse complement strand
CGCCTCGTGGATGATTCCGAAGATGGCGGCATCGATCGCCTCGGGAACGTTGGGGGCCGGCGCGGCGGACCTGGTTGGGATGGGGATGGAGGTCGCGAAGGGTGCAGCTCTCACCGCCGCGACGGTCGCTGTTGTTGCGGCGACTGGGGGCGCGGGAGCCGCCGCGGGCGGCGCTCTCGCAGCAACCGAAACGGCGGGCGCAGCCGCCGAGGGAGCAGGCGCAGCAGGCAGCGCCGGTATGGCCGCTGCCGGTGGTGCGGGCGATGCCGCTATGGAAGCATCGAGCGCGCCACTGCCGCCGGTTCCCGGTCCCACAGACTCAGGCTCGGCCAGCGCTCCGCCAGCACCTCCGCCCCCGCCCTCGGCGGCGGAAAGTCAGGCAAGTGCTCCGTCGGCTCCCCCGGCTCAGCCTTCGACGGCCAGAAATCTCCAAACGCTGGCCCAGCACGCCACCAATATCCACGTCCCGAACGATGGCTCGGGGCATTCGCCTTCGGCGCAACTTCGAGTTGAGAGAGAGGAGTAGCTCGTGACAGAAAAAGCAATCGTCCAAACGCCTTATCTTCGCGCCCGGCAGGAGTGGGACGAGCGATTTGGCGACCAAATCAAGAGCCGGAACAACTGGCGATTGGCGGCATTCCTGTCGATGGCGACGGCGCTGGTTTGCGTGACCGGCATGGTCGCCATCGGCTACCGCTCCAACACCGTTCCTTACGTCGTCGCTCTTGACGATGTGGGCAGGGCGGTTCCCGTCATCCCGGCGAAGCAGGTGGCGGTCAAGGATGTCCGCCTGCAGGAAGCCGTCGTCGCCCGTTGGGTCACAAATCTGCGTACAGTCATTGCCGATGCCGTAGCTCAGCGGCGGCTGGTCGATGAGGTATACGCCGAAACCGGCCAGAACTCGCCGGCATCAGCAATCATCACGGAGTTCTATTCCAAGAACTCGCCCTTCGACTTGCTGACCAAGCAGACCGTTGACGCCTCGGTCGAATCCATCGTGCAGCAGTCGCCCAAAACCTATGAAGTTGCGTGGACGGAAGTGACGCGCGACCTGAATGGCAACCTCATGTCGAGCCACAGATACCGGGCCTTTGTTTCCGTCGTGACGCAGGAAGTGACGGACGCAAGGCAGGCACTGGTCAATCCTCTGGGCCTTTACGTCACGAACCTGACCTGGGGTGAAGTGGTTTCGACTGCCACTGACCAGCAAAACAGCAACACCCAAAGCAGCAACGCTCAGAAGCCGAACGGAGGACAGAATCAATGACACGGTTCGTAACTATCGCAGTAGTCCTTGCACTCACGAGCACAGCGTCTGGAGCGCAAAACGCTACGCCGTTAACGCCCCAGCAGAAGCAGGACCTTACCGGCTACAACTTCAAGGGTGCGGAAACCGCGCTTCAAGCACAATCGAATCAGCCTGCGGCCAAGCAGCAATCGCTCACGCCGATTCCTGCGCTCAAGGTGCCGCCGATTGTCAGCAGCATATCTGCTGGGCAGGCATCCCAATCGACGGCCTCAACCGAAAAAGGCTCAGCCGTCCCGTTGAATTGGAAGCTGCCTCACGCTGACCTGAATGCCGTGGGCTTGAGCGCGGCGGAGGTCTCTCGCCTCTGGGAGACCTCCGCTTCGATGCCGACGCAGGGCGAGAACGGCAAGGTCGTCTATATCTACGGCCAGGGAATGCCGGTGCTCGTTTGCGCGCCGCTTCGTGTTTGTGCTATCGAACTCGAATCGGGTGAGCATCTCCAAAGTCAGCCGCAGATTGGCGACTCCCGCCGCTGGGAGATCACCCCGGTTCTCTCCGGTTCCGGTCTCGATGAGACGCCCATTCTCATCGTGAAACCGATTGAGGCTGGCCTTGAGACAGACATTATCGTGCCCACGGATAAGCGCACCTATGTGGTGCGCCTGGTCTCCGATCCAACGCGCTTCGTCTCGCGGCTGGCCTTTCAGTATCCCGATGAAGAGCGCGCCAAGTGGGCGGCCTTTACGGCCCGACAGGACGAGAGCAAACGCAACGCCGAGACTGTAGCTCAAGAGCGACACGACAAGGACCAGAAGGCTGGCGTTCTGCCGATGTCCGACAACGCTGTGGACCGCCTCTATCTCGATTACAAGCTCTCCGGCGATGAGCATCTTCGCCCGGATCATGTCTTCGACGATGGCCAGCACACCTATCTGATTTATCCGAACGATGGGCGCTTCCGTGAGCTGCCGACGTTGCTCCTGGTGGTTAACGGCAAGTCGGAACTGGTCAACTTCCGCGTAGATGGATCGCGCTACATCGTGGACCGTCTCTTCGACAAAGCGATTCTTGTGGTCGGTGTGGGCAAGAAGCAGACTCGCGTGACAATCACGCGCGAGACGCCGTACTCCCAGGCCGGAAAGGAGAACTGACGATGATGAAGCCTGACGAAAACCCGAAGCCTGTAAACCTCGAAGGTGAGCGCGAAGAGAATCAGGAAGAGGCTCTCGCAGCCGCACAGCCCGATAAGGTAGTGCGTGGCGTCAATGGTTCGCTCACGCCCAAGGCGCGCAAGTTGCGCCCTCTGGCCGGCATTATCCTGATCGCGCTGGTTGTGCTGGCCGCGGCCTATATGCGGCATGGGCTGGCCAACCGCCACAAGAAGACGGTCAAGCAGACCGATACTCAGAAGGTCGGCGCGGGACCGGCGACGACCGTCGAAAAGGGGCTTCTGTCGGATCAGGCGCGCAGCGGCCTGAACACCGGGCAAACTCACGTCCCCGATTCCTCCGCCCTTCGCTCATCTATATTGACCGGCGAGACCCCGGCAGGCCGCTCGGCTCAGCCGGGTGCGCCGGGCAGTTCAGCGAAAACAACCTCCATCCCGCCCATTGAGTACCGGCAGACCCCGGTTACGACCGCTGCAAACGGCTCGTTGTCCTATGCCGAGCAGCGGCGGCTCGACGAATTCAACCGGGAGCGCGAAGCGATGGAGGCTCCAACCTCGGTCAAGGGCAATCTCCCCGGCACTTCCAAGGAAACAGCATCGACCAGCTCCGAACCGCTGGCCGCCATTCAATCCGCTCTGCTGAATGCCCGGACGATGCTTGGGGGCGGAACTGGAAGCTCCCCTCAGTCGGCTCTCGCTCAGGCCGGTACGACCGGAACAGCCGAGCAGAGGTCGGATTACGACCGCCAGAACGATCAGGAGCAAAAGGCGGCCTTCGGCCAGCAACACTCAAAACGAGAGACGGAGTACCTGACTGCGACACGCGAGGCTCCGAAGGGCCAGTACGAGGTCAAGGCCGGGTGGCTGATCCCGGCGGTTCTCGAACAACAGCTTAATTCCGATCTTCCCGGTATGATTCGTGCTTTGGTCCGTGAAAATGTGTATGATTCCGCTACTGGGAGGTACATTTTAATACCTTCCGGGAGTACACTAATTGGGGTTTACAACTCCCACGTAGGCTACGGACAAAACGCCTTGCAGGCCGTCTGGCGAAGGATCGTCTTCCCGGATGGCTCCAGCCTCGCTCTTGGCGGGTTTGAAGGGGATGACAGTGCTGGTGCTGCCGGGTTCCGGGACCAGGTGAACAATCACTGGGGCCGGCTTCTCTCCGGCGCGCTTCTGACATCGGTCTTCGCCGCCGGCATCGAGGTCAGCCAAGGGTCGAACTCCTCGGTTCTGCAATCGCAAAGCGTCGGTCAGACGGTGGGACAGGCAGTTGGCCAGCAAGTCGGCGAACTCGGCACGGAAGTCACGCGCCGAAACCTGAATATCCAGCCCACGATTGTCGTGCGGCCCGGATACAGGTTCTTCGTGAGGGTCGAGAAAGACGTGAGATTCAGCGGCCCATATGCCCCGATGACAGGGGCGAACGGTCGGAGCAGCAGAATTACTGTATCAGCAGGAAGGGATGCCAGTGGCAGTCAAGAAGTCAGTAAAGAAAGCAGGCAAAAAGGCGGCAACGCGCAAGGTGAACCGTGAGGGGCAGCGGTGGACGGAAGATCGGCCGGGAATGACGCTGCGTCTTCCGCTCGATCTCCGCGAAGCCATCACTGAAGAATCCCGCGTAAAGGGCGATCTGGCCAGGATCGTCCTTTTTGCGTTAAGCCACGTGGATCAAGATGAGGTAGATATTCAGCAGACCCGCAAGGCCGGCATGGATCTCACCAACCCCCAACTCCTCCACGTCGGCGCGGAGGCACGCACCAAGCTCAAAGACTGGGCCGAAGCCGAAAGCGTCAGCGTAAACGCAATCGTCGTCAGCCTTCTCGATGAGTTCTTCGCGCGCCTGAAGAAGAGCAAAGCCCTGCGTGAGGAATTGCGGCTGGAGCTTCGCGCGCACCGGGGGTTTCTGCCAAGCTAAGCAGTTGCATTTTTTGTGATGCAACGACATCGTAGCCTATCGATTCGTATCCGCATCTTGCCTACATCTGACAAATTGGAAATCCGAGGCTCCAATGATCCTTTCGTGTGCAACCCCTCTTCAGATTATCGAATGGTTTCAGAGCGGTCAGTCTAAGGCGGATGTTCTTTGTATCCTTCTAGCACCTTCAAGCGAGGACCGCCAGCGGGTTCGTCAACTTGCCCAAGACTTTTTCAGATTCGATGCATTGATGCGGGAGCGAATTCACTTTGTCCTTTCGTACCCAGGAGCACAAAGCCCTCTAAGTATCCGAGATGAGCAAGGCGCTGTTGCCGTGTTCCCCGGTGAATCACTCTACCGGCCGGTTCGAGGAACGTATGCAGAATTATCTGGCTTTTATGAGAGTCAAGCGATTGACTTAATTGCAACGCAAATGGCGCTCTTCGTACCAGAATTCATGAACATCCTTGGTGTTGAACCTGAAAGTCTCCCGGCTTTATGCGTCTTGGTTCAGGGACAAGCGCAGATAAAAGTTATCAAAATGGATGCGAGATGGAATACAGATGATGTCCACAGCTGGCTTTTAAAATTGGCGAAGATCGCATATCGGCCCGAAAGTGAGCGGCATAATGTTGTGAGCTTAAATCAAGCTCTTGTTCGAACGAGGAACGTCATTTGTCAAACGGCGGACATTGAACGAGCGATCGAAGCCCGGCGGATGAAACTGCAAGATTCATTTCAATACTTCGCAAGTCGGGTCAGATTCAATGACGAAGACAAACTCCTGATTGCACGATTTCTAAACGCAGGCAGTCTATGCTTGGATAGTTTCGAAAACATGATTTCAACTCTATCGGTCAGACAGGACCAAGGGTTTGGTGAATCTGGCCCCGTCCGACACTTAAGAAAGCTTGTACGTGAAACAGAACAATACGAGGAAAGACTTTGCAATCTTGTGGAATCACTCAGCGTTTTCGATTCAATTCCAGCAATTCAAGAGCATCTCGCCGAACGCTCTCGTGAAACCATGCGCCTTTTTAATGAACTCGATTCAAACAACAGTGTTACTGTCGTCGCTCATACTACTTCAATGGTTGCGAATAGAGTAGAGGAGTTTTCCAAATCAACTGAGCGCATTATATCAACCGCAAAGCGCCTCGCCATGGTTGGCCCTTGGGTGGCGCATCTCGCAAAGCTACTTGGCGTTCCGTAGAGATTTGCGTTTTGTATGGATGTATCAATTGTCCGAATTACGCCCTGATAAGGAAAGTGCGGACATCAGTCGTTGTTTCAGTGGCCAGGCATCTTGTGCACAAATTCGTTCGATATTATTGATTCTTCCGTTCAGGCTGGTGATGTACTTGTCACGTTGACAATCGGTAATTTTGCCAATTTCGAGCTTATGAATTGCGGCTCGAATATCGCTCAGCTTTTCCTTGGGTGCGCGAATTATCTTCTTCCCAAGTCTTACCCCAGTGATTACTTTGCTGTCACTTCCATTCAAAATGACACGTTTCTTGGAAGACAGCTTGAAGCCATTGGTTGCCAGAGCTTGGCGAGCCAACTCCATTACTGAGCGCGCTTCCTTGCCGGAAAATATCAGATCATCGACCCATGCAGTTGCAGTGATCTGTTTCTCAGAACATTCTTCCAAAACTGGGCTGTAAATCGATGCAAGAAAGATGTTCGCAAGAGCTGGGCTTGTCGGAGCTCCCTGAGGAAGGTGCCAATCGTATGTTGTGAGTTGGGTGAGAAGACGGGCGATGGCAGGCGAGCAATGCAATACCTGCATCCAAACGAAATATACATGGCGGTTGGTCACGTTGGGGTAGTAGCTTTTTACATCCATTTTTACAACGCACTCGCTGCCGTGCAATAGATGTTGGGTCGCGTGTGTATTAACGCAACGCTCGGAAACCGCCCCGAAGAGAAAGTGCGGCAGTTTTACTGGTCTAAGCAACCGGTTCAGTATTTTTCTCTGGACCCGCTTCAACTCCTTCGAGGGGTTGTCGATGTTGCGAACTTTTCCTGCCTTCACCTCGCGCTGAAACGGTTTTGCAGGTTTTGTTTGTTGAAAAGGACTGTATTCAGCTCGCCAATTCTTTGCGAGCAAGCGAAGTGTTTCCCTGTCCTCTCCGAGACGATATTCGAGGTCGCGGAGACTTGTGATCGGTGTTCCCGAGCGGTCTTCCTGCGCTGGGTTCTTCGGTTGGTTCGTCATTCGATACCTCTAGCAGCAACTTTGTTAGTGCCAGAGAAAGGCTCGCAATATGCTCATGCGAAACCTTCTGCACATCAGCTTCCTCACTACCCAGAAGGCTGAGTAAGTGGAAGGGTATTTTGAGAGCCCTTGCTATCTTCTCAATTGTTTCAACTGAGGGCTGCCGTTTACCGGATTCGATTAGGGAGAGATAACTACGATCAATCTCCGCCCTATCGGCAAGTTCACCCTGCGAAATGTCCGCCAAAGAACGGGCGACGCGAATTGCTTTGGGATAGTTCATAAATGATTCCGTGGTTAAGAAACGGGCTCCCTGAAACTCACTCACTCTGTCCAGACTTTAGAATTTCAAAAACCTCTCTTGCGATCCGGCTTACCACTGCAAAAACTTCTTTTTGCGTGAGCTTTGTTTCGCGTTGCAGACGTTTGAGATCATCAATGCCCTTCTTGAGCTTGCTACGCTGTTTCGACGTCAGTTCGTTGTTGGCGTCTCCAAGTATCGCCTTTAGCTGGTCGATACAAGGGTCGATTTGCTTTGAGTTCATACTTCCTCCTCCGGTAATTACCGGGGGCGTAGCGGCGGGAACCAGAGTTGGAATACGAACTGAGTCGGGAGCCCTTTCTCTTTGCGGAGCCGAGCGACGCTGGGGCGTCTCTGGCTGCCAGTCAGGTTGATGCCTGCCTGGTCTTTGAACGGCAGGAGTGACCTGCCAAGGTACAAACTGCGTACCTCATTACGCTTGTGGCGAACCACAAGCTCCTGGAACCGTTTGTCTACGCCGGAGGATTGTCAAAGAGCAATCGAACGTCGGCGGTGCGCCGACCCAATTTCAAGGTAGCAAAGTGCTCACTCGTTGTCAACATAAAATGACTATACGTCATCATTTACTTGCTTCTGCCTGTATTCGACAGCTCGCAAGTTCAACAGTGAACGCCTTGTATCGAATTGAAAGTGGAGGAATTACCCATCGGGATGGTTAAGCAAGATGCTGGACGCTACCATCAGAAGAAAGGCATTCACGCCCGTCGGGTGGGCCAAACAAGACTGACGCGAAGCGGCAGCACATCACAGGGCGGGAAGACGGGCGCCGGCAAAAAATAGGGGCCTGCCTCGGCAGACCCCATATCTCAATGTTCATGAATTGCCGCTACGCGGCTTTTGCCTTCTTCGCTGTCACGGTGCGCGGCTGGTTCGGTTTCGCTTTGTCCGTCGCCTTCCGGGCGGCTTGCGTTTTCTCCTTGGCCGCGAACTCCTGCTTGACCTTGCTCGTGATCGCGGCCACGTCCACCTTGTAGAACTCCGCGGCTTCGCGCAGGGCTTTCGCGGATTCGTTGGGACTGTGCGCCGATTGCAGCACGGTGATTGCCACCAAAACGCGGCCGATGGTGCTCTCGTCGGCTTTGCGAAGAAAGGACGCAAGCACCTTGGCCGGGGCATCGCCGGTGCCGCTGGCCTTGCCGATGCCGTGAAGGCGAAAGACGACCGCCAGACGGCGCTCGTCCAAAGCGGCAGCAAGGCGCTCGGTGACAAAGAGCAGGTCACGCTTCATCAGCCGAACAGGAACCGCGTCACTGGTTGCTTTGAGGACGCGGAGGCCGGTTGCCTGGGCAATAGCTTCCTCGCGGCGGCGCTTCTCCTGCTCTGCCTTGAATGCCGTATCCGTCGCGGGCTTCTGTTTGCGGGCGTGGTGGATGGCGCATTCAGGATTGGCGCAGATGGTGCGGAGTTCGCCCTTCTCCGTGCCCTCGGTGACGATGGCCTCGGTGGTGTACTTGCACGTCTTGTATTCCGGCCAGTCGCTTTGCTTCTGGTTCGTCGGCTTCTCGGTGTGAATTTCGACGTACTTGTTGCGCGGCAGGGCGGCGCTGCCGTCGGTAGCCGCGTTGTAGGCCGATGAGATCTGAATCAGCTTCGGCTTGGCGACGATGGATTGCTCTACAAAGCCGTCCAATTTGGATTGATAGCAGGCCGGATCGGTGCAAGCGTCCTGCGCGATGTCGGCAAAGAGCAGCGCGTTTGCGCCGGTGCGTTTCGGGCAATCGTCGCAACTTCCGGCGGCGGGGTTGAGGGTGGTATCGGATTTTGAGAATGGCGCGTCTTTGAGAATGAGCAAAATATTCTGCTCAATCCACTCTTTCAAGTGGCGAACGGGGAGCAGAATGCGGCGTGCCTTGCTCTGGTTGCCGTTCCAATCGCTGCGGAAGCAAGCCGCGAGGGCCTGTTCCTGCTCGGCGGGTTGCAACTTGGCCAAAAGCAGCGCGTGGCCGATGCCGATTTCATCCTTGGCAAATGCTTCGGTGACGGCGGCGGCAAGCTCGGTCAACTTGACGCGCTGGAGGCAATAGGCCGGAGATTTACCAGTTTTGGCGGCAATCTGCTCGATGGAGTATTTCGGCTCTTCGAGCATGAGCAGGGCGCGGAATCCCTGCGCCTCTTCGAGCGGGTGAACGTCGCGGCGCTGGAGGTTTTCGATCAGTTGCGCTTCGAGTGCCTGAGCATCGGTCAGCGGAACGATGCGGACGGGGACGGTTTCGGCCTCGGCCAAGAGCGCGGCGCGATAGCGGCGCGCTCCGGCAACGATCTCAAAGCGATGGTCGGCGATAGGCCGGACAAGCAAGGGCGACAATATGCCCTGGCTGCGGATTGACTCGGCCAGTTCCTTGAGGGCGGCTTCGTCAAATACGCGGCGCGGGTTGGTCCTGGACTCTTCGAGCGCATTGAGTGGCACATTGCGGTATTCAGTGGTGGCTTGATTCGGCATGGTTGCTCTCTCCTTTTGAGCGGTTGGAAAAACTGTGAAGGTGGCGCGGACAGTGCCGGTCGCGCTGTCCGCTGGACGGGTGAGGAGCAGAGGCGGACTAAGCCGCTGCCTCTGCGGGCTGAGTGCTGGTTTCTTCGGTTGCCTCGACGGACAGAGCGCCGAGAATGATAGCGGAGGTGCGCTGAATAACTTCGAGGCTCTCGGTCAAGAGCACGGCGTTTCCTGCGTACATCTGGATGTAATCGCTTGACGCGGTTCCCATCTCCAAGCCGATGGCCTGTCCAACGATGAAGGCCACGGCCTCGGCTTCCGTCTCGCGCACGGTGGCGGTGGTCATGGTGCGGCGCTCGGTCTTGTGCAAAAGCTCGTGCGCGCACTCATGTACCAGCGTGGTGAACTCCTCGGCCTTCGACTGGCCAGGCAGCAGAGCAATTCTTCCGCCGTAGCTGACGCCAAGCGCCGGGGCAATCTTTTCGTTGTATTCGAGTTTGATGTTCTGCTCGTCGAGAAACGCAATCAGGCGTTCGCGCTGGTCGCCCACTTCGCCCGTAACGCTGTGCTCGAACTCCGGCAGGTCTGCGCCTTCGGTCTGCGAGCAATCGAAGACGTAGACGGCGCGGAAGCCAATCAACACAGAGGCGGGCTTTGCTTCCTGATTGGCGCTCGTGTCCTGCTCGTCATTCCTGCGCCGATGGCCAACGATGGGGGCAAGAATCTGAATGCCCTTCTCGCCCTTCCTCACAAACCGGCCCAACTCGTTCCAAGTGCGGATACCGGCAACGCGGGTAGCGGTTGGGCGCTGCCGTGCGATGGCGAGAATGTTGCCAAAGCTGTAATTGTGAAAACGGGCCATAGCGCCGAGATACGCGGTCAAGGCTTCACTCTTGCCTTCCTCAAGCTGCTTGAGCAGAAATTCAACGGCCTGTTTGATGAGTTGCTGTGCGGGGTTTTCGCGCTCGGTGGTGCGCTGCTGATAGGGGGAGTTGCTGCGCAGCGCCGCATTCTTCCTGTGCGGCGCGGTGGTTGACTGGTTGCGGCTGCTGTTGCTGTTGGTGCCGGTCGCTGCGTAGGTCATGATTCTTCTCCTTCGGAGTTTGGATTTGCCGTTTTTGAGCCCTGGGAGGGCTAAAAAAAGACATTCGTTTTATAGCTGCGAATTCGGGCGTAGTGAGGCGCTGTCCACCCCGAAGCCCGAAGGGGCGCGGAAGCGAGCACGGCGTTCTTTGCCGCGCAGAGCTGCACAAGCGGGATGGACAGAAGGAGCCGAACGGAGCCTATAGTTCGCACGGAAACGAATGTCGAGACGGGATGACCAGCCGCAGGCTGCACCTTACAAGGAAGGGCCGGCGTTGCGGGCAGGAACAGGCCCGCATGGATGGGGAGCGGAGAACGCCAGCTTCATCGGCGGTCGCAGTGAGGGAAGGGCGAAGCACCCTTCCCAAAAAGAAGGGAAGAAGAATTGGCGAATGAATGTGGAGTTAAGCGTAAAGAAGCGTAAGGCGTTCAACGTGAAGAACAAATCCCTCGGTCTCTGCGAAACAGTTTGAAAGAAACCGCGTCTATTGGAATGTACAGCGCATTACGAGAGGTGAAGCATGGCAGCTATTAGCGCAGTCGAGATGAGAACCTCGCGGCACTCCGTAGAGAAAAACAGAGAAGCCGATCCTGTTGTTGCTGAAAACAGTCTGCTAAAACGCTATGGGCCTTTGATGAACCTGGTTGATCTGGCTTCTATGCTTGATCGATCTCCCGACGGGCTTCGCGTTACGTTGCGATCCTCTGGTGAGTGGGTGGAAAAGATCAATGCTGCGCGCCTGCAACTTGGCCGTCGCGTCTACTTTCGCACCGCCGAAATCGCCGAAGCACTCGGTATCCGGTAGCGCGTTGCGTGGGGTCTGAACTCACCTCCGTCCGGTCGATTCTCGGCCTCCAGCCCGATCCTGCCATCGACGATCTTTCGCACGGCGGAAGTTCATCCCGGTCCATGGCAGCATTTTCACGCGCCCGATCTTCACGCCGCACCATCCTGAACCAGGACCAACGAATAAGGCTCGATGGCGTCACACTGCCGCTTACACAAAACGATCTCTGCGAAAGCGCCTATGACGCCGGAGCCATTGGTTTCATCGCCAAATTTCTCGTTCAAACCACTCTGCCGCACCGTCGTCAATCGGGTTCACACTACACGCGCACAGATGGCCGATTCACGCTGCGCATCACAGATGTCGGTGGCGCGGGGCTGCCCTTCGGCAGCTATCCGCGGCTGATTCTGATCTGGATGACATCGGAGGCCGTCCGCACGGCAAGCCGCGAACTGGAACTCGGCGCGTCTCTGTCACGCTTCATGGCGGAGCTCGGGCTCCAGGCCACCGGCGGCCACTGGGGAACGATTCCACGCTTCCGCGACCAAATGCAGCGGCTCATCGGCGCGGCAATTTCAATGCGCTGGGAGCAGGAGACAGACGGCCAGCAAAAAGCAGCCGGCGAAAACCTGCTACTGGCCGACCGCTTCCAACTGTGGTGGACACCGCAGATCCTTCCTACCGTGCCGTCGCCAGCATCTTCGATCACGCTTTCGGAGAAGTTCTTCGAGCAACTCGTGGCCGCGCCCGTTCCCCTCGATCTGCGGGCGGTCCGCGTGCTCAAGCAATCGCCACTGGCGCTCGATCTCTACGCCTGGGCAACGCGGCGCGTCAGCTATCTGGAGCGCCCGACGCTGATCTCCTGGGAGGCGCTGCGCCGGAGCTTCGGGGCCGGATATGCCGACACACCGCAAGGCCGCGTCAAGTTCCGTGCCAAGGTTCTTGACGCCCTCGGGCGCGTTTGCAACGTCTATTCCGCGCTGCGCCTTGAGATTGAGGACGGCGGTGTGCTGCTCCTTCCCTCTGCGCCGCACGTTCCCAGGCTCACCCGCTAAGCGCCGTAGGCGCCTTTCCCCCGCGAGGGGGCGGAGGTTCTTGCCGGTCAGCCGTCCGCTGGCAGCGCCGATTTCCACAATGGGCGCGGCGACTACAGGCTATCCATATAGGGTTCTCATACAGGTATACAGGGGGAAGCGCATCCATACCATAATCAGCAGGATGCGGGCGACATGTAGACCATTTATGCGCAGATGTAGACCAAATATGCGTGGAAATCCCGCATTTGTAGACCAAATATGCATGAACCGGTAGACCAAATATGCGTGGAAAACTGCCCGGCTACACGACACCCTGTGGATCGGTGCTGTGAGTATGGTGCGGTCTCCCGCTAGGCGGTCAATCGCATTTTCGGCTGGGTTCGATATCCGGAAGGCCGATAATGGAAAGACATACGCAAGGAACCAGCATGTCGCTCTTGATTGATGAAACTCCAGACGCAGCAGTATGGGTCCAACGAACTCTTGGCGGAGTGCCAATGGCTGAAAGCCTTGGACGCCTAGCCGCGGCAGTTATATGGACCGACAGTTATCTGCAAGATGGCGAACCAATTGGCGGGAATGACCCATCGCCTATCGTGGACGAAATCAATGAACAGGGACTTCCACTGTTACATGGACACGACCCTGGCCGTCCTGCCGGGCGATTCATCGCCGCACACGCATTTACCAGTCCGGGCGGTACTCAGTTCGTCGCTGCGATTTTGGCATATTACGAGCCAGATAGTCTGTTGAGCTTTGCCTCATTTGGTGTAAACCCGTTTCCGGTAGCCACTTTGCCGACTAGACTTGAATTACCTGCTGGCGCGCGAATTGAATTGGCAGCCGACCGAAGAGACGTTCCAGATCAATGGCTCGACGAGGTTTCAGAAGAGGCTCCTCTTTTCGTCAAGCAGGTACGGTCGTCACAAAATGATGCCGAATCATTGAAGGATCTGATACACGTCGGATTGCCGTACGCAGCATTGCTCTGGAATCCGCTTGTGAAGTCCTTCGGCGAGCAGGCGGGTAAAGACATCTATGCCGCTGTTCATCAGTGGCTTCAAAAGCTCTGGAAAAAATCGAAAGAGCGGCGCGACCCGATTTTGGACATACAAGCACACCACAACGGATGCACTGTGTCGTTTCTCTTTCGTGGACGCGATGTCGAACAGCATTATGCCGCCCATGCGGCGCTGCCGGCAGCGGCTGCGCAGGCCGCGAAGTTGATAGATGCTTTTGCTCAGTTTAACCCGAAGATCATAACTCTCTTTTATGAATTCGAGCAGGCGCGATGGATTCCTTCCTACGGCATCTTGATTGATGGGCGAATCGTCTCAGACCGCGGTATTCTCATCGCTTATGAGCAGATTCCCAAGAGCCTTAGCATGGGGCTTCTTCTCCGAGAAGAACAAGACGAGAAGCCGGAGGACGATCGGTAAGCTATGTGTGGTCGGCCGCCACTGTCGCAAATCCGATAAGCGACGCATCGCCGATCCGATCACAACTCCACCAATCAGTGGAGCGCACGCGGAATTGGTGGATCTGATCTTTGCTCGCGAGGTATGGTTATGAGGTCGAATAACACTGCTTTGGTAGATCTTGAAACGCCTTCAGTTGAGGAGCGGTGCGTGTGCATTGCCACCGAAGCCGGTTTACCGCTTGCTGCAATGATTTCCAGTTACTTCAACAGCCCCGGAAGATACTTTGCCGTCTTTGAGTTTCCGACTCTAGCGTTCCCGTACACGGGAGCTAGCGATGAGAGGAGTGACGGATACTTCGCGCAAATTCTGGGCGATAAAGCAGCCGGCGAGATCAATAATGCGCTAGCTCGCATACAGCCAAAGCACATTCTCTTGGCAGGCGTGACAGAGGTAGAACAAACGTACCTTCGTGTTCGGCTGCCCGAAGAACGACTCGTCGTAATTACAGACATCGGCCACTTTCTGTCGGAGTTCAGGAGTTTGGTTGACGAATCGGAGATTGTGATCTGTAAACCTGCTCAAATAGCCGAAGGGCTCCTTGTCGCAAAATACTCAAACAGGCGGCTTCGCATTGAGAATGATGCTCCGGACCTTCCCCAAGAGGAGCGAAAGGATCGCGCCGGACTGATTGTTCTAGAAGCAGAACTGGACCTCCACGATGTTGCCGCAATCAACTTTGCGGCGGCATCTAACCTCGATGTCGTCCTTGTCCCCCCGGTGGCGCGAGAGACCGTCAGAGCAATTCCTGAGATGCTGGCGAAATGGAGCAACGACCATTCGCATCACGAATACAAGCCCTTTGAACGGCAGATTCTGCGTCCTCTTCGCCACGTGAACTTCCAGCGATACGAGTTCGCAACATTTTTCACGCAGGGTGTCCCTTATGGCCTCTTGCTCAAAAACGTGATCCCCTTCACGCACGTACTGCGGCAGATCGACACAGGTATCTTCATTGCGAATAACCTGATGGACGACGACAACCCGCGAGCGTTCGGGTCCTCCCTTCATTTTTCCCCGCATTTCTTCCCGAGCGAGGAAACCGACGAGGTGATCAAGATCTTCGCGGAAAATAATTTTGTAACCCAAGCGCTCGTAGACGAGGAAGCTACCGCACGCAATCTCTCGGACTTTGCAAGCTATTACCCGTATGACGTACTCCATATTTGCTCCCACGGCGGGGAAACTGGCGGCTACTTTGTTGTGCAGACGTTCTCCGACAGAGATGGCAAGGAACACAGAGTCGAATACTACGAAGTGATACAGATTGACCCGGTAGATGGAAAAGTGGCCCAGCTAACTCGCAAAATGATCTATCACCGATTCGACGGACATAAGTGGGGATCTCCTCGCTTGCATGAAACACCGCAATATGTCTTCATCGACATGAATGCTGCGATGCGGGAGAACGAAACCGGCATTATCCGAGTTCCCGTTGACTATCCCATCGCGTTCTCTTGCCATATTCGCTGCCGCGACGGCTTGCATCAGGGGGCGTTTCAGACACTAGCGGATCTTGGTCGCCCGTTGATCTTCAATAACACGTGCTCATCGTCGCACGAGTTGGCTCCCATTTTCGTCTCGGCTGGTGCACGAGCTTATTTGGGAACACTGTGGAACGTTAGCAATACGACAGCGGTACAAGCAGCCAAGGCGTTCTATCGCAGGGCGATAACGGACCAGAATCTCCTGGCAGCCTTCTACGAGATGACGAAGGTGCCAACACGGGGCAAAGACGACAATGTTTATATTTTGTGGGGGCTTCACTTCAGCACGCTTCGCAGACCAACACAGCGGTCAGATGACGCAATTCTCGGTGCGTTGCTGCACAGCTTCCTAATGTGGCTACACAAAGTCACCACGACAAGCGATCCGGCGACCAAACGTAATGGGATACCGATTGTGGCATTTCTTTACAAGCAGCTCGTTCTGACTTTTGGTCCAGAACGTTTGGCGAAGCTAGAAAAGATTGACCGAGAGGAAATGCGGAAGATGATCGATAGTCTGGCCTCGGACGAAACAGAGGAAACGACGCGAGGGTACGACAACATTCTCATTTCCGAGGCCTTTGAGGGTGAGTACCCTGGCCTCACTGGTGCGGCAACTCTTAGTGAGCAGCAATTGACCGAATGAAAAAGTGCCCGCGCCGGTTCTAGCCGACGCGGGCGGCCCAGCTAATACTCGCTGGGCAGGTGGATGACGTTGTTGGCGAAGTAGAGCCTCACTTCGTCCAGCGGGAAATCGGTGAACGGGATCTCCTGCGTATAAACGACGTTACCGTTGCCATCGTCGCAGAGGAGGGTTGCGCTGCGGTCGGCGCGGACCTGCAACTTCCAGACCTGGAATTCTTCCTGAGTAACGCGCGATTCATGTTGCTGGGCGATTGCGATGATGTCGAGCAACCAGTAGGCTCCGCCCTGTTCGGCAAGGAATTGAGCGCCGTCGGTGTAGAGCACCGAGCGATTGATGCCGTGGCGATACCAGTTTTCAGAGCCGGTGAACTGCCGGAGTTGCGATTCTGAGAGTGTAGCTGCGTTCGTCATATTGTGCCTCTTTCGTTGAAGTGTCCCCCGCGGCGGGGGCGAGAGCAGGCACAATGCAGCCGGGACAAGCGCGGCAGTCATAGCTTTTTGGGGGAACCGCGACAAAGGCGTGGGGGAGCCAAAACAGCGTCATTGACGGCAAGCGACGGCGCTATAGTGACAGCTCCCCGCCAGCATTCAAGGGACACGCGAAAAGGCCATTATTGATGTTTTCGCAGTTTCGCAGAATGCAACGATGTGGCAACCGGCCAAGTATCGCCACTCCTTGAAATGCACCGAAAGGCTCGAAGAGCATCGTCAGCACCATCAAAATCAGAGAGAACAGGACAGGCAGCGGCATCCCAGCGCTACAAGAAGGTTGTTCTTGTATGGCGATGTCGCATATTTGCCGACACTTCCGTCTGTTCAACTCGCTTTATATGCCGGAATGCTCTCCTTTCTTCAATTTAGGTATACTTCTCATAAGATGTCTACGCATAAAGTGTAGACGTAAACGGGTCGGATAGACAACACTCTCGAACATGGAAGAAGAGCTTCCCAATCTGCTCCTTAAGGCATTAGGCCAGAGAATCAGAGAGTTGCGATCAAAACAGGGCTATTCGCAGGAGGCATTTGCCGACAAATGCGGCGTCCATCGGACGTTCATGGGGACGATCGAACGCGGCGAGAGCAACTTGAGCTTCCAGAACATCTTCAAGGTGGCAACCCACTTGGGAGTGTCTTTGTCGGAGCTCTTTCGTGACCTTGAAGGCACGGCCAGAACGCGGGGGTAAGGGGTTTGAGCGTGTCAACGAGGGACAACATTTTCGGATTATCGAATGCCAGGGTCGGCGGTCACACTGCGCGGTCGATGATGTTCCTGGAGATGCAGACTCTTGTTCGATCAATGCCTCTATCTACTCAGCAGACTGACTTTACCAGGGTCATAGTTGAGGAAAACATCCTGGAAAAGCCAACTCACGGAAGCCGTGTAAAGAGTCTGCGTCATTTGTCAGAGCTGTATGGTTTGGACCCATCCAGAGCGCTGTTTCGCACTCTTTGGAATTTTGGCCATTCGGACTTGGAGGCTTTATCTCAGCTCTGTCTTGTATGTACGTACGCCCGCGATCCACAACTGCGCCAGAGCTTCGAGCTGGTCCGAATGTTGCGGATAGGCGACGTTCTAGAGAGAGTTTCCATGGAACAGCATCTAGAAATCGGATTTCCAGGCCGCTTCAGCTCAGCGATGAAAAAATCTATGGCTCAGAACGTGAATACCACGTGGACCTTTGGCGGTCTCCTTGTAGGTAAGGCCAGGAAAACAAGAAAGGCCCCGCAGCCACGTCCAATTTCTGCCGCATATGCCATGTTCGTCGGATATTTGACAGGTCTTCGTGGTGAACAACTTCTGGACTCAGCATTTGCCTCTCTTGTTGCTTCCAATCGACTTGAATTGCTAGCGGCCCTGAGGCTTGCTTCCGCAAAAGGGATCCTTTCGCTAAAGGGCGCTGCCGGAATCGTGGAGTTCGATTTCTCGACTCTCTTGACGCCGATGGAACTGGGACGACTGAATGAATCGCATTGACCAATTGATTGAAAACTATCGGAGCCATATCCAGATGCCGTTGCGTCCTGGACTGGCTGCCGCCCAGCGTGTCTGGTTTGCCGTATATCCTGCCGTTGAGGAAAGAAGGCTCGTCAACCGAATTGACGAGTTCGAGATGATAACCAATGCAGCAGGGCATCTTTGGGTGCGAATCGACTTGAAAGGAAAGCTGGCAGAGTGGATTGGTTCCGTTGATGAAGATGAGCGTGCAGATTGGTTCAAACATCCTGACGACATTGATCTATATGCCAAGACCGAATGGAGAGATGTTCTGACGGACTTTATTTGCCAAAAGATTATTCATGCGCCAGACCAGGAGCACACTGTCTTTGCATTGACTGGGCTGATGGAACTCTACGATTTTTTCCACGTCTCTGATCTGATCGAAGGCATACTGAAGAACCTATGCGCAACCTGCTCAACTCACTCCCTTCCCAGTGTTTCCAGGCCGATGATGCTCTTGGCTGGACCTATCAGTTTTGGCAGGCGCAGCGGAAAAAGGAAGTCAACGACTCAGGTAAGAAGATTGGGGCCGATGAACTATCGCCGGTCACGCAGCTTTTCACCGAGGACTACATGGTGGAGTTCCTGCTCCACAACACGTTGGGCGCATGGTGGGCAGGCAAGCACGGCCCCATTCAGGCCAACACGGAAGAAGAGGCGCGTCTGCGCGCCGGGCTGGATGCACGCGAGGGCGTGCCCGCAATCGTGTGGAGCTATCTGCGCTTTGTGCAGGATGAAACGACGAAGCTGTGGAATCCGGCAGCGGGAGTCTTCGATGGCTGGCCCGGAGAAGCGAAGTCGATCACAATGCTCGACCCCTGCATGGGCAGTGGACACTTCCTCGTCTTTGCACTCGCTGCTGGTGCGCCTGCGCATGGAAGAGGAGCAGCTTTCAGCGAAGGATGCCGTGGTCGGGGTTCTCAAGGACAACATCCACGGCCTGGAGTTGGATGAGCGTTGCACGCAGATTGCCGCTTTCAATGTGGCGCTGGCGGCTTGGAAGCTGGCGGGCTATCAAACCCTGCTGCAACTTCACCTAGCCTGCTCGGGGCTGGCTCCTCGTGCTTCAGAGGAGGAGTGGATGGCGTTAGCAGGTACCGATGAACGACTTCACAACGGCATGGCGCGGCTTTATCGGTTATTCAAGGACGCTCCCGTGCTGGGAAGTCTCATCAACCCAAGTGATCACCGTAGAAGCCTTATCGAGGCTGACTTCCATGAAATTGAACCATTTCTCAAGGCCGCACTTGCATCAGATATGGCACAAAAGGCGATACCGCAAAATGACACCTACGAGCTTGGCGTAATAGCGCAAGGTATTGCCAAGGCCGCAGAGATACTTACCAGACGATTCACGCTTGTCGCAACGAATGTGCCGTACTTGGGGATATCGAAGCATCCTGATAAGCTACTGAGTTTCGTGAAAGACCGATATGACGTAGCCAAATACGATTTAGCTACCGTGTTCTTGGAGAGAACCCGTGAATTATTAGAAGCGGGAGGGGCGGTTGCCGATGTGACTCTTGGCGAATGGCTTTACCTTGGCCCTTACACGGCATATAGAACCCACTTTCTAAGAACCTTTCGACCGCTGGTGATTGCCCGACTCGGCTGGAATTCATTCTCGGTGCCGATCCGCGCAAATCCTGCACTAGTTATTGCATCAGAAAGGGTGAAAGCCAATGTGGTATTCGGACTGATTGATGGGAGTTCATGTCGTTCAGTCGAGAGTAACCGCCAGATATGCCTTTCCGAACGATTAGAGTTCGTTTCGATATCACAGGTAGAGAAGAACCCAGACTCGCGTTTCTTGGGAGAGACTGGTACAAACGACGACACATCTCTCCTTTCCGTTCATGCGAATGCACGAAGCGGTCTGCATGCTGGTGACCTAACACAGTTCTTCCGGAACTTCTGGGAAGTCGAGAAATTCTCTACTACGTGGGAGTCAGTCCAAACCGCCGTAAACGACACATCTACGTTTTCCGGGCGCGAACAGATTATTCGTTGGGAAAACGAGCAAGGGACATTGGCGGCATTGGCGGAAAGCGTTAAGCACTTGAATCACGCTGCTCAGAATTGGCGAGCCGGGAAGCCTTTTTGGGGAAAGCGAGGAGTTATTGTCGGTCTAATGGGAGATGCCGCGTGCAGCATTTATTCTGGCGACAGATACGACGTGAACAGTAGTGCAATCATTCCGAAAAACGAAGAGAATCTAGCGGCGTTGTGGTGCTTCTGCGAGTCAGGTCAATTCAGTGAGCAGGTTCGCCGCTTGGACAATTCACTCAAATTGGCACCGCAGACTCTTTTGAAGGTCGATTTCGATCTTACTCATTGGCAAAGTGTGGCGAAGGCGAAGTATCCGAACGGGTTACCGAAACCGTTCTCTAGTGACGCAGCGCAATGGATTTTCAATGGTCACCCGAAAGGTTCCGATCAGCCACTCCACGTAGCAGTTGCTCGTCTGCTCGGCTACGCATGGCCTCGCCTGTCCGGCAGCAGTTTTCCCGATTGTCCGGCACTTGGTCCCGACGGGCTTGAAGCCTTCGCCAACAGCGACGGCATCGTTTGCCTGCCGCCCGTCAATCGAGAGCAACCCGCCGCCAACCGTCTACGCCAGCTTCTCGCCGCTGCCCTCGGCACGCTCGACGAAGGTTCTCTGATCGCTGCTGCCGGACTCAAGGGGAGCAAATCCAAGACCCTCGAAGAGTGGCTGCGCGATGAGTTCTTTGAGCAGCACGCCAAGCTTTTCCATGACCGGCCCTTTATTTGGCACCTGTGGGATGGCCGACCGGATGGCTTCCATGTGCTGGTGAACTATCACAAACTGGACCACGCCACCTTGCAGAAGCTGACCTACAGCTACCTTGGCGACTGGATTCAGGATCAAGCCAGGGATGCGAAAGACAACAAGCCCGGCGCGGCAGAGCGCCTGGGCGCGGCACAGATCTTGCAGTCGAGGCTCTCTGCCATCCTGGAAGGCGAGGCGCCGCTGGACATCTTTGTCCGTTGGAAGGCGCTCAAGGATCAAGCCGAGGGCTGGCATCCGGACTTGAACGATGGTGTTCGGCAAAACATTCGTCCCTTTCTGCTGGCTGGTGACGTAGGCAAAAGGGGTGCGGGCCTCTTCCGGGCAATTCCGCTGAAGCTGAAAGAGAGCGACCGGGGCAACGAGCCGCAGCGCCCGAAGGAAGAGTATCCGTGGTTCTGGTGCGAGGAAGAGCCGGGAACGGACCCTGCGGGTGGAGAGAACTTTGTGGGCACGCGCTGGAACAATGTCCACCTGACGCTGGCGAAGAAGAAAGGCGCGAAGGCATGAACGTCCTCGCGGCGATTGTGGAGTCTTTGCATTGGGCGGCGAACTACAACAGCCACGAGCTGGCTGCGCCGACGGTCATTCTATGGCCGGATGAAGAACGGCTGTGGACGCAGACGATTCCGGCTCTGCGCGCAAGCTACCCCCTGCTACGGACGCTTGGGGATTACGATCCCGGCAATGGGACCGGCCCGGCTGTGTGGATACGGCATCAATTAGAGACCGAAAAGGGCGGCGACATTCCGGTGGTGTATCTTCCGGGGATAGCTCGCTCCGCGTTTCGCAGCGCGGACCAATGTCCGGCGGCGCTGACGCACCTTTTTGCACTGCAATTCCAGGGACAGTTCTGGACACAGAAGAACGGAAAAGATTGGACCCCCTTTGCGTTCCTATCGAGTGGCAATACGGGCCTCAGCCTCGATGTTGCTGCTGACCAGGAGACAAAGAAGGCTATCCAAGAGTGCCTACAGGCACTTTTGAAGGTGGAAGTCGCTTACCTGAAGACTGGGAAGCTGGAAGCTGCCGATTTCCGAGAGCTTGTGACGCCCGATCCTGCACGAACTATGCTCCGTTGGATGAGCGACCCGGTTCGCATTCAGCAGGAATTGACAAATGCCGGAGCAGGTTGGACCACCTTTTGCGCGGTGTGCCGGAAGACATATCAGTTCGATCCAGAGAAGGACGGCGCGATCACGGCAGCCGAAAAGCTGACGAGCGGCAAGGGCGCGTGGCCGACAGTGTGGCAACGATACAAGGATTCTTATCCGCACTTTCCCGGTGTAAAGGCGCTACTTGAGTCCCTTGCGCCAACAAGCCTTTTTGCTGAGAAAGCGAGTGAATACAAGCCACTCAGCAACCGCCGAGAAGAAGAGCTGTTGGCGAAAGAACTGCTCCAATTAGAGGCGCTTCCGCACAAGGATGCCCTGGCAAAAATCAAAGCCCTGGCCGCAGAGCACGGTCCACGGGCAAAGTGGGTATGGGCGGCGATGGGAGAGTCTCCGCTGGCTATGGCGATGGAGAACCTTGCAACTCTTGTTGCAACAGTTGATTCGACAGGGACGCCGGCCACGTGGGATGCACTTGCGGAGTTCTACAGTTCCACGGGATGGAAAGCTGATTGGAGTGTTCTGCGGGGACTGGATACCGTACGTTCCACCGCGCCCGCAAAGGCGTTGGCTGTTGCGATTCGCGCGGTATATATTCCATGGCTTGAAAAACTCGCAGTCACGGCGCAAGCGCAAGCATCCAATTACCCAAGCCACGGTCCTCAAACCTGCCGTTGTCAGACGGTGGAGGATGGCACTGTCTATCTGTTTGCCGATGGACTTCGCATGGACATCGCCAGAGGGCTAGAAGCGAGCCTTCTTAAGACAGGAGCCCCTATTGAGATTGCTCTGGACCACAACTGGGCAGCACTGCCAACGGTGACGGCGACGGCCAAGTCGGCATGGATGCCGTTGGCAGCGAGGCTCGGTGGGCCACTAGAAGGGACCGGCTTCCAAGCTGTGGAACAGAACAATGGAAAGGCGCTTACTCATTCGCGGTTCAAACAGCTTTTAGAAGAACTCGGGATATCCTTTCTGGAGTCCGGCGACGCGGGATCGCCAACCGGATGTGCATGGACAGAGATGGGATCTGTCGATTCCTATGGGCATGAGCAGGGTGCGAAGCTCGCATGGCGCATTGACGAGGAGATCACCGGACTGCGGCAGCGCATATTGGACCTGCTCAACGCTGGGTGGGCCAAAGTCGTGGTGACAACGGACCATGGCTGGCTGATGGTTCCAGGTGGTCTTCCCAAAGCTGAATTGCCGAAGCACTTGACTGCCACTCGCTGGAGCCGTTGCGCTCTTCCTGGGGAAGGTGCTCAGCATGGGTATCCGTTGACATCGTGGTTTTGGGATGCCGCTGAAAGCGTCGTCCTCGCCCCCGGTATTTCGTGCTTCTCGGCAGGAATGGAATACTCTCACGGCGGCCTTACCATTCAGGAATCGTTGATCCCATTGCTGACGGTATCGGCCAGAACGACGGGCGTGGCAAAGACTGTTAATCTGAAGAGCTGGAAGTGGGCGGGACTGAGATTGAATATGGTATTCACCGGCGCCCAAGGCCTCACTGTGGATCTTAGGAGCAAAGTTGCTGACCCAGATAGCAGCTTTGCAAAGAGTCCGGCAACCGTATCGGCTGACGGGGAGAAGACCAGTATCCTCGTTGCGGAAGACGATACCATCGGGACCGCGGCATTTCTCGTTGTCGTCGATAAGGCAGGCCAAGTCATTTTCAAACAGCCCATTGTGATTGGAGAGAACTAGTATGCAACTCGACGCCCTGGACCAAATAACAGCCAAGGCTTTCGAGGGTTTCCTCGTTCGCAAGGACCTCGTCCGTCAATTCAAAGGGCAATATCCTGTTCCTACATATGTGGCGGAGTTTCTCCTAGGTAGATACTGTGCCAGCGTGGATGAAATGGAAATCCAAGAAGGCCTGGCCATCGTGCAGCGGCAATTGTCGAGCCGCACGGTTCGGGCTGGCGAGGAAGAGCTATTCAAGGCCCGCGCGAAAGAACAGGGACGCGTCAAGCTAATCGATATTGTCAAAGCTCGCCTGGACGCCAAAAACGATTGTTTCCTGGCCGAGCTTCCCAGCCTGCGGCTGAGTGATGTTCGCATTGCGGATGAATTAGTCCACAAACATGACCGGATGCTCACTGGCGGATTCTACGCAGAAGTGGACCTCACCTACGATCCAAGTATTGCCGAAGAGAAGAATGGACGCCCGTTTGGAATTGAATCTCTGCGTGAGATCCAGCTATCAAAGAGCGACGTTCTGGAAGCCTTGTGTCGGGGAAGGTCTCATTTTTCGTTTAAGGAGTGGAAGGACGTTCTCCTGCGCAGCGTTGGTCTGGAGCCGTCAGTTCTCAGCGAGCGCACCTGTGACATCATGCTGCTTCGCATGGTCCCGTTTGTCGAGAATAATTACAATGCCGTTGAACTTGGTCCTCGCGGGACCGGCAAAAGCCATCTCTACCAGCAGGTATCGCCTTATGCTCATCTTGTCTCAGGAGGCAAAGCCTCTGTCGCAAAGATGTTTGTGAACAATGCCAATGGCCAGCGTGGCTTGGTCTGCCAATATGATGTAGTCTGCTTTGACGAAGTGTCCGGCATCTCCTTCGATCAGAAGGATGGCATCAATATCATGAAGGGGTACATGGAATCCGGAGAGTTCAGCCGGGGTAAGGAAAGTATTCGCGGCTTCGGCGGAATGGTCATGGTTGGCAACTTTGATGTAGATGTAGAACATCAACAACGAATTGGCCACTTATTTGGTCCGCTCCCGGCGGAGATGCGCGACGATACGGCATTTATGGATAGAATTCACTCCTATATTCCCGGATGGGATGTTCCAAAGGTCAGCCGCGAGCAGCTAACGGAACATTTCGGATTGGTCAGTGACTTTTTGTCTTCGTGCTGGAATCACCTGCGCTCCCAGAGCCGTGTAAACAAGCTGCAGGGGCGCGTCCTTTTTGGTGGAGCTTTGAGTGGTCGTGATACAACCGCCGTGCAGAAATCAATGAGCGGGCTGCTTAAACTCATGTTTCCGGACCCCGAGGCAGACATACCTGACGAGGCCATCGAATGGGCCGCGAAGCTTGCGTTGGAATGCCGTCGAAGGGTGAAGGAGCAGCAGAAACGCATCGGAGCAGCAGAATTTAGAAATACCCATTTCAGCTTTACTATGTGCCCAGATGGAATCGAGCAGTTTGTCGCGACCCCAGAATTGCACAGTGAGAATAGTATTGGCAGTGATCCGCTCCCGGCCGGTCAGGTGTGGGCATTGTCTCCAGGTGGTGCGGATGAGAATCCGGGACTTTTCCGCATAGAAGTCACAGAGGGGCCTGGAAGCGGAATCAAGATACTTAATCAAACACCTCCAGGGCCTCTCAAAGAGAGTGTGCGTTGCGCCGAGCAGAATTTGTATTCCAGATCTAAGCAGCTCGTGGGTGATCGTGATCCTCGCGCCCACGAGTTCACAATCCAGTTTCGCGCATTCGATGCATGCAAGAGTGCAGCAGCCACGGGTATACCAATCTTGCTCGCCATGAGTTCTGCCCTCGTCGAGCGTAGTCTGGAAGGCGGATTGGTAATCGTTGGCGGACTCAACCTCGGGGGGTCTGTTGAGCCGATTTATAACGCTGTGAGCATCATCGAACTTGCCGCGGACAAGGGTGCACAAAAAATCCTGATGCCCGTCACCGTGCGTAAGCAGTTATTCGACTTGCCCGATGAACTTGCCACAAAGGTTACAGTTGTGTTTTACGCGGATGCAAGAGACGCACTTCTCAAGGCGCTCAGCGAGTAAATTGCGTTTAGATACTGGCCTTTGGCAATATCGTCGAGCTTTTGCTCAAAGAGGTGCGCATGCGCCCTGGTTTACCGCAGCGGCTCAGTCCCTTCGTTGAGGATGTCGAGGTAGCCTTTGTAAACGAATAAGCGGTGACGTTCCCGCCCGGTTGTTTCTTCAAGGATGCCCAAGTCGATCATGTGGCCTAGAGATTTTGCGACGGTTGGAGCTGAGATGCCGATCTTCTTTGCTGCCGAAGGAATCGCGATGATGGGGTTCCGTTGCATGTGCTGGAACACTCTGAGAACCGAGGCTGCCGGTCTTCCGAGGGTCTCGATCTTCTTTTGGTCCTGGCTGAAGTGTTCCAGAATCTCTCGTGCCGCGCTGGCTGCTTGTTCGGCGGTGTCGCGCACGCCGATGAGGAAGAAGTCGAGCCATCCCTCCCAGTCGCCCTTGGTGCGCACGCGCTCAAGCAATTCGTAGTAGGCTGCACGATTCGTCTTAAAGTAAAGACTGAGGTAAAGAATAGGCTCCCTCAGCGCACCCTGAGCACAGAGCAGGAACGTAATGAGCAGTCTGCCAAGTCTGCCATTGCCGTCCAGGAATGGATGGATGGTTTCAAACTGTACATGCAAAAGGCCGGCTTTGATGAGCGAAGGCAGCCCTGTCTGTTCGTCATGCAAGAAAAGCTCAAGCTGATTCAGACACTCATCCAGCAGTTCTGGCGGCGGGGGGACGAAGACTGCATTGCCGGGGCGGCTGCCGCCAATCCAATTCTGGCTGCGGCGGAACTCGCCGGGCTGCTTGCCGCTGCCTCGTCCCTTGGATAGCAGGATCTCGTGAATTTCCCGAATCAGACGCAGGCTCAACGGAAAGCCTGAGCGCATTCGCTCCAGGCCGTGGTTCATTGCCGCGACATAATTCGAGACCTCCTGCACATCCTCAATGGGCGCGCCCGGTGCCTCATCGTTCTCGTACAGCAAAAGATCAGAGAGCGACGACTGCGTGCCCTCGATTTGGGAAGAGAGCACAGCTTCTTTGCGAACGTAGGTGTAGAGGAGCAGCGAAAGGTCTGGCAGTAGCGAAGCCAGCCCGTCGAGCCTGCCAATGGCCTGGTTGGCCTGTTCCAGTAGAATTTGGAAACGCGAGAGATCGACCGGAGGATCGGGCGGCAATGGCGGAGGCACGAAGGCGCGGACACCTTCGCCGTGAAACTGCTTTAGGACATAACGTCCTTGCCGGGCGTTGTGATCGGTGTCTGGCACGGCATCCTTTCGTTAGTTTTTCTACAACGAAAGGATAGTTTATTATCGTTTCGTTAAAAATCCTAGCGAAAAATTTAGAGGGTATAGATTATGGTATAGATTCGAATCCGAATTTTAGCATTATGTTCATTCCATTTATCTTAGCTGCGTATTCGAATCCCCATCTCCCGCCAGGAATCCTTCCAGGAACATCCCAAGACATCCAACAGAAAGACGTAACGCCTTGCAAAAGCTAGGCCTTACGTCTTCTGCGTCCAGACGCGTCCAGGTGCAGCCGTGTTTTGGCGGGGGTACTTTTTTAGGCATTTTTGTTTTGAGGTGAGGGCATTTTTCCGAAGCGGGGGGGCGGGCGAGATGGCGCTGACCGACACTGAAATCAAAAAGGCCAAGGCGAAGGAAAAGGCCTGCCCGAATTATGCCGCTTTTGCCGGGTGCCCCATCCTTGAATCGCTCTTTGATTCAAGGGTGGGAAACCATGAACCTTGCGGGTTGCGACGAGCCTTTTCTCTCCCGTAGGCCGAGCCGTTCCTCTCCCGTAGGGAGAGAAGGAAAATAGCCCAGGATGAAGCGCAGCGCAATCCTGGGAAAGCGGTCCACCAAAATCCCCAGCCCCGTAGGGGCGCAACGAACCCCCTGCGAGCGAATAGCGAGCGACTAGCCCCACCGCAGGTGGGATAGCTCTGCCTTTCTGCATTCTTTAGCCATATACTCTATGAATTCACTCAAATTATTGGCATCTGTGCTATGCACAGAACGGCTTGGAGGAATTCATGGCAGGAGTGGGTTACGCCAGTTCGAGATGCGCTGCAACTTTGTTGCTTATCATCGCCGGGTGCCCCATCCTTGAATCGCTTTTTGATTCAAGGGTGGGAGACCATGAACCTTGCGGGTTGCGGCGAGCCGTTCCTCTCCCGTAGGGAGAGAAGGAAAATAGCCCAGGATGAAGCGCAGCGCAATCCTGGGAAAGCGGTCCACCAAAATCCCCAGCCCCGTAGGGGCGCAACGAACCCCCTGCGAGCGAATAGCGAGCGAATAGCCCCACCGCAGGTGGGATAGCTCTGCCTTTCTGCATTCTTTAGCCATATACTCTATGAATTCACTCAAATTATTGGCATCTGTCCTATGCGCAGAACGGTTTGGAGGAATTCATGGCAGGAGTGGGTTACGCCAGTTCGAGATGCGCTGCAACTTTATTGCTCATTCTCGCAGGCGCGCTCGCGCTCTCGGCGCAAGTCCCAACTGCGCGGCAAGAACGTGAGCCCGTTGCCGAAGAAAGTTCTTTGGTCCTCCATGTCACAACCCGCGAAGTCGTCATCGATGTAATTGCGGTCGATGGTCATGATCGCTCTGTTACGGATCTCTCTGCAGGCGAACTCCGGGTCAAGGAGAAACTCGGCAAATCCGCCGAAATGCCTGAATCGATTTCCAGCCTCAAGTTGATCGATCCGAACGCCGCATCTCCCGGCGATCTTCCCCAAAACGGCTTCAGAATCGCCGCCAACGAAAGCTGCCTGCAGCGCCAGTCAATCCACTACCAGCTTGTCTACAACCCTGGACCGCAGGCCATGATACCGGGCGATCACACGGTAAACATCAGCACAACTCGCCGGGGCGTTCGCCTCTTTTACCGTCACAGTTATTTCATCGGAGCCACGGCGCCAGTCGAGACCGCAGTCGCCAAAACCAAGGCGCAGATGGACCAGGAACTCCAGCTTGATGCTTGCAGCCACCCGCTGACCCCGCTCTCCATCTCCTTGCGGGCAGTTCGTATCTCCACCGGGTCAAAGGATACCGTCCGCTACAAACTCAATATTGACAATGACTCTCTTGCCTTTGTCTCTTTCTCCAATAACGGCCGCCGAATCCAACTCGACTACGGCGCCTGCAACTTCAATGCTGCTGGCCCCCACTCAACTACATGACAACCACCATGGATCAGGTCCTCACGCCTTTGGAGTACTCAGGCGCTGAGGCTCACGGCTTGCAGCGCCTCCTCGAGTTTGCCGCACCGGCGGACCTCGCCATGACCCGCTTCGTGGTTCGTGATCGCGCCACCGGCAACCTGGGATTGGTCGATGTCGTGTTCAACTTCCCGGAGGAACCTTTTCAGCGTGACGCCGCTATGCTAGGCGCTCCTGATAAGCAGTTGCATACTGTCAGTCTTGCAGACAATTCCTTCTTAACTGCCTTCGAAAGCGGTGCCTTCGATCCCTATGCTGATCCCATCCAGGGACCTGTTGGTTCTTATGGATCCGTTGTACCCGCAGCACATGCTTTCTGTGGCGATGTATTCGAGCTAAAGCCAGGCATTCGTGTCCTTCCGGATTTTCGCGAACTCGACTCGATTGGTTCCATATACACCAGTTCTCTAGCTGTCCCCTATCAGAATTTGCCTGCAAACACAGGGATTCCGGGTGTCACGGACCGCATCGCATGGTTTGGTGTGGACTATCACGCCACGTTCTGGGTTAGCAATCCAGGCAAATACGAATTCAAACTTATGTCTGACGACGGGGCCTTACTACAGATCGACGACAAGCGCGTCATCAATAACGATTATCTCCACTGTGCTCGAAGGTCCTCTGGCATAATCGTGCTTGATGCGGGCCGTCACACAATCCACGTCCCATATTTCGAAGGCACTCCAACGGGTGTGGCTTTGGCCCTCTGGGTACGCACTCCCGGCGAGAAGGATTGGAAGCTCTTCGACCTGCGCGAGTTTGAAGAGCCGCTTCGCAATAAACAGTAAGAATCCGGGTGCCCCATCCCACCCTTGCGCTTTTTTCTGGTTGGGTGCCCCATCCTTGAATCGTTCTTTGATTCAAGGGTAGGAAACCATGAACTCTGATGGTTGCGACGAGCCTTTCCTCTCCCGTAGGGAGAGAACGAAAATAGCCCAGGATGAAGCGCAGCGCAATCCTGGGAAAGCATTCCACCGAAACCCCTCGGCCCCGTAGGGGAGGAACGAATCCCTCTGCATGAACTAACCCCTGATCTCTGACCCCTGACCCCTGGCCACTGGCCACTGTCCCCTGACAACTTCCCTCTGGTCCCTCGCCCCTCTCGTCTGCTACACTCGCTTGCAACTCTCCCAACATGCTTTTCAAAGCTCACAGCGCGGCTGTTTACGGAATCGATGCCAATCTCATCGACGTCGAGGTGGACTATAGCGGCGTGGTCGCGGAAAAGGACATCTTCCACACCGTCGGCCTTCCCGACGCCGCTGTGCGCGAGAGCCGCGACCGTGTCCGTGCCGCCATCAAGAACTCCGGCTATACAATTCCGCCCACGCACATCACCATCAACCTCGCGCCCGCCGACCTCAAAAAGGAAGGATCGGGCTTTGATCTGCCCATCGCCGTCGGCATCCTGGGCGCTTATGGCGCGCTGCGCGCCACTGACCTGAGCCAGTTTCTGCTGGTGGGCGAACTGGGCCTGGATGGCGGCGTCCGCGCCGTCCCCGGCATGTTGCCTGTGGCCATCATGGCGCGCGAAAAGGGCATTCCCAACCTGATTCTTCCGGCGGCCAACGCCGCCGAGGCCGCCGTGGTCGAGGGCGTCAACGTCTATCCGGCCAGCTCGCTGCTCGATGTGCTGGAACTGCTCAACACCATGGTTGTGGGCGTGATTCAGCGCGAGCCCTACCACGTCTCCACTGAAGCGCTGCTCGGCGAGCTGCAGCACTTTTCCGTTGATTTCAGTGATGTGCGCGGCCAGCAGACGGCCAAGCGCGCCCTGGAAGTGGCAGCGGCCGGCAGTCACAACATTCTCATGATCGGCCCCCCCGGCTCGGGCAAAACCATGCTGGCCAAGCGCCTGCCCTCGATCCTGGCGCCGCTGACCTTCGATGAGGCTCTGGAAACCACCAAGATTCACTCCGTCGCCGGCGTGCTCGACGCCGCGGCCGGACTCGTGACCCAGCGGCCCTTCCGCTCGCCGCACCATACCATTAGCGACGCCGGGCTGATCGGCGGCGGCATCATTCCCCGTCCCGGCGAGGTCTCGCTGGCTCACAACGGCCTGCTGTTTCTCGACGAACTGCCGGAGTTTCCCCGCAACGTGCTCGAAGTCCTTCGCCAGCCCCTCGAAGACCATACGGTCACCATCGCGCGGGCCAGCATGTCGCTCAGCTTTCCCGCTCGTTTCATGCTTGCGGCGGCCATGAATCCCTGTCCCTGCGGCTATTTCAACGACAAATCTCGGGAGTGCCAGTGCACCCCGCCGATGATTCAGCGCTATATCGCCAAGATCTCCGGGCCGCTGCTCGACCGCATCGATATTCACATCGAAGTTCCGGCGGTGAAATACAAGGAACTGCGCGGCGGGGCTGCGGCCGAAGGCTCGGCCGAGATTCGCGCCCGTGTGCTGGCTGCCCGTGAACGCCAGCGCCATCGCTTCCACCGCTCCGGCGAAAAAACCTATTCCAACGCGCAGATGACCACCCGCCAGATCCGCGCCTACTGCGAACTGGGCGCCGACGCCGAGCGGCTGCTGGAGCGCGCCATGCAGCAGCAGGGCCTTACCGCCCGCGCCCATGACCGCATTCTCAAGGTCGCCCGCACAATCGCGGATCTGGAAGGCGCCGAGAGCCTGAGCGTGGCTCACCTGGCAGAGGCCATCCAGTACCGCACCCTGGACCGCAGCTACTGGGCGTGAAATACTTCTTGACCTGGGCGGGGACTCGTTATACATTCTAAAGTGCCATCCATCAAGGGCGGAGCGCGATGGTATGAGCGTGCGCCCTTCTGCTGTTTCCTGCATGAGTTCTGAATTGAGGATCATCGGTTGATTCCTCAGTGCGTTGTCTCTGTCGGAATGGAAACGCAGGGCGGATGGTTCCCAAGATGGCAATCCGTATCTCTGATACCGCTTAATGCCTGTTCCACCATGTGCGAAAATGTGCCAGAATTTTGAGCTGTGCGCCCATTTCGTACGTCTAAATCTTGGGAGTGAAAAATGGGGTAGTCCCATGCCGCATTGGCTCCCCTTGATGCACCGCCAGCGCCAGTTCGGTTCCGCGCGGGGCCAATTTTTTGAAGGAGAAACTCGTAATGCGTTCCGATTTGGTTTTTGGGGCACTTTCGCATGTGTCCAATCGCTACCGGTTGTGCCAACTGGCGAGCAAGGCAACCCGCAAGCTGCACAGGCCGAATACCAGGGTGCAGGACACGGCAAATGAAGTTCTTGCCCGTTTTCAGAGCATTAATCCCGCGTCTTTGGAGCCGGTAATGGCATCCAAGGAGCAGCCACTAGAAGAGAGCCGCGCCGCCTAGGCGGTCTCTCCCGCAGGGTATAGTTGAATCAGCATCGGTGAATGGCGGCTTTCCGTCGAGAGTAGCAGTCCATTCAGGTATTCAATGCTCCGCTTGGTTCCAGCAGAGGCTTCCGATGCGGCGCAGGCCGGCCGCAAGCTCAGCATTCCCACCCGTTGTTCTCCCGGAGCACCTCCCCGTTCCGGATCCTTCCAACCCATCCTTTCCTGTTGCAGGTGAACATGACCATCGCAGAACTAAAAGAAAAAAACATCACTGAATTGACCCGAATCGCGCGCACCCTGGAAATCCAGGGCACCAGCGCCCTTCGCAAGCAGGATCTGATCTTCAAGATTCTTCAGGCGCAAAGCGAAAAGGAAGGCCACATCTTTGCCGAGGGCGTGCTGGAAATTCTGCCCGACGGCTACGGCTTCCTGCGCTCGCCGGACTACAACTATCTGCCCGGCCCGGACGATATTTACGTCTCCCCGTCGCAGATTCGCAAATTTGATCTCAAAACCGGCGACTCGATCAGCGGCAACGTCCGTCCGCCGCACGAGGGCGAGAAGTATTTTGCCCTGGTCAAGATCGAGGCCATCAACTTCGAGTCGCCTGAAGAGACCCGCAACAAGATTCTCTTCGACAATCTGACGCCGCTCTATCCCCAGGAACGCATCAAGCTGGAGACGACGCGCGAGGCCATCAGCGGCCGGGTCATGGACCTGCTGACCCCGGTGGGCAAGGGCCAGCGCGGCCTGATTGTCGCTCCGCCCCGCACCGGCAAGACCATGCTGCTGCAGGGGTTGGCCAACTCCATCTCCACCAACCATCCCGAGGTCATCCTCATCGTTCTGCTCATTGACGAGCGCCCCGAGGAAGTCACCGACATGCAGCGCTCGGTCAAGGGCGAAGTGATCAGCTCCACCTTTGACGAGCCAGCCGCCCGCCACGTACAAGTCGCGGAAATGGTCATCGAAAAGGCCAAGCGCCTGGTCGAGCACAAGCGCGACGTGGTGATTCTGCTGGATTCGATTACCCGCCTGGCGCGCGCCTACAACACCATCGTTCCCCCTTCGGGCAAGGTGCTCTCTGGCGGCGTCGATTCCAACGCGTTGCAGCGCCCCAAGCGCTTCTTCGGCGCGGCGCGCAACATCGAGGAAGGCGGCTCGCTGACCATCATCTCCACCGCGCTGATCGATACCGGATCGCGCATGGACGAGGTCATCTTCGAGGAGTTCAAGGGCACCGGCAACATGGAAATCATCCTGGACCGCAAACTCGTCGACAAGCGCGTCTTCCCGGCCATCGACATCCAGCGCTCTGGCACCCGCAAGGAAGAGCTGCTCATCCCCAAGGAGGATTTGCAGCGCATCTGGATTCTGCGCAAGGTGCTCAATCCGCTTTCGCCGGTCGAGGCTATGGAGTTGTTGATCAGCCGCCTGGAAAAGGTGCGCAACAACGCCGAATTCCTGGCCAACATGAATCAGCTGTAGGGCTTTTGCGGACCGCGAATGGGTCACAACTGCTGGGCGCCCCATCCTTGCCGCGTTTTTGTTCATGCGGCAAGGGTGGGATACCGCAAACCTAAACAGGCCGCGCACTTTCGCGGCGTCAACGAGGACGGCTCTTCCCCAAAAGAGCCGCTCGCTGCTAAGATAATGAAAGTCGTGGGGCTGTAGCTCAGCTGGGAGAGCGCCTCGTTCGCAACGAGGAGGTCAGCGGTTCGATCCCGCTCAGCTCCACCAAATAAAACTCAAATCAATCCATATCACTACTTTTTCAGTCCCAGCGCCTCCACCGTTGCCGGATCGGGCTGTGCCAACTCTCCATCCTTCTTGAACACCACCGTGCTTACAACGGCACAACAAACAGGGTGATCGACTGCGCCGGGAAGGTGTAGTTGCTGATGGCACTGTTCGTGCTTCCCGATGCCGGCGGCGTCACGGTCACTGCTGGTTGCGCCACGATGGCGGCAAGGTTGGCATTGCTGTAGAGGTAGGCCTGCGCAGTGGTTACAGTTGACGGCAGGCCCGTGAGCGAGAGCGTGCTGGTCAGGTCTCCATAGGTCTTGTTGATGACGACCACGGTCATGGCGTTGTCTGAGGTGCGAAGCGCTCCATAAACCGAGAGCGTGCCCTGGTCGGCGCTGCTCGAGGCCAGCGCCATGTCGCCGAAGACCGAGTTCTTTCCGTCGTAGTTGCGGTAAATCTTGAAGGCCATCAAGCCGGGAACCTGCGTCTTTGGATTCGGCGGCCCCCACAGAGTGGCCATATCCAGGCCGTAGCTTCCGAAGATGCCCAGAATGTCGGCCTGTGCCACTGCGCCATTGATGGATTCCTGCCCGCCCCAGTTGTATTCCGTGAAGGCAATCTTGGTGCCGGGGTAGTCTTTCGCAACCCATGCCTGCGCCATCGGAATGAGTTGTGGAGCCTGCAAAGGAACATTGCAGCTTGTGGTGTAATTCGAGTCCGTAACGTAGTTCGGCTGTGGGAATTTGGGATCGGTATAAGTCGGGTCCCATAATGCGCGCGTCGAGTTCAGGCGCGCTTCTTGCTCTCCGCTGTCGCCCGCCGTCGTCAGGCTTACTTCGCTGCCGTTATAGGTGGCCGCAAAATAGGTGTGCAGGTCCAGGTAATCCAGCAACCTGCCATATGCGGCTTCCTGAGCTTTGAATTGCTGCAAATAGTATTCAATGAATGGAACGCCGCCGTGCGCATTTCGATCAATCGGATTGTTCCACGGCTGATAACAGGAGCCCGTCTTGTGCAAGCCGTTTTTGATGTCCTTCATGGAATAGAAATAATTCCACCAGTAGTTAATCACCGGCCCGTTCACCGCGGCTGTCGGATCGGCGGTCTTGATGGCTAGCGCCGTGGCAATGCCGTTGTTCGTCACCTCGTCATAGGTTGAATCGATGGGATGCACGTCACGATGGACGCCGTTCCACCCGGCAGGTTCGTTGTCCAGGTCGTAGAAGGCTACGCCGCCATTGGACGCGGTGCCAAACTTGCTCACGAGGTATGTCACCCAATCGCCGGCCCATACAGGGCCAACCGCGATGCTGGTGAGGGTCGGATCGTTACCAGTGATCTTAGTCTGATCGGCATTTTCCCCGTCGCCGCAACCGGGATTGCGTGGATCAAAGGCATACTGGTCGGGATAAGTCGAAGCCGGAAAGCTGCACGACGAGTCGTCCTTTGCCACCCAGCCGAGCACGTCCACCGTGCCTAGCGTCTTGGCTCCAATCGAGGCGTCGAAAGCGACCTGGGAATTGAACTCGCCGGTCTCCTCCTGACCGGTGGTGCCGGTCTTGTTTTCAAAGTGCTGGTCGCTGCCGGTTCCGGTTATGTCCAGCTTGTAGTTGTAGCGGGAGGTGGCGTCTCCGCCAAAGCGATCGATGGTGATGTTGGCTGCCCTGGCTGCGGAAGCGTAAAGGTTATACGCATTCCAGCCGTAGATGTATGGGCTGATGGTGTGCGTCTGGTTGGTTGCATCCACCGTCAGCGCCGGACCGGCAGCCGCTGCTGGCGGGCTGAGGGTCACAGTCACGCTGCTGCTCTGGGTTGTGTTCTGGGTGCCGGTGGCCGTAACTGTAACGGAGGCCGGAGCAGGGTAGGGCGTGGTGTAGAGGCCGCTTGTGCTGATGGTGCCTGGGCTCAGGCTGCTGTCCGAAGGCGCGGTCACCGACCAGGTCACCGCCGAGGTAACCGTGCCGGCAATCTCTGACGATAATTGCAACTGGCCCCCGATAATAGCGGACGCGGGACTGGGGAATACGGTAATCGCGATCAAGGAGTAGTTGACCGTAACCGTAGTATCGGCGTTCAAGGTCATCGTGCAGGTGACAGTGGAGGATGTAGTGCATCCGCTCCACGAGACAGAGTTACTGCTGCCCGAGGCGGCGGGCGCGGTCAACGTAACGGATGTTCCCGCGTTATAAGTGCGCGTGAAACCCGAGGTTCCATTCGTCGCGTCGTTGTTGTCCTGGGGAGTCACGGCGATGGCTACGCCGCTGACGGGTTTGGTCGAGTTCACCGTAAGCACATATGTTGTAGCCGGAGCGCTTGTTGTAGTCGGAGAGTTTGTAGTCGTAGCCGGAGAGTTTGTGCTGGTACCTCCGCCGCAGGCCGTAATCAACAGGCTCAGCCCCATTCCCAGCCAAGCTGCCGCGTTCTTCCGCAGAGATCCCATGGAGATCCTCTCTTTCGCTCAAAGCCCCGTGTTCAGCCAAACTCGCCTTCAAGCTGAAATCACCTCGTGGTTCTTTCATTCCGAACCATCGTCCGGCCCGGAATCGTCCACTTTCAGGACGATCAAAGGCGCCGGGTCCGCCTTATAAGAGATGCGTTTTAGAGCCGTTGTGATGCCTTCCACCGGCGTGATGGTCAGCGGAAGCGGGACAGAACCCGCCAATGAGACCGGGACGGAAGGCTCAGGTGTACATCCAAAGGCCAAATGCGGTAGCCTTTCCGATGATGAACAACCCTCGGAACTTCTCAATTCAATCATTGTTTTCTATCGGTATTGCAGGCCTTTTGCCGATGCTGCTTGGTTGCGCGCTGACCCTGACTGTGCAAGCCACGGCGCAGGCGCCCGTACCGGATTCACCCGCAATCGAGGCCCAGGCCCATGCCATGCTGGCCAAGCTTACGCTCGAGCAAAAGATCGAACTGCTGGGCGGCGTCAATGAAATGTTTACCCACCCCGCGCCGGCGATTGGCTTGCCCCGTTTCAAAATGTCCGACGCCTCGGTGGGCGTGCGCACCTGGGGCCCCACGACCGCCTATGCCGGCGGCGCTGCGCTGGCCGCCACCTGGGATAGGGAATTCGCCCGCAGGCTGGGCGAGGGATTGGGCCGGGATGCCCGCGCCCGCAGCGTCAACTTCCTGCTGGGCCCAGGCGTGAACATCGCCCGTTCGCCAGTGGGCGGACGCAACTTCGAGTATCTTTCCGAGGATCCCTTTCTGAACGCCGCCATGGTTGTTCCCTACATCGAAGGCGTCCAGTCCCAGGGGGTCATCGCCACAGCCAAGCACTTTGCTCTCAACAATCAGGAGTTCAACCGGCACAACACAGACGCCGAGGCAGACGAGCGGACAATGCGCGAAATCTACCTACCTGCCTTCGAGGCAGCGGTCACCAAGGGCCACGTGGATGCGGTGATGAACTCCTACAACCTGATTAACGGCGTCCATGCCACCCAGAACGAGTTCCTCAACCTCAAGGTTCTGAAGGGCGGTTGGGGCTTCCAGGGCATTCTGATGTCAGACTGGGATGCTACCTATGACGGCGTGGCAGCGGCCAACAACGGCCTCGATCTGGAAATGCCCGGTCCGCGCTTCATGAACGTCCAAACCCTGGCGCCCGCGGTCAGGAATGGCCTGGTCAAGGAATCCACCATTGACGACAAGGTGATGAGGCTGCTGCGCGCCGAGTTGCGCTATGGTTTCACCAACCGGCCGCAGTGGGACCCGGCGTATTCAACTTATTCCGTGGCTGATCGCGCAATTGCGCTCGACGGCGCTCGCGAAAGCCTGACTCTGCTCAAAAACGAGGGCGGCTTGCTTCCGCTGAATCCGGCCAAGGTAAAAACCATCGCCATCATCGGCCCCAACGCTTATCCGGCGGTAACCGGCGGCGGCGGCTCCTCCGAGGCCCAAGCCTTCGAGCCGGTCAGCATTCTCACCGGGATCGCCAACCTGCTCGGCCCCGATGTGCATGTGCTTTACAGCCGCGGCCTGCCCGACATGAATGAAGTCTTCTGGAAATCCCGCTGGGAGGGCGGCGTAGAAGTTGCCACCTACCCCAGCCGGAACTTCACCGGCACACCGGAAACGGCTAAAGTGCCGGTCATGGCCGACTGGAAACCGGATTGGTGGGGACCAGCGGACAAGAGCCCGCGCTGCGTCCGGTACTCCGCCGCTTTCAAAGCGGACAAGGCGGGAAAATATCTGCTTCTGGCCGCAGCCTCTGGAAGTGACACCTATAAGGTGTCCATCGATGGCCGCGCATTGGAATCCTCTCACAACATTGAGGGACAGGCTCCGCAATTCTGGACGATCGATTTGAATGCCGGCCAGAAGGTAAATGTCGTGGCCGAGTATCTGCCTGGCTTTGCCGGTGTTCGCTTCGGCATGGGCATGGCGTTGGAGACGGACCTGGTATCCGCTGAAGCCGCCGAGTTAGCAGCCAAAGCCGATGTCGCGGTGGTCGCCGTTGGCTTTGGCGGCAGTACAGAGAGCGAGGGAGGAGACCGCACCTTCCAGTTGCCTTGGGGCCAGGAGGCGCTGATCAAGGCCGTTGCCGGAGCCAATTCCCGCACCATCGTCACCCTCACCGGTGGCGGCGGCGTGGATATGCGGAACTGGCTCGGCAAGGTTCCGGCTCTGTTGCACGCCTGGTATCCCGGTCAGGAAGGTGGCACCGCCGTCGCCGAGGTTCTCTTCGGCAAGCACAACCCCGAGGGCAAGCTGCCGGTGAGCTTTGACCGCAGCTTGGAGGAGAACCCCTCGGCGGCTTACTACTACCCGGTAGAGGGCGCCGATACTTCTCTCCATGTGGCCGAAAACAACAAGCCGCCGGTGGATTACGTCATTCCTCACGTCAAGTACGGCGACAAACTGATGGTGGGCTACCGCTACTGGACCACCACCGGCAAACATCCGCTCTTTCCTTTCGGCTTCGGCCTCAGCTACACCACATTCAGCTTCGCCAACCTGCAAGTGCCCGCGACGGCTGCCTCCGGCTCGACCATTCCGGTCAGCTTCGACGTAACCAACACAGGCAGCGTGGCCGGGGCTGAAGTGGCCCAGCTCTACGTCTCCGATCCCTCCACCAAGGTCACTCGCCCCGAGCGCGAACTCAAGGGCTTTGATAAGGTTCGCCTGGCTCCCGGAGAGACCAAACACGTAACGCTCAATCTCGACGCACGCGCTTTCAGCTACTGGGATGAGGCGGCCCACAAGTGGACCATCGATCCTGGCAAGTTTGTCATCCGCGTCGGCGACTCCAGCGAAAGCACTCCGCTCAGCGCGGAGCTGATGCTGAAGTAGAGCCCGCCGCAAACCAACAAACCGGCCTGCCACCTGTTTGGGGCAGGCCGTTTCGCTTTACGGGTAAGGCAATCTTCTAGACTGTTGAGGAGGCTTCTTTCACCATGCGTAAAAGGAACTTTGGAACCATATTCCTGTTGGGGAGTGTCGTTATGTCTCTTTTCTCGTCAATCAGCGCTTCTGGCGCGCAGAACGCATCAATGCTGGGAATCTTTCAGGGTCATGCGGATCTTGGCACGGTGCTTCATGCCGGAGGCGCGCAGTATGACGCCGCGCGCGGCGCTTACACGCTGACTGGCAGCGGAGAAAACATCTGGTTCACCGGCGACGCCTTCCAGTTTGCATGGAAGCAGGTCTCCGGGGATGTGGCGCTTGCCGCCGACATCGCCTTCCCGGAGCCGGGCGGCAACCCGCATCGCAAGGCGGTGCTGATGATCCGCCAGAGCCTTGACGCCGACTCGTCCTATGCTGACGTGGCGCTGCACGGCGTGGGACTGACCTCGCTGCAGTACCGCGACGCCAAGGGCGCGGTGACGCATGAAATCCAGTCAAACATTTCCGGCCCCCATCGCCTGCGCATCGAAAAGCGCGGCGACTTTATCTATCTTTTTCTCGCCACGGCCGCCGGCGAGCCGCTGAAAACCTCCGGCGCATCCATCAAGATTCCGATGCAGGGGCCGTTCTACATCGGCATCGGCGTCTGCTCGCACGACAGGGATGTGGTCGAGAAGGCTGTCTTCTCCAAGGTTGAGTTATCGACTCCTGCGCCGATGACAGCATCGCCGGTTCTCTACAGCACGCTGGAAACGGTGCCCATCGCCTCGACCGATCGCCGCGTTGTCTATGTCGCGCCTAGCCACTTTGAAGCGCCCAACTGGACGACCGATGGCGCGTACTTCTTCTTCAACAGCGACGGCCGCATCCTGCGCCTGCCCGTTGCTGGAGGCACGCCGGAAACCATCGAAACCGGCACGTCTATTCATTGCAACAACGACCACGGCCTCTCCCCGGATCAGAAGTGGATGGCCATCAGCGACCAGTCGCAGGCCGATCACCTGTCGACCATCTATATTGTCCCCATCGGCGGTGGCACGCCGCGGCGCGTGACGCAGAAATCGCCCTCCTACTGGCACGGCTGGTCGCCGGACGGCAAAACTCTCGCCTTCACTGGCCAGCGCAATGGCGACTTCGACATCTACACCATCCCCGCGGCCGGCGGCGATGAGACGCGCCTGACCACAGCCAAGGGACTCGACGACGGCCCGGAATATTCGCCCGACGGCAAGTACATCTACTTCAACTCCGAGCGCACCGGCCGGATGCAGATCTGGCGCATGTTAGCCGACGGCAGCAATCAGGAGCAGATCACCTTCGACGAATTCAATAACTGGTTCGCCCACATTTCGCCGGACGGCAAGTGGATGGCGTTCCTCTCGTATGGGCCGGATGTCACAGGTCATCCGCCGAATAAAGATGTCCAGATTCGCCTGATGGCGCTCGGCGACCGCAAGATTTCGGTTCTCGCCAAACTCTTCGGCGGACAAGGCACCATCAACGTTCCTTCATGGTCGCCCGACAGCCAGAAAGTGGCTTTCGTAAGTTACCAGTTGCTGCCCGCCGAAGAGGCCGCAACTAAGTAAGCGAACCTATCCATGCAGCGGAAAAACTCATCCGCAGAGGCGCGAAGTGTCAGGACACGACTTCAGTCGTGCCATAAGTCTGAAATCAATATGGGCTTTAGCCCCTGAGGGATACTATTTGGGGGCTCGGATCAAACCCAGCCCTTTTTCAGCAGCCTGTATCGCCGCACACAGCCTGCTTATCGACGCTGGCTGGACAGCAATGCAGTCTGCTGCGTTATATTTCCGAGGAGAGAGATAAACCATCATGCGCGTTGGAGTCTTCACGCCGCTGCTTTCGCAGCTTTCGCTTGCTTCCGTTCTCGATAAACTGAAAACCCTCGACATCACGACCGTGGAGCTTGGCACGGGCGGCTATCCCGGCGATGCGCACTGCAAGCTCTCCATGCTCGAGGACAGCTCCGCCCTTGCCGAGTTTCAGAAGGTGCTGGCCGATCACGGCGCATCCATCAGCGCGCTCAGTTGCCACGGCAACGCGCTGCATCCCAACAAGGCCCGCGCCCAACTGGCTCGCGAGACGAGCCGCAAGACCGTCCTGCTCGCTGAAAAGCTGGGCATTCCCGTGGTGGTGGATTTCGCCGGCTGCCCTGGCGACTCGCCCAACTCGACCGCTCCCAACTGGGTCACCTGCCCTTGGCCGCCCGACTTCCTCGAAGTCCTCAACTGGCAATGGAACGAGGTGGTGACGCCCTATTGGATTGAGCATGGGAAATTTGCCGCCGACCATGGCGTAAAGATTGCCATCGAAATGCATCCGGGATTTGTGGTCTACAGCCCGGAGACGATGCTCAGGCTGCGCGCCATCGCCGGCCCAAGCGTCGGCGCCAACCTCGATCCCAGCCATCTTTTCTGGCAGGGAATCGATCCCATCGCCGCCATTCGCGTTCTCGAAGGCGCGATCTTCAACGTCCACGCCAAGGACACGCAAATCTACACGGCCAATCTCCCGCGCACCGGAGTGCTCGACACCAAGCCTTACACCGAAGAGCGCAACCGCGGCTGGATCTTCCGCACCTGCGGTTATGGGCACGGCGCGGAGTGGTGGACCGAGTTCATCTCCACACTGCGCATGTTCGCCTACGATTCCGTGCTCTCCATCGAGCACGAAGACAGCCTGCTTTCACCGGAAGAGGGCCTGACCAAGGCGGCTAGCTTCCTCAACGGCATCGTCATCCGCGAGCAGCCCAGTGCTGCCTGGTGGGTCTAAGGCGGCGCGGAGAATCTGGAACACGATGAAACCAATCAGAACAGCAATCTTTGGCACAGGCTTCATAGGCCGCGTTCATCTCGACGCGTTGCGGCGGCAGGAAGGCGTTGAGATAGCGGCTATTGCAGACCCGAATCTGGAAGTGGCGCAGCGGCTGGGCTTGAGCTTCGGAATCCCCACGATTGTGGCGGACTACCGCGATGTTCTGCGCGACGCCGCCATCGATGCGGTTCACATCTGCACGCCCAACGCGCTGCACTTTTCCATGGCCAGGGCGGCTCTGGATGCCGGCAAGCACGTAGCCTGCGAAAAGCCGCTGGCCACCACGGCCGAAGATGCGCGGGCGCTCGTTGACCTGGCCGCGCAAAAGGCGCTGCGAAATTGCGTTTGCCACAATCTGCGCTACTACCCCATGGTGCAGCAGTTGCGCCGCATGAAAGAAGCCGGCGAGCTGGGCGAGATTCTCTCCGTGCAGGGCGCGTATTCGCAGGACTGGCTGCTCTACGACACCGACTGGAATTGGCGCATCGAGTCCAAAACCGGAGGCGTCTCGCGCTGCATGGCCGACATCGGCTCGCACTGGTTCGACATGGCGGAACACGTTACCGGCCTGCGCGTCACCGAGCTGTGCGCCGATCTGCAAACCTTCCACGCCACGCGCAAGCAGCCCAAAGGCCCCATCGAGAGCTTTGCCAACAAGCTTCTCAGCCCGGCAGACTACATCGAACGCCCTGTCGATACGGAAGACTACGGCGCGGTCATCTTTCATATGGGCGAGCGCACGCGTGGAAGCGTGGTTGCCAGTCAGGCCGCGGCGGGGCGCAAGAACCGGCTCAGCATCGAGGTTTACGGCACCAAGGCCGCGGCCGCGTGGAATCAGGAACGGCCTAACGAACTCTGGGTTGGCCACCGCGACACGGGCAACCAGATGATTCTCAAGGACCCCTCGCTGCTCACGCCAGAGGCGCGCAGTTATGCCGATCTGCCCGGCGGCCATACCGAAGGCTACGACGACACCACCAAGCAGATGCTGCGCCGTTTTTACGCCTCCATCGCCGCGCCCGGCCTCGCTCCTGAGTATCCGCAGTTCGTCGACGGGCTGCGGCAACTGACCATTCTCAAAGCCGAGCTCGAGAGTCAGCGAACGCGCGGCTGGATGGATGTTCCTTCACTTTAACTAAACCGGCACTCGCAAGAAAGGCCGCCGCATGTTGATCTTCGCCGCCATTGTCGCCATCTTCGTCTACGGAATGATTAGCGCCATGCTGGGAACCATCCTGCCCAACCTGTCGGAGCGCTTTCACCTCACTCCCACGCAGAATGGAACCATCGCCTTCGTGCAGGCGCTGGGGCTGATCATTGCCTCGGTCGGCGTGGGTCCGCTGCTGGATGGCGAAGGCTATAAGATTGGCCTCCTTCTCGGCCTGGCGCTCATCGCCATCGCGCTCTATGTTCTGCCGCGCTCTCCAGGCTTCCGCAGCATTCTGGTTCTCATGTTTCTGCTCGGAGTCGGTGGCGGCATCGTGGTAACTGGCGCAAATGCGCTGACCAGCGGCGTAAGCGAGGCGCATCGCGCCACCGCGCTGAACCTCGTCAATCTCTTCTTCGGCCTGGGCGGATTCGCCACTCCCTTTATCTCCGCCAATCTCTTCAAGAAGAACTGGGTCCGCCTCTGCTACACCGTCGCCACGCTCACCATCGTTGCGCTGGCGGTTCAGGCCGTCACCAGCATGCCCGCGCCCACGGGAGCCGCGGGCTTTGTCCTTGCAGACGCGGGACCGGTGCTTGGCCGGCCGCTGCTGTTTCTGCTCGGATTCTTCCTCTTCCTCTACATCACCTGCGAAGTTGGCGTGTGGAATTGGCTGCCGCGCCACCTTATCGCGCAGGGCATTCCGGAATCGAGCGCGCTCAACATTCTCTCGCTGGGATTTGCTCTCGGCCTGCTCGCAGGGCGCGTCGGCGTTGCTCCCATCTTCACGCGCGTATCCGCGATCAACGTGACCCTGGCCGCATCCGCCGCGATGGCTGTAACTACCTTCTTCATGCTGCGGGCCAGCAAGCCAATCACCGCCTTCGCCCTGGTCTTCGCCGCTGGTCTTTCCATGGCCCCGGTTTTTCCCACCACCCTGGCCATTGTCGGCACGGCGTTTCCGCGCATGACTGGCACTGCGATGGGCTTCGTCATTACCTGCGGATGGGTCGGCCTGGCCGTCAGCTCGCGCATCATCGGCGCCATCGCCGGCGATGACCCGCGGCGGCTGAAGAAGGCCTTGCTGGTGATCCCCGTCTCGGCTGTTCTGATGGTCGGATTGAATCTGGCGATCCGGAGCTTGCTGTAATAAGGCATTTTCAGCGATGGGCCGGCAACGCAGGAAAGATTGCGGTCCAGCCAATCCAGGTACTTGCCTGGGATACAACGATTGCTAGAGCGGCTCTCCTGTTTCTGTAAAGGAAAGCCTCCTTTCACATCTCTCAAAAATTCTATATGTATTCCTGCAATGCTCTAAACGCGCGAAGGGCGCAGCCTGTTGGCTGCGCCCTTCGCGATTGAACCAGCTAGAAACTGGTTATGCGTTGGAGTGCATGTCCGGTCCGGTCAGCTTCTCTTCGAGAGCCGCTTGCGCAGCCGCCAGCCTTGCCGTCAGCAGACGGAAGGGCGAGCAGGAGACATAGTTGAGGCCGATCTTGTGGCAGAACTTGACGGACTCTGGATCGCCGCCATGCTCGCCGCAGATGCCGACATGGAGAGTGGGCCGCGTGTTGCGTCCCTTGGCCGTAGCCATCTTCACCAGTTGCCCGACGCCCTGTTGATCGAGGGTGGCGAAGGGGTCCTGCTTGAAGATGCCCGCCTTCATGTAGGCCGGCAGGAAGTGGTTGATGTCATCGCGGCTGATGCCGAAGGTGGTCTGCGTCAGGTCGTTGGTTCCGAAGCTGAAGAACTCAGCCTCTTCGGCGATCTGGTCGGCGGTGAGAGCCGCGCGCGGCAGTTCGATCATGGTGCCCACCTTGTAATCGACGGTTGAGCCCTTCTCCTTGAAGACTTCAGCGGCAACGCGACGGATGATGGCTGTCTGGTTGCGCATTTCTTCAATGGAGCCAATGAGCGGAACCATGATTTCCGGATGCGGATCGCCGCCCTTGGTCTTGATGGAGACGGCAGCCTCAAAGAGTGCGCGAACCTGCATCTCGGTGATCTCGGGGAAGGTGATGCCGAGGCGGCAGCCACGCAGTCCGAGCATGGGGTTGACTTCGTGCAGCTCCTCGACCCGCGCCAGCAGCGTGCGCAGTTCCTTCAGCTTGGGCGAGCGGGGCTTGGTGTCCTCAAGGCGGGTGATTTCCACCAGCAGATCCTCGCGCTTGGGCAGGAACTCGTGCAGCGGCGGATCGAGCAGGCGGACGGTAACCGGCAGCGACTCCATGGCCTTGAAGAGGCCCGCAAAGTCGGCGCGCTGCATGGGCAGCAGCTTCTTGAGAGCGGCGCGGCGATCCTTCTCGCTTTCAGAAAGAATCATCGTGCGCATATGCTCGATGCGGTCTTCAGCAAAGAACATGTGCTCGGTGCGGCAAAGGCCGATGCCCTGGGCGCCGAAGAGGCGTGCCAGCTTGGCGTCGCGTGGAATGTCGGCGTTGGCGCGAACATGCAGGCGGCGAACCGGGTCAACCCAGCTCATGAACTTGACCAGATCCGCATCGTCGGGCTGTGCATCCAGGGTCTTGAGCTGACCCGCGATGATGCGGCCGGTGGTGCCGTCCAGCGAAATCCAGTCACCCTGCTTGTAGGTGTGGCCCTTGACGCGCAGTTCCTTCTTGACTTCGTCGACGGTGCAATCGCCGGCGCCGGCCACGCAGCACTTGCCCATGCCGCGGGTAACGACAGCGGCGTGGGAGGTCATGCCGCCACGCGAAGTGAGAATGCCGTCAGCGACTTCCATGCCGGCGATGTCCTCAGGTGTTGTTTCGCCACGCACCAGGACGATGTTCTTGTAGGTGCCCTTGGCGTGGATCTTGACTGCTTCTTCCGCGGTGAAGACGATCTGTCCCACAGCCGCGCCGGGCGAAGCCGGAAGGCCAACGGCCAGGACTTCGATCTTCTCGCCCTTTTCGATCAGGCGGGGAACTAGGAAGTCGTACAACTGATTGGGCTCGACGCGGAGAACGGCTTCGTCCTGCGTGATGAGTCCTTCGCGAACCATGTCAATCGCGATGCGGACGGCGGCCAGGCCGGTGCGCTTGGCGTTGCGGGTCTGCAGCATGTAGAGCTTGCCATCCTGAATGGTGAACTCGAAGTCCTGCATGTCGCGATAGTGCTTTTCCATCTTCGCGGTGATGGAGCGCAACTGCTCATAGACCAGGGGCATGGCGCGTTCCAGCTCGCTGATCGGCAGCGGCGTGCGGACGCCGGAAACCACGTCCTCGCCCTGCGCGTTCATCAGATATTCGCCAAAGAAGACGTGCTCGCCGGTGGCCGGATTGCGCGTAAAGCCGACGCCCGTGCCGGAGTTCTCGCCCAGGTTGCCGAAAACCATGCACTGCACGTTGACCGCTGTGCCCAGCCAGTCGTCGATGCGATTGATGCGGCGGTAGGTCTTGGCGCGCTCGTTCGTCCAGCTCCTGAAGACGGCATCGCGGGCCGCAACCAACTGCTCCTGCGGGTCCTGCGGAAACGCTTTGCCGGTCACCTTGAGGATCAGCTTCTTGTACTCATTGATGATTTCCTTCAACGCATCGGGCTGCAGTTCGTAGTCGAACTTGACCTTGGTGCGCTTCTTGACGCCGTCGAAGATATGCTCGAAGCCCTTCTTGCCCATCTCCAGCACCACGTCGCCGAACATCTGGATCAAGCGGCGGTAAGAGTCATAGGCGAAACGGGGATTGTTGCTGCGCTTGGCCAGCGCTTCCACGGCCTGATCATTTAGGCCGAGGTTGAGAATGGTGTCCATCATGCCGGGCATCGAGAACTTGGCGCCGGAGCGAACACTGACCAGCAGGGGATTTTCGCCCTTGCCCAACTGCTGTCCCTGCAGCTTCTCCAGCCGCTCCAGAGCGGCATACATTTCCTTGTCAACTGCGGGATCGAGAGCGCCGCGCATGGATTCGCGACAGGCTTCGGTCTGGATGGTGAATCCCGGGGGGACCGGCAATCCGGCGTTGGTCATCTCGGCCAGTCCGGCGCCTTTACCACCCAACACGTCCTTCATCTTTCCATGGCCTTCGGCCTTGCCGCCGCCAAAGAAATAAACGTGTTTGGTCTCTGTTGAATCTGCCTTGCGAGCAGACGACTTGTCCATAGCGCCCTGCGTCATGGGATACAGCCTCCATCGTTGGGATTCCGCGGTTGCGGTCCGCAAGGAGGGGTGGCAGGACGGGGGCTCAGCGCATCAAGGGAAAGAGCAGTTTTAGGCTGAGTACGTGCGGGTCATCCAGACATCGGGGAGCGCTGCGCGGTATTGTTTTACCGCATTTACGAATAACGCTCCGAGGATACAGTTGCCTGTGCCGGGGGTCACATCGGATTCGCGCTGTGCCTGAGCGGTGTTCCATTTTGGCGCATACAAATTCGCAATAAGGGACAAAACCCGAAGTCAGGCGGGAATCAGAAGCCGTGACGGATACTTCCGCGCGACAGGGTGTTCGAGGTGGATGCCGGAATACGACTTTCTAACCGCAATATGGGACAAGAGAATTCGTTTCAACCCCACCAATCGCAGAGTTTCGGCCACATGCGGCGAGAGGTTCGCAACGGTGAAGCAATGGCCGGCCTCGCGGGCGCTCGCGTAAAGCGAGACGAGCGCGGTGACGCCGCCCGCGTCGATGCGCTGAACGCGGCTCAGGTCGAGTGTCACGCTGTGCCGGCGGACAAGCGGGGTCAGCCGAGCCAGCAAGCTCTGTTCGTTGCCCAGGATCAGCTCGGTCAGTTCGCCACCGGAGACTATCTTCGTTCTCATCGGGTTCGGTATCGCAACTCTCATCTGAAACCTCCTTGGAAAGCCACTGTGCGGTTTGCCTGTTCTCTGTGCTTGTCCCACGCTTATGGAGTAAGCACGGGGGCAGCCAAAACCGCTGGGGAAGGAATATGCTGAAATCGCAGGGGTTAGATGCATTTCCGGATTCCGTATTGCGGCTCCGTGTGTTCATTTCCGCGCATTGGCGTTCGTAGATGAACACGCTAATATTTACTACGCAAACAGGGGTGGGACCGGTTCCATGGGCAGCGCTCTTCCAAAGCCGCTTTTGAATTCCGCGACCGGCCAGGCGCACGCTCTGCCCGGCTGCCTGCCGAGGGAGCTTGTGCGCGCGCTGGCGCGGGAGGCCGGATTCACCGAGGCCGGGCTGGCCGCGCTTCCCTACGCCAACCAGGAGCGGGACGCGGCGCGCTTCGAGCAGTGGGTGCGGGGCGGTCACGCGGCCTCCATGGATTACCTGAAAAGGACGGACGAGACCGGTCGTCTGCTGCGGTCGCGGGTTGAGATTCCCTTTCCCTGGGCGCGCTCCGCGGTGGTCTGCTGGGCTAGCTACAACAGCCCGCAGCCGCGCTCGACCGAGCCGGCTGCCGAAGGCGCGGGATGGATTGCGCGCTACGCCTGGTCCAGCAAAGTGGGCGAGCGCGGCGAGCGGCGGCCCAGCGATTATCACAAGGTGCTGCTCAAGCGGATGAAGGTTATGGAGGCGCGGCTGCACGAGCAGTTCGGCAGCTTTGCGGCGCGCGCCTTCGTTGACACCGGGCCGATGGTCGAGCGGGAACTGGCTGCGGCGGCGGGGTTGGGATGGACGGGAAAGAACACCTGCCTGATCCATCCCAAGCTGGGGTCGTTTGGGTTCCTGGGCGTGCTGCTGACTTCGCTGGAGGTAGAGGAGCAAGGCGCGTCATTGATGCAGCCGGACCGCTGCGGAAGCTGCCGGCGATGCCTGGAGGCCTGCCCAACCGGCGCGTTGATTGCCCCGCACCAAATGGACGCATCGCGCTGCATCGCATACCTGACCATCGAGCACCGGGGAGCCATTGCGCCGGAGTTGATGGAGAAGATGGGGCGGCAGCTCTTCGGCTGCGACATCTGCCAGGACGTTTGCCCCTGGAACCGCAAGGCTCCGGTGGTCGCGGACCCGGAGTTGGAGGCAAGGCCGGAACTGGTAAACCCGGCGCTCGACTGGCTGGCTGCGATGGGCGAAGCGGAGTTCGAGCGCGAGTTCAACGGCTCGCCATTGCGCAGGGCGGGATTTGCAGGACTCAAACGCAACATAGCCATTGCGATGGGCAACAGCGGGCTGGGCCGTTTCGCGCCGCTTCTCGAAGAGTGGGCCGATGCCGCGGACAAGGGGCTGCGCTCGGCTGCGCGCTGGGCGCTCGACAAGCTGAAAAACCGCGCCTGACTATAGCATTTTAGGAAACGGTGTAAACCAAAAGCATCACACTCAAGTGACTTTTTCCTCAAGAAAAAGCCACCTTTCACAGCTCTTAAAAAGTCTGGATGTGTTCCTGAAACGCTCTAGGCCGCCACTTGCGTCGAACCACCGGGAACGTCCTGCTGCGGCAAATAGGCGGAGACGATGGAGGCGGAAACGCATCGAGACCGGTGCTCTTCCAGTTCGTACCGGGCGCGCTCCATGTCGACGTTCTTCTGAGCCGCAAGCCTTCTGCTGACCAGATAACCCGCCGAGGAACAAGCCTCGTTGTATTCGCTGAGCATGGCTTCATAATCTCGTTCCAGCTTTTTGCAGATTGGGCAAGTCATGTCTGCCTCCTCCGGCCCTCCGCCAGGCCTGCAACGATTCAAGGCATGCTGCCTCAGGAAGGAAATCCGAAACATTCGGATGACCGTTGCGATTTCTGGGGTGCGTCTCCGGTATTGCCTGGAACCACAATCAACCTTAGGCACATGCCGGAGCGAGAATGCTCCGACATATAGTCATCGGCAAAAGTCAGCCGATTGTTCATAGCCTCTTTCGGCTTGATCCCGGAACTGCCGTCTCGATTGGCTTTGGGCTCTGGCCTGAACAAACGCCCGCTCTTCTCCCGGCCAGAAGACGGATCATTCCCTGCGACGCTATTGTTGAGCAGACTCATAACGCCTCCAGTGATTCTGCTGCCTGTTTCAACGATGCTTGCCATGAGCGAAACGATTCAGGATCGAGGCGAGAAGACCCTATCCCGACTTCTCCATGCTGAGCGCACCCTGTCTGGCCAGAACGCCTCACGAGGGAAAGCCGCTCCACCTGATTTCAAGTCTCCCGAAGGACCAATAACGTGTCAACCAGTTCCGATGAAAGTTTGATGAAAGCACTTGCCAGGGCCGTGGCCGGCGTTTTGTAATCCTGCCGATTAAAGCGGGAAGCTGCGAACCAAAAGATGCGGAATCACGCGGTCAGAGAACCGGCGCCCATTCATGACAGCGGGCCTGCTCGCCATCCGGCGCTGGAAGAGTCTATGGAAGAAGCGGGAGGGGGAAGTCGTCTGAACCGGACCTGGTGCCGGGGAGCACCCCGTCCTGATACACTTTTCTAGGAGTTTCGATGGCGCGTCCCGTCCACCGGAAGCAGGCAAGAGCGCGGTGCCGGAAGCCGTTCATTTGAGCGGATTTCGCCGGTGCCAGGACGTGTTGGCTGGCCATCCTGGAGAGTTTTTTTTTCGTTTCCGCAGTCCTTTGGAGTCGTATAAGAGCGTTTTTCGCGAAGAAAGAGGCTCCGAGGACCGGCCCAAAGCGGGCGGCGGCAAGGAAAAAGTTTGCTTGTAAACCAAGTTTTCCGACGTTATCGGGAGAGACCGTTCCGCGGTTTGACAAAGCGGGGCGGGGAGGATTCATGCGGCGGTTTCTGACGCTAGTTTGCTTGTTGAGTCTGGCCATTCCAGCCGGGATTTCTATCTCCGGCTGCACCCGCAATCCGAGCGCAAATTATTGCAACGGCGATGGTTACGGGATGAAGATCACGGATATAGCCTCGATCACTCTACAGCCTGCCACCACGGGCATCTCCTTGGCCTACGGACAGATGCATAGAGTGAGCGCGCCTTCGGCTGTTACCTGCAAGAGCTCCTCGGTCAGCGGCATCACGTACGCCTATGGCACGTCCAACAACCAGTTGGTGGACATCTCGCCGGGCGGCATGATCTGCGCGGGCACGTGGAACCGGAACACAGGCGGCGGCATTGCCGATTACACCGTTTGCAGCCCACCGAATCCCTTGCCCTCGACGGGCGGCCTGCCTTATGCCTCGGCTTATATCACGGTTTCCGCCCAGGCGGTGACCTCGAATCCTGTAATGGTCTACGTGCATCCCCAGGTGACCTCCGTCAGCCTTGTCTCTTCCCCGCTGTCGGGAATGGAGCAGCAGTGCTATTCACAGAACTCCCAGGCCATACTGGACGCGCAGGCATGTTACGCAGGCGCCAACAACCAGCAGGTTCAGTTGTGCGCGCCAGCTGGGGTCACGCAATGCCCCTATGCGGCCGGCGATCCGCGCTGCAACAATCCCAGCCTGTATTTTGCCTGCCCAGCTGGACTGCCGTCGGGTGTGACCTCGGTTCCCAACTGCACCTCGTCCATCGGCACTCTCTCGTATTCGGTGGGCACTGGCGCGGTCGCATCCATCCTCACCAACACCACCACCAACCAGGTGACAATCACCGCGGAACAGCCGGGCACCACGGCAATCACGGCGTCGGTTGCCGGGTCGGGATCGTCGGCCGGTTACTTCTCCACTTGTCCGCCGAAATCGATTTCGCTGGCTCTGGCCAACAACGCGACCTCCGGCACGATTACCCAGGGCGTGACAGAGAATCTGACCACCACCGTTACCGACACAAACGGAAACCCCATCACCGGCCTGACGCTGGACTACCAGTCCACCGATCCGATGGACATCTCCGTGACCACCGCCGGAGAGATTACGACCTCATTCCCTGGCGTGGCATCGGTCTACGCCATCTGCCAGGCGCCCAGTTGCAACCCAACGCCCATCAATGAGGTTGGCTTGTATGGCACCGGCTTGCCCGTTTCCTCGAACCCGGTCACGATTACCACCCCCGGCACGACCAGCGAGTACGTCTGGTTCGGCGCCCCCGGCCAGTCGCAGTACTTCACGTCAGTTGATCTGCTCACGGGCTCGGTCGGTTCCCCGGTGCGCCTGCCTTACGTGCCGAACTCGATGGTCATGGACCGGCTGGGCAACAACCTTTTCTTCGGCTCCCCCCACGAGCTGATGCTTTACAACACCGCGACCGACGTGCTCGCTTCGGAGAATGTCAGTGTGCCTGGAGTGGTGCTGGCCGTATCGCCGAACACCGCACAAATACTCATCAACGACCAGGCGCGCCAGGTTTTCTACATCTACGGCGTCAGCGGAGGAAGCACGACGACCTTTGGCGGCATGGGCAACGCTGCTGCCTGGAGTCCGGACTCGAAGACGCTGTACATCACCGACAATGCGGCGCTGAATAACGCGGCGGAAGGCATCACCGGCCATACCGACACGCTCTACGTCTTTAACCAGAGCAACTGGACGACCTATCCGCTGCCGCCGAGCCCGCTGTCGAGTTCGTTGCCGCCGGGCGTGTTGCCGCCCACGGCGGGCTATTCGCCGACGAGCGTATTGCCGTCGAACGTGGCCGTATCGGGCACCGTGCAAACCCCGGCTCTCACCATCCCCTCGGTGGGCGCCTATCTGAGAGGCATGCCCACAGTGGCTCATACGTGGTGCCCCAGCGGTATCGTTGGGGACTACAACAGCATGATTTTCTATCCCCTGGCTGATACGGTCGATGACTCTTCCAGCGTCCCGGTGCAGAGCGATGCGCAGGTCGCCACCACCGATGGGCAGCACATTCTGGGCGCGGCTGTCACCAGCAACAGCGCAACACTCTCTGACATCGGCGTTACAATTCCCAAGCTCAATTGCCTGTCTCAGGACGCTCAGGGCAATGAATTGCCGCTGGCTTACGGCGATGCACTCTCGCCGCTGGATCTGACCCATACGGTCACGACGCTGCCGCTCAGCGGAGTGCGTCCAACCGCCATCAACCAGGTGATCGCCTCGCCGCAGTCCAACTTGGCGTTTATTACATACACGGCGGCCGAGACCAACACCAACGCCACGCTGCCGTACTACCTGCCGGCTACCAGCAGCGCGCCCTACACTCTGGGCTATATCCCGCTGACCGCGCTGTCAGGAGGCACATCCCCCAGCGCGCCGCTGGCAGGCGCCTTCACCCCGGACGATAAGATCTTCTTCGTCTCCACGGCGGGCGACAACTCGATCCACTTCATCAGCGTGCCTCTCGTTACGACCAACCCGGCAGGAGCCGATACGAAGCAGATCAGCCCCAACCTGCCGGCCTGCTCGCCCACTACGGATACCGGCTGCACTTTCTCAGGCAGCGGCACAACCGTTCCGGCCACGGTTGTCACGGTTAAGTCGCGCTCGACTACATAGAGCACAGAGCATCGGATAGCAAGCAAAGAAGGCCGGCAGGTTGCCGGCCTTCTTTGCTTGCCGATCCAGGATTTTCCGGATCTCCGTTTTTTGAAACCATTCCGAAAAGAATGGGAGGCCAGTCTGCCCGCCCCCGCACGATAGAATCAAGACATGATCAAGGGGATTTCCTATCTTCGTCCCGCGGGCAACCGGGTAGCTTATGACCGGCTGGCAAGCTTCTTTTCCGCGCTGGGATTTGCTCCCGGCAAAGGATGGGAAGAAGAAGGCAGCCGCAGCACATCCTTCCTGGCTCCGCTGGGCAATCTGACGTTTGTGGATGGCCATTTTCCTCCCACCGCCGGCATGCTGGTGGAGGTAACCGCTCTCGACGCTGTCTATCAGGCCGTCGAAGCCTGGCTGCGCGCGCAGGGGCCCCAGGTCGAAGCCAGTCCAGAAGCCGTTGCGCGCCTCTCTCCCATCACGGAAACACACTGGAAGTCTCGCCTCTTTACCGTCGAGCCGGAGCCGGGCTTCGCCTTCAGCTTCTGGGCCTGGACCGATCCCATGCGCGGCAAGCCGCTGGCCGTCCAAGGCGATCTCTCCGCCGAGGGCATGAAGTTTGGCATCGTCGTCGCCCGCTGGAATGCGGTGATTACCGAACGGCTGCTCGATGCGGCGCTGGACGCCCTGCTGCGCTCGGGCGCAAAGCGGGAAGACATTGAACTGGTTCGCGTTCCCGGCGCATGGGAGATACCGGCCGCCGCGCGCGCGCTGGCCAATCTGGGCAAGGTGGACGCCATCGTGACGCTCGGCTGCCTCTTGCGCGGCGAAACCGCCCATTACGAGGCCATTTACAACGAAGTAGCGCGCGGCATCGGCCAGTCGCAGCAGGAGACCGGAATTCCCCACACTTTTGGCGTACTGACCTGCGAGAACCTCGAGCAGGCTCTCGACCGCGCCGGCCTCAAAGCCGGCAACAAGGGATATGAGGCCGCCGTTGCGGCCATTGAGATGGTGAGCCTCAACCGCAAACTCGCCCAGGGCGGTCCCGCTTGAGCGCCGCAACCCGCCGCAAGTCGCGCGAACTTGCCATGCAGATGCTCTTTCAGGCAGACATCGGCAAGCAGTCGCCGGACCAGGTCCGCGCTACCTTCTGGAAGGCCGCCGACGAGGTCGAGCCCGACGTGCGCGGCTTTGCCGAGGATCTTTTCCGCGTGGCCGTCGCCCACCAGGAACAGATCGACGATCTGCTCGTGGCCAACTCCAAGCACTGGCGGCTGGAGCGCATGCCCGCCGTCGATCGCAACCTGCTGCGCATGGCCGTGGGCGAGATGCTGGGCTTCAAGGGCACGCCCTTCCCCATCGTCATCAACGAAGCCCTCGAAATCGCCCGCCGCTACTCCGCCCCCGAGTCCATCAACTTCCTCAACGGCATGTTGGACTCGATCGCCCACAGCCTGATCGGCAAGTAAGGGACCGGGCGGCAGGAAGCTTCACAGGCTGCGGAAATACCCTGGAACTTGTTTCAAAAAGCCGCTTTGTATCAGGGCACGACTTCAGTCGTGCCGTAAGTTGCCTGAAAACAATGCGGGCTTTAGCCACTGGGGGATGCCTTTCGGGCGTTTTGCTTGAATACAGGCTTTTTCCGCAGCATGTCGAGGACCGGCACGGGATGGAAGCCAACCATCTCAACCTGTCTCAATTCTGCAACGAAATGCCTGAACGAACAAAAAACTTTGCAAAATGCGAAGTTTTCCTTGACTACTTTGCAATATGCAAAGTATCTTGAGGTGTAGCGGTCTTTGCTATGGCAATTTCTGCGGCAGAACGTTCGGGAAGACCTTTATGCACGTTGTCACACGCAAGCACCTGGTTGAGGCCGAAGAGCAGTATCCGGAGGCAGCCAGAGAGATTCGGGCCTGGTACAGAATCGTGAGCGAAGCGCGGTGGCGAAACTTCGTTGAAGTGCGGCAGGTCTTCAAAGATGCCGATGATGTGGATGGATATGTAATCTTCAATATCCGGCAGAACCGCTTCCGGCTGGTCACGGTGATTCACTATTCGCGGCAGAAGGAAGGCCGAGCCACGGAAGGCCACATCTACATCCGGTCTTTTCTGATGCACCGCGAGTACGACAATCGGGCAAACTGGGACAAGGGGGTCAAACCATGAGCACAGTGCTTGCGAATCCGGCCGAAATGGTGAAGCAGGGAGCGCCCCACCTGATCCACAACGATGAGGAACTGGCCGAATACACTCAGGCACTCTTCGAGCTGACCGCGAAGTCCGATCCGAAGCCGGAAGAGGAAGAGGCCATCGAGTTGATGACTCTGCTGGTTGAGCGCTACGAGCAGGAGCGCTACCCGGTGCCGCAGGCCGAGCCCGTCGATGTGCTGCGTTATCTGCTGGAGCGGAATGGACTCTCACAGCGCGACATTGCGCCGGAGTTGGGCAGCGAAAGCACCGTCTCGCTGGTTCTTTCCGGTAAGCGGCTACTGAACAGAGACCATATTGCGCGGCTGAGCCGGCGATTCAATGTTTCGCCCGCAGTGTTCTTCAGAGGAAGTCAATCTCGGTAATAGGTAATATAGGTGCACAATGCAGGGTAAAAGGGTTACTCAGGTATACAATGTATACCTGAGGTGATTCGATGGCTTCCAATATGGTTCATATTCGCGTGGATGGCGACGTGAAGATGAAAGCCGCGAAAACGCTGGCTCTAATGGGCCTGACCGTCTCCGACGCTGTGCGCATTTTGCTCACGCGAATCGCTGCGGAGAAGGCCATGCCTTTTGAAGTGCGGGTTCCCAACCGCGCGACGCTGGCGGCCATGGCGACTGGAGAGCGTGGCGAGGTTTCCAAGGCGAACAGCGTTGCCGCGATGATGGACGAGTTGAATGCGGACGATTGAGTGGACTTCGGCTTTCAAACGCGACTACAGGCGCGCCAAGACTACGCCCCGGCACAAGGACATTGAGACTCTTCTACCTGAGATCGCCGTCCTGCTTGCAGAAGACAGGCCACTCCCGGATAAGCACCGCGATCATGGATTGGGTGGAAACTGAATAGGCTATCGCGAATGCCACTTAAAGCCTGATTTGCTGCTGATCTACAAACTCCCAGACGAAAAGACTCTGCGTCTGGTGCGCATGGGGTCGCATAGCGAACTGTTTGCTAAGTGAGGAGCCGCCTCGGACAGTGGCTGCGCAGGTGAAGCGCCAATAGAGTTCTGTGCCGCTACTCCTCTGCCGGCCTCAAATGCTTTGCCAGCGCCCACTTCAGCTCATCAATCCCTTCGCCGGTAACGGCGGAGATGGCGTGAAACTCCAGCTTCCTGCGCTTCACGTGAGCCGCCAGCTTCTTCAACTTATCCGGATTCGCGCTGTCGATCTTGGTGGCGCAAACAATCATGGTCTTCCCGGCCAGCGGATGGTTGGGCTCGGAAGGCTTGTCGTCGTCCGCGAAGGGGTCGGATTCGCTCTTGGTCGCGCTGCTGGTAAAGCTGGCCAGCTCCTTGTTGATCACTTTGAAGTCTTCCACCGGATCGGGACGGCCGGAAGCATCCGACACGTCAACTAAGTGAAGCAGCAGGCGCGTGCGCTCGATGTGACGCAGAAACTGCACGCCCAGGCCCTGGCCCAGATGCGCGCCTTCGATGAGGCCGGGCATGTCGGCAACGACGAAGGACTCCATATCCGGCTCCTGGCCCACCGTGACCACGCCGAGATTGGGCTCGAGCGTGGTGAAGGGGTAGTCGGCGATCTTGGGCCGCGCGGCGGAGATGCGCGAGATGAGTGTGGACTTGCCGGCGTTGGGATAGCCAACCAGGCCCACGTCGGCCAGCAGTTTGAGTTCCAGCCGATACAGGCGCTCCTCGCCGGGGCGGCCCAGTTCGTGCTCGCGCGGAGCCTGATGGACGGCTGTGGCGAAGTGCTGATTGCCGCGTCCGCCGCGTCCGCCTTTGGCGATGATGACCTGCTCATCGGGCTCAGAGAAGTCGTGGATCAGTTCGCCGGTTTCCTGGTCGTAAACGCTGGTGCCGACGGGAACCTGCAGGATGATCGATTCGGCGTCCTGGCCGGAGCAGTTGGAGCCCATGCCGTGTTCGCCGTGCCGCGCCTTGTGTTCAGGGTTGTAGCGGAAGTGAATCAGCGTATTGTGGCGCTGCGACGCGACCATGATGATGTCGCCGCCATGGCCGCCGTCGCCGCCCGAGGGACCGCCGCGCGGAACGAACTTCTCGCGCCGGAAGGCCATGCAGCCATTGCCGCCGTCGCCGGCCTTGACGCGAATTTTTGCTTGATCGATAAACATGGTTGAACCAGGGAATAGGGGTTAGGAAAGAGAAGTCAGGGATCAACGCCCAATCCCTATAGCAAGGCAAAATACGAAATGCCCTATTTCCAGTTTACCGGAGGAGGCTTACAATCGCTTGCAACGTAACTATTCCAGTAATTAAAACGGCCAAATGTAAGAGTTTTCTCTCTCGCAATGGCCGGAAGGCTTTTCCCCATCCGGACCTGCCGCAAGAGCGGGCTGGAGTTGAAGCGTAAAGCGGTTTTTCCCAGGGTCTGCCGCGAGCGGGGGGCTCGATGGCAGGGGTAAGGCGCAAGTGGACGAAAACGCTGGCTGTAGCCTTGCTCCTCATGGGAGCGGGGACGGCGACACTTGCACAATCGCCGGAAACGGCCTCTCTGAGCGGCAAACTGACCGACCTCTACTCGAAGCCGCTGGAGGGCGTCGCAGTGGTGTTACGCAACCAGGCCACCGGCGCGGAAGCGCGCACAACCACCACAAAAAATGGGAGTTACCGAATCGGCGGGCTGGAGCCGGGCGAGTATACGCTGGAGGCTGAAAGCCTGCGGCTGGGGCGCGGCCAGGTAAAAGACATCGTGGTCAGCGCCGGCTACGAGGCGCGGGTGCAGACGGCTATGGAGTTTGAACCGCTTACGCCGAGCCCTCAGCTGGCGGCCTCGCGGGGCCTGAATCGGCTTGAACTGCAACGGCTTATCCCTGAGTTGGCCATGCTTCGGTCGAGCGAGGTCACCTTGCCCGCCGAGCCACTGCGGCTGGTCCCGTTGAAAGCGCAACCGCTGCCTGACACTTCTGGCGAAAGGCCTGTAAGCGCGGCTTCGGCTCCCAAGACTACGGCTGCAACCGCATCCGAGCCGCCGAAAACACCGGCTCAAGCCGGACCAAAACCGCAGAATTCCGCGTTAATCGCTGCTAAAGTTGCGATTTTAGCTCCCTCTGCCTCAATTTCCACTGCTTCCCAGCTCCCAAAAGCCGAAGCTCAGGCGTCCGCTCCCCTGGCGGCAACCTCCACGATGAGCGCTGCCGAGTTGCAGGCACTTCCGATAAGCGGGCGGCACTGGCAGGATTTTGTGCTGGACAACACGCCAACCTCCGCAACCCCCGCGGGAGGCCAGGCGGAAACCGCATTGCGGGGCGCGGATCAGAAGCCGGGAATCGCGGTGGATGGAGCAAACAAGGGGCTGGCCTTTGGTTCCACGGGCGGGCAAGGGCAAGGCTCGTCCGGACGGGGAGCGCTGGGGGGAAGCGGGGCCGATCCGGCCGGAATGGCGCGCATCGGGATCGGAGGGCATGGACTTGCGGTGAGTGAAGCGGCGATCCGCGAGGTGCAGACAGCCGCCGGCAATGTGGAGGCCACGGCGGACCGTGCGGCGGGTGGGCGCCTGAACGTGGAAACCCAGCGCGGCGCCGACGAACTGCACGGGCAGGGATTCCTGTTTGACCGCCAGAACACATGGGGCGCGCGAAATCCCTTTACCCAATGGGTGAAAGAGACCACGGCGGCCACAGACACCACTGTCCCGGTCTTCACGGCAGAGCCTTACACTCCCCCTGACCACGAAACAGTCTGGGGCGTCGGTGTGGGCAGCCGGATTCGCCGCAACAAGCTCTTCTGGTTTGCCGCTCTCGACAGCTCTGAGCGCAACGATCCGGCAGTGTCGGCGGTGAAGCATCCGGACGAGTTCTTTGCCCAGCCCACGAACGACCAGATGCAGGTGCTGGCCGCGCGGTTGGGATTGAGCAGTGTCAATCCTGTCGTCGAGGGTCTGAAGGCCTACTCGACGATGCTGGAAACTCTGGACGGCCTGCTCGGCCCGGCTCCGCGCACGGCCCAGCAGTGGACCGGCTTTGGACGCCTCGACTGGGATGCGGCCGAGCGCCATCACTTTACGCTGGAGGGCATTGGCGCGCGATGGAACGCGCCGGGCGGCGGGCTGAGCCGCGTTTCGGAAAGCTACGGCAACCACAGTCTGGGGTCGAGCCGGGCCAGCGAGGAGTGGCTGCTGGGCCGCTGGGAGGCCTTCCTGACCCCCAACCTGCTGGCCGTGACCCAGGGCTCGGCGGGGCGCGAGATTCTTGAGGCGAGGCCTGAAACTCCATCGACTTATGAAAAGACTTTCCTCGACGGAAACGCATACGGCCAGTTGCCGCAGATCGTGGTGGACTCGCGCTACGGCTTCACCATCGGCAACCCGTCGCGTTTCGGCCAGGGCAGCTATCCGGACGAGCATCTCTACCAGGCGCAGGAAATGGTGAGCTGGGTGCGCGGCAAGCTGCTGGTCAAGGCAGGCTTCGATGTGAGCCACAATGCCGACGCGATCAGCCTGCTGCGCAATCAGACAGGAACCTATCACTACGCCAGCGTGGAGAACTTCGCCTCCGACGCGCTGTCCTTTGCCGCGTTCGGACTGACCAACGTGCTCAACCCGGCGAATCAGCACAACTGCGACGAGACGGGCAGGGTCTGGCGCGACTCGGCGGGCAAGCTGCGTGGTCTGGGCTATCTGCCCTGCTATTCCTACTACTCGCAGACGCTGGGCCCCGCTGCGTGGCATCTGAGCACCAACGACTGGGCCGGGTACGCAACTGCCCAGTGGCAGGCCGGCAAGCTGCTGGTTCTCTCCGCCGGGTTGCGCTGGGAGCGCGAACAGTTGCCGCCGCCGATCGCCGCGGTCAGGAACACGGAGCTTCCGCTGACTGAAAAGCTGCCCAGCCTGGGCAACCAATGGGGTCCGCGGGTGAGCCTGGCCGTGGGCTCTGGCGAGAAACACTGGCCGATGCTGCGGCTGGGCTACGGGATGTACTTCGAGCGCACCGGGAACGCGACGCTGGAAGCGGCGCTGAGCCAGACCGGCTCGCTGAAAGGCGACCTGAGCTTCTTCATGCGGCCCACCGATAATCTGAATGGCGGCGGCGCTCCGCCCTTTCCCTACGTGCTGAACGGGCCGCCGGGTAGCGTGGTGAAACCGGGAGCGGTGGAGTTTGCGCCACGGTTCCACAACCCCGAAGTTCACCAGGCGGTGGCTGCCGTGGAAGAAAAGCTGCCCGGCCGCGTGGAAGTGACCGCGAGCGCAATCGTGAGCCTGGGCCGCAGGCTGCCCATCTCCATTGACACCAATCTCGACACCCCATCACCAACGCAAACCATCACCTACAACGTCTGTGATGAGACCCTCTCCGCAACCGGGACAACTACGTGCGGCCACAATGGTCTGGGCCCCATCAAGGCCACGCAGATCACGGTTCCCTTCTATGCTTCCTGGCCCTCGGCAACCTCGCCGACAGGATTTGCCGGGCGGCTTAACCCGGACTATCAGCAGATTACCCAGATCATGAGCCGCGCCAACTCGACTTACGAGGCGTGGATGCTGAAGGTCGCGCGCGATAGCCGCCGGGGGCTGAGCCTGCGCGCCCACTACACTTACTCCCACGCCATGGACTGGAACCCCAACGAGAGCGCCCAGGCAGCAGGGAACGACGTGCTGGATCCGGCCAGCTTCAGTCTGGAATACGGAACCAGCAATCTGGACATACGCCACTCGGCCGGCGGCACGGCGATCTATGAGGCGCCGTGGAAGCTGCGCGGCCGGGCCGGGGAGCTTGGCAACGGCTGGAGGCTGTCCGGCATCTGGCAATTCCGCAGCGGCCTGCCCTACACCATGCGCGTTTCGGGCTCGCTGCCGGAAGAATTTACGAACACAGGGGCGGCTATCGTGGGGCTGGGGCCTGGGATGAACGGCTCCGGTGGCGACAACCGGGTCTATGGCATGGGCAGCGATAACACCGTCTATAACATCGGCCGCAACACCTATCGCTATCCGGCAACCTGGAAGGCCGACCTGCGGATGGGCAGGCGCTTCGAACTGGGGCATATGCGCCAGTTGGAGCTGCTGGCGGAGAGCTTCAACCTCTTCAATCATCAGAATGTGACCGAATTGGAAACCACCGGCTATATCATCGAGTCCGGCAGCGCGTCAGGCGCTCTGCCGACGTTGAACTTTCTCACCGGACTCAAAGCCAACACCACGGCCTTCGGGCAGCCGCTGAACATCAACGCAACCAACTTCTACCGCGAGCGGCAGATACAGCTCGGAGTAAGGGTAAAGTTCTAGGGAACCTCTGAAAAAGTTGATGTTTTGAAAGGTCACGACTGGTAGGTCAGGGCTTTAGCCGTGACTGCCGAAAGCCTTCTGAAATCAACGTGGGACTTTACAGGCTGCGGAAAAACTCATCAGGAATAGCACGAAGTGTCAGGGCACGACTTCAGTCGTGCCGTAAGTCGTGGAAATAAATGGCGGGCTTTAGCCCCTGAGAAAAGCCGTATTATCTCGCCGAGACTTATCTAGGGAATTGTGGCAAAGCGAGTGTTTTTTCCCTATATTCAAAGACAGATGCTCTCTCCAGCTATCTCAACGTCGAAGATACGCCGCCGGGAACTTCGATCTGCTGGCCGCGGCAAAGCGGCCAGCAGTATCCTCACACAACGCCATCGATGAAAATGCCTTAGTTTGTCGCTGGCGGCGCTGCCGTTTCCGGCAGTGCCGGCGATGGTGTTGCTGGCGCTGCAGGAGCTGGCGTTGTCGTATCCTGCGCAGCCGGAGCGGGTGCTGGCGCTGGCGTTGCGGCCGGCTCGGCATTGGAAGCCATCGAGCGAATGTAATGAAGAAGGCTCCAAACCTCGTAGTCCTTTGCCCGCCCCGCTACCTCGGCAGGCATCTTGCCCTTGCCGTTGCGAATGATACTGAAAAGCTCACCATCGGTCCTCGCGGCCAGTGTTTTCGGATTGGTCCAATCCCCGACCGACAAATCCATGGCTTTGGAAACGTCGGTCTTTCCGCTTCCATTTTCCCCATGGCACAGCTCGCAATCGACAGCATAGATCTCCTTCGCGCGGGCCCTCGTTTGAGCGGTAGGTTTGACCGGGTTCTTCATGGCAGGTGCGGGGGCCTGGGCGGATTCCTGGGCCGCGGGGCCGGCGGCGGACGAAGCGGCAATGGCAAACAAAACAACGGAAGAAGCAAATAGCAACGGCTTTATCATGGCAATCTCCTCAGTTGCCGTGCCGGATACTGGCACGTACAACTGAATCATTTCTCGGAGGGATTATAAGCCCAATCACTTGCGTTAGGCACGACAAGATTGACGGAATAAGACTCAAAAGTAAGAGGTTCCGTCGGTTGAGCGCCACACGCCGGAAAGGGAATGCTCCGTCGGCTCTAGCGCACGGGCCGCCAGCCGCAGCCGAGATCCGCAGTGGCGCTCCTTCCGTCGAGGCGGAAGCAGGAAGCGCCGTTGATGTCAGTCGAGAAGGTGCGGACTTTGGCCGCTTCCAGCTCTTGCAGCACTTCCATCCGGGGATGGCCGTAGCGGTTGCGCAGGCCGCAGGAGATGACGGCCCACTGCGGCGCAACGCGAGCCAGAAACTCGGGCCGGGTTGAGGTCATGCTGCCATGATGGCCCACCTTGAGCAGTGTGCTGGCCAGGCCCTGCTCGGCCAGCATTGCCTGCTCGACGGGAGACTCGGCATCGCCCTCCAGCAGGACGGAAGTGGCGCCGTAGGCCACATGCAGCACCATCGAGTCGTTGTTGGCGGGCTCGGCGCCGGGCTGATAGCCGCTGAAGGGCGCGAGAACGGTTACCTGAGTGGGGCCGAAGGGAAAACTCTCGCCCGCGCGCAGCGAACGGACGCGCACATGAAGGCCGGCGGCCTCGTCCAGCAGGACGTTGTAGGCCCCGCCGCGGGGGTTGTTGCCCACCCATAACTCGGCGGGATGGAAGTTGCGCAGAACGGCCGGCAGGCCGCCCATGTGGTCGGAGTGCGCGTGGCTGAGGGCCACCACGTCCAGTCGGCGAATGCCGCGCGACCACAGAACCTCGGAGACGACCTCCTCGCCAATGTCGTAGTCCTGGGGGGCCTGATGCGGGCCGCCGCCAAAGCCGCCGCCATCCACCAGCATGGTTTTGCCGTCCGGCGTGATGAGCAGCAGGGAATCGCCCTGCCCCACGTCGATGGCCTCCATGAGCAGCGCGTCGCGCGGGTGATCGACCGGGCGTGGCGCGACGGCAACCGCGGCGGCCAAGAGCAAAGCGGCCCATGCGGCGCGCCGCGGCCAGAGAAGTTCAGGCGGGCGCCCCACCTTCGCCGCGTCTTTGTGGCTAAGGTGGGCCAGCACAATGGCCGCGGCCATCAGCGCGCAGAAGGCGAGCGACTGGCCGGGCAGCGGCGCGGGAATGCGGAAATCTCCCATGGCCATTGAGCCGAACAGATGCACCAGCCCTGTGCCGAAGTGGAGAAACAGCGCCACAACCATTGCCGGAAGCAGCGCGGCGGCGGGCCACGCGAGCAGCGCTATCAAAGTGACCAGCGCGGCCGGCATCAGCACGGCCAGCAGCGGCAGGATGAAGATATTCACCGGCAAGGCGAAGATGGTGATGCGATGGAAGTAGACGGCCATGGGCAGAGCCATGGCCAGCTCCACCACGCAGGAGACGATCACCAGCTCCAGGCAGCGAAGCAGAAAGCGCACCGTCCAGGGAAAGATGCGCCAGGCGATGTGGCTGGCCAGACGGCCGTGGAGGGCCGCCAGAAATGTAGCGGTGACTTCGCCCATCGTTTCGTGAAAAAGGGTGAGTTGAACGTGCGGCACGTCGTCGAAGGCTGTCACGGGGTAGCCGTGCAAGACAGAGCCCGCGGGATCTACGGCTGCCTGCAAGCCCTCAGCGAAAATGCGCATTGTTAGCCGAAACTGCGCAATGCGCGGGGCCGATTTGCTGTCCAGGGCGAGCTGGCGCAAATCGCTCGTAGCTTTCAAATATGGATGGATGGTGCTCTGCAGCAGCGGCGCGGCGATGCCGCCGATGGAAACCACGGCGAGCAGAGTCATCTGGAAGCTGGAGTCCAAAAGGCTGCGCGGGCTGAAGACCAGCAGGCACAGCGCGGCAAAGCCGATGGTATTCAGAACATTGCGCTCGCGGTAAAGGATCCGCCCGAGCAGGTAGAGCGTGACCATCCAGAGCGAGCGCTGCACCGGAGTGGCGAAGCCGGTGAAGAGCGCGTAGGCACAGGATGCCAGGATGGTGATGAAGGTGGCCGGAACGCGGGGCAGGCGCAGGCGGCGCGCAATCCAGAAGAGGAAACCGGCCACAATCGCCAGGTGAAAGCCCGAAACCACCAGCATGTGGAAGGAGCCGGTGCGCTCAAAGCCCACGCGCAGCGATTGCGTGAGATAGGTGCGGTCGCCGGTCACCATGGCGGCCAGCATAACGGCGTCGTTCTGCGAGAGGCGCAGCGGCGCTGGCAAGCGGCGCATGGCCGCGGGCAGGGCCAGCAAGCGGCTGCTCGTGGCGTGCTGCAAACCGCTGACGCGGCAGGCGAGGAAGCGACCGGGAGCAGTCCCCAGCCGCTCCACGCGCTCGATCTTCACCGTGCCCGTCGAGGTAATGCCCTGGTCCACGAGAAAATCTTCGCGGTTCCAGACTCCTGGATCGTGGTAAACCTCGGGTGGCAGCAGGCGCGCCACGGCGCGGACGCGCTCGCCGCACTGGAAGGGATGCATGTTTTCCGCGGCTTCCGGCCAGCGGACATTCAGGCGCACGTTGCCGTCAACTGGCATCTGCGCGTCGTCGGTGTCGGTGACTACTTCCAGGCTGGAAACGCGCAGGTCAATTCTTTGCGAGGGCTGCTGTGCCGGTTCGGCGGGCTCGCTTTGGCTGTCGTAGTCGTTCAGGTTCTCTTCGATTTCGCCGCGCACCGGTCCGGCATTCACGACCGTGCCTTCCACCGTGCGCAACAAGCCGTCAGAAAGCGCGGCCACGGCGGGCGCGGGCGCAGGATGCGGCTCCATCTCTGCGCACCACGCGCCCAGCAGCAGCCACAGCACGGCCAGCGGCAGCCAGGCGATGCGCTGCGCGCTCCAGGCCGCCAAGCCGCAGAGCGCGGCCACCAGCGCCATTGCCACCAGCATCAGGCTGGGCCGCAGCCAGAGAACTTGTGTGGCCGCAATCCCGGCGGCGAAGAGCCACGCCGCATGAAAGAGCGGCAGCGCGCCCTGCCCGGCTGATGCGGGTGCATTGGTGACTTGCCCGAGCTTGGGGGAGCCGGATTCCATCGCGCCTGAAAATCAAAAGTGATTCTGGCCAACAAGCCTATCAGGCGCGGCGCAACTGGACCACTGTTTCCAGATGGAAGGTCTGCGGAAAGAGGTCGGCAAGGGCGATGGACTGGATTTGGTAGCCGGACGCGATGAGCGCGCCGAGGTCGCGAGCCAGCGTGGCGGGATCGCAGGAGACGCAGGCCACGGTGGGCGCGGCCTGCTCGATCAGTTGTGCGCAGCTCTCCGCGCCCAGGCCCGTGCGCGGCGGGTCCACCACAATCAGATCGGGACGGCTTGATTTGGGAGACGACGGCTTGCGGATGCCGCGCAGGAAGGCGAGGGTTTCCGCCTCGACGGCCGCGCCGCCCGTGCCGCTGAGATTCGCCTTGAGCGCCGCCGTTGCCGAAGGAGCCGACTCGACCGCAACCACGCGTTCAAACCGTGCCGCAAGCTGCCGCGCGAACAGGCCCACGCCGGCAAAAAGATCCCAGGCCAGCTTGCCTTTGTGGCCGGCAGTCACTCTTTCAACCAGCGCGTCCACCAGCCAGCGGTTGACCTGGAAAAATGCGCCATGGTCCACGCGATAGTCGAAGCCGGCGGCGCGATAAGCGAGCGAAGTTGCGCCCCACTGCGCCAGTGTGCGCGGCGGCTTGCCGGGACCTCCCTCGAAGATCAGCTCCGCGCCGCTGAGCGCGGGAATTTTTTCCTGCATCGCAAGCGCCAACTCATTGAAGCGGATTTTTGCCGGGCTTGCGGTAGAAACCGTTGCCAGCAGCGCGCTTTCGGCTGCATCGCAAAAAAGCGAAATCTCCGTGGGCCGCAGCGCCGGGGTAAACTCGCGCGCCACCTGAGCAAAAGCCAGCGCTGCCTCAACCAGCAGCGGCGCGGCGATGGGGCACTCGCGCAGCGGAACCACCGCGTGCGAGCGGCGCCCGCGATAGCCGGGATTGCCCGCCGCATCGAAGGCCAGGCGGATGCGGTTGCGATAGGCCCACGGCTCGCCAGATAGAACAGCGATCTCATCGGGCACAGCCACGCCGCCGCGCTCCAGCGTTTCGCGCAGAATGGCCTGCTTGAAGGCCAGTTGCGTTGCGTAGTTCGTGTGCTGATAGTTGCAGCCGCCGCATGCGCCAAAGTGCTGGCAGGCAGGCGCTATGCGCTCCGGCGCGGCGCGAACAATCTCTTCCGCCTCGGCGGTTGCGTAGCCGTGCTTGCTCTCTGTGATGCGCACCCGCGCCTGCTCGCCGGGCAGCGTGAGCGGCACAAAAACAGCTTTGCCTTCAGCGCGAGCCAGAAACGCGCCGCCATAAATCGGCTTCTCAATCTCGACCAGTTGCGGCTCGGCGGCCTTGGCGGCGGCAGTTTTCGTGCGGACAGAACCAGCCTTTTTCACCGTCAAAGAATTCGATCTGGAGGGAGACGGGGGTTTTAACCCCCGTATAGAGTCCGCAGAATCACCGTGGGCTTTAGCCCCGGAAGGGTATTTCCCTCCAGCGTCGCCCAAATTCCCGAGTTTTTCCGCCTCTTTTTGCTTTGCAGTTAAATTCCGCGCCAGCGAACGATTCTTCACGTCCCGCCTGGCCCGCCGCTCCATCGTGTTTAGTTTTCTAGGCATTATTGTTGGCTCATGTAAAACAGGCTGAAGCGCGGCAGATCGTAATGCGCCAGCAGTTGTTTCTGCACAAACTGGCGTTCCACCTGCCGCAATTGCACCACTCCCATGCGGCTCCGATAGGGCGCCAGTTCACGCGCCGCGTGCTCTTTGAGGCCCACCAGCAGTTCTTCGGGAGCGGCTGCGGTCAGAGCTGCGAAGAGCTTCTCTTCCAGAACAGTCAACGTGCGTTCCAGTGCTTCAAGATCTTGAGCTTCGGCATTTTCAGCGGCAGCGGCGCACGCCTCGGCCGCCAGTTCGCGCAGGCGCACGGCAGTCGCCTTGCAGGCTTCCGGGGCCACCGCAGCCACATCCAGCGCCGCAGCGGCAGCCTCCAGGTGCTCGGCCACGCGCTCCTGCTCAAAGCCCGATTCGCGTTCGGTGCTGGCCACCTTGGGAGCCGTGCCGATGGCCGCTTCGCTCAGTTCCTCGGCGGCTTCCATCACCGCCTGCGAGCACCAGGCCAGTCCGTTCACGCGCCGCATCCGGCCGCGCTTCTGCCGCGCCTCGTACTTGTCGAATGCCGCATCGATGCCGCGCAGCGCCGCTTCCAGCGGAATGCCGGCATCGCGCCATGTCTCGATCAGCGCCCAGTCCAGCGTCGAAAGCAGCAGCAGCGCCCCGCGCCGCTGCTGGAAGCGCTCTTCGATTTCGGTAAAGTAGTTGAAATAGTTCAGCACGCCCCGCGCCTCAATGCGCTTTGCCTCGCGGCTTGGCCGCACGGTTACGCTCGAAGAGAATCAGCAGGCCATCCAGCGTGAGCATGTCGTCGATCTCGGCAATGTAGCGCGAGTCCTCAGAGATTTGCCGCGCCAGCCCGCCGGTGGCGATGACCCTCGGCTTCGCGCCAAGCTCGGCGATGGTGCGTTCCAGAATGCCGTCCACCAGGCCGATATAGCCGTAATAAAGGCCGCTCTGCAGGCACGTCACCGTGTTGGTGCCGACGACCTTGGCTGGCCGCTTGATGTCGATGCGGCTCAGGCGCGCGGCGCGCGAAAACAGCGCTTCGGCGCTGATGCCGAGCCCCGGCGCAATGGAGCCGCCAAGATATTCGCCCTTCGCCGAAATCACATCGAAGGTCGTCGCCGTGCCAAAGTCCACCACGATGCACGGGCCGCCATAGCGCTCGAAGGCGGCAACGGCGTTCACCAGCCGGTCCGCGCCCAGCTCCGAGGGATTATCCATCAGGATCGGCATTCCGCTCTTGATGCCCGGCTCAACAAAGATCGGCTGAACGTGAAAATAGCTTTCGCAAACCTGGCGCAGCGTGCCTTCCACCGGCGGCACCACCGACGAGATCATGATGTACTTGACCTGGCTCGGCGCTATCCCGTTCATCTTGAAGAGATTGATGAAGAGCACGCCGTACTCGTCGGCGGTCTGCTGGCGATGCGTGGTGACACGCCAGTGCGCAACCAGCTCCGGCTTCTCGTCACCCCCGCGGCCCGGATCTGTCGCCGGGGCTACCGAATCCTCATCGATCCGGTAGAGGCCGAGCACCGTATTTGTATTGCCGACATCAATCGCTAGCAGCATGGTTTTCTCAGCTTATCTCCGCGCCAGATGTTTCTTCCAAGCCTGTCGAAGCAACGTTGGCCCCACCGCAGGTGGTTGGGTGCCCCACCCTCGCCGCGTTTTTGTTTTTGCGGCTAGGGTGGGATACCAATAGCGTAGTACCTAGACCGCATGAATGTAGCGCCGGCCTCCCGGCCGGCTGTAGCGCGGGCGTCCCCGCCCGCGCTTGTCCATGGCTAATGACCAATTCATGCAGTCATGACGCTAATTCTCCGCGCCAGATGCCTTTTCCGCGCCTGTCGAAGCAACATTGGCCCCACCGCAGGGGTCGCGAATCCCGCCGGTCTGCACGGTCACCAAACCCTCTGCCGTGCGCACCAGCAGAAATCCATTTTCATCCAGCCCAGCCGTAATCCCCGTGCAAGCCTGCGGGCCATGCACCTCAACCCTTCGTCCGCGAATCCACGTCGAGGCCTGCGCGACACGCGCGGGAACCGTTACACCAGCAGCCGCGTCGGCCAGTCCCAGCGCCTCACGCTCCAGCGATTCTAGCAGGGAAACAAGCAAATCCTGACGCGAAACTCTGCGTTTCGCTTCCAGGTCGAGCGAAGAGGCGGGCGTCGCCAGATCAGCCGCGAAGCCGCTCTGGTGAACATTGACACCGATTCCGACCACCGCAAAAGCTGCCGCGCCGTTTTCAATCTTCGATTCAACCAGGATACCGCCCGCCTTGCGCGAGGCGGATTGGGGTCCCCACGGACAGGTCTTCGTCCGTGGGGCGGAGATCAGCAAGTCGTTGGGCCAGCGCAGATCGACCGCAAGTCCGGCAACAACCCGAATGGCCTCGGCCACTGCCAGTCCCGCTGCCAGCGGCAGCAGCGGCAAGCGAAGGGCTGGAATCGGCGGCCGCAAGAGCACGCTCACGTAAAGCCCATCGCCCGCGGCCGAGTGCCAAGCGTGATCGCCGCGGCCGCGGCCGGCCCGCTGTTCATCGGCAAAGTAAACCGAGCCGTGCGCCTGGCCGCTGCGCGCTGCGGCCAGCGCGTCGGCGTTCGTTGAGTCAGTGACTGCGGAATAATGCAGCTTGCCCGCGAACACGGTACCATCAAGCGCGGCTTCCAATGCGGCCAGATCGTACACGGCTACGCCGTCTCCGCTTCAATGCGCATGGAAATGTCTGCGGCCTTGGCCGAGTGGGTCAGCGCGCCTACGCTGATGAAGTCCACGCCGGTTTCTGCGTATGCGCGGATGTTTTCGAGAACAATGCCGCCAGAGGCTTCGACGAAAATCCGTCGCGTCTCCTGCTTCTTCTTTGGCTGCGCCGCGGTCGCCTCCCGGATGCGCTCCACAGACTTCTTCGCCTGCCCGGGCGTCATGTTGTCCAGCAGAATGGCCTCGGCGCCGTACTGGAGAGCCTCTTCCAGCTCCTGCGCGCTGCGCACTTCCACCTGCACGCGCTGGCCCTCTTTGCGCCCTTCCAGCGCCCGCGCGAGCACTGCGGGCAGCCCGCCGCCCAGTGAGATGTGGTTGTTCTTGATGAGAATGCCGCTGGCCAGATCGAGCCGGTGATTCGTTCCCCCGCCGCACAGCACGGCGTATTTTTCCAGCACGCGCAGCCCCGGAATGGTCTTGCGCGTGTCCAGCACGTGAGCTCCGGTGCCGTCGATTGCGTCCACGTACTGCCGCGTCGCTGTGGCGATGCCGCTCAGGTGCTGCATGAGATTTAGAATCACGCGCTCGCAGCTGAGCAGCACGCTGGCGTTGTGGCGAATGACGGCCAGCACTTGCCCATCATGCACGCGCACGCCGTCGAAGATCTCCGGGTGGCTGATGACCTTGAAGCGTGCTTGCGCCGGCGCGCGCTTGTCGAGCCGGGCAAAGATTTCCAGAAAGCGCGGCACGGCGCCCAGCCCGCAAACCGTCATCTCCTGGCGCGCAAGAATCGTGCCTGTCGCGCGCAGCGCGGGGTCAATGGTGAGGCCGGTCGTGGCGTCGCCGGCGGCCTGGTCTTCAACCAGCGCCTGCTCCAGCAATGCGTCGATGTGGCTGTTCTTCCAGTCCATGGTTCCTTCTCGCGCGGTCAGGGATGCACCGGAGGCTTTTGGCTCAAAAGAAAGTCATTCGTCACTTTCTTCACGTGGTCATCCACCGGATCGGTAATTGAGAAAAAGTGAGTTCCGTTGCTTCTGTAAATCTGGAGTTCGTACTTTGGCTGGCCGCTGGCAAGCCCTCCGAAAAGCATCTTCGAAAAACCAGATTTTCCGCTCTGGTTTTTATCAATCAGGTTGACTTCTCCCAGGTCTCTATACCAAAGCAGGGAGATATTATGGCGGGAATCGCGCACCAGAATCCCCCCAGCAGTCAGCAGAAGGAACTGAGAGTAGTTGCCGGCGCGAGCGCCGCCCAGATCAACGATAGCCAGGGCCATGCCGAGCTTTCCCTGGTTGCGTTCCAGTATCTCTTCAACCTGCTCGGTGAAGTGCGGCGCACTCTGGCAGCCGGGCGCGTCGCCAAACGAGATGGAAGGTGAGGCCTGCTCTGAGTAGGACGGCGAGTCAGGCTCTGAGACCGGCGGTGAAGCAAGCTCCGAGCTGGACGGCGCGACGGGCTCTGAAACGAAAGGCGAGATAGATGGGGAGATAGGCTGAGAGAAGGACGGCGACAAGGACGGCGTGTCCTCTGCTTTTACAGCGGCGCGTTCCACCGGCAATCCCCCTGGCGTCGCGCTGTGCTCCTTCAATTCCCGGTAAGCAAGCTGAACCTGTTTGAGATGGTCTTCCGCATCCGCCCGCAACGAAGGGTAATCCTCATATTGATCGGGATTCCATTGCTTGAGCGCCTCGTCATACGCCGCTTGAAGGGCGGATTCCGAAGGCACCCCGAAGGCGATTCCAAGGGTCCGATAATGCTCCATGCATCGAGCGCAACTGCAAGGCATTTTGATTACTCCTCCGTGAGTTTCTCCAGCGCCGCCCGCGCCTTTTCCAGCAGCAGCCGCGTTTCCGCTTCCTGCTTCTTCAATCCATCGACCACTTGCGCCGGGGCTTTGCTGAGAAACGCCTCATTGCCCAGTTGGCGCTCGGCGGCGGCCAAGCCTTTTTCGTACTTCGCAATTTCTTTCTCAAGCCGCGCGCGCTCGGCGGGAACGTCGATCGTGCGCTCATAAACCACAGCCACGTCGAAGCTGGGCGTGGCGTGCTTGGCGAGGCCCGCCGTGATTTCGGCGACGACGCGGACCTCGCTGACGCGGGCAAGGCGCTCGATCATGGCGCTCGATTCCCTGATGAGCCCCATGTGGATTGCGTCGATCCGCACCTCGGCAGGAATCGCGTCCTTTTCGGGAACGCTGGCATCCTTGCGCGCCGCGCGCAGTTCGACAATCAGGCTCTGCACAAGCGCCATGGCGTTGAGCGCTTCGTTGTCAATGGTTTCGCCACCCTGCGGATACTGCGTCAGCGCAATGGACTTGGCCGGCGGGTTGCCATCATAGAGCGCGTGCCAAATCTCTTCCGTCAGGAATGGCATAAACGGCGAAAGCAGCCGCAGCGACGCCTCAAAGACCGAAACCAGCGTCGTCAGCGCTGCCTGCCTGCCGTCGTGTTTGCTGGTTTGCTGACTCGCTGACTCACTGTCCGGCCCATCTATCGGAAAATCCAGCCGCAGCTTGACGATTTCCAGATACCAATCGCAGAAGCTGCCCCAGAAGAATTGATAAATCGTGTTGGCCGCGTCGTCATAACGATAAAGTTCGAGTGAAGCATTGACCTTGGCGGCGGTCGCGTTCAGTTCGGCAACAATCCAGCGGGCTTCAAGCGGTGCGTCTTCGCCAACCGTGGGCATCGAGCCCAGCGCGGCGGGATCAACCGTGATTCCGATCTCAGCGGCGCGGTCCACGTTCATGAAGAGGAAGCGCGCGGCATTCCATATCTTGTTGGCGAAGGCGCGGTAGCCCTCGGTGCGGGCCACGTTGAAAGCAATGTCTGTGCCAGGCGAGGCCATCGAGGCCAGCGTAAAGCGCACCGCATCGGTTCCATACTGCTTCACGATTTCGATGGGGTCGATAACGTTGCCCTTGGTCTTGGACATCTTTTCGCGGTTGGCGTCGCGGACCAGCGCGTGAATGTAGACCTCGCGGAAGGGAACCGAATCGGCAAGCGAACGCTTGGAGCCGTCGGGCATCGGCACATCTTCGGCAAACCAGCAGCCGAACATGATCATGCGCGCGACCCAGAAGAAAAGAATGTCGAAGCCGGTAACCAAGAGGCTCGTCGGATAAAAGGCGTCGAAATCGCCGCGATTCTGCGCCGTGATATTCGGCCAGCCGAAGACGGAAACCGGCAGCAGGCCAGAGGAGAACCATGTGTCCAGAACGTCAGTCTCCTGCGTAATCTTTTCCGAGCCGCAGTGTGTGCAGGCCTTGGGATCGACGCGGGTGACAGTAATCTTGTGGCACTCCGAGCAGTGCCAGGCCGGAATGCGATGGCCCCACCAGAGCTGGCGAGAGATGCACCAGTCGTGGATGTTATCCATCCACTCGAAGTAGGTCTTCTCGTACATCTCCGGCGTGAAGCGGATGTACTTCTTGCGGACGGCTTCGTTGGCCTTGTCGGCCAGCGGCTGAATCTTCACAAACCATTGCGTGGAGAGGCGCGGCTCGACAACCGTCTTGCAGCGGTCGCAGTGGCCCACGTTATTGAGGTGGTCTTTGATCTCGCCCAGCAACCCCTGAGCTTCCAGGTCGGCGAGGATGCGCTTGCGCGCCACATAGCGGTCGAGGTCGGCATACGCGCCGCCCTCCTCGTTGATGTGGCCTTCGGCATCCATGATGTTGATCGAGGGCAGGTGATGCCGCTCGCCGATGGCAAAGTCGTTGGGGTCGTGCGCGGGAGTTACCTTCACCGCGCCGGTGCCGAAGTCGCGGCTGACCCACTCGTCAAGCACGATGGGAATCTCGCGGCCCACCAGCGGCAGGCGGAGTTTCTTGCCGTGCATGTGAAGATAGCGCTCGTCTTCCGGATGAACGGCGACGGCTGCATCGCCGAGCATGGTTTCGGGGCGCGTGGTCGCAACAGTTACAAACTCGCCGGTATCTTTGCCGTCGTCCCCGATAACTGGATAGCGAATCTCCCATAAGTGGCCCTTGTGTTCCTCGTGGAACACTTCCAGGTCACTAATCGCCGTCTGACAGCGCGGGCACCAGTTAACAATGTAAGAACCGCGATAAATTAGATTCTGCTCATAAAGCCGGACGAAGGCCTCACGCACGGCAACCGACAAGTTATCGTCCATGGTGAAGTATTCGCGCTGCCAGTCAACCGAGGCGCCCAGCCGCTTCATCTGGTCGAGAATTGCGCCGCCGGTCTCGCGCCGCCACTGCCAAACGCGCTCGACAAACGCCTCGCGGCCCAACCCCTGCCGCGTTTTTTCTTCGGTGGCCAACTGGCGCTCGACCATCATCTGCGTGGCGATGCCCGCGTGGTCCGTGCCGGGCAGCCACAGCGCGCGCCGGCCGCTCATGCGCCGCCAGCGGGTGAGAATGTCCATCTCCGCCTGGTTGAGCATGTGGCCCATGTGCAGGCGGCCGGTGACGTTGGGCGGAGGCAGCAGGATGGTGAAGGACTCCTGCTCGGGGTCGGCGGGCGAGGGCGTGGGCTGCGCGAAGAGCTTCTCGCTCACCCAGTATTCGGCCCAGTGATCTTCAATGGCAGTGGGATCGTAAGCTTTTGGCAAGTCGTGGGGCATGATGATTGTCTTAGGTGAGCCCCGGGGATTCGCGAAAACGCCCTATGTGGAGAGGGCTTCCGCGCGAGGGGACTACACCTCACTTTATCAGATAGCGGCAAGGGAACAGCCAACTGCCCAGCGCGGAATCAGGCGATCCACGCCAATAAAAAGACCGCACCCGGTTTGGATGCGGCCTTTTCACTTCTCGATCTGCTGTTTTCTCAGAACGGCTTCAGCCTGGAGAGGCCCTTCTTCTTTTTCTTCTTGCTGGAGGATTCGTCGCTCAAATCCGCCTTCTTCTTTTTGGCGTCGGCTGCATTGGCAGGCGCGGCCGGCGTCGACTTCACGTCGTTGACCTGGTCGGGAGCTTCGGCCGGCTTTTCCGCGGCTGGCACGGCTGTGTTGACCGGACCCACCGGCTTGATGACGGCATTGGCGTCAGCCTGAGGCGCGTTCACAATCTCGACACCGACGCCCGTGCCGCCTGCTGGTTTCTCAAGCTGCAAAGGCGCCTGGGAAGGCTGGTCGCTGCGGGGCGGCTCGTTCACGCCGGTGGGCGTAACAGCGGCTGCAGCGGCCGGCTTGCCGGCGTTGGTGGCGGCATTGAAAAGGGCCAGGTTCTGCCTGTTCAGATCAGGCGCGAGAGTACGCTTGGGGTCGTCCAGGCTCGGCTCGCCCACATGCACTGCTTCAACCACAGTGGGCCCGTGCCTGATGATGTCGAAGGTCTTCCCGGTAAAGCGCAAGGGCTGGCGGCTGCGTTCTTCGGCGTCGTTCTCGGCAACCGATTCCGGGGTTGGGTCTGGAACGGGGCGGTTCATGGCGACCAGCCGGTCACGGGCATCTTCCACATGGGGAGCCATGGGATAGCGGGTAATGACCTTGGCGTAGGCCGCGGCGGCCTTGTCCTGATAAATCGCTCTCAGCCGCTCCTTGATCGCGCCGGGAAGATTCGGCGCCATCTGGATGGCGTGGGCCTGGCCGGCAAATGCATCGCCAATGCCCAGCAGAGCCTGGTCGCTCTTGGAGTAAAGCGGGTAGGTATCAACCACGGTCTGCAGGCGGGCAATCGAGGCCCCAAAGTTTTCGCGGCTCCCATAGAAGAGGCCGATCTGCGTCTCGCGCTCGGCCAGAACCTCCTGCACGTCGCGCAGCTTCTGCTTGGCGCGCGGCACCAGTTTCGAGTCGGGGAAGGAGTTGATCATGTCCCGGTATTCCTGCTCGGCGCGCTCAACATTGGTGTAGTCGCGGTCGGGCTTCTCCATCTGCTCGTAGTAGATGTCGGCCACTTTCATCTGCGCTTCGGCGGCTTCCGGGGCATTGGGAAAGAAGGTGATGAAGTCCTTGTACTCGGACTCTGCCTGGGTAAGGGCCGCGGTGCCGCCCTCCTTGAACCAGGTGTCGCCCACGGCCAGCTTGGCGCGCATCCGGTACTCGGAGTCCGGATAGGTGTTGAGCATGGTCTGCAGGTCAAGCCGCGCCACGTCGAAGCGGCTCTTCTTCATGGCCAACATGGCCTTGTCGAAGAGCTCCTTGTCGGGCTGCTTGGATTTCACGCTGGACAGCGGGTTAGCGCTCAGGTCCTCGTGCTTCTTGTGCTTGGGTTTCTTGTCCTTGGCCTGGGCGGAAATGCCCCCCAGCACCAGAACCGCCAGCGTTACGGCGGCAATCTTCCTTGTCAACCGGTTCATACCACCTCATTACGGCTGCGGCCCGTCGACAGGCCTCAAGCCAGTTCCCCAAAAGCTCTTGAATCTTGCTTGTAATGCCCTGCTATTGAGTAAAACCCTGAATACAATGTTTTTGCTATTCCCCCGCGGCCTCGCGGGCCGCGGCCAGCAGCGCGCGCGCATCCTGTTCCGGCTGCCCCGCCCCAAAAACGGCGTTGCCTGCCACCAGCAGGTCCGCTCCCGCTTGGACGATGCGGGCCACCGTATCGTGAGCCACTCCGCCGTCCACTTCGATTCTAAATGCCAGCCCCCGTTCCTCGCGCATCTGGGCCAGCAGCCGGATCTTGTCCAGCGAAAACTCAATGAACTTCTGCCCGCCGAAGCCCGGATTCACGCTCATCACCAGCACATGGTGAACCATGGGCAGAATCTCGCTCAGCAGCTCAACCCGTGTGGCCGGATTGACCACCACCCCCGGCTTCATCCCGTGCTGGGCAATCAGCTCCAGCGAGCGGTGCAGGTGCCGGCAAACCTCGTAGTGAACGCTCACCCAGTTCGCCCCCGCGTCCGCAAAGGCGGGGATGAACTCGTCCGGGTTCTCAATCATCAGGTGGCAGTCCAGCGGCAGGCTGGTGAACTTGCGCAAGCTCTTCACCACCGGCGGTCCAAGGGTGATGTTGGGCACAAAATGGCCGTCCATCACGTCCACGTGGATGACCGTGCCGCCGCCCCGCTCAGCCGCGGCAACCTGGTCCGCCAGATGGGCGAAATCCGCCGAAAGAACCGATGGCAACAGCTCGATCATGGGGCCTCCGGGATGCGTTTCCATGCAGGCCCAGTGTATCAGCGCGAAGCCGCGCCAGTCTTAAGAACCTCTGCGCAAGTTGATGTTTTGAAAGGGCACGACTTCAGTCGTGCCGATAACGCCCGCAAAATCAGCCCCGAAGAATCATCCTTAACCATGAAAAGCTGTGCCCCGTGTATGACAGCGTCGGCATTGTCAAGGCTCTTTTCGGGTCTTTGGCCGTAAAAAGAGCATAGGGTAGCGATTGTTTGGGAAGGACGGTGTCAAGGGCGC
>Ga0224535_1000015_pt1 | contig 80425 bp, 70 predicted proteins | sample 714E13034metaG_FD_179898 | JGI IMG/M metagenome (GOLD analysis project Ga0224535, IMG submission 179898) | Peat soil microbial communities from Stordalen Mire, Sweden - 717 E1 30-34 | ecosystem: Environmental > Terrestrial > Soil > Wetlands > Peat | place: Sweden: Norrbotten County, Stordalen... | reverse complement strand
CGCAAAGTACGCGCCCTTGACACCGTCCTTCCCAAACAATCGCTACCCTATGCTCTTTTTACGGCCAAAGACCCGAAAAGAGCCTTGACAATGCCGACGCTGTCATACATGGGGCACCCGGCACCAGGGATTGTCTCGGACCGAGTGAATGAGCAGGTTTCGATGTGGGGTCCGGTATCCCACCCTAGGCGCAAAAACAAAGACGCGCCGAGGGTGGGGCACCCAGAGTCAATGCAACAACGAGTGATCGGAAATCTGTAGAATGGAGCCATGATTCTTGAGACTTTCCCCGTCGGTCCGTTGCAGGCGAATTGCACCATTCTGGGCGACGAAGAGGCTGGCGAGGCCATCGTCATCGATCCCGGCGAGGAGGCGAGCCGGATTCATAGCCGCCTCACCGAACTCGGCCTCACGCTCAAGCAGATTCTTTTGACGCACGGCCACATCGACCACGTGGGCGGCGCGCAGGAACTCAAGCAACTGACCGGCGCGCCGATCCTGCTGAACGAAGACGACCTGCAGATGCTCAAGATGATCGGCGTGCAAGCCAGTTTCTTTGGCCTTCCGAAGCCGGAGACCACTCTGCCCGACCAGTACCTGACCAGCGGGCAGAGCGTGGGCCTGGAGCGCTATCCAGCGCAGGTGCTGTGCACCCCCGGCCACACAAAAGGCTCGGTTTGCTTTTACTTTGCCCCGCTCAAGCTGCTGGTTGCGGGGGATACGCTTTTTGCCGGCAGCATCGGCCGCACCGATCTGCCCGGCGGCAGCTCTGAGGAGATTATCGATTCCATCCAGAATCGCCTGCTCACGCTGCCAGACGAAACCCGCGTTGTGACCGGCCATGGCCCGGAAACGACCATCGGCCAGGAACGCAGGAGCAATCCGTTTTTGCGCGGGCTGTGAGCGGCGATCCGGCTGTCTGTTGCGCAATTCACTCTTGCGTGAAAAAGGACCGGAACAAGCCCTCGTTCCGCAGAAGTTCGATGCAGCGCTTGAGTCCTTCGTCTCTGGTCAGGATGCTCCAGCGCTCTTTGGCGGCAACGGCGCAGAGCAGCATATCGACCGATCCACACTGGACGCCCCGGCTTCGGCAGCGATTGAACAGGCGCGCTGCCTCCTCGTAATGCGGCGTTGTGATGGGCTCGTCCGGAAAGGCATTGAGCGTGCTCCGCAGCTTTTCAAATTGAGCGGAATCCTTGATGCCGGAGAGAATTTCCTGCCGGATGGGGCCGATCATGGCTACACGGCCGTCCTGGATCGCTTCCCGGAGCGATGCCAGCAGGAGCTGATCTTCGCCGTTCAAGTCCGTCGCGTTTCTGCGCCGGAGCAAGAGGGACCAGACGCAGGTATCGACCAGGAGCTTCAACGCTCGACCTGAATTCGACCGGGCTGACGCGCCTTCTTGTAGTCGTAGGCGGGATCATAGTCGATCGATTCTGACAGGTTGAGGATTTCCATCTGCTTCCGCCGATTGATGTATTCCAGCAGGGCTGCGGTCACCGCGGCCTTCTTGGTTAAGTGGTGGCCTATCCGCCGAGCCTCGGCGATCATTCTGTCATCAAGGTCAAGATTTGTCGGCATCGTGGAGGCTCCTTTTATGTGTATCTTACCACACATCCAGATGTGTGAAACGAAAAGCCTATGCTTCTGCAATGGGGCGCAAATAGTCAACCAGCCGGGTGACCCCGGTGCTGAATTCCGCCTGAGGTCCCAGCAGGCTGACCACCAGCCAGCCGGAGCCGGGCATTCCGAAGAAGTAGCCGGGATGAAGCCAGACGCCGCGCTCAAGCAGAGCCAGCACCGTTTGCTCGTCCGGCTCAAGAGCCGGAATGCGCAGGACTGCGTACCAGCCGCCCTCGACCTTTAGACGGCTCACAGCAGGCAGCGGGGCAAGCTGCCGGTCGAGTTCGGCGAGGTTGGCCGCCACGCGCCCGGAAATCTGCTGCCGGATCGCTTCGCGGCCTTCCATCCAGGCCGGCAGCGCCCACTGCACCGGCGCATTCATGGAGAGAAAGGTGTCGGTAATGACCTCAAGGCGGTCGAGGGCCGGGACGGCCTGCGGCCCGGTGGCGACGATCCAGGCGGCCTTCATCTGCGGCAGCCCGGCGATCTTGCTCATCCCGCTCACAACATAGACGGGAACGCCTTCAAGTCCGGCGGCAAAACTGACCGCCGGCCCGGCGAGCGAGTAGTCCAGAAAAACCTCATCCACGATCAGCGAGAGATCGAATTCGCGGCAGAGTTGCGCCAGCGCTTCGGCCTCCCAGGGCTTGGTGAAGTGGCCGGTGGGGTTGTTGGGATGCACGAGCACGATGGCCCGCGTCTGGGGCGTGATGGCGCGGCGAACGGCTTCCGGATCGAGCTGCCAGCCCTGGTCGTAGACGAGCGAGGCGGCCTTGAGGCGCACATCGTCCAGCACGGCGAGAAAGTCGAAGAGCGGATAGCCGGGCTGGTTGAGGACGATTTCGTTGCCCGGATCGCAGAGCAGGCGGAAGAGGAAGCTGTAGGCCTCGCTGGTGCTAGTGGTCAGCACAATCTGTTCGGGCTGGAGAGAGACGCCATGGTCCGCGTAGTAGGCGCAGACCGACTCTCGCGCCTGCAACAGGCCGCGCGGCTGCGGATTGTAGTCGAGGGCCCGCGGATCGCTGAGCGCCGCGAGCAGGCCGGGATCGTAGACGAAGCCGCAGCGGGTGGGGTTGGAGGCCGTCAGGTCGGCAATCGGCAGCCCGGCCTCGACGCGCAGACGGTGCGCCCGCGCCAGTTCGATCTCCTGCGTATCCCAGTTTGTTCTTTGCGAAAAGCGCATCATTTCCGTCCAGCCTGCAAAGGGATTCCCTTAGAGCTTTATCCTGTTCCTGTAGTGTTGAATTCGTGGTTTCCCACCCATTTCACAAAGAACGTGAAATGGATGGGGCACGGAGCTTCCTTACATTATCCGTAAAAATGCTAAAAACTGCCGGCGGCGGCAATCAGGCACAATAGAAGCAGGCGTCCCTTTCAACATTACACGGACGTGCCTGGGAGGGACATTGGCATTGCGCGCGGTTGTCTTCGACTATGGGATTGTACTGACTGGGCCACCGAGCGCCGAGGCATGGGCTGAGATGGAGCGCATCACCGGATTGCTCGAGGAGCGCTTCGAACCGCTCTTCTGGGCCAATCGCCACGCATATGACGAAGGCAAGCTGACCGGCATCGCCTTCTGGCAGAAGTTTTTGCGCGAGGCCGGGCTGCCGCCGAATCAGGAGATGGTTGAGGAGCTGAACCGCTGGGACGCGCGCCTGTGGACCGTACAGGACCCTGCCATGGTGGCCTGGCAACTCGCGCTCAAGCAGCACGGCCTGCTGACCGCCATCCTCTCCAACATCGGCGACAGCGTGCAGGTCAGCGTCGAGAGTGCGTTCGACTGGATTCACCGCTTTGACGTGCTGGTGTGGAGCTATCAGCTTGGCATTGCCAAGCCCGACCCGGCTATCTATCGCCACACGCTCGCGGAACTTGGCACGCTTCCGGAAGAAACGCTCTTCATTGACGACAAACTGGAAAATGTAGAGGCTGCGCGGGTGCTGGGCATCCGGGCCATTCAATTTTTCAGCGTGGAGTATTTGCGCCAGGAGTTGATGGCTGCCGGGCTGGCCAGTGAGCTTCCGCTGCCCGTGTGCGGTCAGGCTAAACTATAAGAGGATATGCGGCAGGGCACAGATATAGACGACTGAGTTGGCTGCGTCTTCGCGACCGGTTCATCCGTCCAGATATAGGTCAGAGGACTATGAAGGTGAATTCAATGCAGACAACCAAAGTTTTGCGCACGGCCATTTCGGCTGTGCTGGGGAGCGCTTTGACGCTGAGCGCGGGCATGGCGCTGGGGCAGAGCGTGCCGGTGGTCACGGGCGACGCGCGGGTAGACAAGCTGCTGAGCCAGATGACGCTCGCGGAAAAGCTGACGCTGATCCACGGCACACATGAAGATCCGGCGGTTTACCAGGGCCAGGCCGGCTACATGGGCGGCATTCCACGGCTGGGGATTCCGGGTCTGCGTCTTGCCGACGGGCCTCCAGGCGTGCTGACGCGTCATCCGTCCTCGGGCGAGACGGCCACGATGGGCGTGGCTGCCACCTTCAGCGTGAAAACTGCCGAGGAGAACGGGCTGGTAATCGGCCGCGAAGATCGCGCGCTGGGCATCGACGTTTCCCTGCAGCCCTTTGTGAACATTGACCGCGACCTGCGGTTTGGCCGCGGCTACAACACCTTCGGCGAAGATCCGTTCCTTACCAGCGAGATGGGCGTGGCCGAGGTCAAGGGCATCCAGTCGCAGCATGTCATGGCCCAGATCAAGCACTATGTCGGCTACGACTCGAACGGCACCAGCACGTACATCGACGACCAGACGCTGCACGAAATTTATGTGGCGCCCTTCGATGCAGCCATTAAGGCCGGCGTTTCGTCGATCATGTGCTCGTACAACCGCATCAATGGGACCTTTGCCTGCGGCAACGAGTCCACGCTGACCAAGATTCTGCGCGACGAACTCGGCTTCAAGGGCTTTGTTACCTCGGACTGGGGCGCGGTCCACGGCGTCAACTTCATCAACGCGGGACTGGACCAGGAAATGCCTGGCGAGCCGGCGCCTGGCGCGACCGGTTTTTCCTTGCCTTCGTTCTTCGACATGCAGCCCGTGCCTCCTCCTCCGGCTCCGGCCAAAATTACAGGCATGGTTGAAGAAAGTGTCAACATGTTCGGCGGGCACATTCCCGAGGAGCCGGCTCGCGTGCGGGAAGGCGGCTTTGGCGACTTTGGCCTGAAGCTGGACCCAAAAAAGATGCCCGAAGCCCTCAAGGACGGCACGGTCAACGAGGCGGCCATTACCCGCGCCGCTGGACGCGTCCTCTATGAGATCGTCCAGTTCGGCTACATGGATGGCCAGCAAAAGCACGAGGTAACCGAACAGTCCATCGAGGCAAACGCCAAGATTATCGAGAAGACCGGCGAAAAAGCCGCCGTTCTGCTGAAGAACGAAGGCGGCGCGCTGCCGCTGAAGGCCGCCGATCTGGATTCCGTCGTTCTCATCGGCCCCACGGCCTTGCAGGTGGATTCGATCGGCATCAATGGCGAAAGATCTGTCGGTTTGCCCCAGCGGCAGGTCGGCCCATTTGCAGCGCTCAAGAATATCACCGGCAACCAGAACATCAAACTTGCTGTGGATGACGACATGACCGGCACGACGGTCCCTGCTTCCGCGCTGAGCCATGACGGCCAGCCGGGCCTGGTCCGCACCGGTTTGGGCGCCGCGCAGATAGATGCGCAACTCAACTTCACGGGCGCCAATGCACTGGCCCCCAATGCGACTGTTGTCTGGAAGGGCTCGCTTACCGCACCACATGCCGGAACTTACTGGCTCTATCTGCAGGCGATGGGCACCAATGCCAAAATCTCCCTTGACGGCAAGCGTCTTGCTACGACCGGTGTCTCGCAGGGCAGCGTGCATGGCGACATTTTGCAAGCCAACCAGGACAATGTTGTTCCCACCATCGATAGCCTCGACAACGTGCGCCGCGCGGTTGAGTTGACTGCCGGGCCGCACGCAATCGAAATCAGCACCAGCCCGGATAGTTCCAACGCGCCCGTCCAGGTGCGGCTCAACTGGTATGCCCCCGAACAGCGCGAGGCCGACCACACGGCCGCCATCGCCGCCGCGAAGAGCGCCAAGGTTGCGGTCGTTTTTGTGTGGACGCGCCTGGAGCCGGTCTTTGGACTGCCCGGCGAGCAGAACAAGCTCGTTGAAGAGGTCGCAGCGGTCAATCCCAACACCATCGTGGTCCTCAACACCAGCCAGCCCGTAGCCCTGCCGTGGGTGGACAAGGTGAAGGCAGTTCTGGAGATGTGGTGGCCGGGCGATGAGGGCGGCTGGTGCACGGCTAACTTGCTGGCGGGCAAAACGAGTCCAGCCGGACGTCTGCCTGTCACCTGGGGCAAGCGCCTGGAAGACTATCCCGCCACTGACCCCAAGTATCCGGAGCGTTCGCAGAAGGGCGTGGATCACAAGACCACTTTCAGCGAGGGCGTGAACGTGGGCTACCGCTGGTTCGATCATGAGAAGATCGATCCGCTGTTCGCCTTCGGTCATGGGTTGAGCTACACCACCTTCGCCTACTCAGGACTGAGCGTCAAGAAAGCCTCTGACGGCGGCCTCGATGTGATGGTGAACATCAAGAACATCGGCAGCGCGGACTCGGACGAAGTGCCTCAGGTTTACCTGGGCGCGCCCAGCGAGATTCCAGCCGGAGTCCAGTTCCCCGTGCGGGCTCTGGCAGCCTTCGACCGCATTCACCTGGCGGCTGGCGAAGCCAAAACGGTTACGCTGCACGTAGCTCCGCGCCAGTTGCAGTACTGGTCCACAAAGGATGGCAAGTGGGCCGCGGCAACAGGCAAGCGGACGGTGAGCGTCGGAGCTTCGAGCCGCGATCTGCGGGTGGAGCAGGCTATCGACTAAGGGATTTTCAAAGTTACAGAAAACAGGTATCCCACCTTTACCAGTTCGCGCATTTTGCGGGTTGGTCAAGGTGGGATATTTATTTCCACAGTCTGTATTATCTGTTTCCGCATCGATAGAATCGCATTCGCATACGCACATTACACTGATCTCATGGCCCTTCGTCTCTATGTCGCTACCAGCAGCCAGGGAAAGCTGCGCGATTTCCGCACTGCGGCCGCAGCACACTCACTCGTTATCGAACCGCTTCCAAAGCTGAAAGAAATTCTTGCGCCGGAGGAGGACGGGCTGACCTTCGCAGCCAACGCCACACTGAAGGCCATCTATTACTCGCGCTTCGCACCTGGCGAGATGGTTGTTGCCGACGACTCGGGGCTTGAAGTGGATGCGCTCGATGGCGCGCCCGGCGTGCGTTCGGCGCGCTTTGCCGCTGACGCAGGCCTGGTTGACTCGCCCGGCGAGAGCGATGACATCGATGTGCGGAACAATCTGCTCCTGGTTGAACGGATGGCTGGTGTTCCAGCCGAGAGACGCACGGCGCGCTATCGCTGCGTGCTGGTGGTTGCCCGCGACGGTGAGGCCCTATACACCGCCGAGGGCGCGGTTGAGGGGATGATTCTGGAAGCGCCCCGCGGCAGGGGCGGTTTCGGCTACGACCCGCTCTTCTATCTGCCAGATCTCAATCGCGCCATGGCCGAAATCGACCTCGAAACCAAGAACACGCTCAGCCATCGCGGCCGCGCCATTGCGGAGTTGATGACGATTTTGGGGCGGTAGAGGCCGGACGGCACAACCGCATTATGGATTGGATGAGGGCGGGGTCTTGCTGTTCGGTTTGGCGGCATCGCCGTCGGTGATCTTGCGCCATGCGCTGGTGGAATGAGCGGGTTCGGGCGCGGAGAGATCGATTTTGGTGCGCGGCAGGACGACCAGATCGACGCGGCGATTGCGGGCGCGGCCCTCTGCGTTGTCGTTGCTGGCGACGGGGTGAAACTCGGCGTAACCGGCGGCTGAGATGCGGCCGGGAGGCATGGCCTTCAGATCGAGAAAGAGGCGGGCGATGCGGGTGGCGCGGGCTGAGGAAAGCTCCCAGTTGGAGTCGAATTCGGCGGTGTGGATGGGAATGTTGTCGGTGTGGCCCTCGATGCGCAGATCGTAGGGCGTGCGGCTGAGCGAGGAGGCGATCTGGCGCAGCGTGGGCAGCGTCTCCGGCTTGGGAGTGGCCGATCCGGAGCTAAAGAAGCCGGCCTCGCGCAGGCTGATGACCAGTCCGTCGCGGCCCATCTGGATGGAAACGGTGTGCGTGGCTACCTGATTTGAGAGCCGCTGTTCCAGCTCACGGCGAATCTGGTTCAGGTCATCCTTGACCCTGGCGGGCGACATCACATCTTCACCCATCACAATGTTCATGGGGATGGGCGGCGTCTCAGCGCCGGCGGCAGAGCTTGCGCCGCTGGCCAAACGGCGCGCGGCGTCGGGGAAGATGCCCAGGGAGCGGAAGGCCGTGTCGATGGATTCGGTCACCTGCATCTGCTTTTTCTGATCGGCCTTGGAGAAGGCGTAGAGAACCACAAAGAAGGCAAAGAGCAGGGTGACGAAGTCGGCATAGGAAACCATCCAGCGATCCCGGCTGATGTTGCTTTTGCGCCGCTCCCGTATCATGCCGCGCGCTCCTGCTGTTTCTGCTTCTGCTTATTGCCGTTCAGAAAGCCGCCCAGCTTGACTTCGAGCATGCGTGGATTGATGCCCTCGAGAATTGAGATCACGCCTTCCAGCATCATCTCGCGGCGCAACTGTTCGTCCCGCACGTGAGTGCGCATCTTGCCGGCGAAGGGCAGGAAGAAGAGATTGGCGATGCCGACGCCGTAGATGGTGGCCACGAAAGCCACGGCGATGCCCTTGCCCACCTCCTCAATGTTGTCCAAGTGTTGCATAACTTGAATCAGTCCGAGCACTGCGCCGAGAATGCCGATGGTGGGCGAGAAGCCTCCCGCGGCCTCGAAGACCGCGGGAAGCCGTTCTTCGCTCTCCGCGGTGCAGTCCAGGCTGACGCGCATGATCTTGCGCAACTCGGCGGGCTCGGTGCCATCGACGGCCAGCATGAGGGACTGGCGGAGAAAGGGATCGTGAATGGTTTGCAGGTCGCTGTCCAGCGAGACAACGCCGTTGCGCCGGGCCTTGTTGGCGAAGGCAACCAGCAGGTGAACGAGCTGGTCGTTGTGCTTGCGGGGAGCGGAAAAGACGTGCGACAGGCTGCCGAAGGCGGCCAGCACGGTGGGTAGCGGAAACTGGGCCAGCACCGCGCCCATGGTGCCGCCGAAGACAATCAGGGCCGCGGTTGGCTGCAGAATCTGGGTCAGGTTGCCGCCTTCCATGAGCAATCCAGCCACGATGCCTGCGATGGCCAGCAACACCCCGCCAATACTGCCCTTATCCATGAAAAGCTCCTCGTGAATTCATGCGCGGAAAACGGAATTCATCCTTTTGGCGGCGCAGGCTTGGGCTGGCCGGAAAGGTCCAGGCTGGTCAGCGAGACGACTTTCTGCTGTTCGTCATAGGAAGGCAACCGCCTGGCGACCGAGGCCAGCAGGCGCGCGCGGTAGGCGATTACGCGCTCCACCACTTCAGCGCAGTCCTCGCGCACGATCAGCTTTTCTCCATTGATCAAGGTCAGCATGGTGTCTGGAGATGCCTCGGCGGTCTTGATCAGGTCGCTGTTCAGCACCATCAGGTTGCCGTTGAGACGGGTAAGCTCAATCATCTCCTCTAGCTCCTTCATCCTGGTTATCGGCGGGGGGAGAAAAAGAATCAAAGATTAAAGCGGGCGTGCGGAAGTGTCCTAACGGGGACACAAAAGCGGTGGCGATAAAGTCTCCAATGCCTATGCCGAAGAAGGGGCCAGATGCAGCGGTAACCGAACCGGAAACAGCACCCAGGGTTAGACAAAATATGGGAGCGCTTTCGGGGCAGGGGCCGCAAATCCATGCATCCAACAAGGAGAACCCCATGTCCCTGGGTGTCTTGAATAACATCAATGCGGTTTATGCAGAGAATAACCTGAACAACACCAGCAACAGTTTGTCGAAGGTGTTGAACCAGTTGTCTTCCGGCTCGAAGATCAACTCCGGCGCCGATGATGCAGCCGGCCTTTCGCTGGTCAATGGCCTGTCAGCCAACTCGGCGGCTCTGACCCAGTCGACGACCAACGCCACCGAGGGCGTGGGCCTGTTGCAGGTGGCCGATGGCGCTCTCTCGCAAGTGACGAGCCTGCTTAACCGTGCCGTGACGCTGGCCACCGAGGCCTCGAACGGCACCCTCAACACTTCCCAGACGGACGCGGCTAACCAGGAATACCAATCGATTCTCTCCGAGATCAGTAACATCGGCTCGACGACCACCTACAACGGGAATGCGGTCTTCACTGGGACAAACGTGGACATCTACACTGGAGACTCCACGAGCACGGGCGCGTCAATCGACAGCCTGTACTTCGCCACCCTGTCCAACTCAACCGTGGGCGACGCCGGCGGTGCGGTGTCACTCACTGCTGCAGCGGGAACTTCGCCCGCAACGATTACCTACACTCCCAAGGCCTCTGCCACGAACCAGATAGACCTGAGCGCCACGAGTCTGACCGGCGCGACCACCGCAGCTGCCCAAACCGCAGCGCAGGCCACGCTGACCGCGCTGAACTCGGCCATTACCGACGTGGCGGCGCAGGACGGCTACGTCGGCGCGCAGATCAACACGCTGAACTCGGTCAGCTCCGTGCTTAGCACGCAGCAGGAGAACGTGGTTTCCGCGCAGAACGCCGTGCAGGCCACCGACTATGCGTCGGCAACCTCCAACATGTCCAAGTACGAGATTCTGAGCCAGACCGGCATCTCCGCCCTGGCGCAGGCCAACAGTGTGCAGCAAGAAGTGAGCAAGCTGCTGCAGTAAACCAACCGGCCAAAAGCCGCCAAACCGGAGAAGGGCGCTCGCGAGGGCGCCCTTCTTTATGTGGATGAACAGGGCGTCGCAGGAAACTCCGTGAATTCGCGAACCAATATTAAAGCTGCTCATGATGAAGACCGATAAACTCCTTGCCGGAGGTATTCAGGAGCGAGCCTGAAATGCGGCCAGTGTTGAAGGGTTCTTTTGAGGCTGGTCTTTGAAGGCTGATGAGTTTTTCCCAATCTGGCGTGGCGCAGGGGTGGTTCTCGGGCTGCTTGAGCACTGGTGGAGGGAGCAATGAGCGTAGTGGGACTGAGTTTCGGGTCGCCAACCAGCGGGACGGGATTCGACGTAAGCACGACGGTCTCCTCGATCGTGGCCAATCTGCAGAATGTAGAAACGCCATGGAAGACCCAACTGACCACGTTGGAGAGCCAGGATACGGCAATCTCCAGTCTCGGCACTTTGCTCTCGACCCTTTCCACGGACATGAGCAACCTGACCGACGCGACGGGTGTGCTGTCGGAAAAGGAGGGCTCCAGTTCCAACACCAGCGTGCTGGAACTGACGGCCGCATCGACCTCGGCGGTTGCGGGCACTCACACGGTATTGGTGAACTCTCTGGCGGCGACCTCCTCGGGTTATCTGTCGGAGATTACCAATTCTTCCGATACGCTTGCCGGCTCGATCACGATCCAGGTGGGCAGCGGGACGGCACAGACAGTTTCGCTGGGTTCCTCCGACGATACGCTGTCCGGGCTGGCCTCGGCGATCAATTCGGCCGGGATCGGGGTGACGGCAAGCGTGCTGACAGACTCCTCGGGTTCGCGACTGAGCCTGGTGTCGGGCACCTCGGGCAAGGACGGGGAAATGTCAGTTACGTCGAATATCACTGACACCACGAATAGCGGCGCTTCGCTGAGTTACAAATCCGCCGTGACCGGCGCCGATGGCTCGCTGACGGTGGATGGCGTCAGCCTGACAACCTCCTCGAACACGGTGAGCGATCTGATCCCCGGCGTGACCTTCCAACTGCTGTCGACTTCAAGCACCGCGGTGCAGGTGGTAATCGCCAACTACAATACCAACGTCGAGAGCGCTGTCAGTACCCTGGTGAGCGACTACAACTCGCTGGTCAAAGCCATGAGCACCCAGGAGGGGAACGACAGCGCGGGCAAGGCCGAGCCGCTCTTCGGTTCTCCCACGCTGGCCATGCTGCAGCAGGAGATTCTGGGCGGCATCAACTCGGCCAATCCCAACGGCTATCTGGATGCGATTTCCACCAGTACTGGCACGACGCTTTCCGGCTCCATGACCATCACGGTGGGCAGTGGCACGAAGGAGAACATTGTGATCGGCGCCGAGCCGAGCGACGGCGCGGCCGCGGACACTGTTTATACCGGCAGTGGCTTCAATACGCTTTCGGGGCTGGCCGATGCGATCAGCAAGGCCGGCATTGGAGTGACGGCGGCCGTGGTGACGAGTCACGGCGAATCGACCCTGACGCTGACCTCGCAGACCACCGGCTCCAGCGGAGCGCTGGCCGTTACTTCGGCGATTTCCGCCATCAGCGACACGGCGCTGAGCGCTTCGGTTACGTCGGGCTCCAGCGCGGTGACCTCAAGCGCGACCCTGACCGGGATTAGCGATGAGAGCGACACGCTTTCCGGCTCGATCAGCATCCGGGTGGGCAGCGGCGCGGCGCAGACCATTACCGTCGGCGCCTCCAGCAACACGCTCGCTACGCTGGCCGATGCAATCAACAACACAGCCAATATCGGAGTCAAAGCTTCGGTGGTGACCAACAGCACTACCGGGTTGTCGAGCCTGCAACTTGTGTCGGACACCGCGGGAAGCGCCGGGACATTGACCGTGAGCTCCAGCATCCTTGACACGGCCAACACCAGCACGGCGGCGCTGGGTTACACCAACTCGTCGGATATAGGCAGCCTGAGCGGGCTGGGCGTCAGCGTCAACACCGATGGAACGCTTTCGCTGAACGCCACCACGCTGGATTCAGTGCTGAACTCGGACTACAGTTCGGTGGCGGGCTTCTTCCAGAACGTCGACAGTTGGGGCATGACGTTTGCCTCCATGCTCTCCAATGCCGGAAGCAGTTCATCGACGGGGATTTTGAAGCTGGCGGAAAACGCCAACAGCAGCATTGAATCTTCCCTGAACAAGAACATCACGAGGGAAGAAACGCTGATTTCAGCGCAGCAGGTGAGTTTGACCGCGGAACTGAACAGCGCCAACGAGATCATGCAGATGATTCCCACGCAACTGGAGGGAGTCAATGAACTCTACTCGGCGATCACCGGCTATAACCAGAGTTCGAAGGGCTAAGGAGTTTTTCTTCATGGGAAGTTATCAGGAACATGCATTGGACGGCGCTTCGGCGGTCGATCTGGTTGTGGCGCTCTATGACGGAATTCTTCGGTTTCTTTATGCTGCAAGCGCGGCTGTGGAGCGCGGAGACCAGGCTGGCCGGCGGATCGCCGTCAAACGGGCGCTGGACATCATCATTCACCTGCAGGCGCGGCTGCGCATGGATGTAGGCGGCCGGCCCGCGCAGGTTCTCAGCGAGTTTTACGCATCGGTTTTCGCGCAGATTCTGCAGGCCTCGCAGTCGGCTTCGCGGCAGAAGTTCGAGCACGCGACTGAATGTGTCAAGAATGTGCGCGATGCCTGGCGCGAGGCGGCCAGAAACCCTGAAGCCAACCTGGATTTGCCCCGCGTGGCCGCAAGGCCGCAGAACCGCCGGCAGTCCGTTTCAGACCGGCCCGATGCGGATGTTGCGATTGCCGCGCATTGGACGGCTTGAAGAACCGGCCTCTTTCGCGTGGTCTATGACCGCTGGGGTCTCGTGTTTGCCGACGAGGTCCGCGGTCTCCCACCAACCTGCGGTGGGGCCAATCGCTCGCAGAAGTTTCGTGGTCTCCCACTCTTTTCCGCAAAATGCGCGGAAAGGATGGGGCACCCAGCCACTGCGGTGGGGCCAACTGCCTTCGGCAAAACGGGCTGGGGTTCGTGGTCTCCCAGGTGCCCAAAAGCGAGGCACCGGGGGCACCCATCTTCAGTGGATGTGCTAGCTTCTCCCGATACCTGGGCCACCCGCCACAGCTATTCATGGTCCTATAGTGATTCATCAGGGCTGATGGGCGGGCCACCTGCCTAACTGGGTGCGCTGAACCACTCCACCCCGGCGCCGACCAGGGGGGCATCGTCCTTGAGCGCGGAAGGCAGAAGGCGTAGATTCAGGCCTTCCAGGTGGCTCTCAGCGGCTGGCAGGAACAGATGCGCGGAGCGGGAGATGGCTCCGCCGAGCACCACCACTTGCGGGGCGAAGACGGAGACAACCATGCGCAGCGCGATGCCGAGATGGCGGCCGAAATCCGCAAAGACCGCAGCGGCATCCGCATCGTGCTCAACTGCCGAGGCAATCTCAACCACCTCACGCAGCGTGCCGGTGCGCTCTTCGTAGTTGCCCTGGATGCCGCGGGTGGAGAGATAATCCTCGACGATTCCATCTTCATAAGGGAGATCCCAAATCTCTCCGTCGAGAGGAACGCCGGGGCCATCTGTGACCACGCGGCCATCGATGGCAAAGGCCGAACCGATGCCGGTTCCCAGGGTGATGCCGACCGCGCGCGGAAGGTTGCGGGCCGCTCCGGCGCCGATTTCGCCGAGCAGGAAGGCGGCGGAGTCGTGGAGGAAGCGCACCTGAGCGGGCTGCCAGCCAAAGCACGCGGCCAAAGCCGGGCGCTGGTCCACGCCGTAAAGGAAAGGAAGTTTGTGTTTCATGCGGCTGATGCCAGCCGCGTAATCGAAGGGGCCGGGGAAGGCCAGCTCAGCGCCGGAAACGTCCGCAATGCCGGCAGAAGCCTTGACGCCGAGAGAGTGCAGAAAGGCGATGAATGCGTCGCTGGTTTGTTCGGCAGGGTAGGGGGCGCTGACAATCGGCCCGAGCCGGTAGTCACTTCCCTGGCAAACCGCGGCGGCCACATGGCTGCCTCCAACATCGTAGACAAGAACAGACTTATCCAGATCGGCAGTCATACGAACCTCACAGCCAAGGCGTTCTCAGGGTAGGATACACCCCGGAGTTAAAGGGTTTGCGTGAGCAGGAAGCGCGATAAAGCCTTGGCTCTTCCAAAGATTGACTTACTGCAGAAACTCGCGCACGAAGGGATTCTTGCTACTGACTAACTCCTGCAAGGAACCGTCGAAGATAAGATGGCCTTCTTCCAGCATGAGGAAGGTGGTATTGGGGTCGGTTTCGCCTTTGGGGAGCGGAACCATGCGGCCAGTTTTGGGGTCGAAGCGATGGCTGCAGAGCATCAAGGCATCCTGAAGGCGGTGGGTAACCATCAGCGCGGGGGTGTGCAGGACGTCGCGCTCCTTGACGATCAACTCGATGATGGTGGTCGATGTGACGGGATCGAGGCCGCCGGTGGGCGAGTCGTAGAGCAGCAGCTCCGGCTGGCCGATGAGGGCGCGGGCGATGGCCACGCGGCGGCGCATTCCACCCGAGAGGCTAGCAGGATGTAGAGCGAAAGTTTCCTCCAGCTCGACAAAGCGCAAAGCCTCGCGGACGCGGCGGTTGATTTCTTCGTCGGGAACGCGCTCCTGGATCAGTTGGTAGGCGACATTGTCGCGGACGGTGAGCGAATCGAAGAGGGCGCCCTCCTGGAAGACCATGCCGATGCGCGCGCGCAGAGGGAAAAGCAGTTCTTCAGGCATGAGGGCAATTTCTTCGCCGAAGAGCAGGATGCTGCCCTCGTCGGGGCGCAGCAGGCCGTTGGCGAGCTTGAGCAGGACGCTCTTGCCCACGCCGGCGGGGCCGAGCAGAATGCGGGTTTCTCCCGGCGGCACAGCGAAGCTGATGTCCTCGAGCACCGGCGGTCCGTCGAAGGCGATGGAGACGTTGCGAAAGGCCAGGACCGCGCCAGCCTCCGCTGCGGGGGGCGCGACCTGGGCGTGCTGCTCGAAGGCGGGGTTCACATCCATCCGGAAAAAAGCGTGAGCAAAACCTGGGTGAGGAGAAAATCGACGAAGAGGATCAGCACCGAGGAGGTGACGACGGCCTGAATGGTGGAGCGGCCCACGCCCTGAGTTCCACCCGAGGTTCTCATGCCGTAGAAGCAGCCGATGGAGCTGAGGATGTAACCGTAGAAGAGCGGCTTCACCAGTCCCTGAACGATGTCGGGAAGGCGAAGATGCTCCCAGGCCATGGCGAAGTACTGAGTGCCGTTCTGGTGGTTCATGAAGACGGTGACGAGGCCGCCGCCCAGGATGCTGCAGGCATCGGCCACGATGGTGAGGAAAAACAGCATACAGATGGTGGCGTAGATGCGCGGCGTGACGAGCTTGCGCACGGGGTCCACGCCCAGGGCGCGCATGGCGTCGATCTGCTCGGTGACGACCATGGAGCCCAGCTCGCTGGCCATTGAACTGGAGTTGCGGCCGCTGACCATGATGCCGGTCAACACCGGGCCGAGTTCGCGGATCATTGTCAGGCTCACAAACTGCCCGGTGACGGCGGTGGCGCCGAAGGCCGCGAGCGTGGCTGCGGATTGCAGCGCCAGCACGCTGCCTGTGGCGAGTCCGGCGAGAATCACGATTGGCAGGGAACCGAAGCCGATGATGTCGGACTGAATAAGGAACTCTGACCAGTAAATCGGAGGGTGATAGATATTGGAGACGGCGCGCCATGCGAACAGGGAGTAGTCCTGCACGGTGAGTACGAGTTTCTTGGCGGTATTCTCGATTGTGTTAATCGCCATCGCGTATGCCGGAGTGTGGAGTGAAGAAATGCGCCGCTCTCTTCGACAGGATAGCGCATGAGGGGCTGAACAGAGATCAGAGAGCAGAGATCAGGGATCAGGCAGCAGGGAACCGAGCTCGCGATTACCGGATTCCGGCGGGGTGGGCGGTAAACTGGCTTGGGAAGCGGGTAAAAGTTGAATTCTGAAGCGGCGGAAGAGTTGGATGGGTTTTTCGGCGGGTTTGCGGGCCACGCGCGCCCGCTTTTGCTGCTGGATTATGACGGTACGCTGGCGCCGTTCCGCGTAGACCGCTTCAAGGCGCGGCCGTGGGCCGGGGTGCGAGAGTTGCTGGCGGCCATCCAGCAGCAGGGCCGGACGCGGATGGCGGTGATTACGGGAAGGCCGGCGGCGGAGATTGCGCCCATGCTCGCGCTCGACCCGCCGCTGGAGGTGTGGGGACTGCACGGAGCCGAGCGGCTCTATCCGGACGGACGGCGGGAGCTGGAGCAGGCCCCGGCAGCAACGCAGGCCAAGCTGGAAGAACTGCGCGAGCAACTGCAACGCGACAGCCTGGGCGGGCTCTTCGAGGACAAGGCCAATGGGGTGGTGATGCATTGGCGGGGCGTTTCGCGGCGCAAGGCGGAGCAGATCGAGCAGCGGACGCGGGCGCTGTTTGAGCCGCTGGCGCAGATGGAAGGGCTGGCGTTGCTGGAGTTCGATGCGGGGCTGGAATTGCGCGTGGGCCGCAACAAGGGCGGGGCGGTGGAGGCGATTCTGGCGCAGGCCGATGCCGGAGCTGGTGGCCGGATGGATTCTCCTGTTGCCTATCTCGGAGACGATCTGAGCGACGAGGCGGCCTTCCGCGCCATCAATCAGATTGGTTCGCGCGGGCTGAGTGTGCTGGCTCGGCAAAAGCGGAGAGAGAGCGCGGCGAAGGTTTGGCTGCGGACGCCGGGGGAGCTGAGGGAATTTCTGGAGAGATGGGTAGAAGCAGGGAATAGAGAGTAGGGAACAGGGAACAGAAAAGGGCCATCCACAGAGAGAAATGGAAGGCAACGGACAATGGCGGTCTCTGTTGCCGCTTTGCAAGGGTCAAAGCCTGGACCTGGGGCGAACGGCCGATTGCGAGGCTGCACAATAAAGTATGGCCGATCGTCAGTCTGGAACCCCAGCTCGGAGCTGGACGAGAATCGATGGTGTGGATTGCCTGCGAGCCCTTGCGATTCTCTATGTTCTGTTAAACCACGTGAACATGCGCCTGCTGTTTGCGCATGTGCCTTACACAGCGGGGCTGCCACATCAACTCGTGACCTCGCTTGTGTGGCAGGGACAGCCGGGCGTACAGATATTCTTCGCTGTGTCTGGATTCCTGATCGCCTCGACGACCATCAAGCGATGGGGAACGCTGTCGAAGACGCGGCCGGGCGCGTTCTACTTGATACGCTTTGCGCGCATCGCCCCGCTGCTGCTGACGCTTCTGGCAGTTCTGAGCATTCTTCATGCGTTCCACGTGAAAAACTTCATCGTTTCGCCACAGGTGGGTGGGCTGGGGAACGCACTGTTTGCGGCGCTCACGTTTCGCGTGGGTCTGCTGGAAGCAACCAAAGGCTATCTGCCCGGCAATTGGGACATTCTCTGGTCCCTGTCGGTGGAGGAGACGTTCTATTTCTTCTTTCCCCTCGCGTGCCGCTTCCTGGGACGCGGCAAGTGGTTGGTGTTGCTGCTGGGCACGTTCGTTGTGCTGGGGCCGTTTGGGCGAACCGTATTGGCCCATGGAAACCCGGTTTGGCAGGAGTATTCCTATCTCGGCAGCATGGATGCCATTGCACTGGGCTGTCTGACGGCCCTGTTGGTTTCCCGCCGTTCACTGTCGCGGCGAGTGGTCTTCGCGCTGGTTGGAGCTGGGCTGACGCTATTGGTGTTCTGCCTTTGTTTTGAACCCCAGATGGAGATACTGGGGTTGGAGAAGACTGGCCTGGGCATGAGTATTCTGGCGGTGGGCGCCTGCATGCTGATTGCCGCCGCATCGGAGACAAGATGGCGAGTTGCCCGCATCTTCAGTCCACTGCTGGACTATGGGCGGCGCAGCTATGAAGTTTATTTAACGCACATGTTCGTGGTTTTCGCCTGTTTTAACGTGTTTCTGTGGGCCGGAAAGCCGATGTGGCTCGTCTTGCCGCTGTTCCTTACGGTGATTGTTCTGTCGGGAGCGCTTGGCGAGTTGGTGGCTCGATTCTTTTCCGATCCCGCAAATCGCTGGTTGCGGGCTTGCTTTGCGAGTAGAGCCAGGTCTGCTGGCTCACTGCTCGGAGCGGATTGAACAGGGAATAGGGAACAGAAAGACATCCTCAGCAGATTGGGCGCTGCGATGACTGAGAGCCGCTTCCTTTCGTTCTGGGTTCAAGCTGAACGCTGTTCACCAGAGAAGTTTTCGGAACAACGAGTTCTCTCATGCGTTCGGGAGCGAGACTTCTCCGAGTAAAATGAAAAGAGAGCAATCTGTTCAACTGTGCCTCCGTTTTGAAGCATGATGGCGTCTGGAAGAGATCACCGCGAGACGCCTGGGAAGATGCGATTTCCAAGAAGCTGCCATCAGGACGCTTTCTCCTTTAGAGGTTGATGGCGTTCAACAGAGTGATTCACAATCTCGATTTTGATTTTTCATGAACGAATAGGAGATTCGTAATGGCCGAAACAATCTTTAGCTCTTTTGAAACAGTGAAATACGAAGGTCCTTCAAGCAAGAAGGCCCTTGCCTACCGCTGGTACGATGCTGACCGGGTCGTGCTGGGCAAGCCGCTCAAGGATCATTTGCGCTTCGCGTTTGCCTACTGGCACTCGCTGGGGATGTCAGGAAGCGACCCGTTTGGCGGACCCACGATCCAGCGCCCGTGGTTTGACTCGGGCGACCCGATTGCGCAGGCCAAGGTGAAGGCCGATGCGGCTTTCGAGCTTTTCAGAGTGTTGGGCCTGCCCTTTTTCTGCTGGCATGATGCGGACATCGCGCCCACGGGGGAGACGCTTGCCGAGAACCTGAAGAACTTCCATGTGATGGTGGATTATCTCGAAGAAAAAATGAGCAGCTATTCGACCCGCCTGCTGTGGGGAACGGCGAATCTCTTCTCTCATCCGCGGTTTATGGCCGGCGCATCCACCAATCCCGATCCCGAGGTTTTCGCATGGTGCGCGGCGACGGTGAAGAATTGCATGGATGCCACCAAGAGGCTCGGTGGTTCGAATTATGTGCTCTGGGGCGGACGCGAAGGTTACGAGACGCTGCTGAACACCAACATGAAACAGGAACTCGACCAGATGGGGCGGTTCCTGACCCTGGTGGTGGAATACAAGCACAAGATCGGCTTCGACGGCCAGATTCTGATCGAACCCAAGCCGAAGGAACCGACCACGCACCAGTACGACTTTGACACCGCAACGGTGTATGGATTCCTGAAGCGCTACGGCCTCGAAAAGGAAGTCAAGGTCAACATCGAAGCCAACCATGCCCTGCTGGCCGGACATACCTTTGAGCATGAGATTGCGACGGCGGGCGCGATGGGAATTCTGGGATCTCTGGATGTCAATCGCGGGGATGCGCTGCTGGGCTGGGACACGGACCAGTTCCCGAACGATCTTTTGTCGATGACGATGAGCATGTATCACGTCATCAAGGCCGGCGGCCTGACCAAGGGCGGATGCAACTTTGACGCCAAGGTGCGGCGCCAGAGCTTTACCCCCGAAGACATGATCCATGCCCATGTGGGCGGCGCCGACCTGTGCGCTCGCGCCTTCCTGACGGCGGCCAAGCTGATCGAAGATGGCCAGCTCGATGAAATCGTCGAGCAGCGTTATGCGGGCTGGAAGTCGCCGGAGGCTGTTGCGATGCTTGACGGCAAGGTTTCGCTGGATCAGATCGAAGCCACGGCTCTGAAGAACGGCATCAATCCTCAACCGCGGTCTGGCAAGCAGGAGCAGATCGAGAATCTGCTGGCTCGTCTGATCTATTCAGATAGCCTCTAGAAAAGGCGGCAGAGCGCCATCTGCCGACGTTGTTTTGCGAGCGTCCGGGAGTTAGCTTCCGGACGCTCGTTTTTATTGAAACGGCAGTGAAGCGAAGCCTATGCCATTCGGCTGCCGATCCATCTCGTACGCAACTTCAGGAGACGTTTCCGGCCAGGCATTCAGCGAAGACGCGCAGCTTACTCTCTGTTCTTCTTGTGAATCTCGATGCTGAGGCGCTTGATCTTCTGGTTGAGGGTCGAGAGGGGAATGTGGAACTGCTCGGCAGTTTCGGTCTGGTTCCAGTTGCAGCGTTCGAGCTTCTCGACGATGATGCGGCGCTCGATGTCTTCGAGAATGTCGAAGAGCGAGCTGTTGGGGTTGTGCGCGAGCATCGCATCCTGGAAGCTGCGGCCGGTGATGTGGCCGGGGAGCAGATCGGAGCCGATCACAGGCCCAGAGGAGAGCACGACGCCGCGTTCGATGGCGTTTTCGAGTTCGCGGACATTGCCGGGCCACTCGTAATCGATCAGCGCGCGCAGGGCGTCGGCCGAGAGGCGGCGCTCGGCGAGGCCGTTCTCGTGGGCATAGAACTCGAGGAAGTGCTGCGCCAGCAGCGGAATGTCTTCGCGGCGGGCGCGCAGGGGCGGCAGATCGACGGTAATGACGTTGAGGCGGTAGAAAAGGTCTTCGCGGAAGCGGCCCTCGCGGACCTCCTTGCGCAGGTCGACATTGGTGGCGGCGAGGATGCGCACGTCCACCTGAATCTCCTGAATGCCGCCCAGATGCATGAAGCGGCGGTCCTGCAGGACGCGCAGAATCTTGGCCTGGGTGTCCATGCCCATGGTGGCGATTTCATCGAGAAAAAGCGTGCCGCCGCTGGCGACTTCAAATAGCCCTTTTTTGGAGGCAATGGCCGATGTGAAGGCTCCCTTGACGTGGCCGAAGAGAGTGGATTCCAGCAGCTCCGAGGGCATGGCGCCGGTGTTGATGGGGACGAAAGCCTTGTCCTTGCGGGGCGAGTTGGCGTGGATGGCCTTGGCGATCAGCTCCTTGCCGGTGCCGCTTTCGCCCTGAATGAGCACAGTGGAGCGGCTGGGCGCGATCTGGGCCACCAGGTCGAAGACCTTCAGCATGGGATCGCTCTTGCCCACGATGTTGGCAAAGTTGTAGCGCTGCTTGAGGGTGCGCTTGAGCTGCAGATTCTCTTCTTCGGCGCGATGGCGGGCGACGGCGGAGCGGATGTCGGCCAGCAGCTTTTCGTTGTCCCAGGGCTTCTGGACGAAGTTTTCCGCGCCGGCGTGGATGGCTTCGACGACGTTGTCCACGGTGCCATAGGCGGTGATCATGATGACCGGCAGCTCGGGCTGGCGCTCCTTGATCTGGGGCAGCAGCTCAAGGCCGCTCTGACCGGGGAGGGCCAGGTCGAGCAGCACCAGATCGTAGTTATCCATTTCCAGCATCCGCAGCCCCTCCAGTCCTTCGGAGGCCATATTGACCGTGTACCCCTCGAGGGTGAGCAGGACTTCAAGCGACTCGCGGATGGAGGCTTCGTCATCGATGACAAGAATGCTGGCCAGACCGGTGTTGCCGGAGACGGCAGGGAAAGATGCAGACGGATTCAAGGGAAGTTCGACCTCAGGCATGTACTGAATTCCTCAACATTGGAAACTCGAGATGGAAGGTTGTGCCTGCGCCGATCACGCTTTCGACGCGGATCTTGCCGGCGTGCTCCTGGATGATGCCGTAGGAGACAGAAAGGCCCAGGCCTGTGCCGCGGCGTTTGCCCGGCATAGGCGCTGTTTTGGTGGTGAAAAAGGGATCATAGATGCGCTTCATATGCTCTGGAGCGATGCCAGCGCCGGAGTCGGCGACCAGCGCGGCGACGGAGTTGTCGTTTTCGTTGGCAAAAGTAGCCACGCGCAGGCTGCCGCCCTCAGGCATGGCTTCCTTGGCGTTCAGAAGCAGGTTGAGAAAGACCTGCTGCAACTTTCCAGGGTTGCCGTGGATGAGCGGCAGATCCTCGGCCAGATTGAGATCGACGGCGATCTTGGCGGTCTTGAACTGGTGTTCGAGCAGGGAAAGCGTGTCGTGGATGACCTGGTTGAGATCGGTATCGCGAAACTCGGTTGTTGAGGTGCGCGAGAAATTCAGCAGGCCATTGGCGATCTCGGCGGCGCGGAAGCTCTGTTGGGTAATCTTGTCGAGGACCGGGCCAAGGTGGGCGTCGCCCTTCAGTTGCTTGGAGAGCATCTGCGCATAAGAGGAGATGACGGCCAGCGGGGTGTTGATCTCATGGGCCACGCCGGCGGCCAGCAAGCCGATGGAGCTGAGCTTGTCGGCCTGCGCGAGTTGGTTTTCGAGGGAGACGCGCTCGGTGATGTCGTCAACCAGGATGATGCGGCCGACCGAAACGAAATCCCGCGAGAGCAGGGGCGCGATGGCGATGTTGGCGATGCACTGCTCGCCGGCGCGGGTGGTAAGCGGAAATTTATAGAGGTGATGGACGCCCTGCTCGTTGCGGAAGCCTTCAAGCGCCTCGACAAACTCCGCGGGGAAGACCGAGCGAAGCTCCTGGCCGATGGCCTCGGCGCGGCTGAGGGCGTACATGGCCTCCATCTGCGCGTTCCAGCTCTCGATGCGGTCGTTGAGGTCGAGAGCCAGAATGCCGACGTTGATGGATTCGACGATGTTCTCGCTGAACTCTTTCAGCCGCTCGAACTCGCCAATCTTTTCTTCCAGGCGCGCGTAGAGGCTGGCGTTCTGCAGGGCAATGCCGATGTAGCTGGCCAGGGATTCGAGCAGCTCGACATCTTCGCTGGAGAGGAAGTCGCCGCCGATGGTGCGGCCCAGGCCGATGACGGCGATGGTGCGCGTGGTGGCCTCGTGCTGGATGCGGCAAGGCAGATAGTAGTTCAGGTCGAGCAGTGCCGCGGTGCGCTGCTCATCGGCGGGAAGATGCAGCGTCTGCTGGGTATTTTCGAGGAAGATGTGCGAGTGGTCGGTGGCTTGATCGAAGTCCAGAAAGCCCAAAGCCAGCGCGTCGGGTCCAGCCTGGTTCTGCGCGGCCAGGGCCTCGGAAGTCAGCCCGTGAGAGGCGGCCAGGCGCAAACGGCCGGGCTGCTGGGCAAGGAAAACGGCCACACGCGCCACCAGCAAGGTGCGCGGTAACTGCTCGACGATGGATTTCAGCAGGGCATTGAGATCGGTCTCCGAGCTGAGGCCGCGGCCAAACTCGATCAGTGCCTTGCGATAGTCGTAGCGCTGGCGGTCAAAGACGCGGTCCACCCAGCTCTGGATCTTGCGCTTGAGCGGGTCGAAGGTGGCGGCCACGACCACAACCGTGAGCACCAGGCTCATCTCGCGCACTTTTTGCGGAACGGCATTGTGGACCAGCAATCCGCTGAGCGCGATGATGCCGAAGTACACGCCGAGAATCAGGCCGGTGGAGAGCGTGTAAGCCACGCCGCGCTTGAAGATCAGGTCGGTGTCCATCAGCCGGTAGCGGATGATGGCCCAACTGAAGGTGAGCGGCAGAAAGATGATGGAGAGGCCTGCCAGATTGGTGAACAGGCTGGCAGGGTGCCAGTCAAAGAGAAAGGGAATGGCGTAAAAAGCAGTAAAAGGCCCCACCGCCAGCCATGCGCCGCGATAGAGCCACTTCAATTGCTGGCGCAGGATAGGCGTGTTCGCGCGCCTGTAACTGAGCAGGAAGAGAACGGCCGCCAGAACATAGAAGATGGCATCGTAAGCGGTGGCGACCTGCTCCAGGCGGTGCTTGAGCAGGCCCGTGGCCTGCCAGAAGACGAAGGCCCAGATCCACAGGCCGAAGAGCGCGGCGCCTGGCGCGTAGATCAGCGGCAGCAGCCAGTGGCTGCCGAGCCGCTTGAGCCGCTCCTCGGGGAAAGTGAGCGCGAAGTGCAGAAAGAGCGCCGGCTGGAGGGATTCCGCCGCCACGTTCAACCAGAAGACGGCCCAGTCGAGCGTGTCGAGGGCGCCCGTGTACTTGAGCGCATAGAGAGCGAAGGAGACCAGGCAGAAAAGATAGAAGTGGGTGGCTCGCGGAGCCGTCCAGCGGCGAAACAGAACATAGATGCCGATGGCCAGGAAGACGAGTCCGATGACGCGCTGCCCCAGTTGCAGGCTGCGGTCCATGGGTTCGGGGATGACCTCGACGGCCGTCGAAACGCCATTGCGCGTGATGATGTAGTCGGCCTTGAAGTAGCTGCCGGTGCGGGAGAGCGCCCGCTCCAGGTCGGAGACGCGCTGAATGGGCGTGGCGGGGGCCTGGCTGAGCGCCTCGCGATGGGTGTTGAGCGCTTCAAGCTGGGCGCTGGCCTGATCGACGGGGCTGACCGTGCCTTCGGAGGGCGGGTTGGCTTCGTTAAGCAGCGGCTGCTTCTGGATGTTGCCGCGCTGGCCCGAGCTTTCAGGCGGCTGCTTGATGCCGGTAAGCAGATCATGCGTACGAATGCCCGCGCGCTGGCCGGGACTGGCCGGCAGCACCTTGTCTGCCACCAGGCCGCTGCCGTCGGCCGCCTCGCGCCACCAGACGCCGTCGTCGGGTTGCTGGGAGTGGCGCTCCTGCCAGAAGTTCAATCCCGCCAGCAACACCAGACCGGCCGTAACCACGGCCAGCAGCGTCAACTGCAAACGGTCAATGAAACTTCTCTCCATTTGGGGAACGCCTTACATCCACTATTGTGCTCTAGCACGTCAGTTGCCATGCGGGATCAATGCGCCGGGCAGGAGGCCCTAACGGACAAGCAGTTAAGAACATGCAAGATAAGGACGTTTGGCGATAGAAGATGTCAACAGAATCAAGGGAGATTGCCAGAGAAAATACAATAATCTGCAAGTCGCATACAGAAAAGGGGATAACCATACTGAATTTGGTAGTAATGGAAGTCGCAACAGATTCAGCGCGGGTTCTCCGAAGCTCGGCAGTGCGCGAAGGTGCTTCCTGGGGACTGGCCCGAGCGGGGTGCGGAGCTTTTGAGAGCGAAATCCGCCAGCGCCGTTGCGAGTTAGATGAAGGAGAATTGCCCCGGCGATTGTAAACTTGCAGCCGGTGCGGGCGTCTACCAGAGTGATGGCAGCCGGCACTGCATTGGAAGAGATGACCATGGCTACGGCAGAGAAGATTGCCGCCGAGGAGTTTTCGGCTGTCGTCACGAAGCACCGTCCGCAGATCTTCCGGTTTCTGCTTTCGTCGATGCGCGACGTGGACCTGGCCGAGACGCTGACGCAGGAGTGTTTCCTGAAAGCGCACCGGAACTGGGGCGGCTTTCGCGGCGAGTCGAGCGCGATGACCTGGCTGATGCGCATCGCCATCAACCTGCAGAAGGACCACTGGCGCAACCGGCGGATGCAGTTCTGGCGGCAGGCGCAGACGCACTCGGTGAATCTGGACGAGGCCAGCGAGTGGCTGCCCAGCGGCGAACGCTCCGCAGAGCAGCAGTTGCTGGCGCGGGAGCGGGTGGGGCAGGTGGGTAAGGCGGTCGAGGGGTTGAGCGAGCGCCAGCGGACGGTATTTTTGCTGCGCTATGTGGAAGAGATGGAACTGAAGGAGATTGCGCAGGCCACAGGGTTGAATGAGGGCACGGTGAAGGCGCACCTTTCGCGGGCATTGGCAAGAGTGCGCGCGGAGTTGGGAGGGAAACGATGAGCACAGAGGACAAGGCTGGCGGAGTTAGCGCGGTTAGCAAATTCGCGGACGAGACAGCCCTGAACGTGGAACTGGACGTGGAAGTGGATGAAGCCATCCGGGACTTTCGCTTGAGCGTTCATGCCTGGAGCGAGGCGGCCTACAGCCGGCCGCGGGCCGCGATTGAACAGGGGCGGAGCCGGAGCTGGCGGCTGGCGGTTGTGTGGGCTCTGGGCTGCGTCCTGGTTGTTGGCGGCGTTTCCACCGGAGGGGTCTACGAGCACCACCAGCGGGAAATGAGGATTGCCGTGGCGCGCGCGGCCGAGCAGCAGAGGCAGGCTGCGCAGGAGCGCGCCCGCCAGGAGGAAGAGGATTTGCTGGCCAAGGTGGACAGCGACGTGTCACGGGAAGTTCCGAGCGCCATGGAGCCTCTGGCTCAACTGATGGCCGGGGACGTGACCCAGTAAGAACGAAATCGGGAGACAGAAACAGCCCATTGAGGGATCGAGGCAAAGGAGAAAAGATGAAGGCATTTGGAGCAATGCGGTTGGGATTGGCGATTGCGGGAGTCTTGCTGGCGGGAACGGCGCTGGCGCAGGGGCCTGGAGGCGGCATGGGAGCGGGGCCGGGATTCGGGGAACACAGACCCCCCATGGAGAGGGCCTTCGGAGGCCAGGGCGAACATGGACGCTGGTGGAACAATCCGAAGGCCGTGGAGCGGCTGAAACTGACCGACGAGCAGCGGAAGGCCTTTGACGGCATTTTTCTGGAGCACCGGAAGACGCTGATCGACCTGCGGGCCAACGTGGAGAAGGCGGAGCTGGAGATGGAGCCGCTGATGAGCGCCGACCAGCCGAATGAGGCCAGAATTCTGGCGCAGATCGACAAGGTGGCGCAAGCCAGGGCGGAACTTGAAAAGGCGAATGCGCGCTTCTTGCTGGCGATCCGGAACAAGCTGACGCCGGAACAGTGGAAGCAGATACAGGCCTTCCGCGCCAGCCACGGCGAAGAGCGCGGATGGGAACACCACGGCCAGGGAGCGGATCGGCAGGGACCGGGCGGCAGGAAGCAGGGCGGCCAGTACCATCACCAGATGCCACCTCCGCCGCAGGCAGCTCCGCAAGGCGCGGAACCGCAGGCCCCCGCAGCCCCTGGAGCGGGAGACGCGCAATAGAGAGGGATAAGTTCCAGGCAGAGAACAAAGGCGGTTCAAAAACGATGGCGGCAGGAGGCGATTCTCCTGCCGCCGTTTATTTGTGCAAAAAAGCTGGAGGCTGTGACTAAAGCTGTTTCGGGTTGACTGTTTACAGCCGAGATTGAGGCCTGTGCTCTCCCACCCTTTCCGCGATGGTGCTGCGGAAAGGATGGGGCACCCAACATTTCTTTAATAATTGAATCGGAAATTTTCTAAGTGTGAATGCGGAAAGCTTATAAGTGCACTGTAACTGGCCGGCCTCTGTCGCGAAGCGAGACAGAGTGGTGAAGCGCAACGGTACAAACGCTGAATCGCTTTGAGACAGGGATTGAACGGAAGTTGGACAGCTTGATTCAGCCTGCGACAAATAGGCCTGGATACGGTTTTTAATTTTGTGACTAAAGTTATTTCCGGCTGGTCCGATGAAGGGGGTGGATGCAAGAAAGCCCCTCCGGAAGAACCGGAGAGCCTGGCGGAACGAAAGATGCACCGGCAGGCGATGCGCGATTCAATGCATCAAGAAGGAGTACCTTCCATGGCCCTCGGTGTTTTGAACAATCTTTCAGCGATCTATGCAGAGAACAACCTGAACAACACGAACACCAGCTTGCAGACGGTTCTGCAGCAGTTGTCTTCGGGTTCCAAGATCAACTCCGGGGCGGATGACGCCGCAGGCCTCTCGCTGGTGAATGGCTTGCAGGCCAACCAGTCAGCCCTGACTCAGTCGGCGACCAACGCCACGGAAGGCGTGGGGCTTCTGCAGGTGGCTGATGGCGCTCTTGCGCAAGTGACGAGCCTGCTGGACCGCGCCGTGACGCTGGCTACCGAAGCCTCGAACGGCACTCTCGACAGTTCTCAAGACGCTGCCGCCAACCAGGAATACCAGTCGATCCTGTCGGAGATCAATAACATCGGATCGACGACCACGTACAACCAGAACCAGGTTTTCACGGGCTCGCAGGCGGGCGTATCCATCTATACGGGCGACTCGTCGTCGACCGGGGCGTCGATCGACAGCTTGTATTTTGCCAAGCTGACTTCGGCCAGCGTGGGCGATGCGGGCGGCTCGGTGCAGCAGAGCGACTCGGGCCTGTTTGTCGATCTGTCAGCAGACGCAGCCGGTCCGGTATTGAGTTCGGCCGCGACGCAGGCCAATACGCTGGGCGGCACCGGAATTGTCTTCACGATCAAGAATGGCGATGGCACGACCAGCACGTTGACCACAACGGCGACGACAGTGAGCGGGTTGATTTCCGAGATCAATGAGGATGGCATTCCCGGCGTGACGGCCAGCTTCACCACTGCGGCTGCGGTAGGCGACGCCGCCGTGGCCGGCGGCGACACGGGCATCCTGCTGACCAACACCAACGGCAACATCACCATCACCGCGGACAACGCCAGCGTGAATGACATTTCCACTGGCGCCACCACATCCAATTACAATTCCAAGTCCGCAACCACAACCATCAGTTACGTGACGGCGACCGGCGGCGACACGACGGCGGACCTGTCGAACACGAATCTGACCACCGCGGGCAACGCGCAAAATGCGGAGTCGGTGCTGAATGCGGCCATTACTTATGTGGCGGCGCAGGACGGCTACATAGGCGCGCAGATCAACACGCTGAACTCCATCAGCCAGGTGATGAGCACCCAGCAGGAGAACGTGGTTTCGGCGCAGAACGCCATTCAGGCCACCGACTATGCCTCGGCAACGTCGAATATGTCGAAGTACGAAATTCTGAGCCAGACCGGCATCGCCGCTCTCGCTCAGGCCAACAGCGTGCAGCAGGAAGTGACCAAGCTTTTGCAGTAACTCGGAGTTAGTTTTCATCGCACGATTGCAGTAACTTCAAGACAACCCAGGGACGGGCGGCGGCAAAGGTTCAACCTTTGCCGCCCACTTTTTTGAAGGCCTGGGGCAGGGAATAGCTTTGCCCGGCGAAGGCCAGCAGCGCGTCTTCTGCCTCAACAAACCCTGGCCTCAGTGGTTTAAGATCACTGTTGCCCTGAGCCACAAAAACAGTGAGCTCCTTCGCTATGGGACTCCATTTATGCGACCTGTTTGTGCATTGCGCTCCGCTCTGGTTTCGCTCTCCCTGCTGGTTTCGATTGCCGCTTCCTCTCAATCCGCCTCACTGACCTACGACGCGGTCAATCCGTTTATCGGAACCGCCGGCGGAGGAAACACCTTTCCCGGCGCGTCGCTTCCCTTCGGCATGGTGCAGTGGAGTCCCGACACCAACCAGGACGCGTGGTATTACTACAAGGACAAGCAAATTCAAGGCTTTGGCATGACCCATATTAGTGGCGCGGGCTGTCCGCTCTATGGCGACTTCGCCGTGCTTCCGACGGCATCCCCGTTAACCTCGAGCCCAGGCGGCGATTTTGCGCCCTATGCCGCGGACTTTAGCCACGACAAGGAAGAAGCCCATCCCGGCTACTACGCCGTCACGCTGGCGAACGGAATCCGCGTCGAGATCACCGTCACCGAGCGCGCAGGCATCGCCCGCTTCATCTTCCCGGCAGGCGCCGCCGCGCGCCTGCTGGTCAATGCAGGCTCCAGCGCGGGCTCCTTCCATAGCCTGGATGGGAAGCAGCCCGACTCGGCTTTCGGCAACAGCATCGAGCTCACCTCTGCCACCTCCTATGCCGGCTCAACCACTGCCGGCTCTTTTTGCGGAACGAAATCCCAATACAAGCTTTATGTCGCCGGGCGCTTCGACAAACCCTACAAAAAGTCGATGGTCTGGAGCGACGGTTCCATCACGCCTTCAGCCAAATCGGCCCAGGGCAAGCACACCGGCGCCTGGCTCGACTTCGGCAACCAGCACGAGGTCCTTTTGAAAGCCGGCATCTCGTTTGTCAGCCAGAAGGGCGCCCTGACCAATCTCGACCAGGAGATCCCCGGCTGGAACTTCGATGCTGTCCACTCGAAGGCCCGCCTCGCCTGGACCACCCTTCTCGGCCGCGTCGCAGTGGAAGGCGGTACTCCGGACCAGCGGAAAATCTTTGCCACCGGACTTTACCACTCCTTCTTGTCGCCCAACCTCTTCAGCGATCGCGATGGCCGCTACATCGGCTTCGACAATCAGGTCCACCTCCTCGCCGGATCGAAACAGACGGCCCAATACGCCAACTTCTCTGACTGGGACATCTATCGCAATACCGTCCAGCTTCAGGCTTTGTTCGAGCCCTTGCGCGCAAGCGACATGATGCAGTCGCTGCTGAATGATGCTGTTCAAAGCGGCTGGTATCCTCGCTGGCCCGTTGCCAACGACGTCACCTACGTCATGGGCGGCGATTCGCCCGCCGCGGTGATTGCCTCCTCCTACGCCTTCGGCGCGCACCATTTCGACACCGCAACCGCTCTCCAGTACATGGTCAAGGCTGCAACCGAGCCGGGCGCCGGCCCCCACAACAGTTCCGAGCGCCCCTTCCTTGAGGACTACCGCAAGCTCGGCTACGTTCCCTCGGAGAAGGACCGCATAGCCGCCTCGCGGACGCTGGAATACGCCAACGACGACTTCGCTGCCGCTCAATTTGCGAAGTCGCTCGGCAACCCGTCCGCCTACCAAACACTGCTCAAGCAGTCGGAAAACTGGAAGAACCTGTTCGACCCGGAGACACACTGGATTCGTCCCCGCCTTGGCGATGGCAGTTGGCTGCCCGGATTCGATGCCGAGCGCTCCATGCCCAAAAGCCACGGCACGGATCAGCAAGGATTTGAAGAGGGGAACACCTACCAATACACCTTCATGATTCCCTTCGACTACCCCGCGCTATTCAAAGCGATTGGCGGAGACGAACAGGCCATCCCCCGCCTCGACAAGTTCTTTCTCAAGCTCCGCTGCTGGGGCGATCCCTGCTTCAACATGGAGAACGAGCCGGACTTCGTGACTCCCTACGCCTATGTTTTTGCCGGGCAGCCCTGGAAGACCCAGGATGTGGTTACCCGCATCGCCAAAGAAACCTTCAAGGCCTCGCCCGACGGAATCCCAGGCAACGACGACCTGGGCGCGACCTCCGGCGTCTACGTCTGGAACGCGCTTGGTTTCTACCCCGCCATTCCCGGCGTTGGAGGCGTGATCCTGGGTACGCCCATGTTTGACAAGGCCACCCTGCGCCTGGCGGGAGGGAGAATCGTCGTTATCCGCCGCCTTGGCAGCGGCTTCTTCGTCCAGAAAGTCACTCTCGACGGCAAGGAGTATCCGAATTCCTGGCTCCCCCTGAAAAGACTGCACACGGGCGCCACGCACATCGAGTTCACTACCGGTGATACGCCCATCATGGAACGCGGCCGGGAGCTTGAAAACCGCCCGCCATCCTTTCGATAAGGCAACTCCGATGTTTCCTTACTGAATGGAGAGTCTTCGGGCGGGTGGGCTTCAACAGCGACGAGGGGATCAACCTATGTCGCCCATTTATCTACAGTGAACAGTGAATAGTGAACAGCAAACAGCGAACAGTTTGCCGAGTTGGGGTTGAGGCTTCCCACCCTTTCGCCAGTAAAAAGGCGAAAGGATGGGGCACCCGGCTCCGTTTTGAGAACTCAGAGGAATGGATTCCTGACCTGGAGGCTTCCGAAGCGCTGACCGTGCTGGAGATCCTCGGTATAAAGGAGATCGCACCGCGCCTGGATCGCGCCCGAGACGATCAACGCGTCGTACCACGAAAGCCCGCTCTGGGCGTGCAGATGCAATGCCTCCGCATACAGCGCCTGGGACGAATGTACGCCGAGCAACGGGCGGAATACCGTGCTCAGATACTGCTCGGCGTCGGCCGTCTGCATCGGTTGGGAGAAGCGTCTCATTGCCACATTGAAGAATTCCTGCACCACCTGATAGCTGATGACGCCCTTTTGCGTCGTCAAGGCCTCGCGGATGAGTTCCGTGGCTTTCCGGGCCTTCGCGGCGGAGCTTTGATCGAAGGAATAGACGAAGATATTCGTATCCAGAAAGAATCTATCGCTCATTCAATTCGTCCCTGCTGAAGGACCGGCCTGCATCGATGTGTTTCAAGCGATGCATGAGCGCATCGAAGCCCTGGGCGTCTCCCGCGCTCTGCGTGAATTGCGCAAGCCACTCGCGAAAGGCCGAGTTCAGTGTTGTGCGCTGGCCGCGGGCGATCAGGCGGGCCCGCTCGATCAGATCCTCGTTGGCGCTCAAGGTGATGTTCTTCATACGAAAACAGTGTACACTGTTTTCGTGTAATTGTCGAGGCCGTCACCGGAAGTTCTCCCGCTGTGCGCAAGGCAGTTGAGGTGTTGCCGAAGCCTCAAGATTGAGATCTGGCACCCGGCCGAAAGCAGCCCCATGGAAATTTACAGTCTCCCACCCTTGCGCCAGAAAAAACGCGCAAGGATGGGGCACGGAGAATATATCGCTGGTTCCTGCTCCCTATTCCCTATTCCCTGCCTTTTCCCACTCTCCGCTGGTCAGGTACTCATGAATCGAGGCGGCGGCCTTGCGGCCGGCGCCCATGGCCAGAATCACCGTGGCGCTGCCGGTGACAATGTCGCCGCCGGCAAAGACGCCGCGCTTGCTGGTGCGCAGGGTTTCCGGGTCGGCCACGATGTAGTTGCGCGGAGTCGTTTTCAGGTCGGGCGTGGTGCTCTGAATGAGCGGATTGGCGGTGGTGCCAACGCCGATGATGGCCACATTCGCGGGCAAATCAAATTCCGAGCCCTTGACCTCGACCGGGCGGCGGCGGCCGCTTGCGTCCGGCTCGCCCAGTTCCATGCGTATGCAGCGGGCGGTGGTGAGCCAGCCTTTTTCGTCGCCGAGAAAAGCGACCGGGGCGGTCAGCATGTGGAATTCGACGCCCTCCTCGCGGGCGTGCTTCACTTCTTCGGCGCGGGCCGGCATCTCTGCATCGGAGCGGCGATAAACCAGCGTCGCTGACCGCGCGCCCAGACGCCGCGCCGTGCGCACTGCGTCCATGGCCGTGTTGCCGCCGCCCACCACGATCACGTCGCGATCGCGGCAGTCATAGATCGGCTCATCGTAGGCAGGGAACTGGTAGGCGCGCATCAGGTTCACGCGCGTCAAAAATTCGTTGGCTGAGTAGACGCCGTTCAGGTGCTCGCCGGGAACGCCGAGAAACTGCGGCAGACCCGCGCCGGTGGCTACAAAAACCGCGTCATAGTGCTCGTCGCGCATCAGCTCGTCGATGGTGACGCTCTTGCCGACGACCACATCGGTTTCGAACTCGACGCCCATGCGGCGCAGGTTGTCCACCTCGCCCTTCACGATGGATTTGGGCAGGCGAAACTCCGGGATGCCGTAGATGAGCACGCCGCCCAGCTCATGCAGAGCCTCGAAGACGCGTACGCGATGGCCCTTCTGGATGAGGTCTCCGGCGGCGGAAAGCGCCGAGGGTCCGCTGCCGACGATGGCTACGCTCTTGCCGGTGGAGGGCGCGTTGGCGGGCAGGCCGAGCTGGCCGCTCTGCCGCTCGTAGTCGGCCACAAAGCGCTCCAGGTAGCCGATGGCCAGGGGCGCGCACTTGCGGCCCAGAATGCATCCGCCCTCGCACTGGTTTTCCTGCGGGCAGACTCGTCCGGTGATGGCCGGCAGCGCGTTGTCTTCGCGCAGCTTGGCCGCCGCCCCCAGATAGTCGCCCGCCAGAGTTAGAGCCACGAAGTCCTTGATCTTCACCCCCACCGGGCATTTGCTGACGCAGGCGGGCTTGGAGCAACTGAGGCAGCGCTTTGCTTCGGTCAGGGCGGCTTCCGCTTCCAGGCCCAGGTTCACTTCCTCAAAGTTGCGGCAGCGCGCGGCGGGGTCGCGCTCCGGCATGTGCGCGCGCTCAATCTTCATGCGGTCTTTCAAGGGGAGTGCGTTCTGTTCAGTCATGATGAGCCTCCCCGGCCGCCAATTCCGCACGCAGCTCGGCCAATTCCGTATCCCTGTTCTGCTCGAAGCGCTTCAGAGACTCGCACTCCTTGTCGCGATACATGGCGTTGCGCTGCATGAGGACCTCGAAGTTGACCAGCGAGGCGTCAAACTCCGGCCCGTCCACGCAGGCGAACTTGCTCTGGTTGCCGAGCAGCACACGGCAGCCGCCGCACATTCCCGTGCCGTCCACCATGATGGAGTTCAGGCTGACCATGGTTTTGATGCCAAGCGGCGCCGTCATCCGCGCCACGGCGCGCATCATCGGCACCGGGCCGACGGCGAGCACAAAGTCGATCTTGCGTCCGGCGGCGATCAGCTCGTCGAGCTTCTTGGTGACCAGGCCGTGTTCGCCGTAGCTGCCGTCGTCGGTCATGATGTAGGTTTCATTGCTGGCCTGGCGGACCTCGTCTTCGAAGATCACCATTTCACGGTTGCGCGCGCCTTCAATGAAGACCACCTGATTGCCGGCGGCCTTGAGCGCGTTGGAGGTGGGCAGCGCCATCGCCGTGCCCACGCTGCCAGAGAGAATCACAGCCGTGCCGTAGTTCTCGATCTCCGAGGGCTTGCCGAGCGGGCCCACGATGTCCAGAATGGAGTCGCCCGCTTCAAGGCAATTCAGTAGCGAAGTGGTCTTGCCGATCGCCTGCACGACGATGGTGACCGTGCCGGCCGCGGGGTCAGACGACTTGACGGTGAGCGGAATGCGCTCGCCCTTTGCATGCAGCCTGAGAATGATGAACTGGCCCGGCTGATGCTTGCGGGCAATGCGCGGCGCCTCAATCACAAACTGCTTGATATTGAGGCCGACCTTGCTGGCTTCCAGAATTCTGTACATGAAGGCATGACTCCGATTTGATGAAGACTCGATACACTTTGCTTCCGCATCGCGCACGAATGGGGAGACTGAACACAAAGATGAATCGTACACCCAAGGATAAGCGTGGGCAGATGCGGCCCTATCGCCATCATCCAGGATTATTCAGCAATTCGGAAGGGTCGTCGTGTGATGTGGGTCACCGGGAGGGCGCGCGGAATTGACGACTGCTTCTTGAGGCAGCGAGCTGGAATCGATAGAATCGCAATTTGTGAGCCATAAGAATACAATGAATACATGTATTCAAAAGGGGCGTAACCCATGGCAACCTCGATCAGGCTTTCTCCGGAACTCGGCGACAGATTGGATCGTCTTGCCGCAAAGACAGGACGGACGAAGGCCTTCTATCTCCGCCAGATCATCGAGAGCGGCCTCTCCGAGATGGAAGACTATTACCTTGCCGCCGACACGCTGGAGCGGGTTCGCAAGGGGCAGGAGAAAGTGTACTCCGCGGCTTCGGTGAGGAACGACCTTGGCCTGGACAATTAAGTACGCCGAAACCGCCAGAAAACAACTGCGGAAGCTCGACAAGTCCGATGCCCGGCGCATTGCCGGTTTTATGGACGAGCGCGTTGCCCTCAGCGACGATCCGCGCAGGATGGGCAAGGCTTTGAAGGGGCCGCTTGGCGACCTGTGGCGCTATCGTGTAGGCGACTTCAGGGTGATCTGCGATATACAGGATGGCGTGCTGGTAGTTCTCGTTCTGCAGATTGGAAACCGCCGGGAGATTTATCGGTAAGAGCATTCAGGCTGTACCGTTCACGCGCTGGACCGCTCTCGGACAAGGCTTCATCTCAATCTTCCAAAGGCAGGTGCTCTTCCGCCTCGGCTTCCATGGCGGGAAGAATCGTTTGCATCCGCTCGAATTCCGGGTAGCCGTGTAGAGGCTTCAGGCGCGGGTCGGCCAGCATCTGGAAGAACCAGGGGCAACGTGCCTCCTCGGCCACGCGCAGTTCGGTGAGGGCGGCGTCCATGTCACCGAGCGCCACATGAACTGCCGGGGTGAAGGAACTGAGAAGGAAGCGTTCGCGGCTGAGCCACTGCAAGCGCTCCAGGATGGCGCGAGCTTCGTCCCGGCGGCCCGCGCAGGCCAGCGCATAAGCGTGAACGGCGCTGGCAAGGTCAAAGAACGGCAGGCGCTGTGCCAGGTCCCTGGCAAGCTGCGTGGCGCGCGCCGGCTCCCCGTTCCAGGCGAGAATCAGCGCTCCGTAGAGATTGGTGAATTCATGCTCGGGGAAGAGACGGAGGGCGTTTTGGATCACTCCGGCGCTTTCGGTGGCTTGTCCATCCAGGTGGAGCGCCCAGGCTAGGCGGCTCTGCAGCCAGGGCGAACAGGGATCCAGTTGGATAGCCGCTCGCAGCAGAGCGATGGCTTCGGCAAAGCGGTGGCGGCTGATAGCGAACGCCGCGCGCGCCCGCGTGATCCAGGGATCGTGGGGCAGATGCGCGCTGGAGGAGAAAGCCAGCAGGGCCGCGGGCAGGTTGCGGTCGAAGTGAAAGTTGATCCAGCCCAGCGTGGGCAGCAGGGCCTCGGCCTGATGGGAAATCCCGGGAATCGATTCCGCGGCCCGATGCACAAGCTCCGCTGATACGGATGGAGACATAAAACCGTTGAAGGCCGCAGCGACGCATAGGTCCGCCAGGTCAACCTTCGCGGAAATCAGCGAGGGATCGAGTTCGATGGCTCGCAACAGGCTTTGCAGACCGTCCTGCATCCGATGGCGATGAAGCGTCTGCCACTCATGATGGCCCCGCAGGAATAGCTCGTAGGCTTCCGTTTGGCGGGATTCGTGTTTGTCTCCGGCTTCGCTGACTGCGGAGGCGGAAATGTCGAGGCCAGTCTTGTTCTGCTCCGGCAGCGACGAAGACCTGTCGCCGGGGACCACGGTGGACAGGCGATAGGCGAGCCGATGCATCAACTCCTGCTCCAGCCCGCCGGTCCGGCCCTGCGCGGCCTGGAAATCTTCAACCCAGATTTGCACGCCATCCTCGACCCGGATCATCTCTGCCCGCAGCCGGTAATGAGAGAAGAATGCCTGCAATGTTCCTGTCAGCACCAGATCGGCTTTAAGTTCCCTGCCAATCTCCTGGGCCGTGAGCCCGCGCTGAGTCAGGTTGAAAACCGAATCCCTGGCCAGCATCGCAACGGCCGGCTGAGGCGCGCCGGTGAGGCTGGCAATGATCTCTTCGGCAATGGCCGGCCCGAGATGTTCCGGGACCGAGTACCGGGTGGCGAAGGGCATGATGGCCAGCCGCGGGAGCGTCCCGGCCGGCGCGGCACTGGCTCGCTCGATCTCGGCTGAGAAGCGGTAGCCGCGCTTGTAGATCGTCTGGATGCACACATCCGGCTCAAGCCGCGCGCGCAAGCTGGACATGCACTTGAGAACGCTGTCGGCCGTCACGTGCACATCGCTCCAGAGCTCATGCTTCAACTGCGCCGGAGAGACAACCTGGCCGGCGTGCGCCATCAGCAGCCGCAGAGCCGCCAGTTCCTTGGGAGGCAGGTGGACCACAGCCTCACCGCGCCGGAGAGTCCCATCTGCATCCAGACGGAGCCCTGCAAAGGAACAAGCCTGTCCTCCGCCTCCGCGATCAGCAGAGGTCTCCTGAATTCTCGGTTCCTGGCTACTGCGTGCACCCGAGAGATCCTCAATCGTCGCAGCCAATGCACTTCCTCGAATCCTGGGCAATACAGCAGCCGATCCCCTGTGCATGACGCACGGGAAAAGCCCGCCAACAATAGTGGTCGAGGGGAACTGCGCGAGAAACAGCCCAGAGGAAAAAAGTGCAACAGCCCCGACGAAGACTTTTGCTTCGATGAGCCCAGTGCTTTTGGTGACGCATCGATTATCTGCTTCAGAATGCGCTCGGAATGAGATTGAATCAGATTTTCCCCGTTCACGAAGTAATCCGCGATAGATTACCGGGTAACCATTCAGCCAGCGCTGCCTGTTGAGAGCATGTTATTCATTATAGGATTGTTATATGCGTTTCTGAGATAAAGGGTGCGTAACGCGGCTTCGACTCCGTGACGCGCTGGGGCCGCATGAGGTGGGAGCGCCCCGGAAAGTTCAGATAAACTTCAGGGATTCGTCAGCAATCCGAGGGCCGGCAGGTGTCAGGCTGATAGAGGTTCTGTTCGCAACCGACCTTCTTTGCGCAGGCGCGAGCCGGACAGAGGACGGAGGAGAGATTGTCATGACAAAGCCCGTTTCCTATGCACAGTGGGCTCTTGAACCTTACTGTATCGGCACGAAGCTGCGCTCGCTGCGCACCCAGAAGCGGCTGACGCTTTCGCGTTTGGCGGCCGAGACCAAGCTCTCGACGGCGCTGCTCTCAAAACTCGAAACCAACCGCATGATTCCCACGCTGCCTACGCTGGCTACCATCAGCCGGGTTTATGGCGTGGGCATGGGCTACTTCTTCTGCGAGCCCGCCAGGCACACGCTCTCGATTACCCGCAAGCCCCATCTGCAAGGGGATGCTCGCGGACTGGAGTCGGCGAAGATCATGCCGCTGAATGCGCCATCGGAAGGCGCAAGGCTGGTGGCGCAGATGATCGAGTTTCCCGCTGGAGGAACCCCCAGCATTACGGATGCTCTCCGCGAAGCCTGCGGCCTGGTGTACGTGCTGGAAGGGAAGTTGCAGTTGGATGCGGGCGGGATGAGCGAAGTGCTCGAAGCGGGCGATTGCGCCTACATGGAGAGCGAGACGGCGCTGGCCTGGAGCGCGGCGGGCAAGCGCCGCTGCCGGATTCTGGCGGTGATGCCGGCCGCTCCGCGCGCGGATGCCTGACCGGCACGGCCTGTCGATCATCGCGTCCGAGTTGGCCCGCATCCGGGGTCAGTCTGTAGGATGGTTTGGAAATCAAGGAAATTTCAAACCATGCGACCGAACCTCAACCTGATGAAGGCAACTTTGACCGGCGCCCTGGGCGGCCTGCTCTTCGGCTTTGACACGGTCGTCATCTCCGGCGCCATCGATGCGCTGGTGAAGCTTTACAGTCTGAGCCCGCAGGGCAAGGGCTGGACGGTGGCCATCGCGCTGATCGGCACAGTGGCAGGAGCGCTGGGCGCAGGCCACGCGGGGCAAAAGCTGGGCGGACGCGAAACGCTGCGCATCACAGCCGTGCTCTACGTGATTTCGGCCATCGGCAGCGCGCTGGCGTGGAACTGGCCCGTGCTGATGCTCTTCCGCTTTGTCGGCGGCCTGGGCATTGGCGCTTCCTCGGTGCTGGGCCCGGTTTACATTGCCGAGCTTGCCCCGGCCAAGTGGCGCGGGCGTCTGGTGGGCGCATTCCAGTTCAACGTGGTCTTCGGCATCCTGGTGGCCTACACCTCCAATTACCTCATCCGCACGCTGCATCTGGGCGCGGCGGAGTGGCGCTGGCAGGTGGGCGTGGCAGCCCTGCCGGCCATCGCGTTTCTCGTGCTGCTGTTCGGCATTCCCCGCAGCCCGCGCTGGTCGGCCTCGAAGAATCGCAGCGACGAGGCCCTGGCCGTGCTCAAGCTGATGGGCGAGCCTGACCCCGAGGCTGAACTGGCCGACATCCGCGAGGCGCTGGCCGAGGAGCACGTAACGGCCCACGAGCCAGTCTTCCAGCGGAAGTATCTCTATCCGCTTTTCCTGGCTATTTCGATTGGAGCCTTCAACCAACTGGCCGGCATCAACGCCATTCTCTATTACCTGAACAGCATCTTTGCCGCAGCCGGCTTCAGCCAGGTTTCCGGCGATCAGCAGGCCATCGCCATCGGCTTCACGAATCTTGTCTTCACCATTGTGGGCATGAGCGTGATCGACAAGCTGGGCCGCAAAACCCTTCTCTTGATTGGCGCGGCGGGCACGGCCACGTGTCTCGCGGTCGTGTCTTGGCTCTTTGCCACCAACAGCCACCCCGGAGCGCTGGTCTGGGTGCTGATTACCTACATCGCCTTCTTCGCGCTCTCGCAGGGAGCGGTCATCTGGGTCTACATCGGCGAAGTCTTTCCCAACGCCGTCCGCTCCAAGGGCCAGGGCGTGGGCAACGCCAGCCACTGGATCATGAACACTCTCATTGCCCTCGAATTTCCGGTGCTGGTGGCGCACATCGGCCGCAGCGCGCCGTTTACCTTCTTCGCCATCATGACCGTGGTTCAGTTTGTGGTGGTGCTGCTTGTCTATCCGGAGACCAAGGGGCAGACGCTGGAGCAGTTGCAGCGCAGGCTGGTGCGGGCGAAGTAAAGGCTGGGGATCTGACCATGCGCGAAGGCCCGCACCCGCGCCTTCGCTCCATCGTGACCGAAGTTGCCGCAGATTATTCCCGGTGCGTTCTATATAATCTGAAGGAAATGCTGCTGGTGGCCGGAGGACGGCCAGCCAGGGCATGAGGCCAATCATGGAGCAGACAGAGATGCCAGCAACGGAACCAGGGGGGAAAGCGGCGCAGGCCGCGGTCGACGTTTCGCGCGAGCAGAAGCTCGAAGATGACTCGCCTCTGGCGGTTGCCAACTCCTTGGAGGCTCAGACCCTGCGCGCCGAGATCATCCGCGTGGGACGCAAGCTGTGGGAGCGGCAGTACGTGGACGGCAACGGCGGCAATATCAGCGTTCGCCTCGGCTCGCGCTACGTCCTTTGCACGCCCACCCTGTTGAGCAAGTGCGATCTGGAGCCGGCCGACATCTGCCTCTCTGACCTGGACGGCAAGATTCTGGCAGGGTGCCGCTTGCGCACCAGCGAACTGCTGCTGCACCTGGAGATTTACAAGGCCAACCCGCGGGCCCGCGCCGTGGTGCACTGCCATCCGCCTTATGCCACGGCCTTTTCCATCACCGGCACCACGCCCCCCAACGGCCTGATTTCGGAGTACGAAATCTTCATCGGCCCGGCGGCAGTGGCGCCCTATGAGACCCCCGGCACCCAGGCCTTTGCCGAAACGGTGCTGCCCTATGTGCAGGACCACAATACGATTTTGCTGGCTAACCACGGCATCGTCTGCTGGTCCGACACTGTGACCCACGCCGAGTGGCTGGTCGAGATCATGGATAGCTGCTGCAAGACCTGCCTGATTGCCAAACAGATTGGCCAGCCGCTCCGTTTCATTCCCGACGACAAGATGCAGGAGATTCTGGAGCTGAAGCGGCGGATGGGCCTTCCCGATGCCCGCTTCGCCACTTCTCCCGAAGTGGCCAGCCAGCCGCAGATGAACGGCAACGCTGAAATGGAGCGCCTGATCGGGCGCGTTGCGGCGCGGCTGGAGCTCGACGACCGGGACTGAGGCGGAGAGGGAAATCCTGCCGTTCCAGATGGTTACCGATAGTATTTGGGAAAATGGCCTGTCGAATGTAGGTAGGGATTCTATCAAAACGGTCTTGTGTTTAAGATGATGAACATATAAAACCGGCATCAAACGATGCTAAAATAGATGTGTGGAGGCGTTATGAGAACAACTCTTGCGCTTGACGACGATCTGGTGAAGATGGCCCAGGAATTCACGGGTGTAGCCGAGAAGACGGCTCTCGTTCGGGAAGCTCTCAAGTCCCTCATTGAGCGGGAAAGCGCCCGCCGGCTGGCTGGGCTGGCAGGCACAATGCCGGAACTGGAAGCGATTCCGCGTCGCAGAGTGAGCGCAGAGTGATTCTCGCGGACACATCGATCTGGGTCGATCATTTTCGCTCCGGCAACGATGAACTTCGCAGACTGCTTACCAACCAACAGATTGTGATGCATCCGTTCATTGTTGGTGAACTCGCACTTGGATCGCTTCGCGATCGCAAGAAGGTTCTGGCGTTTTTGGATATGCTGCCGCAGGTGCGGGGGGCGCGGCTCGACGAAGTGCGCCAGATGATCGAGATGCGCTCCCTCTACAGCCAGGGCATTGGCCTGACTGATGCGCACCTGCTTGCCTCTGTCTTTATCAACCCGTCTACCCTGTTGTGGACCAGGGGTAAGCGGCTGTCGAGCGTAGCCGAGGCTCTAGGAGTTCGCGCAAATCTCCCCTGAGAAGACCCCGTTCCCTGGCTTGTGGGACGGTTATAGCGCGCGCCCCTGCGCCAGCGTATTCTCCACAAGCGCATCAATCTCCGCGCGGCTGGTGCGGTGGTTCACAATGGCTGCGCGAATCACCGTGCGGCCTCCAAGCCTGGTCGTAGACGGAGCCACAATCCCCGACTCCTGCAAGCGCACGGCAATCTCCTCGTTGATCTGGTCGGAGTTTTCCGGGCTGGAGTTCCTGGCGCGATAGCGGAAGCAGACGATATTCAGCTCCACCGGCGCCATCAGCTCCAGCTCCGGCGTCGCGTTGATGCGCTCTTCCAGATAGCGGGCCAGTGCGCAACTGCGGCTGATGGCCGCGCCCAGCCGGTCAGCGCCCAGAACCTTCAGCGTGAACCAGACCTTCAGGGCGCGAAAGCCGCGCGAGAGATCCGGCCCGAAGTCGCATGGCCAGGGCGAGCCCGCGGCCAAGCCTCGCGTGGCCCGTTTGAGGTACGCCGCCGGGGCGGCGAAGGCCTTCTGGTGCGTCGCCCCATCCCGCACGAGAATGAATCCGGCATCGTAAGGCGCCTGTCCCCATTTGTGAAAATCGAAGGCCACGGAATCGGCGCGCTCGATGCCCTTGAGCCGCGGAGCAAGATCCGGGGCCAGCTTGGCCAATGCGCCAAAGGCTCCGTCCACATGGAACCAGAGCTTTTCGCGCTGGCACAGATCGGCCAGTCCAGCCAGATCGTCAATGGCTCCCGTATTCACCGTTCCCGCGGTTCCCACCACCAGAAACGGCGTCAGGCCCGCCGCGCGATCCCTCTCGATTGCTTTTTCAAGCGCCGCCAGGTCGATCCGGTAGTGGCTGTCGCAGGGGATGAGGCGCAGCGCGTCGCTGCCCAGGCCGGCAATGTCCATGGCCTTGGGAACGCAGCTATGAACAGCGGTCGATGTGTAGGCGATCAGCCGCTGCGGCTCTGCGGCCACTCCGCGAGCCCGCACGTCGAAGCCCAGCGCGGCATCGCGGGCAATGAGCACGGCAATCAGGTTCGCCATTGACGTTCCGGTGACGAACAACCCGCTCGCGCCCTCGGGGAAGCCGAAGATCTCGCGCACCCATCTGGTCACTTGCCGCTCGACCTCGACCGGAATGTGATCGCGTCCGCCCAGATTCGCGTTCAGCCCCGCCGCCAGCATCTCCGCCACCATGCCCACCGGCGTGCCGCCGCCATTCACCCAGCCCATGAAGCCCGGATGAACATTGCCTTGAGTAAAGGGCAGCACGTCACGCATGAACTCGGCGTGAACCTGGGCCAGCTCTTCGCCCTGATGCGGGGCAGGGGAGCGGAAGCGCGCCCGCACCTCGTCCGGAATGGGTTGCCAGACGGGCCGCTCGCGGATGTTTTCGATGTAGCCGAGCATGTCGTCCAACATGCGGTGCGCCTGCGAGCGAAACTCGCCCCAATCTGCGGGATCGAGGGTTTCGCGCGCTTCCGCATGAGGGTCAATGGCTGTCTTGTCGGCCGGGTCAATCATTTGAGGGTACCTGGGGCATTCGTTCTCCCAGACTTCATTTTACGTGGCGCAGTGGAAGGGCTGGGCCTCTGGCCAGACGGCCGGGCCGGTTTCCTCATCGGCTGAGGGGCGCGCATATCGAAAATCCCAATCATGCTACACTGTAGTTGCGCTCAGTTGTTTGGTCGTGAGCGGCAGCGAGCCCTCAGCAAGGCAAGTTTGCCTGGCACAGCTTTTCCCAAGCCCCTGCGAACGGGGTTCCCAAGAAACGGTTTTTGCTTCTTGGGGTGGAGCGCAACCACTTGAGTCTCCTACCCGGTGACTCTGCCCTGGACCATGAGTTGGTCCTGAAGGCCACGCGCTTTTGCATCCTTGAATGAGATCAGGCGCATGAACCGGGAACGCATCAGAGATTGATGGCATGGGATAAGTGGAGCCGGCCGGCAATGCGCCGCCTGGCGATGAAGTAGCGTGTGGCAGCTCCGGGCCTTCGGCGTTCCCCTTTGAATGCCTGCCGGTCAGTCTTTTGAACGACTTTCGGTTCTCCCTTACGCATATTGATACGCAGGTCCGTGCCTGAGCACTCTTCGTGTGCGCGCCTCCATGTCCGGTTCCGTTTGCAGGCCGCGAGCAACACTGGCGGCTCCGGGACCCATAGGAAATGACTTTATTTTGACGACATTAGCAAACGATTCTGAAATCGCTGTAGCAACCGATACTGTTTCAACCAAACTGTTTTCGCAGTTTTCTCTTTCGCCCGCCCTCATGGCGCGGCTTGATGCCAACAAGTTTGAGATTCCTACCCCGGTGCAGGCAGCCTGCATTCCCCCCGCCCTGGAAGGCCACGACGTGCTGGCCACCGCGCAGACCGGAACCGGCAAGACGCTTGGCTACCTCATCCCCATTATCGAGAGCCTGCTCAAGGACGAAGGCAAGGGCGCGCATGCGCTGGTTGTGCTGCCTACGCGCGAGCTGGCCATGCAGGTGGAGGAGGCTTTCAAGACCGTTCGTTCGAACTCCAGGCAAACCGTGGCTTTGGTCGTTGGCGGCATGAACGAAAGGCCGCAGCTTGACGCCATACGGCGCGGCGCGCGGCTGATTGTGGCCACGCCCGGCCGGCTGGAGGATTACCTCAAGCGCAAGCTGGTGCGGCTCGACCAGATCAAGATGCTGGTGCTGGACGAAGTGGACCGGATGCTCGATATGGGCTTCCAGCCGGCCATTGCCCGCATCGTGGGCACGATGCCGGCCGCGCACCAGACATTGTGTTATTCGGCCACCCTCGAAGGCGAGGTCAAGCAGGTGGCGCATAAGTACCTGAACAACCCGGTTCGCGTCGAAATCGGCTCAGTGCTGAAGCCGGCGGAAAACATCGAGCTGCGCACCTTTGAAGTGGCGGCAGACAAGAAGCAGGAGCTGCTCGAGCATCTGCTCGAGGCCGACAAGGGCAGCTTCCTGGTCTTCGTGCGCACCAAGCATGGGGCAGACCGCGTGGCGCGGCGGCTGGTTCGCGCCGGACACTCGGCGACCCAGATTCACGGCGACCGCTCGCAGTCGCAGCGCAACGCCGCTCTGCGCAGCTTCTCCGAAGGCCGCCATCGCATTCTGGTGGCGACCGATGTGGCAGCCCGCGGCATCGACGTGGCCAACGTGGCGCAGGTCATCAACTTCGACCTGCCCAAGATGGCTGAGGACTTTGTTCACCGCGTCGGCCGCACCGGCCGCGCCTCGGCGCACGGCGTAGCCTCCACCTTTGCCGCACCGGCCGAGCGTGGCGATCTGCGCAAGATCGAGAGGACGCTCTCGCTTCACATGAAGCACTACCGCGTGCGCGCGGCGAGCGAGGAAATAGCTGCGTAAGAACAGCTACCAGTTGCTAGCTTTCAGCTTTCAGCTCAATTAAAGCGGGCGTCTCACCTTCGTGGGACGCCCGCTTTTTTCGTGTTCCCGGAGGCTGAATCTTGCTTTCATCTCAAACGCCAGCGGCAGTTTATTGAAGTAAAGGACGAACTCTCCATTCGCGGAGATGCAGGTTCGTGGTTTCCCTCCCTTGCGGCGGAAAGAAGCCGCAAGGATGGGGCGCGGAGCTGAGCGGGCTGTTCCCTGATCCCTGCTCTCTGCTCTCTGATCTCTGTTCTCTGATCTCTGTCCCAGAACCCTCTCCTCTCAAGTTGAGCCTCTTCCATCCGATAAAGGACTTGAGTGCTTTCTGTGCCGGGGGTGATCCCGGCCGGGGCGGATGAGTGGGCGCAATGGAAGATGATCTGACGAGGGAATTCCTGATCGAAAGCCAGGAGGGTCTGGACCGCATGGAGCGCTGCCTGACCGATCTGGAGGAGAAGCCGCAGGATGCGGGGCTTATTGGGGAGATCTTCCGCGCGGTGCACACGATCAAGGGAACCACGGGCTTTCTTGGCTTCAAGCGGCTGGAGACGCTGGCCCACGCGGGAGAAAACCTGCTGGGCCTGCTGCGCGAGGGCAAGCTGACCGCCAACCGGCCGCTCATTACCGGCCTTCTGGAACTGCTCGACGGTTTGCGCTCCATCCTCAAGTTGATAGAGACGAAAGAGTCCGAAGGCGAAGGCGACGATGCGGTTCTGATCAGCCATCTGGAAGCGTTGCAGATGCCCGCACAAGTGGAGGCAAAAGAGCCGGTCCACGCCAGGGCTGGCGCTGCTTCCGCCTCCGCGCCTCCGCCAGCGAAGATCAAGTCCGCGCCAGCGAAGAGCAAGAATGCGCGCCGCCCGGCCTCCGCGCCAGCTCCGGTCGCGCCAGCCCCTGTTCTCACTCCGCCGGAGGAGCCTGTCTCAGCCGCGTCGCCGGCGCCCGAGGCTCCCGCGGAGGCAGAGCGCGAAGCTGCCCGCCCTCACGTCCAAACCGCCTCTGAGAGCACGTTGCGCGTGGATGTGGCCGTGCTGAATCGGATGATGAACCTGGTGGGCGAGCTGGTGCTCACCCGCAACCAGGTGTTGCAGGCCACCGCTTCCGATCCGAACATGACAATGCTCTCCCGCCGCCTGGACATGGTGACGGCCGACCTGCGCGAGTCTGTGATGCAGGCCCGCATGCAGCCGGTCTCAAACATCTTCGGCAAGATACCGCGCATCGTGCGCGACCTTACGCAAACGCTTGGCCGCCGCGTCCGCCTTCAGGTTGAGGGCCAGGACACGGAACTGGACAAGAGCCTGCTGGAAGCCATCAAGGACCCGATCACCCATGCGGTAAGAAACTCGCTGGATCATGGCATTGAGCCGCCCGATGTGCGCCAGGCCGCCGGCAAGAACCCCGAGGGGATTCTCAAGCTGCGGGCCGCGCAGGAGGGCAGTCACGTCATCATCGAGGTCTCTGATGACGGCGCCGGGATTGATGTCGAGAAGGTGTGCAGGAAGGCGATCGAGCGCGGGACCATTACCGCGAAACGCGCCATGCAAATCAGCGAGCGCGAACAGTTGCAACTGATCTTCGTGCCCGGCCTGTCCACCTCCGACGTGGTGACCAACGTGAGCGGCCGCGGCGTGGGCATGGACGTGGTGCGCACCAACGTGGAAAAGATCGGCGGCAAGGTCGAAATCGACTCCCGCTTCGGCAAGGGCACGACGCTGCGCATGCGCATTCCGCTTACCCTGGCCATCATTCCCGCGCTGATCGTGCGCAGCATGAATCAGAGCTTTGCGCTGCCGCAGGGCGCGCTGTCGGAACTGGTGCACGTTCCCGCGGCGCAGGCGGCCACGGCCATCGAGTGGATTGAGAACGCGCCGCTCTACCGGCTGCGCGGCAAGCTGCTGCCGCTGGTTTTTCTCGATCGGCTGCTGCTGCCCGAAGCCGCGCACAAAGACGCTTCCGAGCGGGATAATTTCATTGCCGTGATGGATGCCGATGGCCGCCGTTTCGGCCTGGTGGTCGATGGGCTGGCCGATCCCGAGGAGATTGTCGTCAAGCCGCTTTGCGGGGTACTCAAGGACATTCGCCTCTATTCCGGCGCAACCGTTCTGGGCAATGCCGACCTGGCGCTGATTCTCGACCCTGGGGCGATTGCCATGAAGGCCGGGGTGGCGCTGTGCGAGGAAGAAGCCGCGCGCGCGGCCGAAGGCGAAACCGGCGAGGAGGCAGCCTGTAGCCGCGAATACCTGCTGGTGGAAGTCGCCGGGCGTCAGGCGGCGGTGCCGCTGAGCGCGGTGTTGCGCATCGAGCAGCTTTCGTTCAGGAGCATCGAGTACATCGGCTTCCGCCCGGTGCTCAACTTCGAGGGGCAACTGCTGCCGGTGGATGATTCGGGGGGCGTGCTGGCCGCGGCAGAGGGCGATCCCGAGGCGCAGATGATCGTCGTTGTCTGCCGCGAGGGCAATCGTCAGGTGGGCATCGCGGTATCGCATGTGCTGGACGTGGCCGCCGGCGACGAGCTTTTTGAAGCGGGCAGCGCACAGCTCACCAGCGGCGTCACGCTGCTCAAGGATCATGTGACCGGCGTGGTTGACCTGGGCGGTGTGGCCCGGTTGGCAGCCGGGCAAGAGGCGCCGGTTGAGTGGAGTCAGATGGGGGAGACGGTGGCATGAGCACGGCAACAGTCGCAGCGCAGCGCAAGGAAAAAGCGGAAGCGGTGATGGTGGAGATGTGTTCCGTCCGCCTGGGGCAGATGCTGTTCGGCGTGCCTATTACTCACATTCTGGAGATCGTGGGCTCGGCGCGGCCGCAGCCGGTGCCTTTGGCTCCCGCCTTCGTCGGCGGGCTGATTCACTATCGCGGCGATGTGCTCACCACCGTGAGCCTGCGCCGGTTGCTGGGCCTGCCGCCCAGGGCCGGCCCTCAGGACATCCTGGTGCTGGAGAGCGCTGGCGGATGTTTCGGCTTACTGGTGGACTCGGTCGGCGAGGTGCTGACCGTTTCGTCGGCTGAGCACGAACCCAACCCCTCGATTCTCGACGAGCGCCGGAAGGCCCTGTTTGCCGGCGCCTACAAGCTCAGGGGCAGCCTGCTCATCATGCTGGACCCTGAGAAGCTGGACCCCATGCGCCTGAGCGCGGCCCTGGCTTGAAAAGGCTTGGGGTTTCTGTCTGGAGGTGACCATGCTAGCACTGATTGTCGATGATTCCCGCTTCGTGCGTGGCTATCTGCGCGGCCTGCTCGAAGAGAAGGGAATCGAGTGCGAGGAGGCGGCCGACGGCCGGGCTGGGATGGACCGGTTGAACGCGGGCCTGCCCTTTGACCTTGCGCTGGTGGACTGGAACATGCCGGTGATGAACGGCCTGGAGATGCTCAAGCAGTTGCGCGCGGAGCGGCATGGCGGCATCAAGGTCATGATGGTGACGACCGAGGCCGAAAACGACTTCATTCTGCGCGCCCTGGATGCCGGCGCGGACGAGTACCTGATGAAGCCCTTCGACGACGAAGCCCTGACGGAAAAACTGGTCATTCTCGGTTTGGCGGAGGCCTGAAGATGACGGCTGGCCGCCGGACCCGCATTTTCATCGTGGACGATTCGGTTGTGATGCGGAGTCTGCTGCGCTCGGTGGTCTGTGCCGAGCCCGGCCTGGAAGTGGCTGGCACGGCAGCCGACGGCAAATCAGCCTTGAGCGCCATCGAAACCCTTCACCCCGACCTGGTCCTGATGGATGTGGAGATGCCGGTGATGGACGGATTGCTCACACTCAGAAGTCTGCGCGCGCTTGGCCACAAAATGCCGGTCATCATGTGCAGTTCACTCACCCAGCGCGGAGCCAAAGTGACGATCGAAGCGCTGGCTTGTGGCGCATCCGACTATGTGGCCAAGCCCGCCGGACAATCCGGCCGCGAGGCTGCCACGCGGGCGCTTTCCCGCGAGTTGATTCCCAGAATTCTTGCCCTTGCCAGCCACTCGCAGCCAGTCTTCCCTGGCATTCCGCGCATCCCGGTGATGGCGCCCATGGCTCCGCTTCCCGGAGTCCAGACGATCTCGTCGAGCCCGCAGGTGCTGGCCATTGGTGTTTCTACCGGCGGTCCAGCGGCCCTCGATCTTCTGCTTCCCGCCCTGCCAGCAGACTTTCCGTTGCCGGTGCTGATTGTGCAGCACATGCCGGAGTTGTTTACCAGGCTCTTTGCCGAGCGGCTCAATGGCCGCTGTGCGTTGCAGGTGCGTGAAGCCGTCGAGGGCGATCCGGTGCGCGCGGGAAGCATTTTCATTGCCAGGGGCGACTGGCACATGGAGGTGCTGTCGGCCGCGTGCAGCGGTTCGCCGGCTACGCTGCGCCTGAGCCAGGGGCCGCAGGAGAATCATTGCCGCCCTTCCGTTGACGTGCTTTTCCGGTCAGTGGCCGCAGCCTACGGAGCGGGCGCGCTGGCCGTGGTGCTCACTGGCATGGGCTCTGACGGAATGATCGGCTGCCGCGCAATTCGCGACCACGGCGGCAGCGTACTGGCCCAGGACGAAGCTAGCAGCACAGTGTGGGGAATGCCCGGCGCAGTTGCGAATGCGGGACTGGCGCAAAAGGTGCTTCCCCTCAACGCCATCGCCCCCGAGCTTCTGCGGCTTGTCCGCCGGACGCAGGCTGAAGCCCGCGAGCTTCGGGAAGCGGTGGTCTAGCGATGGAAAGCTCCGCCGGCATTGACTATGGCTATCTTCGTCAACTGGTCTTCAAGCACTCGCAAAACGTGCTCGATCCGTCGCGCGATTACCTTTTTCAGACGCGCCTCACGACGCTCTTGCGCGATCAGGGCATGAGCCAGCTGGAAGAGTTTGTCGAATCCCTCAAGCTCAAAAGGAACCCGGCTCTCGAACGCTCTATCGCCGAAGCCATGACCATCAATGAAACGAGCTTCTTCCGCGACGGCCGTCCCTTCGAGCTATTGCGCAAAGAACTGCTTCCCAGGCTCATCGAGTTCCGGCGGCCCGCGCGCGCCCTGCGCTTCTGGAGCGCGGCCTGTTCCACGGGCCAGGAGGCCTACAGCCTGGCCATGCTCATACACGAGCACTTTCCATCGCTCACCGGCTGGAGAATCTGCATTGAGGGCACCGACGTCTGCTCTGAAGTGGTCGAGCGCGCTCAGGCAGGCTGCTACCATCGCATTGAAATAAACCGCGGCCTGCCCGCGCGCTTTGTGGTCCGCTATTTCGATCACAGCGGCGAGGACTGGACGGTCAAGCCTGAGATTCGCGGGATGTGCAACTTCCGCCGGGCCAACCTGTGTTCGTCGCTGCTGCCCTTCAACCGCCCCGACGAGCGATTCGACGCCATCTTCCTGCGCAACGTCATGCTCTACTTCTCGCAGGAGGCCCGCAAAACGCTATTGGAGGGCATCCACCGCTTGCTGGCTCCCGACGGCGTCCTTTTCCTTGGATCAAGCGAACAGCCTGCCGATCTCTCGATCTGGACGACTGTACTCGATGGCGGCACTTGCTACTTCCGGCCCCGGCGGCCGAGTTGATAAAGCAGGGAAGAGAGACTATTCCCTAGTCCCTATTCCCTAGTCCCTATTCCCTAGTCCCTACTCCCCATTCCCTGCTGTTCAGCATCCGCTCAACCTCGGCGTGCAGCCGCTCGGTGATGGCGGCCTCGGTCTCTTCGGGCGCAAAGCGGATCGGCTGGCCCACATGCACCTCGATGAGGCCGGAGCGGAACCAGCGCCTGCTCCCTGCTTTGAGTTCGCCCAGCCCGCGAATCGCCACCGGCAGCACCGGCGCTCCCGACTCCTTCGCCAGCAGGCCGATTCCGCCCCGGAAACGCGCCAGCGCCCCTTCGGCCGAGCGCGCGCCCTCGGGAAAGACCAGCACGTTGTAGCCGCGATCCATCGCCGCGCCGGCGTGCTCGAAACTGCGCTGGAAGTTACGCCGCCGTGGCAAGGGAAAGACGTTGAAGAGCGACGTCAGCAACAGATAAAAAAGCGGTCCGGGCAGATAAAATCTCTTTCTGCCAGGCGCGCTTTCGGGATTGCGGAAGTGCCGGTAATCTTCCAGCATGTCACCGGCCATCGCCGCTGCGATCCGCCTCCGCACCGGCCCCGGCAGAGCGTATTGGACCAGTGGGCCGTCATAAGCTGTCACGTGGTTGGCGACAATCAGCATCGGCTCATCAGGGGAGGGAATTACCGGCGCTACGACTTTGGGAGCTGCCAGCAGCCATACCAGCGGCCGCATCACCGCCTCGATAAAGGCCACGCGCAGCCATCGGATGGGAGCGAGCCACGGCCAGCGCGGATAAATGTACTTGGCTGGTTCAAGCTCGCTCTTAGGTTCCAATCCCCTTTCGCGGGCGGCTTCGTTCGTCTTTGTACCGGCAGCCCGCGCGCCATCCGGCTCTCGTGTACCGTCATCCTGAGCGAAGCGTAGCGAAGTCGAAGGACCTGCTTCTTGTAATTCTGGCGAAAGGGTGGGAGACCACGCCCCCCGCTCTCTCTCGGCCTTGCCGGCCACCAACTGCCGCAATTCACCAAGCGTCCGCACTTCTTCCAGCAGGCCGCTCTCTGGCGCGATTCCCAGCCGCTCTTCCAGGGCAGCCGCCAGTTGCACCCTGCAGAGGCTGTCCAGATGCAGATCCTCGCTCAGCCGCAACTCGTCTCCCACGCCGCCCGGCGTCTCGCCTGAAATCTGCGCAATCAGCGCCAGCAGCCAGTCCGACGAGGCCCCGAATTCGCCCGTCGCGCTTTCGCCCGTGCTGACCTTGGCCGCTGTTGCCTGGATTCCGGCCAGCCACGCTTCCACCGCCTTGCGCCTCACTTTGCCGGTCGATGTGCGCGGCAAGTCCGGCTCCGGCCATAGCACCCAGCGGCGCATCCGTTGAAACTCCGCCAGCCTCTGGTTGGCGCGCTCGATGGCTGTCGCGGCCTCTGCGCCATCGCCGCGCATCGCCAACACAGCGCAGGGCTCCGTCCCAGCCGCGGTTTCCATTGGCACCACGGCGCAGGCCGCCACGCCCGGCTCCTGCTCAAGGGCTGCTTCCAGATCTTCGGGGTGCAGATTCACGCCCGCCGCGGTCACGATGACCTCGCTCTTACGGCCCACAAAGCGCAACTCGCCGCCTGGCTGCGTCTCAGCCAGGTCGCCCGTGGACAGCCACTCGCTTTCGCGCGGCTGCAGCGCCCCTCCCGTCCAGCTTGCGCCGGAGATCATCGGTCCCTTTACCAGCACTTCGCCGTCCGGCCCCAGCTTCACTTCGCGCCCCGGCAGCGGCTTGCCAATGCTGCCTCGGGCCACGTGGAAGGGGTGGTTCAGCGTAATCAGCGCGCTCGTTTCTGTCATTCCGTAGCCCTGCACCACCACAAAACCCAGCGCGTTCCAGAACTGCTCCAGCGGCCCGCCCAGCGCCCCGCCGCCGGAGATCAGCGCCCAGAACTTCAGGCCGAATTCGTTGTGAACAGCGCGGAATCGCCACCAGCGCTGCCACGCGCGAATGCCCTCTGATGCGGCCAACTGCTCAGCCAGACCGGGGTGGCTGGCTTCCAGGTGCGTCTTCAAAAGCGCCATCACGCGCGGCACCGCGGCCAGCACGCTGATGCGTTCGCGCTTGATGGTTTCGATCAGCCGCGAGGCCACCAGGCGGCTCTCGAAGTGGACTTCGGCGGCAAAGATGACTGGCACCCACAGCCCCATCGTCTGCCCGAAGACGTGGCTCAGCGGCAGCGTGTGCAGAAAGCGCAGCGGATGAAAGGGCTTCTCGTAGCGCATGTAGGGCTGCGCCCCCTGCTCGATGGGCTCGATGCTGGCCAGCACGTTGCCGTGGGTCAGAACCACGCCCTTGGGGTCGCCCGTGGTGCCAGAGGTGAAGAGAATTTCGAGTGGCGTTTCGCGCGAGAGCCCTTCGACCGGACCAGCCTCTTCAGCGGGCAGCGCCGAGGGCCAATCCTCAAAAGCAAGCTGAGGAATCCCCACCTCCGGGTGCCCCACCCTCGCGACGTTTTTGTTTTTGTCGCTAGGGTGGGATGTTAACTGCCGCAGCAGCAGCGCATCGCCTACGGCCAGCTTGGGCTGCACGTCTGCCGCCACTCTGGCGGCAAACTCCGCTGTGCCATAAGCGTCCAGCGGCACCGCCAGCACTCCGCGCAAAATGCAGCCATGAAAGGCGGCAATCCACTCCGCGCCGTTTTCTCCCCACAGCAGAACCCGGTCGCCCGCTCCGATGCCCCGCTGCGCCAGCAACGCGGCAAAGCGCCCAGCCAGCCGCGCAATTTCCCCGTAGCTGGTGGCCCGCCGCCGGTTGCCCCGGAAGCGGACTACCGCGATCTGGCCGTCGAAGCGGCGAAAGTCGTCGAGAAGTGAGGCTAGATGGTTGCGCATGGAAAGTTAAGGCAAGTTTATAGCAAACCATGAAGATGAGGTTGCGGTTTGCCTCCTCATCTTCATGGCTCAATGATTCGGCCGGAATTGGGCTGCTCGAACAATTGCAGTTTCATCCGTACCGAAAATGCAGCAAATACTGCCTGGTCCCTATTCCAGATCAAGCTGTTTGATCTGCTCCTTCAGAATGGTGGCTGAGTTTTCGAGGGCGGCTTGCTCGTCGGGTGGCAAATCGACATGCAAGACGCGCTCTACGCCATTCTGAGAAACAATGCAGGGAACCCCAAGGCTCACGCCCTTCAGTCCGAATTCTCCATCCAGAACCGATGAAACCGTGAGCACTCCATGCTGGTTGCGCAGGATGGCCGCGGCAATCTGCGTCAAAGCCAGGCCGACGCCGAACCACGTGGATCCCTTGTATTCAATGATGTGATAGGCCGAATGCCGCACTTCGTCGGCGATTTTGCCGCGCCTCGCCTTCCAGTCACCGCATTTCGCGCACTGGCCGCAATACTGATCCATCGACATGCCGGCTACGTTCGTCATGGACCAGGCGGGAAATTCACTGTCGCCATGCTCGCCCAGAATGTAGGCATGAACGTTATGCACATCCACTCCGCAGTCCTGGCTCAGCAAATAACGGAAGCGCGCGCTGTCCAGAACCGTGCCGGAGCCGATGATGCGCCCGCGCGGCCAGCCGGAGCGCTTGTAGGCCGCATAGGTCAGAATGTCCACCGGGTTGCTGACCATCAACACCACCGCGGATGACTTCTGCGCCACGATTTCATCGATGATTTCGTAAATGATTTTGACGTTTCGCTGCAGCAGATCCAGGCGGGACTCGCCGGGGCGTTGCCTGGACCCGGCGGTAATTACAATGATGTGGGCATCGGCAAAGTCCCCTGCCTGGGCTTCGCGGATCTTGACGGAGGGGAAAAAGGCCTGGCCATGAGCCAGATCGAGAAATTGCCCCAGGGCCAGCTCATGCCGTGCATCCTGCAAAACGATCTCATCGGCCAAGCCACTCTGAGCCAGCGTATAAGCAAAAGTTGAACCCACCGCGCCTGCGCCAACAACCACTACTTTTCTTGGTTTCCAAGGGGCATCAATCATGTATCTTTCTCCTGTCTTTACACATATAGATGATGACAGGCGGCGATGGGTATCGGTTTTTTAATGGGAGGAAAGCTTCGCTGGCTGTCGGAAGCCCGCTTCTTTCGCGCGGATTCGGGCTTCCATCCTGGCTCTGAGGACAAGCATCCGGGCCGTGCTCATCCCCCGCAAAGTAAAATAGAGATATGGGATTTGAAAGCGTGAAGAAAATCGCCGAGGCGGATTTCCCCACCCGCTGGGGAGCTTTCCGCATTCTGGGCTTTGAAGGCCGGCTCTCGGAGGCTCGCCCCTGCGACAAAAACGCTGCAGACGCCGCGGGCAAGGGCTCGGTTGAAGGCCTGGTGGCGCTCGTGATGGGCGACATTCACTCCGCGCCTCCAGTGGTGCGCATCCACTCGCAATGCCTGACGGGAGATGTATTTGGCTCGCTGCGCTGCGACTGCCGGTTGCAACTGGAACTGGCCATGGGCAGGATTGCCGAAGAGGGCGCGGGCATTCTGCTCTATGAGCAGCAGGAGGGCCGCGGCATAGGCCTGATGGCCAAACTCAGAGCCTATGAGCTGCAGGACCAGGGGCTGGACACAGTCGAGGCCAATGTGGAGCTGGGCTTTGCCGCAGATTGCCGCGAGTACCAGCTGGCGGCCGAGGTGCTCAAGCGGCTCGGCGTCTCCCAGGTTCGCCTGATGACCAACAACCCGGAGAAGGTCGAGGCGATGGAATCGGCCGGGATTACCGTTACCGAACGCATCTCTGCCGAAGTAGAGCCGCAGGAGAGCTTTGCCGGCTATCTGCGCACCAAGCACGAGAAAATGGGCCACATCATCGACTTTCCGGAAGATTAACAGAGATGCATTGAGGCGAATCCGCCGATGAGTATTTTGCGAAGCGGGACGCCAGGACGCTGGCCCGGACACACGGTGCAATAATAGAGCGGGACTTCTACGCATTGACACGACCTGAATGAATCTGCCCAATTCCATCACGATGAGCCGCATTGTCATGATTCCAGTGTTTCTGTGGATTCTGACGCCGCACTTTCCCTGGCAAGGGCATGGCGGGCAAGAGATTGCGGCATCGGTTCTGTTTGTGATGGCCTCGATCACAGACGGCCTGGACGGCTACCTGGCCCGCAAGCGTCAGCAGATCACCACCATGGGGATGCTGCTGGATCCCATTGCCGACAAGATCATGGTCACGGCCGCCCTGATTGCCCTGGTGGCCTACAACCCCGAGGTGATCAAGGTCTGGATTGTGGTGGTCATCATTGGTCGTGAATTCCTCATCAGCGGCCTGCGTTCGATTGCTTCGTCGGAAGGCTTCACCATCCAGGCCAGCGACCTGGGCAAGCTGAAGACCGTGATCCAGATCGTGTCTGTCGTTTCGGCGATTCTGGCCCATCAGTGGTACCAGTGGCAGTTCGGCGTGCTTATCGTGCCGGTCAAGTGGATTGCCGTTGCCGCCATCTACTTCACTCTGGTGGTTTCAATCATCTCGGCGGTCGATTATTTTGTGGGCTTCTGGAAACAGATCGACCACGCCAGCAAGAGCCGCCGCAAGTCCTTCGTGCTCACACGCCGCAAGAGCGCGGGCACATCCACCGGAACAGAGTGAGCGCGGTTGGGCGAATTGCCGGAGTACCCGGCCTGGTTGCCTCAGAGGTCCGCGATAGCTTGCGCTCAGAGCCGGTGTGCGGCTATCCTCAGCAGAACTCTCTTCTTATGAGACTTTCTCGTCTCCTTTTCTTCGGCGCCGTTGGACCGGTTCTGGCTGCAGGCTTGGCCTGGCCGCAACAGCCGTCCCCTTTTACGCCCAGGGTTCAGTCCTCAGTCCCGCTGGTGCTGGCCGGCGGAACGCTCGTGGACGTGACCAACTGGGGCCGCTCGGCGAAAGACCTGGAAGACGCTGTTGTCGTCGTGCGCGACGGCCGCATCACCGATGTCGGCTCGCGCATGGCTGTTTCCATTCCCAAAAACGCACGGGTCATCGACTGCACGGGCAAGTTTCTTATTCCAGGCCTCATCGACGGCTTTGCCGGCATGAACTCGCAGGGCCAGGCCAACGCCTATCTGGCCATGGGCGTCACCACCATAGTCGCCGTGAGCGATGCCCGCCGCGGCGTGGTCGATATTGCCGCCTCGCCCAAGCCCCACATTTATCTGGTGGACTCTATCGGCTCGACCGACAATTGGAGTCTGCTGGCCAAGCGCCCCGAGTGGGCTCTCAAGCTCAGGGAGGGCGCCCGTCCGGCCGAACTGAGCCCTGAAGACACCGTCCACCAGCTTATCGACACCGCGCGGCTGGGGACGCGCGCCGTCTGGCTGGGACACAACATCACAGCGGCCAACACGCAGTGGATGATTGCGCGCGCCCACCAGTTGGGCCTGGCCGCCTATGGCGAATTCGTCGCTACTCCCTATGCCGTAGGCGTCGAGGCCGGAGTGGACGTGCTTGTCCACATGGGCCGCTACGAGCTTGGCGTCGTTCCCGATGAACTGCAGCAGCCGCTGGTCGAGGCTCCCGGAGGCACGGCCGCAACCACAGCCTACGACTACGCCGAGCACCTGCCTCCCACGGACTTGCATCTGCGGCGCTATGCCCGTTTTCTGGCTGCCCATCACGCCGCTCTGATGCCTACCTTCAGCATTTATTTCGCGCAGTTGCCGTCGCATCGCAATCTGTGGAAGGAGCCTGCCGCCGCGCTGCTTGATCCGGCCCGCGTCTTCGACCCAGCGGATCGCGCCAGCGGCGAAATGAACTATCCGCTCGAGCCCTGGACCCGCCGCCTGCCCGCCGCCACCCAGCGCTGGATGGAAGAAAGCCAGCGCAAGAAGGCCGATCAATCGGCCTTGCGGCTATGGCGCATTAACGAAACGCTGTTCACGGCGTATCCGCACTATCTGGCCGCCTCGGGCGCGCCGGTCCAGAGCGCCTTGCCGGGCATTTCCATGCACACCGAGATGGAGATGCTGGTGCGCCTGGGGCTTTCGCCGCGCGAGGCCCTGGCCGCCGCCACCAACAACTACAGCCTCCAGTTCGGGTGGAACGAACTGGGCCAGATTACCCCCGGCCGCCGCGCCGATATCCTCATCGTTGACGCCGATCCCACAGAGAACATCTGGAATGCCCGCCGCATTTCCGGCCTTATCATGGACGGCAATGTGATCGATCGCGCGAGATTGATGACTCTGAAGCATTAAAGCGCGCTTCCTTCCTGTTCGCAGTTTCCTCGCGGGCTGACAACAGAACCGCCGCGCACCGGTTAACGTAAGGACAGGTAAAGATTGAGCGGTTTTCCCAAGGCCATGAACCACTCGCCATTCCAACTCGCGCCGCCTCGACACCACAATGCGTGGCTCATCGTGATCGCAGCCTTCAAAGTTGCGCAGGCCCTGCTGTTTCTGGCCATCGGCGTGGGTGCGTTGAAACTGCTTCACAAGGACGTTGGCGATGTGATCTCGCAACTGGCCGACCACCTGCGCTTCAATCCCGAGTCCCGGCTAATCATCTTCATCATGGATAAGGCTTCGCTGATCAATGACCGTCTGCTCAGACGCATCGGCGAAATGGGCTTTATCTATGCAGCCCTGGACCTGACCGAGGGCATCGGCCTCTATTTTGAAAAAGCCTGGGCCGAGTACCTTACCCTGGTCATTACCGCGTCGTTTCTGCCCTGGGAGGTCTTCGAGATCTTTCGCCGGCTCACGCTGATTCGCGTCGGGCTGCTGGCGGCCAACGCCCTGGTCCTTTTTTATCTTTTGAAGCTGGTGATAGAGCGCAAAAGGAGCAGATTGGACACGGGGAAGCGCGCGCCGAATGCCTAGCGGAGCGTTCTCGGCGGGCAACTCGGGCAGAAATCTCTATCTTTCGCTTTTTGTTCTCCTACCACGAGTCGGCGAAGTTGTCCAGCGCCAGGACCAAAGCAGTAAACACTATATCTTGGGGTAGTTAAAGTTCTTTAGCCTATAGGGAGCGCATCTCAAATCTGCCCCCGCCTTCTTTCACGTTCAATCCATTTTTTACTTGGCTATATCAGAAATCAGGGATACTATCGTTTCATTGGTGGAGCAAAGTGGACTGGTGTGGAGTAGGTCGACTGGTTTCAAACAAAGTTTAGCCGATTTTCCTCCTCAGTCCATAGAATTCGACGCCAATCGGGTTGGGGAACCAGCCTGGCTAACCAGAGAACGGCAGTAAAGGGCAGGGAAGCGGTCACGGCGCTCGATGCGAAATCAGCCGTGGAAGGCAGTGAGGCAAAGCGATGTTTCGCGGAAATCATCCAGCAAAGGTCGACGAGAAGGGACGGCTGAAAATGCCGGCCGCCTTCAAGCAACTGCTGGATGCGGAGCACGTGAGCCAGTTTTATATCACCTCGACGGACGGCGAGTGCGCGGAAATATGGCCGTTGCCGGAGTGGGAGAAGCAGGAATCCATGTTGGCTGAGTCCAGCACGATGGACGAAGCCGTGGACAAGTACCTGAACCTGACCAGCTTCTACGGCCAGCAGGTGGAGATGGATTCGCAAGGGCGGGTTCTGTTGCCGCAGATTTTGCGGGGAACAGCCTCGCTGGATGCGGAAGTTGCGGTTCGCGGAAAGCTGCATTACCTGGAAGTCAAGAACCTCCAGAAGCTTGAAGAGAGTCTGCCAGCCAACGCGATTACGGCGGAGAACCGCCAGTCGCTGGCGGAGATTCTCAAGCGGCGGAGTTGAACGGTATGGCCCCTCAGGGGGAGCGCATGACGACATCGAATCCGAGGCATGCGCCAGTTCTTTATCAGGAAGCGATCGATTTTCTCCGGATAAGGCCGGGAGCCACCATTGTGGATTGCACCGTGGGCCTGGCAGGGCATTCGGCAGGGGTTGCGCGGCAGCTCGGAGCCGAGGGGCATTTGATCGGCTTTGACAGGGATCCAGAGGCGCTTGCTCTGGCCCAGGAGAAGCTGGATGGCGTTTGCCAGGAGTTGGGCAGCCAGGCGCCGCGGGTCACTCTGATTGGCGAGGCTTTCAGCTCGGTAGTCAGGCATGTGGAACCGAACTCGGTGGATGGCCTTCTGGCCGACTTCGGAGTCAGCAGCCTGCAACTGGATGAAGCTGCAAGAGGATTTAGTTTCATGGCGGATGGACCGTTGGATATGCGCATGGATACGCGCTCCGGACCAACCGCCGCACAGGTGGTGAATGAGGCGAGCGAGCGAGAGCTGGCGGACCTTGTTTACGAATACGGAGAAGAAAGGAGGTCGCGGAGAATCGCCAGAGCCATTGTTCGTGGGCGGCCGGTAGCAACTACGGGGCAGTTAGCACGTATTGTTGCCTCAGCCGCCCCGGCAATGAAACAGGAGCACATTCATCCAGCGACCAGAACCTTTCAGGCACTTCGTATTTATGTAAATCGCGAGTTGGACGAAATTCGGGCTTTGCTGGAGGCGGCGCCCAGGTTGCTCAAGCCCTCCGCAAGGCTGGTCGTCATCAGTTTTCATTCGCTGGAAGATCGCATCGCCAAGGACAGCATGCGCGAAGGCGCGCGGCAGGGAATCTGGGAGATTCTCACCAAAAAGCCGGTTACAGCCGGCGAAGAAGAGTTGGATCGCAATCCGCGCTCGCGAAGCGCAAAGCTCAGAGCGGCGGAAAAACAGGGAACAGAGATTAAGGGCCAGGCATCAGGAAATACGAAACGGGGAAAGGGAATCAGACATTCGGAATCAGCGTGAACTGGCGCGAAGCGCCAAAACTGATCTCTGATCTCTGACACCTGATCTCTCCGGAGGACACCATGGCGGCATGCGCAACGACGTATTTTGAAGCGGGCAGAAGCTTGAGCGCGCGAATCGCTGAGCACAATGCCGAGTTGATGGCCCAGCAGACGCTGCGCCGGCGGGGAGTACGCACGCCTGAGATTCCTTTTGCCAGGCATTTTGACAACAGCCGCCTGATCAAGGCGCCTGATCCGTTGCGTGCCAAGCAGATTCGTTTGTTCTCAGCCGCCATCACAATTCTCTTTTCGCTGACCATGATTTATGGTCTGCAGCACTTCAGCGCCATCGAGACCGGTTACCGGATCGAGTCGGAAAAGCAGGCATGTGACCAACTGCGCGAGGAGAATCGCCAGTTGCGGTTGTCCGAGGCGCAGCTCACCGAGCCGGGCCGCATCGACAAGATGGCTCGCGAACTGGGTTATGCCGAGCTGCAGCCGGGCCAGATGGTTCATCCGAATGCGGGTTCCGATGCCGGAACCCCGGTGGTTGCGCAGGCAACTCCTCCTCCGCCCGCCGTACAATAAGCAAAAGGACTGCTGCTTACCGCCAGCTTCCAGCTACTTGTCTTGAGGCGCCAGCGATGGAATTGCTGGCTTTCATCGGCAGTTTTTACAAGTCCGGAATACAAGGCTATTTAGAACCCGGACATGGCGGAAAGACTGCCCCTGAAGGCTGAAAGCCAGGCAGTTCGAGTCCCGGAGCGATTGTCCATGCCGTCCCCTGTTCGACCCAGCCGGAACCGCAATACTGCGCCGCGCGCCATGCCTCTGAAGCTGGCGCGCTTCTGGCTTATTTGCCTGTTCTTTCTGCTCTGGGCCATTCTGATCGTTTGTCGCCTCTTCTGGCTCCAGGTGGTGCGCCACAAGGAATTCGTGGAGCGCGCCGGAAAGCAGCAGCAGAGCACCTTCGAGGTGGCTCCGCGCCGCGGCGTGCTCTATGACCGCAACCTGCGCGAACTGGCTATGACCGTGCAGGTTGACTCCATCTTTGCCGTGCCCACAGAGATCAGTGACAAGCAGGCAACCGCCCGTGCGCTGGCGGCAATTGTCCACACAGACCCGGACGACGCGCAGACCACCGAGGAGCAGATCGCCGCCCGTCTTGTGGGCGGGCACAGCTTTGCCTGGGTCGCGCGCCGCATTACTGCGGAGACCTCGGCCCGCGTCAAAGACCTGATCAAGGCGCAGGGCCTCAAGGGCATCTACTTCCAGAAAGAGTTTGAGCGCTTTTATCCGGACAACGAAATCGCCGCGCAGGTGCTGGGCTATGTGGGCATCGACGACAACGGCCTGGGCGGCCTGGAGCAGAAGTTCGAGCCGCAGTTGCATGGCGTTTCCGGCCGCATGTACACGGCCCTGGACGCGCGCCGCCACGTGCTCGGCTCCAGCGAACGCGAACCCGAGCCCGGCCGCAACCTGGTGCTCACCATCGACGAGAATATTCAATTTCTGGCCGAGCGGGCGCTGGATCACGCCATGGACAGTACCAAAGCGGACAACGGCACCGTGGTCATCCAGGACGTGCATACGGGCCAGATTCTGGCTCTGGCCATCCGCCCCACCTTTAACCCCAATCAGTTCCGCCGCGCCACCCCGGCTCTGCTGCGCAACCACGCCGTCAGCGATGTTTACGAGCCCGGCTCGGTCTTCAAGCTCGTCGCATACTCGGCGGCGCTGGAGCAGCACGTCGTCACGCCCGACAGCATTGTCGACTGCCAGGGCGGCGCCATGACGCTGTTCGGCCGCGTCATTCACGACGACAAGGGCGACCACTACGGGCGCATTACCGTGCACGAGGCGCTGGAGCACTCCAGCGACGTGGGCGCCATCAAGATGGCGCTCCTGGTGGGCCAGGACCGTTACTACCAGTATATCCGCGACTTCGGCTTCGGCCAGCGCTCCGGCCTGGAGGTGCCTGGCGAAACACGCGGCCTGCTGCGGCCGGTGAAGAGGTGGGAGCCGTCGTCGATCGGCTCGGTCGCCATGGGCCAGGAGGTGGGCGTCACGCCGCTGCAAATGGTTTCCATGGTTTCCACCATCGCCAACGGCGGCGTCTATTTGCCTCCGCATGTGCTGATGCCCGGACAGGTTGATTCCACGGCTCCAAACCAGAAGTCTGCCATGCCGCAGGCCCAACCCTTCAAGCCGGGTGGCGATCTGCCCAATCCGCTGCCTCCCGGCGCGCATCGCGTCCTCTCCACCATGACCGCCGCCCAGATGCGCAAGATGATGGAGGGCGTTGTCCTGTTCGGCACCGGCCGGCAGGCGCAGCTCAACGGCTACTCTTCAGGCGGCAAGACCGGCACGGCGCAGAAGATCGATCCTGCCACGCATCTCTATTCCAAGACCATGCATGTGGCCTCCTTTGCAGGTATCGCACCGGTCAACAATCCGGTGATTGCCGTGGCCGTGATCATGGACAACCCCAAGGGCAATTACTATGGCGCAAGCATCTCCGCTCCGGTCTTTGCCGAGGTGGCGCAGCAGGTTCTCGAATATCTCGCCGTACCCCACGACATCGATGTGCGCAAGCCCCATGCCCTGTCCAAAGGTGATTTGCGCATGGCTGAAGAAGACTCTGGAAACACGGGCGACATCAACGCGATTTACGCGGCAGCCAACGAACTGCCCAGCGACGATCCCCTGCGCGCCGCCGTGAACCAGCCGGCCAGCACACCTCAGCCCGCTGCCGCTGCTCAGCCGCAGACCAGGACTCAGCCTCTGGGCGTGGCCGCAAACGCCAAGGCTGGTCCCGTCGCAACACAGCCGCAGATACAGCCGCAGATACAGCCGCAACCGGCGCCGGCGACAAGGATCGTCATCATCAACGACGGGAAAAAACTGCGTGTTCCCTCGCTCGTCGGCTTGCCGGTGCGCAAAGTGATCGAACAGGCCGCCGCTGCCGGCCTTGAAGTCGAAATCAGCGGCAACGGCTCAGTGCGCGAACAGGCTCCCGCCGCGGGAACCATGGTCGCGCCGGGAACCAAGATTGTTGTCCGCTGCGGGCGATGAGGCGTTTTCTCCAGACAGCTAATTCCTTACTGTCCTTCCGGCCAGTGGCGGGTTGCTTCGAGCGGCTCGCCCGTCTCCAACAGGCTCTTGAGGCTTGAAAGAATAAGCGGCCACCCGTCCGTAATGGCCTTGATGAACTTTGAATCACTCTTGTCCATTTCATGCCGGACGGTGAGCTTCACGGCTTCGCCTTGCTGCTCAAGCTCATAGGTCAGGCGGGAATAGCCTTCGGCGCGCATTTCGGCGTCGAGCTCATGACGCCAGGTCAGCGCAAGGTGCCTGTGCGGCTCGACTTTGACAATCTCGCCGCTGTCGACGGTGCGCCCGCCGGGGTCGAGGATGCGCCACGATGCGCCGGGCTTCCAGCCGGACTCATGTGTGGTATCGAACCAGTACCGGCGCGTCAATTCCGGCTCCGTCAGCGCCTGCCACAACTTCTCCGCCGTGGTGCGAATGTAGGTCACATAAACGAATTGAGAATCAGCCATCGATTTCCATCTCCAATTCTGTCTTGAATCCCGTACTTGGTCGTCGATGGGGGGCCCGCGCAATTTGCGCCGCATTTCTTCGCGGAAAGGATATTCTTCCCTCATCCATCAATGCATCTTACATCCCGTTCGGTAGACCAGGGCGAAGCCATCTACAATGGAACCCGTGATGAACTGGAATGAACTGACTGAAGAAGTAACGGCTGTTGGCGCTGGTGGCGGCTCGGATGAGCCGGTAACGGGCGTCGAGTACGACTCGCGCAAAGTGAAGCCCGGCGCTGTTTTTGTCGCCATGAAGGGCGGCTCGACCGACGGCAACCGCTATGTTGCCAAGGCCATTGCCGCGGGTGCTTTAGGCATCATTACCGATTCGTCGCCGACCTTTGACCACCTGCTGGTCTACAACGCCGGCCTGCCGGCGCTGGAGGTTGAGCACGGACGCCGCGCGCTGGCCGCGGCCTCAGCGGCCTTCTTCGGCCACCCGGAGCGCAAACTTGCGGCGACGGGCATCACCGGAACCAACGGCAAGACAACGACCGCGTATCTGATGGAAGCGCTGCTCAACGCTGCCGCGCGCAAAACCGTGCTGGTCGGCACCATCGAGTACCACGTCGCCGGTGAAGTGCGCCCGTCGCTGCACACTACCCCTGAGGCAAGGGATTTGTTTGAGCTGATGGCCGAGGGCGTCTCGCGCGGAGCCACTGAGCTGGTCACCGAGGTTTCCAGCCACGGTCTCGACCAGGGCCGCGCGACGGGATTGATTTTTGATGTGGCCGTTTTCACCAATCTCACGCGCGACCATCTCGACTACCACCAGAACATGGAGAAGTATTTTGCTGCCAAGCGCCTGCTCTTCGACGGCACGGTCTATCCGGCTCCGCGCGTGGCTGTGCTGAACGCGCACGACCCGCGCAGCGAGCAGTTGGCCGAGGCGGCGCGCAAGGCAGGCGCTGAGGTCCGCACCTACGGCATCGGGCAGGGCGATTGGCGCGCGGCCAGCTACACGCTCTCGCCGTCAGGCGCAGTGCTCGAACTGGAAACCCCGGCAGGCGCGGCCAAAGTCGCCTCGCGGCTGGCCGGCGAGGTGAACATTCTCAATCTGCTGGCGGCCCTCGCCGCGGCCCACGCTCGCGGCATCCCGTTTGCCGATCTGGTCGAGTTCGTTCCTCAGCTTCAGCCCGTTCCCGGCCGCTTCCAATCCGTCAGTGCCGGTCAGCCTTTCACTGTGATTGTGGACTACGCGCACACCGACGACGCCCTCATCAACCTGACCGCCCTGGCTCGCCATATGACCGCAAAATCCGGCAAGCGCGTGATCACGCTCTTCGGCTGCGGCGGCGACCGCGACCGCACCAAGCGGCCGAAGATGGCCCTGGCTGCGGGCATGGGAAGCGACTTCGTGGTAGCCACCAGCGACAATCCCCGCTCCGAGGAGCCGCTGGCCATTCTGGCCGAAATCGAGCCGGGATTGAAGTCGAGCGGAGTCAAGTACACCGTCGAGCCGGACCGCGCCGCGGCCATTCGCCTTGCGCTTCATGAAGCCGCGCCCGGAGATGTGGTTCTGATCGCCGGCAAGGGCCACGAGAAGGAGCAGATCCTCGCCGGCCGCACCATTCCCTTTGACGACGTGCAGATTGCCCTTTCAGCGCTCGGCGAAATGGGGTATGGTGGTGTGGAATGAATCTCACACTTGCAGAAGCTGCCATCGGCGCGGGCGCGGTGCTGGAAGCTCCGGCCAGCTTAGCCAATGCGGGCGCGCTGGTTGCAACCGGCTATTCCATTGACTCGCGCACCGTGGCTGCGGGCGAGCTTTTCTTCGCCGTCCGCGGCGAGCGGCTCGACGGCCACGATTATGTAGCCGCAGCGCTGGAGCGCGGGGCCGTGGCCGCGGTAGTTTCGCGCGCGCGCGTCGCCACGCTGCCGGACGCTGCGCTGGCCGTGCCGCTGCTCATTGTCGAGGACCCGCTCAGCGCGCTGCAGATCCTGGCCGCGCATGTCCGCCGCCAATGGGGCCGCCGCGTGGTGGCCGTCGTCGGCTCGGCCGGCAAAACCACCACCAAGGAAGCTTTGGCCGCTGCCCTGGGCGTAAAGTTCAACGTGCTTAAATCCCAGGGCAATCACAACAACAACTTCGGCCTGCCCTTGCAACTGCTGCGCCTGGAACCGGAAGACGAATTTGCGGTCATTGAGATAGGCATGAACCACCCCGGCGAGATTGCGGCTCTTGCCCGCATCGCCTCGCCCGACTGGGGTGTCGTCACCAACGTGGGCACCGCGCACATTGAGAACTTTGCCGATGGGCAGGCCGGCATCGCCCGCGCCAAATTCGAGATGGTGGATGCGTTGCCCTCGAATGGTGTGGTCTTTCTCAATTGCGACGACCCGTTCGTTTCGCAGTTTGGCCGCGATTTTCCCGGCCGCGCGGTGTACTTTGGCAGCGGTCCCTGCGCCGATCCGCGGCTTCTTGAAGTGACCGAGGATCTGACCGGACTGCACATGCGCATTCGCGCTGGTGAGCGCGAGAGCCAGCTCACGCTCAAGATGCTGGGCGCGCACAACGCAATGAATGCCGTTGCCGGCCTCGCAGTTGCGCTGGAGGCAGGCGTCGATCTGGAGGCCGCGATTGCAGGGTTGGCATCGCTGACCGCCGGCGACCAGCGCGGCGAGATCATCGAAATCCGCGGCGCAACCATTCTCAACGACTGCTACAACTCCAACCCCGAAGCGCTGCGCTCGATGATTCGCACCCTGGCCGCGCGGCCAGCCAAGCGCCGGATTCTCGTGGCTGGCGAGATGCTTGAAATGGGCGAGCAGGGCCCGGCGCTGCATGCCGCCTGCGGACGCGCCGCTGCCGAGGCTGGGCTTGATCTGGTTGCCGGCGTCGGCGGCAATGCTGAACACCTGGCCGCTGCCGCCTGCGCAGGCGGGGTTGCTTCGCTCTTCTTGCCCGATGCCCAGGCCGCCGGCCGCTGGCTCCTGCAGAATCTGCGCAAGGGCGACGTCGTGCTCGTCAAAGGCTCCCGCGGCGTTCATCTGGAGCGGGCCATCGAAGCGCTCACCCGGCTGCCGGAACCCAACTGAATACGCCCTCTTCCGGTGCTTTTTTCGTTCCCGGCCTAGTAAAATCAATCTGAAACCTGCCTCATTCCGGCTATGGAGGCCCCTTGCTTTACTGGCTGCTCTACGAAAAGCTCTTCCCGTTCTTTCACCCGTTCCGCATCTTCCGCTACCTTACGTTCCGGACCGCTTTTGCCTCGCTGACGGCTCTGCTGATCGCGCTGTTCATCGGCCCCTGGGTGATTCAGAAGCTGCATGAGTTTCAGATTGGCCAGTACGTGCGCGAAGACGGGCCGCAGTCGCACCTGAAGAAGGCCGGCACTCCGACGATGGGCGGCGTGCTCATCGGCATCGCCATCCTGCTGCCCACCGTGCTCTGGTCCGACCCCTCCAACCCCTTCGTCTGGATTACCGTTTGTTCCACGCTTGCCTTTGGCGCCATCGGTTTTGCCGACGACTACATCAAGGTCGTCCAGCGGCGCAGCTTGGGCCTGACAGCGCGCGCCAAGCTCTTCTATCAGGGGCTGGCAGCGACCGCGGTGGCCGTTGCGCTCATCGTCCTGCAGCAGTTCAAGCTCTTTTCCACCCAGTTGAGCGTGCCCTTCGTCAAGCATCTGCATCCCGATCTGATGTGGAACATCTGGCCTGCCACGCTTCCTCACCTGGGCTTGCTGGCTTTTGTGCCGTTCATCGTTTTTGTCGTTTTCGTGCTCATGGGCTCGTCGAACGCCGTCAACCTGACCGACGGCCTGGACGGGCTGGCCATCGGCTGCACCATCATCGCCGCCGGGGCCCTGGCCGTGCTCACCTACGTCAGCGGCCACGTGGTCTTTGCCGATTATCTCGAACTTCAGCGCATGCCCCAGGTGGGCGAGCTGACCGTCTTCTGCGGCTCCATGGTGGGCGCTTCCATCGGCTTTCTCTGGTACAACGCCCACCCGGCTGAAATCTTCATGGGCGACGTCGGTTCGCTGGCCCTGGGCGGGGCCATCGGCACAGTCGCCATCATCATCCGCCAGGAGCTGCTGCTGCCCTTTATCGGCGGCATCTTCATCGTCGAGGCGGGTTCCGTCATTCTCCAGGTGGGCAGCTACAAACTGCGCAACGGAAAACGCATCTTCAAGATGGCTCCCCTGCATCATCACTTCGAGCAGTTGGGCTGGGACGAGTCCAAAGTAATCGTGCGCTTCTGGATCGGCGCCCTGGTGTTTGCATTGTTTGCACTCACCACGTTGAAACTTCGCTAGACGGGATTTGCGCCGCCCCGTCGTGGCGCACAATAAAAGAGTGTCGCGGATGCGGCATAGCTGAGGATAGGCCCTATGTTGGAGCTCAAAGGCAAAAAAGTACTGGTTGTTGGTCTCGGAAAATCCGGCATGGCGGCGGCGTTGTTTCTGCGTCATCATGGCGCGCAGGTAACGGTCTCTGACGTGCGCAGCGCCGAGCAGTTGGCCAAGGAAATTCCCTCCCTGCTCGAAGAGGGCATCATGGTCGAGGCCGGCGGCCACGGCCTGCTTACCTTCCGCCGCCAGGACCTGATTGTCGTTAGCCCCGGCGTGCCGCTTGATACCCCCGAGCTGGCGCAGGCGATAAGCTTCGGTTTGCCGGTCATCGGCGAACTGGAATTGGCTGCCCGCTTCCTCAAGGGCAGGATGCTGGCCGTTACCGGCTCCAACGGCAAGACCACCACCACCACACTGCTGGGCGAGATTCTGAAACAGGGTGGCCTGCCCACGCTCGTCGGCGGCAATATCGGTGTCCCGGTCGTGAACCTCATCAACTCCAGCACGGACGAAACCTGGTCGGTCCTCGAGGTTTCCAGCTTCCAGCTCGAAAGCACCGAAGAGTTCCATCCGGCCATCGCCGTCATCCTCAACATCACCCCGGACCACCTGGACCGTTACGGCGCATTTGAGGACTACGCCCGCGCCAAGGAACGCATCTTTCTTGCCCAGACCGCTGAAGATTGCCTGGTGCTGAATGCTGACAATCCACCTGCTGTCGAGGCTGCCTCTCGCGCGGCCGCTCGGGTTTACTGGTTCTCCGCGAAGCAGCCGGTGACGCAGGGCGCTTGGGTTGAGGATGGGTTTGTGGTCTATCGCCCGGCCGAGGACGCGGCCACCGAAAAGGTGATGCCGCTGAAAGAGATTCATCTCAAGGGCACGCACAACATCGAGAATGTGCTGGCCGCTGTCGTTGCCGCGCGCCAGGCAGGCGTGCCGGCCGAGGCCATTCGCGCCGCCATCGAGAAGTTCAAGGCCGTCGAGCATCGCCTGGAGTACGTGGCCACCCGCAAGGGCGTCGAGTTCTACAACGATTCCAAGGCCACCAACGTGGACGCCACCGCCAAGGCCGTCGCTTCCTTCCCCGGTGGCATTCATCTCATCCTCGGCGGCAAGGACAAGGGTTCTCCCTACACCGTGCTTGCGCCCCTCGTGCGCGAGCGTGTGCGCGCCGTCTACACCATCGGCGTGGCCGCGCCCAAAATCGAGTCCGATTTGCGCGGCGTGGTTCCCATCAACCACTGCGAGACTCTTGCCAACGCCATCGCCGCTGCGGCCGCGGCCGCGCAGCCGGGCGAAGTGGTCTTGCTCGCCCCCGCCTGCTCCAGCTACGACCAGTTTGAGAACTATGAGCAGCGCGGGCGCGCCTTCAAGCAACTCGTCAACGATTTGCAGGACTGAAGCGTATGGCAAAGCGTGTTGGGGTCGATAAATGGATGTTCTTTATCACCGCGGTGCTGGTCGTGGTGGGGCTGGCGATGGTCTTCTCCGCCTCGGCTGTCATGGCTCAGGAGCGCTATAACTCCGAGTTCACCTTTGTCGGCAAGCAGGCGATTTGGGCTCTGGCCGGCGTGCTGGCCATGCTGGTCCTCTCGCACATCGACTACAGCCTCTATAAATCCCCGCGCTTTGTCTATCCCGCCCTCTGCGTCACCATCTTCCTGCTGGTGCTGGTCTTCCTCATGCCCGGCTCGCACAACACCCACCGCTGGATTCGCTTTGGCGGCTTCTTCACCTTTCAGCCTTCGGAAATTGTCAAACCCGTGATGGTCATCTTCCTGGCCTGGTTTCTTCACACCCGGCTCAACCAGATGAACGACTGGAAGAATACCCTGCTGCGCGCCGCCGTCATTCCTCTGGTATTTATTGCGCTGGTTGATCGCCAGCCGGACCTGGGCACGGCGCTGGTTCTGGCCGGTGTCACGGCGATGATGCTGATCCTGGCCGGCATGGAATGGAAGTATCTGTTTATCGCCTGTTCCGCGGCGCTGCCCGTGCTCGCCTGGCAGCTCTTGAAGGTTGGCTTCCGCAGGCAGCGCATGCTGGTCTTCCTCCATCCCGACAAGGACCCGCAGGGAGTCGGCTTCCACATCTACCAGTCGCTGATCGCCGTCGGCACCGGCGGGCTGACCGGCCGCGGTTACATGGACGGCCAGCAAAAGCTCTTTTTCCTGCCCGAGCCGCACACCGACTTCATCTACGCCAACATCGCCGAGGAGCTTGGCTTCATCGGGGCCGTAGCCATCCTGCTGCTCTTCGTGGCATTTTGCTGGCGCGGCTTGCGGGTCGCCTTCCGCTCGCAGGATCCCTTTGCCCGCCTGCTCGCCTTCGGCATCACCGCTACCATTGTCCTGCAGGCCTTTTTCAACATCAGCGTGGTTCTGTCACTGCTGCCCACCAAGGGCATTCCCCTGCCTCTGATCTCCAGTGGCGGAACCTCGGTTTTCGTGACTTTGGCCTCGATTGGGATTCTCCTGAACATCACCAGGAAGACGGACTAGAAGCAGGGATTAGGGGTTAGGGGTTACGAATCCGTGCGGAATTGTAAATCAGAGATACCGGAGGGAGAAGGGGGTTTTAACCCCCTGTAAGAAAGCGAACCTGCGAGGCCTTTAGGCCCGGGCCTCTGCTTGCTGCGAAAGAAGCATCCGGAGCGCAAGTAGTGTCAGGGCACGACTGGTAGCTCAGGGCTGTAAAGGCCGCGGAAAAATCGCAGTTTTGAAATGGCACGACTTTAGTCGTGCCGTAAATGCGGCTAGTGAGGCGGGGCTTTAGCTTCTCGGAAGACTGAGTGGTTGCGGAAAGGCGGTATCAGATCATGTTCGGTATCAGTCTGCGTGTTCTCAGAATATACATGGGCGGGGTCTTTGCATTCGCATCCTTCATGAGCCTTCTCGGCGGCACTTGGGTCATCCTGACAACATTTCAAATTCAGCGACATAAAGCATTTTTGCATCCAAGTGTACTGATTCTCGATGCAGTTCTCCCAGCTACGGCAGTCTTCTTTTGCGTTGCTGGGTGGATTGTATGGAAGGAGAGGCCCAGGGCGAGAGGATGGGGAATTGCCGCATGCCTGGCTCTTATTCTCCAGACCATGTTGACGGGATCTCATTGTTGGCGATCGGTTCCCGTGGCCATGTGTGTCATGGTGGCTGTCAAGGTTACTGGACTGGCTGCTTTTTTGCGCCATTATGAGATGGAACCTGAGGCAGACGACCCAACCTCCGAAGACGATCCCTCTTGAAAGGCACTAACTTGTCTCACCTGCGCGTACTCATCGCCGGCGGCGGCACCGGCGGACACATCATTCCGGCGCTGGCCGTGGCTCATGAACTTGTCGAGCGCCACTCTGCCGAGGTCCTCTTCGTCGGCACGGCGCGCGGCATGGAGAGCCGCCTCGTCCCCGCAGCCGGCTTCAAGCTGCATCTCGTCGAAGTGGGCCAACTCAAGAATGTCTCCCTGCTCACACGCCTGCGCACCCTCACCGACCTGCCGCGCAGCATCATTGCCTGCAAGCGCCTGATCCGCGAATTCCGGCCCGATGTCGTCTTCGGCGTCGGCGGATACGCCTCCGGCCCGGCGATGGCCGCGGCCCTGTGGCTCAAAATTCCCTCCATGGCCTTCGAGCCGAACGCCATGCCCGGCCTCGCCAATCGCCTGGTCGGCAAGCGGGTTCAGGCTGCCGCTGTCAACTTTGCCTCCGCCGCCGCCTGGTTCCGCAATGCCGAAGTCACCGGCATCCCCGTCCGCCCGGAGTTCTTCAGCCTTCAGCCGCCCACTGCGGCCCATCCCCATCTGCTGATTTTTGGCGGCTCGCAGGGCGCGCGCCTCTTCAACACCCATCTGCCCGCGATCATCCCGGCGCTGCTCGACGCCGTCCCCGGCCTCACCGTTCTCCACCAGAGCGGAGCGCGCCACATCGAGCCTACACAAGCCGCCTATGCGGCCAGCGGCGCAGATCCCAGCCGCTGGCAGGTGCTGCCCTTCATCGACAACATGCCCGCGCGCTTTGCCCAGGCCAATCTGGTGATGGCGCGCAGTGGCGCTTCCACGGTGGCTGAGCTGGCCGCCGCCGCGAAGCCCGCTCTGCTGGTTCCCTTCGCCGCCGCCGCCGACAATCACCAGTTGCGCAACGCCGAGGAGATGGTGAAGGCTGGCGCGGCTCTGCTCCTCGATGAAAAGGATCTGGACGCGCCCGGCAAGCTGCTGGATGCCCTCACGAACCTCCTGCAAAGCCCGGAGCGGCTGGCCGCCATGGCTGCCGCGGCCCGCACCCAGGCCCATCCCGACGCTGCCCAGCGCATCGCCAACCGGCTGGAAACGCTGGCGCATTCATAGACTTCCCCGGAAAGATACATTTCGTTCGCCACAACGAAAAAGGCCCGCCTGCCGAAGCAGACGAGCCTTTCGTTTGGGAGAAACCGTTAAAAGTTACCGGTGTCCGCCGCCGCCACCCATATGGCCGCCCCCACCGCCGCCACCCATGTGTCCACCGCCGCTGAATCCACCACCGGCATGGCCGCCGCCGCTGAACCCACCACCGGCATGGCCGCCGCCACTGAATCCGCCGCGTGGAGCAGCGTTGCCGCCACGGGCCCCGCCGCTGTAAGCGCGCGCTCCAACGCCGTAGCTGCCGCGGTAACCGCCGCCGGCATACGCGCCCCGTCCACCTGCATAAGCGCCCCGGCCTGCATAGCCGCCTCGGCCTCCGTAGCCGCCCCGGCCTCCGTAGCCGCCGCGACCCCAGCCGCCGCGACCCCAGCCCCGGTGGTACCACGGTCCGTTGCCGATGAAAACTCCGCCATAAAACCAATCAGGCCCATAGTACCCATAGGGGGCGCAGGCATAAGGGGCGTAAGCGTAATAGCCCCACTCGCAGACAGGCGGACCATAAACTGCGGGAGCGGGAACAACCGCGGGGCCGACTCCAACATTACTCTGATCGTCCACATACTGATCTTGGGCCACTGCCGTTGCCGCCAAGGGCACAGCCAGCAATGTTGCCAACAGAACCAGGCGAATACTTCTCATAAAACCTCCTCGTGCTTCCTTGTCCCGCATGCTTCAAACCGGGGTCCCGGAGACAACCTCTGTCCTCAGCACTGCCGGCTCCTGGGCGTCTCTTCCCATCCGGCTTCTAATCTCTCAAACAGCGTTTCAGCGATTAAGTTGCGGTTCCCTTCCAAAAAAACTTCCCGAAACGCACGAAAGGCCGCTCCGCCGGTTGTTCCTCCCGGCAAAAACGGCCTTTCGAAGCCAAATCCACTTCAATAAACAGCAGCCCTGCAACCCGGCGCCAGTTTCTAATTTGCCAGCACTGCCCGGTAGCGAACCTTGTTTTTCTTCACTTTATCGATAGCCTCGTTGGCCTGGGCCATGGGGAATAACTCTGTTTTTGCTTTTACCCCGTGCCGCGCCGCTACGTCCAGCATCTCTTTCAGTTGGTAAGGGCTTCCCGTCGGGCTGCCGCTGATAGAGCGGAGGCCGGAAATCAGCGCGAAGGCCTGCACGCTCACCGGCGAAGGCGGAATCCCCACAAAGCACAGCGTCCCGGTGGGCCGCAGCGTCTGCATATAAATTCCCCAGTCCTGGTCGGCGTTGATGGTGCTCAAAACAAAATCTAGCGAGCTGGCCACTTCCTTGACGGCCTTCGATTCCAGGCTATTCACAAAGTGGTGCGCTCCCAGCGCGCGCGCCTCTTCTTCCTTCGCGGGCGAGGTTGAAAACGCCGTCACTTCCGCGCCGAAGACTCGCGCAAACTGGATTGCCAGGTGTCCCAATCCTCCGATGCCGATAACGCCCACGCGCGAGGACGGGTTGACGCCATGTGTGCGCAGCGGGTTATACACCGTAATGCCGGCGCAGAGCAGCGGCGCCGTCTGTTCGCTCTCCAGCGCGTCGGGAATCGGGAGCACGAAACGCGCATTGGCGCGCACCCGGTCCGCATAGCCGCCATGCCGGTGAACGCATGTGGATTCGGCCGCCAGGCAAAGGTTCTCCATGCCCCGAGTGCACCACTCGCAGACCCCGCAGGAGTTCGACTGCCAGCCCAGGCCCACGCGCTGGCCCACTGCCAGCGACCGCACCTCGGCTCCCACTGCCGCTATCATGCCCACAATCTCGTGGCCGGGAATGAAGGGATATTGGCTGACTCCCCAGTCGTTCGCGATCAGATGAAGGTCGCTGTGGCAGACTCCGCAGTGGGTAATCGCAATCTCCACCTCCTGCGGGCTCAGTTCTCCCGGCTCATATTTGAACGGCAACAGTTCTGCACCTGCCGCATGCGCTGCAAGTCCTTGAATTTGGCTCATGGTCAGTCTCGAATCCTCGTTGGGGAAAGCAAAATGATGGGCAAGGATGCCGAGGGCACCCGCCTGCGCATTCTAAGAGGAAACTCCCCCGCTTGCTAGTTTAACCCGCCACCCGGTTCAATGCGCAGGTTCAGCACCTGAAAACCGCTCAGGACTCCGCCTGCGGGCGCGTCGGCTTCCACTTCCGCTGACTCGCCATTCAGGCTCGCATCCTGCGCGGCGCGCAGCGGTTCAAGCGCGTTCGCCACTGAAAGCGGAAGACTTGCGAGCGTTTGGCCCTCCATGCCCGCCTGCGTCTCCGGCACCAGCAGGCTCACATAGATGCGGTCTGCCGCGTGCTCGCGCCGCGCCTGGGCCAGCGTCGTCTCCAAATCCGGGGCGTGGGTCTGCTGTCGCGGTTGGTCCAGAGTCCGGTCCAGCGTCCCGGCATCTGAAACCAGCAGCCGCAGGTTGCCTGTTCCCAGACGCGCCGGCAAATTCACTGTGATCCGCACATTGCGCGCCGCCTCATGCCACGGCTGCAGCGTTGCCTCCACCACCACCGCGTCGCCGGCATGGACGATATTGCCTGACACCAGCCGCGCCGCCATCAGTTCGACTTCCACGTGCTGCGGAATGGCTTCCACATCGAGATCGACCGCGCGCACCACGCCTTGCCGGCTTGCGCTCGCGTAAATCCGCTGAAACCGTTCTGCGGCCTGCAGGGCGGTGACCATGGGCGTGGGCATCGAATCCCCGGCCGGCGCCCACAGATCCAGGGGCGACGGCGGATAGCCATCCAGTTCAATCTTCCCGGTCAGGTGATAGCTGGTCTCCGCCGTGCTGTCGTTTGTCTCCAGCAGCGATTGATACAAAGTCACCAGAACTGCCTGCGGAGTCAGCGACGGCAGGTCCAGAACCTCCACGTTGAGTTTGCGTTCCTGTCCCGTTCCATGCACCCGGATGTGGATCGGGATCATCCGCGCCTGGGCGCCTAAAACGCCTCGTATGGCCGCGTCCCGGTCCTCGTTGAAGGCGCCGATTGTCGCGCCCGTGTTCACAATCTTGAAGCTGTTCAGCGGCGAAGCCAGCGTGGTTATCACTTCGGTCGTGGTCATCGGCAGCGAAACCGGACCGGCCTGCAAAATGGGGTGTCCGCAGGCCAGCAGTTGCTTCGCGTCTATGTAGGTCACCGTGCAGGTGGCTGCAATCTCCAGGTCGCCGCGCACCAGTTGCGCGCTCACCGCCGACCCCGGCACGACACTTGCAATCGCCGCAGCCGAAGGCGCTGTGCCGGTTGTTTCTGCCGCTTCAGAGGAAGCGCCCATCCCTCCGGCCGCCACGATCTCCAGCCCCGTTCCGGCCATCCGCTGCTGCCACAGATGAATCGCCTCGGGACCGAATCCGCTCATCACCAGCGGTGTTTCCATCGCCAGCATCGTATCCACGCCAGGCGCCTGCGAATTCTGCTTCCTATTCCCTAGTCCCTGGTCCCTAGTCCCTGGTCCCTCGATCGGCAGCGCCCGCACCTCCAGCATCTGCTCGATAGGCGTGATGCCGGCGATGGGGTCCTTGCTGAACTGCCCCACGCGGTAAGAAAGCGCTCCCAGCAGCCGGTTGCCGATGTAAACCGGGCTGCCGCTCATGCCGGCCACCACGCCCGTGTACTCGGGCCTGCTCCCGTGCAGTTGGGCCAGGATCATGTCGCGCCCAGGACCCCGCGCCCCGCGCAGCACCCCCAGAATCTCCACATCCATCGATTCCGGCTTGCTCCCGGTGAAGACCGTCCAGGCCGTGCCCATCAGCCCGCGATGCACCTCGCTCAATGGAAAGAATCCTCCGCCTGTAGGCGGTCCGGGGGGCAGAGCGGCTTTCTCTGGCCCGGTTTGCGCTGGCGCAAGGCCAGGGTAGGGAAGCACGGCCCATGCAGCGCAGAGCACAAGCGCAGCCAGCCGAAACTGAGGGTTCTTCAGGCGGGTTTTCACAGATATAAGAGTACAACCGGCCGGCTGTTTTCGGGCTTATTGCTGCGAAAGGAAACCGGTTTCGAGGGTTTGCCGGATGCAGCGGCAGGAAATGGCAAAGTAAGACGTGTGGATAAAAGTAAGACTTGCTCACGTGGGCTTACTGTTGACATCATGTCTTACTTTATGGATAATGTAAGCCATGGAACAGATGTTCACGACCGTCAGCAGCAAGGGCCAGATGGTGATTCCCGCCGCCATCCGCGAGTCGATGGGAATCGAGCCGGGGACCCGCGTTTCGCTCCGGCTGGAGGGGGCGCGGTTGATTCTGGAGCCGCAGACTCTGGCGGCCAAGCTGCGCATTATCGACGAATTGTGCGGCCTGACGGCGGGAGGTCCCTCGGGGTGCGATATGCTTCTTGAGGATCGGCGTCGGGAACGAGAGATGGAATTAGCCAAAGACGGCTTTTAGGACGACCCAATGATCGTTTTTGTTCTCGATTCCTCAGCGGTTATTCGTTTCATCGATCATGAAGCAGGGGCTGAGCGAGTGAAAGCCGTAATTCAGATGGGCTCGCGAGGAAGCGCGGAGGTCCAGATCTCCGCCCTTCAGTGGGGAGAGATTGCTGGAGTTATGCGCAAGCGGTTGGGCACATTGGAGCAGGCAAGGGTTCTGCAACGCCTGTTGGATGTCGATCTCCAAATCGTTCCCGCCAGCGCCGAACGTGCGGTGCGAGCCGCCGAACTTCGCATCGACCGGAAGCTCCCCTACGCCGACGCTTTTGCCCTCGATCTGGCCATGGACTCACCCGATCACGTGCTGGTGACCGCCGACTACGACTTCAAGACCGTCGCCGATCTGGCGCGGATCGAGTTTCTCCCCGCGAAATAAGCCAATCGAATTTGCAATGCCGGGAGCTCCGGAGACCGGGTTGGGAAAAATCTACTTCAAAGGCTTGCCTTTGGCGCGCGTTGGCTCTGATTCCGTTCCAGCTTTGTACTGGAGCTTGCCATCGGTGGCTCGTATTTCTTCGAGAGCGCCGCTTGTGAGCATGTTGCGGATTTCGGCGCTCAGAACGCGATCTCCGAAACGTCCCCGGAGCTTGATAAGAATCCGTTCTTTGGCCTTCGGAGTTTCGCAGAATTTGCGAATGGCTTCCTGTGCCGCATTCAGCAGAGGCATGGCGCCCCCGCCTCCCGGCGAGGCCGGCAGCAGTTTCTTCGCGTACACGATCGTGACTCCAGGGTTTCCCAGGCCGTCTCCAGCCAGGAATGAGCCGAGCTTCTCCGCATGGGCAGCCAGATACTCCCGTAGTTTCTTCCGTATGACTCCGCCTGATCCTGTCGATCCGTAACCATGGATGACCTCGATGCGCCCGCGATAGCCGCTTCTCACGCAGTCATTGTAAAAACGGACAAACGCGCGCATCGCCTCCGGAACCGTGCGCTGGTGAAGATCGATGGATTGGCTCTCGGTCATATCGCAATCCTACGACGCCCACCGCGCCCTCTTGCGAGAGTGATTGATCCGGAACTTATGGATTGCAACACTGATTGGGTGCCCCATCCATTTCCGCGCCTTTTGCGGAAATGGGTGGGAAAGCGAAGTCACTGTTTTCATGCCGGATCAATCATGCCGCTTACCGCTTCGCGCAGCGCTCCCATGCCTTCTCGATGTAGCTGTCGGTCATGCCGGCAATGTAATCGGTGACCGTGCGGGCCAGGCCTTGTGTGGGAATCTGCGTCTGGTGGTCTTCGGGCAGCAGGCCGGGGTCGTCGATGAGGGCCGAAAAAAGCTCATCGACGACTTCGGTGGCATGAATGTGCCCCTCCTGGATGGCGGGAGAATAATAGAGATTGGCGTATAGAAATTCCTTGGCGGCAGCGCGGGCGGTCTCCATCTCCGGGCTCAGGGCAGCCAGCCGGCGGGGCGCGCGGCGAATCTCGTCGAGTGTCGTCGCGCCAAGCGCCGCCACCTGCCTTTGCACCTCTTCCAGCAAATCCGTGACCAGCGCATTGAGAACGCGGTTGAGCGTCTCATAGGCAACCAGTTTCAGCGGCGCGGCGGGGTAATCGTGCAGCACAATGTCGAAAAAGCCGCGGAAGAGGGCAACCTCCTCGCGCACCTGTCCCAGCGTGAGAATGCCTGAGTCCAGCCCGTCGTCCAGGTCCGCGGTCAGGTAGGCGATCTCGTCGGCCAGATCGAGCAGTTGGGCTTCGAGGGGAGGGAATTGGTCAAGAAAGTACTCCGCCAGCTCCGGGTGCTCGGTGGCGGAGTAGTCGTGGGAATGCTTGACGATGCCTTCGCGCACGCCGAGGGTCAGGTTCAGGCCGCGAAAGCCCGCGTAGCGCTCCTCGAACCAGGTGACGATGCGCAGGGCGTGCAGGTTGTGGTCAAAGCGGAGGCCAAAACCGCGCAGGCAGTGGTCCAGGGCCTGTTCGCCGGCGTGGCCGAAGGGCGGGTGGCCGATGTCGTGCGCCAGCGCCAGCGCCTCGACCAGCTCCGCGTTCAGCCCCAGCGTGCGCGCCAGTGTGCGGGCGATCTGGGCTACCTCCAGCGTGTGGGTCAGGCGGCTGCGGAAGTGGTCCGACGGGGAATCGGCGGGCAAGCGTGCAAAGACCTGGGTTTTGCCGGCCATGCGGCGAAAGGCCCTTGCGTGCAGAACGCGGGCCATGTCGCGGCCAAACGGCGTGCGGTAGGGATGCGGCGCCTCCGGGTTTGCGCGGAGGGTGAGTTCGCCGTCTCCGCCGACGGCAATCCCTGGGGGTAATGCGAGAGACGGTTTGGGGGCCAGGTTTGTCATCGGTTCACTTCTTCCGATTGCATTGCGCGATTCACACTTACATTACGATGCGCGGCTTGGAAGCTACAACCTGCATTTCACACTTAGCCTGTCCTTCCCGGTCATCCCGCAATGAAAGTCTCGCGCTGAAGAACAGGATTTGCAGGCAGCAAATCTTTCTTTCAAGCTATAAAGTTCCTCAAAGTTCCTTCTGGACATTGCCGGTGTTTGGGGCGTACCATCCAGCCTGATTTATGGAGAGGTCTGCGTGGGGACAAATGCCCGCGCGCCCCACGGTACCCCAAGTTCTTAACCGGGAGGCAAGCATGAAAGCGATCAAGAATACTGCATTGGCCATGCTGGCGCTGGCATTCCTGCTTACGTCGGGATGCGGCAGGCACTCCACCAAGGAAGTCTATTACCTGATTGCGTCGGACATGGCTCTGCCTTACTGGCAGACGGCGGCGGCGGGATTCAACAGCGCTGCGGCGCTATATAAGGTGACCGCCAAGGTGGATGGGCCGGACGGCCACGATCCGCAGGCCGAACTGGCGGCATTGCACAAGGCGATCGCCGCCAAACCGTCTGGGATCCTGATCTCCGTGGTGGATGTTGCGCTGCTGCAGCCGGAGATCGACGCGGCCGTCAACGCCGGAATTCCAGTGATCACCATGGACTCGGATGCGCCGGGAAGCCGCCGCCTCTACTTCATCGGCACCAACAACCTGGAGGCCGGACGGCTGGGCGGCCAGCGGGTCATTCAGAAGCTCGGCGGCAAGGGCAATGTGGTCTTCTTCACCCTTGCCGATCAGGCAAATACCGCGGAACGGCTCGCGGGCTTCAAGGAAGTCTTTGCCACCCGTCCCGAGATTCATATCGTGGATGTGGTGGACATCAAAGGCGATGTGCGCAAGGCATTTGACTGGACGCAGGAAGCTCTGGTTTTGACTGGCGACAAGAAGGTGGATGCCTTCGTGAGCCTTGAATCGGCGTCGAGCAAGGCGGTCGCCGACGCGCTGAAGCGGGCGAACGCGACAGATCGTCTGCTCGTTGCCTGGGACGTGAATCCCGACACGCTGGATGAGATCAAATCTGGGGTCATCGATTCCACGGTTGCCCAGAAGCCTTTCACCATGGGCTATTTCGGGCTGAAGGCGCTCGAGAGGTC
>Ga0224535_1000014_pt1 | contig 85378 bp, 86 predicted proteins | sample 714E13034metaG_FD_179898 | JGI IMG/M metagenome (GOLD analysis project Ga0224535, IMG submission 179898) | Peat soil microbial communities from Stordalen Mire, Sweden - 717 E1 30-34 | ecosystem: Environmental > Terrestrial > Soil > Wetlands > Peat | place: Sweden: Norrbotten County, Stordalen... | reverse complement strand
TCTTCGGGTTATGCTTGCCCAATACCTTCGTGATTGCCGCCGTCAACGTCGTCTTGCCGTGATCGATGTGCCCGATGGTCCCCACGTTTACATGCGGCTTCGAACGGTCAAACTTTTCCTTCGCCATTGGTCTGCTCCAAAATTCGTTTCGTGACTCTTACTGCCCGTTTCGATCAGGGGCGCCGGCCATCCGGCTCCAGCCCCAAAACTTTGTTCTAAACCTTGTAGTTCTCCAACAAATTTCGATCTCTTAACCGAAGAGATTTCGCTAACTCCACACCCGGTTGCCCCAATCCGCGTAGAAAATTCAGTACTGAATCAAATGCTTCATCAACTTCAGCGCTAGAACTCCGATTTATCAAGGTGCGAGCATCGACATTCTCACCCGAAGTCGCATACATCCCATCGATAAACCACTGAATCACACTATCCTTACCACCAGGTCTATCAAGCTCACCCCGCAACGCCTCGAAAGATTTAGCGCCTTTGGAATCCCAACGAGTAGAGGCAAAATCAACAGCCTCTTGCAACGACATCGGCGATGCTTGATTCATACTTCACACTCCTACTTACTACCTGCCCTGCGCCCTGCCGATAATCTCGTCGGCAATCATGCGCGGCGCCTCTTCATAGTGCGCGAACTGCATCGAATAAGAGGCGCGGCCCTGGGTGGACGAACGAATGTCGTTCACGTAACCGAACATCTCCTTGAGCGGCACAATCGCCCGGATCACCTGCGACCCGGCAACTCTGCCCATGCCTTCGATGCGCCCGCGGCGGCTGTTGATATCGCCGATAATCGTTCCCATGAACTCCTCGGGAACGGTGACCTCGACAGCCATCACCGGTTCGAGCAGCACAGGGCTGGCCTTGCGCGCTGCTTCCTTGAAGGCCATCGATCCCGCGATCTTGAAAGCATTTTCGTTCGAGTCCACTTCGTGATAGCTGCCGTCGAAGAGGATTACCTTCACGTCCACCATCGGGAAGCCGGCCAGAATGCCCATTTCCATCGCGCCCCGAACACCCTGGTCGATAGGCTTGATGTACTCCTTGGGAATGGTTCCACCCTTGATTTCGTTGAGGAACTCGTAGCCCTTGCCCGGCTCGTTCGGCTCCAGGCGAATCCAGCAATCGCCGTAGTTGCCCGAGCCGCCGGTCTGGCGGATGTACCTGCCCTCGGCTTCGGCCTTCTTGCGAATCGTCTCGCGGAAAGCCACCTTGGGTTCGCCCACATTGGCCTCGACCTTGTACTCGCGCCGCATGCGGTCCACCAGAATTTCCAGGTGCAACTCGCCCATGCCGCTGATGATTGTCTGCCCGGAATCCTCGTCGGTGCGCACCTTGAAGGTGGGATCCTCGTCGGCCAGTCGCGAAAGAGCAAGACCCATCTTTTCCTGGTCGGCCTTGGTCTTCGGCTCAATGGCCACCGAGATGACCGTATCAGGGAAGGTGATGGCGCCCAGAGCGATCGGATCATGCGCCGAGCACAGCGTATCGCCGGTCTTCAGTTCCTTCATGCCGACGCAGGCGCAGATGTCGCCAGCCATAATCTCGCTGACATCCTCGCGCTTGTCGGCGTGCATCTTGACCAGCCGGCCGATGCGCTCAGTTCTTCCGGTCCTGGGATTGAGCACCATTTCACCGGTAGCGAGCGATCCCGAATAGACGCGGACGAAAGCAAGCTTGCCGAAGGGATCGTTGATGATCTTGAAAACCAGTGCCGCAAGCGGCGCTTTGTCGTCCGCCTTGCGCGTGAGAACTTCGGATGGATCGTCCGGATTCACGCCCTCAATCGGAGGCTTGTCCAGCGGGCTGGGCAGGTAGGCAACCGCAGCATCCAGCAGCGGCTGAATTCCCTTATTCTTGAATGCGCTTCCGCAAAGCACCGGAAAAATCTGCATTTCGATGGTGGCCTTGCGGATGCCCGCCTTCAACTCGTCGATCGAAGGAGTTTCACCTTCGAGGTACTTTTCGAGCAGCGCGTCGTCGGTCTCGGCGACCATCTCGATCAACTGCGCGCGGAAGGCCTCGGCCTTCTTCTGCAGATTGGCGGGAATCGGCTCAATTGCGAACTCTGCGCCCAGGGTCTCGTCATGCCAGAAGATGGCCTTCATCTCGACCAGATCGATGACGCCCTTGAAGGTGGCTTCTGCGCCGATGGGGAGCTGCAACGCCGCCGGACGAGCGCCCAAACGCTTGCGGATCGTGTCCAGAACGTGTTCGAAGTCGGCTCCGGCCTTGTCCATTTTGTTGACGAAGCAGATGCGCGGCACCTTGTACTTGTCGCCCTGACGCCACACGGTTTCCGACTGCGGCTGCACGCCGGAGACTGAGTCGAAGACCGCCACCGCGCCGTCCAGCACGCGCAGGCTGCGCTCAACCTCAGCGGTAAAGTCCACATGGCCAGGGGTGTCAATAATATTGATCAGCTCGTCGTTCCACATGCAGGTGGTGGCGGCCGAAGTAATCGTGATGCCGCGCTCCTGCTCCTGCTCCATGTAATCCATGGTCGCCGTGCCATCATGCACTTCGCCGATGCGGTGCGTGATGCCGGTGTAATACAGGATGCGCTCTGTCGCTGTCGTCTTTCCGGCGTCGATGTGCGCCATGATCCCGATGTTCCGGCAGCGATTCAGAGGTATAGTGCGAGCCACGTTGATTTTTCCTTGCGAGCGCTTATGACCCGCGGTTTTCTCAGTTAAGCGGGTCCGGAGCTCCGGACCCTGTTCAGCTGGCGCACTCTTACTGGCCAGCCCTCAAATCTCTTAGCTTGCGCGCCGCCCGCTTACCAGCGGTAGTGAGCAAAGGCCTTATTGGCCTCGGCCATGCGGTGCACATCTTCCTTCTTCTTCATCGCCGCGCCGCGCCCGTTGGCCGCGTCCAGCAGCTCGTTCGACAGCTTGTCGGTCATGCCCTTTTCGCCACGGCTGCGGCCGTAGGTGATTAGCCAGCGGATGGCCAACGAAGTGCGGCGGTCGGGATTGACCTCGATCGGCACCTGATAGTTGGCGCCACCCACGCGGCGGGTCTTCACCTCAAGCAAAGGCTTGCAATTCTCCACAGCCTTCTTGAAAAGCTTCAGAGCGTCGTCGCCGCCGCCCTTCTCCTCCAGGTTCTTCATCGCCCGGTAAAAGATGCCCTGGGCCGTAGACTTCTTGCCGCCCCACATCATCGAGTTGACAAACTTGGTGACCAGCGTGGAACCGTAAACCGGATCCGGCGCTACTTCCCGCTTCGCAATGTGCCCTTTTCTCGGCATAATCCTCTAAATCCTCGCGCTCTCGCGCTTAAGTACCTACCCCAGTCCGGGTCCAAACCGCGTCCCGGAACCGTGCTACTTCTTCGCCTTGGCCGCCGCGCCGCCCTTGCCGCGCTTGGTGCCATACTTCGACCGGCTTTGCTTGCGGTCAGCCACGCCCACTGAATCCAGCGTGCCACGAACCACGTGATAGCGCACGCCCGGCAGATCCTTCACACGGCCGCCGCGAATCAGCACGATCGAGTGCTCCTGCAGGTTGTGGCCAATGCCAGGAATATAGGTCGTAACCTCAATCCCGTTGGTCAACCGTACGCGAGCTACCTTGCGCAGCGCTGAGTTCGGCTTCTTGGGCGTTTGCGTGTAAACGCGGGTGCAAACACCGCGCCTCTGCGGCGAGGCCTGCAGAGCCGGTGACGCCGTCTTGTACCGCGGGGCCGTGCGCCCCTTGCGAACCAACTGATTAAATGTAGGCAAACCAAAACTCCTTGTGCCAAAAACCTGAACTACAACGTTCGACCGCCGCGCACAGACTCATGGGGCATCCCGCTGCGTGAGCAAACAGCTTGGAAGCTGTCGCACGCACACGGAAGCCCTATTTTGCTGCTTCGCGTCTGCCTTCGTTCCAATCTCAGACGAGAACCGGGACGGTGGCCGGGCGTTTTCCCGCTTCTCGCGGGCAAAGCCAACTCCGTTTCGCCAGTTCCGGCCCGCATAGCCCTCCTAGGTGGAGAACGCGCGGGCGCCGATGCGATTTGTCCCTGCCCTGCAAGAAAAGAGCAACTTCCGGGACCTGTCTGGCCAGCCAACTGCGCCTGACCATGGGACAAACACCGCCAATTCCAGCCTGGCCGGGTTGTCCTTTACGCTTCTGGCCATTAGGACACACGGGCAGAGGCGTTCTTGCGGAACCTTTTAACAATAACAAGAAATCCGGGTGGGGTCAACGATTTCTGCCCCACCCAGGGAAATATTCCGTTTTACTCGATCGAATGCAGCTTCCAAGCCCCGTTCTCCAAGGCAAAATCGGCCTGGCGCTTGTTGCTCAGCCTGTTGCCGGGGTTGTGGGCAATGTTCACCAGCGGAGCGGGCACGCCGTCCAGGTTCACGCCTTCCGTGAACTGGACACCCTTGGCTGTCGCAACACCGGGCAGCGTTTCGTCCTGAATCTCCTTTAGATCGTGCGCTTTGAGGTGATTGGCGGCCACCGTCACCACAGTCACCGAAAAACTCTTGTCGCTCTCGCTCGACGGACGCCACTTGATCACATCGCTCCCGTCCGGCAGCTTGACGGCCTTCTTGCCCTCGGGGGTCAGCGTGAAGTCGGCCCAGAATTTGTTGGGATAGAGTTTGCTCCGATCCCAATACTTGGCCGTCACTCCCTGCCCCAGCCCCAACTCATCCACCGTGATATTGGCGCCCACGGCTGGAGTCGCATCATATTTGGCCTGGATCATGGCCTGCGCATCGGCCTGCGGCAGATCCGGCGCCGACTTGCAGCCGCTCAGCACCAATCCCGCGCCCACAAGACTCAATGTCCCCAAAACAAGCAATTTCGCAGCGTTTCTCACTTTCCCTCCATGCACCGTATAAAAACGGTCAAGATTTCCTCGCTTGGTCATTTTTCTCCTACTACCCGCGAGTGTCAATGGGATTGAAAGCGGCCTCGCTCGCCGATGGCTGATTCGCTCACTGGGGAGCGCCCATCCCCTTGTTCGCGACGGCATAAAAACTCAGCGCCGCGTCGCCCTGTTTAAGTATTCGGGTGCGTTCGAGCGCGCCATAGCAGTCTTCCAGAACGTCCTTGCGGCGATGCTCGGCAATCACCATCGCCCCATCCGCCAGCAGCCCGGCCGCGGAGCCGCCCAGCAGGCCCAGCGTGGCCGCATACTCCTCCGCCGCGTCATAGGGCGGATCGAGAAAAAGTACTTCGTACCGTTCTGGTTTTGGATCGGCACTGGAGGCGCGGCGCATCCAAGTCCCTACGGCGGCGGCATGAATGCGGAATCCCACCGTAATTCCCAGCTTTTCCAGGTTGCCGCGCAAAACCTTGAGCGCCGCCGGAGCCTTCTCGACAAAAGCCACTTGCGCCGCGCCGCGGCTGAGCGCTTCCATGCCCACCGCGCCCGAGCCGGCATACAAATCCAGAAAGGCCGCGCCCTCGATCCGGGGCGCCAGCACATTGAATATGGTTTCGCGCAGACGGTCGCTGGTGGGCCGCGTGGCAAGCCCCGGCGGGGCCTCCAGCGAGCGGGAACGGAGCGATCCGGCAATAATGCGCATTGCCAACCAGCATAACCCAGGCGCGTCAGGCCCTGACCCTCTACAATCATTCTGTATGCGTGGCTGGTCAATTCCGTTGGGCCGTTGGATGGGCGTCGAGTTGCGCGTCCACGTCTTTTTCCCGCTTCTCGCGATTGTCTGCCTGGGGCTGAGCGGCTCGGACGGAATTTGGCGCGGCCTGGGGCTCTTCCTGGTGGTCGTGGCTGCGGTCGCTGTGCGGGACACCGCGCGGCTGCTGGTAGCGGCCTGGCTGGGATTGAGGCTGCGCGCCATTCTGCTTCTGCCCATCGGCGGGCTCTTTGCCTATGCCAATCCGGAAAGCCAGGACAAATCCAATCAGGGCAACGGGCAGTTTGCCATGGCGCTGGCGGGACCGCTGGCAAATCTGGCCACCGCGCTGGTGCTGGCCGCGGCGTTTATGGGCGCCAGTGGCGGCCTGAATCTCTTCGGCCAGCCCTGGATCTCCGCCGCATGGCTGGTCCGCAGCATGGTATGGATGCAGGCAGGCCTGGGCCTCTTGCATCTGTTGCCGGCTTGTCCTCTGGATGGCGGCCTGTTGCTCCGTGGCAGCTTTGCCCGCAAGCACGGAATCGCCCCCACCGCCCGCGCGGCCGCAGCCTTCGGGCAAGTGCTGGCGCTGGCCGCCATGCTGGCCGGCATGTGGCTGCATAGTCCCTGGATGATCATCGCCGGCTTCTTCATCATGATCGGCGCGCAGATCGAGGACCAGGGCGTCTTCTTCCAGACGGTCGTGGATACAGTGCACATGCGCGAAGTCATGCTTACCGATTTCGCCACGCTCTCTTCCTCCGACACGCTGGCCGACGCGCTGGTTCGCTGCGTGCACTCGCTGCAGGAGGATTTTCCCGTAGTGCGCGGCTCCAATCTTGTAGGCATCATCAGCCGCCAGCGCATTGTGGACGCCCTGCGCGACGACGGCAACGGCTACGTGCAGGGAATCATGTCGAAGAACTTTCAGGTGGCGCAGCCCGAGGACACGCTGGGAACCACCATTCGCCGCCTCCAGACCGGCCACGGGCTTTCGCTGATTCCGGTTACCGACAGCGGCCGCGTCGTTGGCATCGTAAGCGTGCAGAACCTGATGAGTTCCATGTCGCTGCTGGCCGAGCAGCGCCGCATGGAACGCGAAGAAGCCCGGGACTGACGACACGATGACCGCCGATTCCGAGAACGTCCTGGCTTCCGGCCTTTACCTGGTCGCTACCCCCATCGGCAACCTGGGAGACATTACGCTGCGCGCCCTGGACGTGCTTCGCCGCGTTGACCGCATCGCCTGCGAAGACACACGCCAGACGCAGAAGCTGCTCAACCACTTTGAAATCGCAACTCCCACCATAAGCTGCCACCAGCACAACGAGCGCCAGCGAGCCACCGAGCTGATCGAGGCGCTCAAGGCCGGCGGGCGCATCGCCATGGTTTCCGACGCCGGAATGCCCGGCATCAGCGACCCCGGAAGCTGGCTCGTCGCCGAAGCCATCCAGGCCGGCGTCGCAGTCATCCCCATTCCCGGAGCCAATGCCGCGCTCAGCGCGCTGGTAGCCTCCGGGCTGCCCACCGAGGAGTTTCACTTCGTCGGATTCCTGCCGGAAAAAGCCGGCGCCCGGCGAACCAGACTCGAAGCTTTGGCCGCCGAGGTTCAAAGAAACCAGTCTCCGCGCACGCTGGTCTTTTACGAAGCGCCGCACCGGATTCTGGAGACGCTTGCAGATCTGGAAGCTGTCTTTGGATCGGAATTGCGCGTCGTCCTGGCCCGCGAGCTGACCAAGATTCATGAGGAGTTTCTGCGCACAACGGTGGCCGAAGCGCGCCGCGAGCTGGCTGGCCGCGACCGCGTTCGCGGCGAAATCACTCTGCTGGTCGAAGCTCGTCCGCGAACCGTTGCCGAAGGTCAGGCCGCAACGGACGCTCCCATCAAAATTGCCGACCGCATCGCCCGCCTCCAGGCCGAGGCCGGCCCCGAAGCCCCTATGGACGAAAAGGAAGCCCTCAAACGCCTGGCGCGTGAGCTGGGCCAGTCCAAGAGCGAACTCTACCGCGAGCTGCAACGGGAACGCGCCCGGCGGCGGTAAGGGCTTTTCTAATCCCTGTTCCCTATTCCCTCGACTCGTGGATCTCTTCAATCAACTGCTCGACCTGCTCCCGCTTGCGGCTGCTCATGTCCAGAAACCGTATGCCCACGGTCTTCCGGTCGTGGATGGCCTGGATGACGCCGCCCAGCCGGAAGGGCAGCCCTTCCAGGCGAAACTCGATCTCAACCCGCGTGTAGATGCCCACCGGAAAGCGTTCGTCGGTGCGAATGCGGCAGCCGCCCACGCTCAGGTCGAGAATGCGGCCCGTCAGCCGGGAGGCGACATTGACAAGAAAGATGACAGCCGAAGTATCGACCGCTTCACGGGACTCCCCGCGCCGTTCGCGCTTGCTGGGCTTTGCACCTGTCGCGTCCGGTGCATGCGCCGCGCTTGCCTGGGCCGGAAGCTGAACCGCAGATAGCCTCTGCGCCTCTTGTTTGGCCTGCTCCGCCTCTGCTGTCTTCAGCGCGGCAGCCCGCTCCATGGCAGCCTTCAGCGCTGCAGCCTTTTCCTCGACGTCCTGCTTCGCCGCGGCCCATTCTTCCGCGGCCAGCTCCCCGGCGGCCTTTTCTGCGGCTTTGGCAATATTCCCCGCCTCGATCTCGCAGAGAGCCTCGGCCAGCTCCCCTCTGCGCCGCGCGGGCACATCCACAAAGCGGATGCCAACCAGATGCTGGCCATCGGTCCATTGCGTGACGCCGCAGAAGCGGAAAGAAAAAACCCGCACCTTGAAAGTGACTTCCACTCGCACCATCGATCCGGCCCGAAACCGCTCCCAGGTGCGTATGCGGCAACCATTCAGGCTAAGATCGGCGACGCTGCACAGAAAGCTGGAATCGCTCTTCACCAGCAGCAGATGGGCCTCTTGGTCCACGCCAAAGCGGGGGGCCGTCCGGCGCTCCTGTCGCCCGGCCGCAAGCGCTTGCTCTTTTTCTGCCGCTTCCATCGCCGTCACCACCTGCATTTCGTAAAGATCACTCTCCCCCAGCCGGTTCCCACGGACGTCGTGCCTCAGCCTGCGCGGCTTCACGACCCTTCAGGCGGTCATACTGATACGAATCGCTGGTCGTCCCGAGCGCCTCGTTGTACAGGTCGATGGAACCGGTCAACTGCTTCAACTCCTCCGTGAACAGGTGAATCGCCTGCAATTGGCTGGCCGTCGCTGGAACCTCAAATTGGGAAGTCTTAATAAACTTCTGGTAGCCGCGATCCAACAGAAGCCCCACTTCGCCCCCCACCATCGCTCCCGGACGCACCGCATAGGCCGCCAGCGCTTCCGTCGATTGGGCAGCCACCAGCACCGCCCCGGCCCCGTACTTCGTCGCCAGCACCCCACCTGCGACTTCGGCTGAGAGCGTCAGATCAAAACCGTTCGCGCGCAGAGTTCCCAATGTCTGATCGAAATTCGGATTGCGGGTTTTTCGTTTCACGGCAGCCTTCCAGTCTGCGAGGATATTACAGCGGGTATCGGCAGCATCCTCGTGAACCTCCAATCTCGCATACCCGGAGCAAAGGCCGCAATTCCCATGAAAATCGAAGATTCCCAATCGAAGCTCGGCTCCTCGCTGCCCGAGCGCATCGGCAAGACGCCGCTTGTCCGGCTTGATCAGGCTGTCCGCGGTCTCCAGTGCATCACCCTGCTGGGCAAGGCGGAGTGGGCCAACCCCAGCGGCAGCGTCAAGGACCGGGCTGCCGCGGCCATGGTTCGCGACGCCATCGCGCACAAGCTGCTTGTCCCCGGCAAGACCCTGCTGGACTCGTCCACCGGCAACCACGGCATCTCGCTCGCCATGCTGGGCGCAGCGCTGGGCTTTCCCGTCCATCTGACCATGCCTTCTGATATTTCTGTCGAACACAAGCGGATTCTCGCGGCCTACGGCGCCACCGTTGACTGGACTGACCCCAGCCAGGGCGCCGATGGGGCCATTCTCCGCGCCCGCGAACTGGTGGGCAACGACCCTGATCGCTTCTGCTACGTGGACCAGTACTCGAACGACGCCAACTGGCTGGAGCACTTTCACACAACGGGGCTGGAGATCTGGGAGCAGACCGCCGGGCAGATCACGCATTTTGTGGCTGGCCTGGGCACAAGCGGCACTTTTATCGGCGCGGCGCGCCGGCTGAAGGGCTTCAAATCAACGCTTCAGGCCATCAGCGTCCAGCCCGATTCGCCCTCCCACGGCATCCGGGGCCTGCGCCACATGGGCTTGTCCATCGTTCCAGCCATCTACAACCCTCACCTGGCCGACCGCGACCTGGAGATCGAAACCAGTGCGGCATATGAGATGGCCCGGCGATTGGCGCGCGAGGAGGGATTGCTTCTCAGCCCCTCGGCAGCTGCGGCCGTCTTAGCCAGCGTGCAGATTGCCCAGGAGGAAGCCGAGACAGGCCGGACGGCAGTCATCGTCGCCATCCTGCCCGACGCGGCAGGCAAGTACCTCTCCGAGCCTTTCTGGGAAGAGGCATAAGACCGAGTCCAACGCACCTCTGGACTCGGTCAGGGTTGCATCACAGGCGTGTGACCGTTGGCGATTGCCGCTTCCTGGACGCCATTCTCCATTTTGCCGAAGATCATCTTGCCGCTGGCCGTTTGCAATACGCTTGTCACTGTGATCTCCACCGGCTTGCCGATCAGCTTGCGCGCGTGATCGACCACCACCATGGTCCCGTCGTCCAGGTAGCCCACGCCCTGGTTGAACTCCTTGCCTTCCTTCAGGATGAGCACGATCATCTTCTCGCCGGGCAGCACCACCGGCTTCAGGGCGTTGGCCAGGTCGTTGATGTTCAGCACCTCGACGTGGTGCAGGTGAGCCACCTTGTTCAGGTTGAAGTCGTTGGTCACAACCTTGGCCCCCCACTTCTTGGCCAGCTCCAGCAGCTTTAGATCCACTTCGTGAATAGCGGGAAAGTCGTCCGGGACGATTTGCACCTGGACGTTCGCGCTGGACTGCATGCGCTGCAGCATGTCCAGGCCGCGCCGCCCCCTCTGCCGTTTGGAGCTATCGGTCGAGTCGGCCACCGTCTGCAACTCCCGCAGCACGAACTCCGGCACCACCATCATGCCGTCGACAAAGCCCACCTCCGCGATGTCGGCGATGCGGCCGTCGATGATGACGCTGGTGTCGAGCACCTTGGTAGTGGGGCGCAACTGCGTCTCGTCCGACAGGATCTTCCCCAGCGCCACCGGGTGCAGCAGTTCTCCCTTGCTGGCTCCCACCAGCAGCCCCACATAGGTCAGCAGCAGCAGGACGAAGATCTGCAGCACAGTCGAGGTCTCGCCCGGCGGAAGAGCGCCGCGCAGCACCAGGCAAAACAGCGCCGCGCCAAGGACGCCCAGCACGCCGCCGGCCGCCGCGCCAGCCAGCCGCTTCAGGCTGAGCGCCCGCACGCGTACCTCGAAAAAAATGCAAGCGCCGGCCACCCCGGCGCCCGCGGCAGCACTCACCCATCCTGTCATGCCGAATGGGTGAAGGAAATAACCGGCCCCGGCAAGAAGAGCCACAAAAAGAATACGAACCAGAATTACGTCCATAAGAAGCCGACCCCCGCTGGCAAGGGAAGAAATCCGCCAGACCAGGTATAGCTGGGGAGTATCCCACCTGCCCGCGGCGCCGTCAAGAGGGAAGAAACGCGGGGGGCAGTGGGCAGTGATCGGTTGCCAGTCAAAACTGACCACTGATCACTGACAACTGACAACTGTTTTTACGACGCCACCGCCAGCTCCACCGGCGGAGCCTGGTGCTGCGAGCCCTTGCGGGGACCGCGCTTGCGGGCGCTCATCACCTTGATGCGCTCCAGCAACTCCTGCGGCGAACAGTTCTTCTTGGCCAGCAGGGCATCGGCGGCGTGCATCTCGCCCCCCATCCTCTGCGGGTCGCCCAGCAGGATCATGGGAACGTGCGCCGCGATCAGCTTCAGCCGCTCCACCAACTGGCAGCCGTTCATTTGCGGCATGGCATAGTCACTCAGAACCAGGTCCACCGGGGTTTCGGAAAAAACGCCGATGGCCTCCTGCCCGTTGGTGGCGGCAAGCACTCTATATCCGTTGGTTGACAGCATGAACTTGAGCACGGAAAGCTCTTGTTCGTTATCGTCTACACAGAGAATGATTTTTTTTGGCCTCATGATCGGGGGATTGACTCCTTCGTACAGTTTGTTCAAGTCAGTTTGGGAACACTTCGCCTGTGCCCGCTCTGAAGGCTGGCTGGCGCTCTAAGTTTCCAAGGCTCAATGGCCGGAACGCGTTGGTCATTTCCCGGTTGATCTTGCGCACGCTCACAGCGAGGTATGCGCGCCGTTTTGGGGCGGCGGGCTTACCACGCGGCAATCGGCATTCGATACACGGGAGGCTATCTGTGCTCGCGTTCAAATGATGAATAGTGCTTGGGGCAAGACCGGCAAAAGCGCCGGTTAAAAACCTTCAACGAGAGCCAAGACTACGGGGCTTCCAGATTTCTGAAAAGGGGGAAAAACAGGCGAAACTTGACCTGAAAATTCACATGAAACAAATGCAAATTGGCTAGGCTGAACACATAGCGTCACTTGCAACTATTAAAACCTGTTGAAAGCGTGTGTATCACTGCAGGAAAAGCCGTCCTTTTGCCACAAGAACGGTGCTGCCCGCCACGCGCACATTAGTAACCTTCGCCGATTCGAGATGAGCAGAAAGGTACAAATCGCTTGTCCGGCCAATCTCCACGCCCTGGCGCACGTGAATGCGCTCGCCGGCAGCCACGGCGCCACGCTGAACCAGGTAGCTGATGGCGCAGCCGGCCGCCGAGCCGGTGGCCGGATCTTCGCCGTTATAGAACTGCATCCGGGCGCGGTAATCGAGCATGCAACCGTCCCTTTCGCCGAGTGTTGGCCCCAGCACAAAGAACCAGCGTCCGCCGCGCGCGCGCAGCCACGGCGCGGCCTCCTGCTGGATCACCCTGAGCCGCGCCAGCGCCTCGGCAGAGCGCAGCGGCACGATGGCAAAGGCGGTTCCCGTGGAAACGATCTGGGGCGGCAGGCTGGGGTCCAGGTCTTCGACGGCCAACCCGGTCAGCCGTGCCACCTCCCGTGGGTCCAGCTCCGCGCCAAACTCCGGGTCCCGCTGCGTCATCTCGCCGAAGAGCCCCTCGCCACTAAAGCGCACCGGCACTGCGCCCACATTGAGATTGAGTGTCACCGTATCGCCCTGCACGGTTTCCGGCGCGTCGAGCTTCAGCACGCTGGCCGTGCCCAGCGTGGGATGGCCGGCAAAGGGCAGCTCCTCCTGGGTAGTGAAGATGCGCACCCTCACGCCCTCCGCCTGCTCCACCGCTGCCGCCCTGCGCTCGACAAACGAAGTTTCAGACAAGTTGAATTCGCGCGCAATCGCCTGCATCTCTTCGGTCGAAAGGCCGCAAGTGTTCATCACCACGGCCAGCGGGTTGCCCGCCAACGCTCTATCGGTAAAGACATCCACCACGAAATAATCCAGTTCCATGCAATCAGCCCCCGTCGTCGCCAGCATAAGAGAATTATGCCATCCGGTTGCCAGCTCTCCGGAACAGGAGCGGCCCGGAATCATCCTGCGGCCGGAGCGTCGGATGGAACCCTTCAGCGAGGATTTCCGTACCCTTTAGCAGAATGGAACGGCCATACACATGGAAGTGGGTCGAGGAGCAGGTTGCCCAGAGCATCGAAGAGTGGGCGGCCTGCGGCGCGTGCTCCCTGCCAGCCCTTCCGCGCTACACCCTGAACGAGCAGCGCAGGCGCGAGAAAGCCTACGACAAAACTTTGCGCGCCGTTGAGCGCGAGGCGCGCAGGGCTCCGTGTACTCCCTCCGGACACTTTCAGACGCAGCAGCGCATCCTAGGCGCATTTCCACGCTTTGCGGCCAGCGCGCTTGGGCTGGAGGACGGAGCCGTCGAGCTGCTCACCGGCAGCTTCTTGCCCGTGGGCTCGCAGCTTGCGCGGTGGACGCGAGACTTCGACCCAAACCTGAGCATGGATGACACTATCCAGGCCTGCCGCAATGCCTGGATCGCTTGCGGCTCGCAGGCGCTGCTGGGCCAGCCGATGGAGCTGACGCCATCGATCCTGGCCTACAGCCTCCTCTACCCCTATAGCGACAACTATCTCGATCAGCCAGAGTTGCCGGGCGCGGAGAAACTTCTCTTCAGCGCGCGTTTTCGCCAGCGATTGCTCGGCCGGAAGCTCACGGCCCGCAACCCGCGCGAGGCCTCCGTATGGACCATGGTTCAGTTGATCGAAGAGCAATATCCACGCACGCTCTTCCCGCAGGTTTACGACTGCCTGCTGGCCATCCATCAGGCCCAGGAGCAAAGCATCGCGCAACAGGCCGGCGGCGGCCTGGAGAACGCTTGCGATTCCTTCGATGTGTTGCGCATCAGTTGCGCCAAGGGCGGAAGCTCGGTCGTCGCCGATGCCTGCCTGGCTCACCCCTGGCTTACTGCGGAAGAAAACCGCTTTGCCTTCGACTGGGGAGTGCTGCTGCAACTGGGAGACGATTTGCAGGACGTGCGCGAGGATTTGCAGCGCGGTTCGGTCACGCTTTTCACGCGCGCGGCCGCCGAAGGCAAGCCTCTGGACAGCCTCGTCGTGCAGCTTTTCAACCTCAGCGAGCAGATCGCAAGCCGCATGGACCGCTTGCCCAACGGCACGCCAAGCCTGAAGAATCTGCTGCGCACCAGTTGGCGCTTGCTCATCCTGATGGCCGTGGCCGAGGCTCAGCCCTTCTTTTCTCCCGCATTCCTGGCCGAGTTGGAGCCCTGCTCTTCTTTCCGCTTCAGCTTCATTCGCGCGCGCAATGAGAAGCTGGCCGGCCGCCAGGCCATCTACGCTACGCTTTTCGACGCATTTCTGGAGGCCGGTTCAGGCGACCGCAGCGAACTGCCTCAGCCGGGCGAATCCGCCCTTGCGCCGGGCCTTCTGCCCGCAGCCGATCTCTGCGCCCTGAGCGGCGCTTTCTGCTGATTGCAGTCGAGAGTCTGAAAAAACAGAATTGATTCTGGTCTTGCTGAACGCCCGAAGCTAGAGCCCTCGCAGAGCGCGCTTTTCCTGATCTCTGGTCTCTGTTCTCTGATCTCTGTTCTTCACAGCGCGATCAGAGGCCGCGGCAGGCGGGTCTTGGCGCGGTCCAGAAACAGCCGCATGCGCAGAGCCTCGGCGCGCTGCATGGCTACCAGCCGCATCTGCCTGCGGATATGGTCGCCATCCACGAGCCATTCCACCTGCGCCTCGTCAAACTCCGAGTCCCTCTCCAGCCGCGCAATCCTCTCTTCGATGGTGCGGCGAAACCGGGGACTGATCTCAAAATCTTCGCCGGCTGCGCAGTTGGTGATCATGGCTAACTCCTGAAGCAGGATTTCCTCGCCCTCAAAATTATTCTCTGGAAGGGCTAAAGTATTTCTCACTTTTGCCGATACTAATGAAGAAGCCCAAAAGACGCCAGATTACTATCTAACGATACCTAGGTAATTCTCTGTCCAAAAACAGGACACTTCGGGCCCTTACTGAGCCCCTTTTGCACAATTTTTCTGGCGTTTTTTCTAGTTTTGCGGCGCGGTCGCGTAATACCCCTTGCGAACCTGTACCTTCATGCCGTCCCCGCGGCACTCGACCGAGAGCCTGCGGAAACCGCCGTCCAGCCTTGTGTTGCTGGGCGTGTAGCTGGCCACGTACTGGGTGCGCAGCTCGTCCTCGATCTGCTGGAAGGCGGCTTCGAGCTTCTTGCCGTTGTTGCCCACGTCGATCAGTCGGCCGCCGGTCTCTTCCGTCATCTTCTTCATGGCCGAGTAGCCGCTGTAGCCAGAAGCCCCGTAGAAGCCACGGTCGGCGATCAGAATCGTATAGACGATGACGTTGGACCGGTTGGCTGCCTCGATGGCCTCGCTGAGCCTGGCGTGGCTGCCCTGATCCTCGCCGTCGGTAAGCAGGATCAGGGCCTTGCGCCCTGTCTGCTGATTCAGCTTTTCTCTTGCGGCCAGATAAACCGCATCGTAGAGCACGGTTCCGCGGGGCCCCCCGGGAGTCGGAATGGTTCCTCCGCCGGCGCCGGGAATACCAGCCGCTCCATTGCCTCCCGCGGTATTGATCTCGGCCTTCTCCAGGGCGCGCGACAGTTGCCGGGCGTTATTGGTGAGATCCTGCAACAGGTCCACATTCACATCGACCGAGAGAAGGAAGGCCTCGTCCTTCTGCTTGAGCACGCGCTCCAGAAACTCGCTTCCGGCGTCCTGCTCCAGCCGGAGCACGCGGGTCTGGCTACCCGAGGTGTCCAGCAGAATCCCCAGCGTTAGCGGCTGATGCGTTTCGGCCGCAAAGCTCTTGAGCGTCTGTGGTTGCTTGTCTTCAGAGACCGTGCAGTCCTCCCTGGTAAGTTGGGGAACCAGGTTGCCGGCCTTGTCCTTGACGGTAAAGAAGACATCCACCAGATTCACATTCAACTTGAGCGTCGTAGATGCTTCATCCTCGGGCGCGGGAGCAGGCGCTGTCGAGACCGGAGGCGCGTCCGGCGAGGGGGCAAGCTGAGCCCATCCGGCCGGAACCAGCCCCGGCAGGCCAAGCAGCCAAACGGCAACTCCCCATTGAATGCGCATTCTCACCTTTCCGGGTAGACGGATTTCGGCCCGTGAAGAAAGCATAGTCGAACCGTTTCCCGTCTGGCGCAACCTGCGCGGCTCTGGCGCGTCTGATAGTCTGACGAGTACAGCCCTGTTGGCTTTTCAGTTGTCAGTGGTCAGTTTTTAGTTGCCGGAAGCCAATAGGCGGTTTTCACTGACAATTGAGCACCGAGGGCTGACAGCGGCGAATTCATCAGCGATCATGATTCTTTTGCTGACCACTGAGAACTGACAACTGACCACTGGAGAATACCTGTGAAGCTAGGTCTTACGGCAATTGCGCTGGCTGCGCTCCTGAGTTCAAGCCTGAGTTTGAGTCCGGCCGCTTTGGCCCAACAGCAGCAATCCACTATGCCTGACGCCCCCGCGCCCCAGGCGCCCCGGCCCCTCTCGGACCTGAACGGCCCGATTACCCCCGGCAAAGGCGCTGGAGAGGCCACGTCCGGGACCACTTCGTCCACGAACCCTGCGGCCGAGCAGGCCGCGCCCGTCAGCCAGGCGCCCTCCACACAGGGCAAGGACACCGTCCAGACCGCCCCGCCAGAGATGCCCGCCGCCGGCGAGGGCGTTGAACAGACCACCACATTGATCCGCATGCACGTGAACTTCGTTGAAGTCCCGGTCACCGTCAAGGACTCCAACGGAAAGCTCGTGGCCGGGCTCACCTTCCGCGACTTCCGGGTCTTCGAGAACAACACGCGTGAACCCATCGCCTTCTTCACCACGGATTCCTTCCCGCTCTCGATTGCCTTTGTCATCGACCAGAGCCTGACCACCGATGTCATGGCCAAAGTGAATAATTCCCTGGGCGCGATCCAGGGCGCGCTTACGCCCTACGACGAGGTCGCGGTCTTTTCCTATAACAACGGCGCGCAGGAGCGGACCGGCTTCACCGGCGCGCAGAGCACCCGTTTGCCCGCCGTGCTGGCCCTGACCAAGGAAACCGGCAGCGAAATGCTGGTGCCGGTCAGCGACGGTCCGCTGGCAGGCTGCGCCATCCGCCAGAACGGAGGTTGCGTTGACCCCAACCTGCAACCCGGACGCTCGGCAGGCGGCAACACCTTCATGACGATCCCCAAGGAGATTCACACCCTCAACGACGCCGTCCTGGCCGCGGCCAAGGAGTTGTCTACCCGCCCCAAGGGACGCCGCCGCATCATCTATGTCATCAGTGACGGCAAGGAGTACGGCAGCAAGGCCACCTACAAGGAAGTGCTGCGCTACCTGGAGACCAACAAGGTCGCCGTCTACGGCACGCTGGTGGGCGATTCGGCCCGCTGGGGCGAGGGTTACGTAAGCCGCATCCACCTGCCCTTCACCATGTACGACAACATCCTCTACAAGTACATCGCGGCTACCGGCGGCACACCGGACTCCGAGCGCAACTTGAACGGCATCGAGAAGAGCTACGCCAAGATCGCCGAGGAAGCGCGCAATCAGTACACGCTGGGCTACTACAGCCACGAGCCGACGATTGACGGCAAGTTCCGCAAGATCGAAGTGCGCCTCGACCGGCCCGGCATGGATATCATTTCCAAGACCGGCTATTACCCCTCCGCGGAAGATTCTCGCTAGAGCGAAACCGCTCCACATGCAAAGACACGAAAGGCCTGTGCTCAGCACAGGCCTTTCTATTTGAACCAATCAATGGATGCACCGCGAGCCTGGGTTGACCGGCTCTTAGAGCATTTTCGGAATACATGTAGACATTTTTAGAGCAGTGAAAGGTGGATTTTTCTTGAGAAAAAAGCCACTAGAGTGCGTGCTTTCGGTCTACACCAATTCCGAAAATGCTATACCGCCTGTTACCCACGCGACTGACATGCGCGGCAAACATAATCCGCAACCTTGAAGCCCATCGGATTCTCGAATCGATTTCCGCAGCGGGTGCAAACAACATATTCCATATTTTCTGTGCCAACTGTGGAAGCGGCCTGCGTCGGGACGGGAGGCGGCGCGGGAGCCACATTCTGCTGCGCCGTGGGCGCGGGAGCAGTGGGCTCGTTTACGCCTTTGAGGCCTTCCTTGAAGCTCTTCAAACCTTCGCCCAACCCCTTGCCCAGCTCCGGCAGCTTCTTGCCGCCAAACAGAACCAGCAAGATAATCACTATGACCAGTAGATGTGTTGGCTGTAAGAAATCACCCATAATTTCAGTCTCCACGCGCCCTCTGACTGGCGCTCATTCTCAGGTTTATTGTCGCACAAAGCCCACTGCCCGCGCAGCCGGCGCGCTCCCTGTTCCCTGATCTCTGACCTCTGATCTCTGTCAATTCACCTGTGCCGGCTTGCCCAGCCTCTCGGTCACCATAACGTAGAAGGTGCGCAAATCTTCCTCGTCGCCCTCGGTCAGCCGCCGGTAGACCTTCATCAGCGGAAAGAGCCGCGAGCCGCGCACGTCGATGGCCGGAACCGCCAGTGCGCCGCCGGGGTATTGCGTCATCTCCCATGTGGCGGCATAGCGGCGGCGCAGCACTTCGCCCAGGTAGCTGCCCCATAGCCGCACCTCGAAATCCAGATCCAGCTCCGGGCTCTCGCCCACCCGCACCATTATTTCGTCCAGCCGGTCGATGGATTCCGAAGTGAAGTCCAGCTTCTGCTGGAAGTCGCTCCGGGCCACCGCCGCCGCTGCCCGCACATAGCCCTCCATCATCGCCCCCAGGTCGCGGAAGGGCAACGATTCCAGCCGTATGCGCAGATCGGTCGAGTTCACCATCCAATCACAAGAATATAAATCCCCGCGCCGTCAAGAGCGTGTGCAGAACGGAACCATGGCATGAAAATGGCGCGGTCTCCGGGCCTTGTGGCAGACTGAAAGCAGTTGTGGAGGATTTCCGTTGAAGATTTTCAAGTTTCTCGCGCTTGCCGCGCTGCTTGCCGTCAGCACTGGCCCGGCCCGCTCCGCCACCCGTGACATCTATCCGGCCCCGGCGCAGGCCAAAGCCGATCTGGCCGCCGCCCTCAAGACCGCTGCCGCCACTCACAAGCGCATCCTGCTCGACTTCGGCGGAAACTGGTGCCCCGACTGCCAGATGCTGGACCTCTACTTCCACGACGCCACCAACCGGCCCATTCTCGAAGCGAATTTCGTGCTCGTCCACGTGAACATCGGGACGACCGGGGTAAACGCCAATCTTGACCTCGCCCAGCAGTACGAAGTCCCGCTGAACAAGGGCGTGCCTGCGCTGGCCGTTCTCAGCGAAGACGGCAAGCTGCTTTACAGCCAGAAAAGCGGCGAATTCGAAGCCATGCGCCGCATGGAGTCTTCCGCCGTCACCCAGTTTCTGATGCAGTGGAAGCGGCGCTGACACGGCTGATTGCAAGCGGTTGCTTCTGGGGTGGCGACTATTCGCTCGGAACCAATCTGCTAGCATTTTGGCATGAACCAATCTGACGTTCAGAAGCCTAAATGGAGGCGGATGAGATGGGCGTGGTTTACCATCGCAGCCTATGGGATTTTGGGAACACCTACGGCAATCATAGGCGCAATCGAGATGGGGAAATCTGATCGCCGGCTTGCTCCGGTGATGTTGGTTGCACTCGCAATCAGAGGCTTGATGATCTGGTTCTTTCTCGCGCTGTGGTGGCAGTTCCGGCCAGCTAAGCAGGCGGTGAAGCCCAAGACAGACGAGGCCACGGGCAATGAGCCCCACCGCGACAGCGGCGTGCAGATTCAAATATTCGACGGGGTTTGGTATCTCTCTGGTGATAGCATCTGGAGGATTTTCAGATTGCTTGCATATCAGGACATAGGGAAATTAGCGGTGAGTGACTCTCGGTTGGAGTTCAAGAGCAATCAACGGACCATCGTGATCGACCACATTCGGAGCGTGTCCTACGGAAAGCAAGGAAGGGACTTCGTAAACAACTGGGTCAAAATCGAATACGAAGTCGGAGGCTCGTGTCATAGGGCTTTCTTTGCCGATGGCGGTTCGCATGGTTGGGACGGCGTACTTGGGGGAACGGGACGAATCCTCAAAGCTATCAAGCGACTACCGATTGTGGTCGGCGACCCGGTCACCTGAAATGGCTCCGGGAGTATCACCGCCCAATCCGGAAACTACCCCACCGGCCCAACAGGAAAGAAGAATCTCTGAGAACTGATTAGAATCCGGCTACTAGCAAACGGCGCCACGAGCCCATCCCCGCTCAGCTCAGTGGCGTCATGTTCTTGGTGTTTTGGTAGGTATATGTAATCCGGTGGGCGACGGTGATGGTCGAGAAGAAGGCCAGCACCCACAGCACCGGGGCCATCGCGCCCCAATGGTTGAAGACAGCGCCGATAATCACCAGCACAATCCGCTCCGGCCGCTCCAGGAAGCCCACCTTGCACTGGCCAATGAGAGCCTCGGCGCGGGCGCGCGTGTAGCTGACCATCAAGGATGTGACCATGACAAAGGCCACCAGCACGACATAGCGGAAGCGGTTGATGCGGCCGTAGTAGACCAGCAGGCCAAAGAACAGCACCACGTCGGAGTAGCGGTCGATCACCGAATCAAAGAACGAGCCGAAGACGGTGACCTTATTGGTGCGCCGGGCCACGCGCCCGTCTACCATGTCGAACAGGCCCGCGCCAAAGATCACCAGGCCCGCATAGAAGAACATCCAGTCGGCATTGGTAGCGTTGGCGTGGCCAAAGAGGAACGCGGCCACGATGTTGATGACGAGGCCGATGAAAGTGAGCACGTTGGGCGAGATGCGGGTCAGCGCCAGGCCGTGAACAATTTTGTCAAGAAGCCAGCCGCAGGCGCGGCCGAATGCGCTGGTCCAGGTCGTTGCCATCTTCCCTACTTCTGCTCTGCGCTGGTCTCGGCTTCAGCTTCGGCAGCGGCGGCTTCATCGTGAATGGTGATCAGTTTCAGTATTTCCAGCGAGCGCTTGCCGTTGGGAGTGACAATGTTGGCAACGTCGCCCACCCGCTTGCCCACCAGCCCGCGGCCAATCGGCGAGGTGGTCGAGATCAGACCCTTGGTCACGTCCGATTCCTCGCTGGTCACCAGGCGGTAGGTAATCTCCACGTCCTTGACCGAGTCGTAAACCACCACCGTCGAGCCAAAACCGGTCTTGTCCTTGGGAATGTTGGAGAAATTGACCAGGGAGAGTTCGGCCATGCGCCTCTTCAACTGGCCCAGGCGAGCATCCACAAAAGTCTGGCGCTCCTTGGCCATGTGATATTCGGCGTTCTCCGAAAGATCTCCCATGGCCACCGCCTTCTTGATCTCGGCGGGAAGCTCGTGGTTGAGCTCATGCTCAAGAACTTCAATCTCTGCGAGAAGTTTCTTTTTGATTCGATCCGGCATTCACATTCCATAGCGGTGAGCGGGGTTTTGCTCTCTCCGCAAAAGGTAGAATTCTTAATTTCTCATTATACGCGGGGTATAGGCACGGAAGACGGAGCAGCAGGAAGCCTCACCTCTGAAGCCGGAAACTCCTGTTCCCTATTCCCTGTTCTCTGACCCCTGATCTCTGTTCTCTGATCTCTCTTCCATAAACGATTGCAGAATCAGCGTGGCTGCCACCTGATCCACCACCCTCCGGTGTTCCTGGCGAGGGTGGCCGGCCTCGTAGAGAATCTGGTGAGCCTCGCGGGTGGTCAGCCGCTCGTCCCACAGGTGGATGGGCAAACCGGACAGTTCGCCCAGTTCGGCGGCAAAGACCTGCGTTTTGGCGGCCTGGGGACTCACATCGCCAGAGAGATGCACGGGATTGCCCACCACGATGCCCACCACGCCGAAGCGCCGGCAGAGCCTCGCCAGCGAGCGCAAATCCTCCCGGCGATTGTGCCTTCGCTCCAGCGTCAGAACCGGCTGCGCCGTCAGCCCCAGCTCGTCCGACACCGCTACGCCGATGCGGCGGTTGCCCACGTCGAGGCCCAGATAACGGGGATGGGTGACAGTTTCCAGCTTTCAGCTCCGGCTTCCAGCTTAACGCCCGCTGCCTCAGGGAAGATATGCCCTCTCCGGGGCTTGTACCCGGTACAATCAAGGATACGGAGTCTTAGAGTGGAATTTCCGCGTCTTTAAGAAGAGAAGGGTCGACAGCAGAAGAATGGCGCGCCGCAGACGAACTACTAGAAGAAAAAAAGGTTTTGGCGCGGCAGGAGTCTTGCGGGCGGCTCTTCTCGTCTTGCTATTAGCAGCAGGAGCAGCAGCCTGGCTGGTGTTTATGCCGTATGGGCCGCAGAAGGAGACCTTCGTCGAACTGACGCCCGGTTCCTCCACGCTGCGGATGGGCCAGAAGTTGCAAGCAAAAGGCATTGTCCGCAGCCAGTTTGCCTTTGACCTGGTGCGCTGGTGGAAGCGGGGAACGCTGAAGGCTGGCGAGTACCGCTTCGATCATCCGGCTTCAGTCACGGAAGTGTATGCGCGCATTGCGCGGGGCGATGTCTATACGAAAACCGTCATCATTCCAGAGGGCGCAAGCCTCTTTGAGATTGCTGACCGGCTGGAACAGGCGGGATTTGGCCCGCGGCAGGATTTTATTACCGACGCAACAAGGCAGGTGGACCTGGTGGCCGATCTGGACCCCAAAGCAACAAGCCTGGAGGGCTACCTGTTTCCGGATACTTATCATTTTCCCCGCAAGTTCGGCCCGAGGCAGATTTGCGCGGCGATGGTGAGGCGCTTCCGCGCGGAAGCCGCGCAACTGGGATTGAAGGGAAACGTGCATCGAGTGGTAACCATGGCTTCGCTGGTGGAACGGGAGTCGGCAGTGGACGCAGAGCGTCCGCTGGTGGCCAGTGTCTTTGAAAACCGCCTGGCGAAGAAGATGCCGCTGATGACCGACCCTTCTGTCATCTACGGCCTTGAGCTCGATGGGCGCTGGCGGGGCGCGATCTACGCAAGCGACCTGAAGCTCGACACCCCTTACAACACCTATCTGCACGCCGGCCTGCCGCCGGGCCCGGTCGCCAATCCCGGCCTGAAGTCGCTGCACGCGGCCATGGAACCGGCCAGAACGGACTATCTCTATTTTGTCGCCGCCGGAGCCAATCCCCAGGGGCGGTCGCTGTTTTCCAGCACCCTGGAGGAGCACGCGCGCAACGTGGCCGGCTACCGGCACGCCGTAAAGAAGGCGGGTGGCATTTGAGAGCAAGCCTTCGCTGTGCGGTCGCCGCATCCCTGATTTTCCCGTCCCTGCTGCTTTCAGGGTGCGGGATATTGTGGACCACGCGCAGACTGCCCGTTCCCAAGGCGCCCTCCATCGTGCAGACGGTCACGCCCGATGAATTGGTGGCGCGGGTTAATCAGCGCTGGGCCGCGCTTGACAGCCTGAACGCCACCGTCGAGATCCAGGTCAGCATGCTCAAGAGCAAGGAGGGCGTGGCCAGGGATTACACCACCGTCCGCGGACACATTCTGATGCGCAAGCCGGAGATGCTGCGGGTTCTGGGACAGGCTCCGGTGTTGGGCACGCGCATCTTCGACATGGCCAGCGACGGCACGAATTTCTCGTTGTATATCCCTCCCAAAAACATGGCGATCAAGGGCCTGACTGCCGTCAGCAAAAAGTCGGCCAACCAGATGGAGAACCTCCGGCCGGGTTTTTTCTTTGACGCGATGGTGGTGCGCGGGCTGCAGCCCGACGACCTGTACGGTGTGGTCGCGGACACGGAAACGGCGGAGGACACTGCCAGAAAGCACCTGTTCACCGTGCCTGAATACGTCCTCAGCATCAGCCGTTCCAAACCAGGCACCCACCGACTGACCCCAGTGCGCGTGATTACCTTCCACCGCGACGACCTGATGCCGTCTCAACAGGATTTGTACGACAGCGAAGGCAACCTGGAAACCATCGTCGACTACACGAACTATCAGAATTTCGATTCCGTCAGGTACCCTTCCACGATCATCATCAATCGCCCGCTTGAGGAGTATCAGATCGTTCTCACGGTCGAAAGCGTCAAGGAAAACATGACGCTCACCGACGACCAGTTCCACTTCAAAATCCCCGAGGGAACCAAAATTAAGAATCTGGAGTAGCGGCCCGCGTGCTAGTATCCCGGAAAGTGCAAACACAGCCTTTCTGGGGAGCCCAAAATGGAAAGCAGCCTCCGCCCGCTCACTCTCGGTGAGATCCTGGACCGCACCGCCCAGCTCTACCGTACGAATTTCCTCCTCTTTGCCGGCATCTTTTCCGTCTATGCCGGCGTTGTGCTCGTGCTCAGCCTCATGCAGATCGGCCTGGCTGAGTTGCTGAAGTCCCTGAATGTGACTGGGGCGCTGATATGGGTGAATCTAGGCGCCAGTGGCGTTGAACTGCTGGCCGCTTTTCTCCTGTTTGGAGCGACGACGGCCGCCATCAGCCGCGCCGTGGCCTGGGTCAACCTGGGCGAGCCTGCCACCATCCGCGGCGCCTACCAGAGCATTCTGCCCCATCTGGGCCGCTATCTGTGGCTGATGACCATCACTGCCCTTAGAGCCTGGACGCCGCTTGTTCTGCTCTACGGCGGTTTTATCGGGGCCATCGCCTTCTACGGTTCCAAAGGCTTCGGTCGCCACGCCGGCGCAACTGCCCAACAAGCCGCTGTGGCCAACCCGCAAGCGACAACGTTCATCCTTGCGGCTTCGGTGGTCTTTTTTCTGCTGCTCATCCCCGTTGGCATTTACACCGTACTGATGAACCTGCGCTATTCGCTGGCGATTCCGGCCAGCGTGGTAGAGGACATGAAGGCCCGCAAGGCAATCCGCCGCAGCATTGATCTGGCCAAAGGCTCCTGGGGACGCATCTTTCTTCTGATGCTGCTGATCGGCGTCATCAAAGTGGGGTTGGTCGCAATGACCCAGGTATTCGTCTTCGTGGCGGCATTCAAGCACCCCGGCCAGCCGCTGGGGCCTCTCGCGCAGTCGCTCTCGCAGATCATTGCCTTCTTCACCACCTCTTTCCTGGGACCGATCTGGGCCACCGGCATCACCCTCTTTTACTACGACCAGCGCATCCGCAAGGAGGGCTTCGACATCGAGTGGATGATGCAGGCCGCCGGACTGACGCCGCCGGAACCGAATCCGTCGACCGAGCCAACTTCTGCCGCCGAGCCTCTGCTAGCTCTCGACGCGCGCGTCGAGCCGCCTCTGCCCGCGCCGCTGGACTCGGAAGCCGCGCATGAATGAGCCGCTGCATCCCTCGACGCTGAGCGAGATCCTGGACCGCACAGCCCAGCTCTACCGCGCGCGCTTTCTGCTATTCCTGGGCATCTCCATTCTTCCCATGGGCGCGGTGCTGGCGCTGGTTTGCGGCATCGCTCTCGTTGTCGCGTGGTGGAACGCGGCGGGCGCCCGCTCGGTTTCATCCGGGGCTGGCTTCCTCCTTGTGGCGATCTTCTGCATCGCCGCCGCGCTGGTGGCGCTGCCCATCTTCCTGGCAACGAAGGCGCTGGCTACGGCAGCCATGAACCATGCCGCCTCCCGCATTCACATGGGAGAAACGACCACCATCCGCAACGCCTACAAAAGTGTCTGGCGGCGCGGCTGGCGTTACCTCTGGCTCTGTTTTCTTCAGGTTCTCATCGTCTGGGTCGCTCCGATTGCCGTTTGGATTGCGCTTATTCTTCTTTATGCGGGCATGGCTGCCTTGGGGCGGCGCGCCGGCATGGGCCAATCCTCAGCGCTACTCTTCGATGTGTTTGCGTTTCTCGTCCTGGCCGCTCTGGCCGGCTACGGCATCTGGATGCTCCTCCGCCTTTCCCTGGCCTTTCCCGCCTGCGTGGTCGAACAGATAACCGCCTGGGCCGCGTTGAAACGCTCCTCCGTTTTGAGCAAAGGAACCAAAGGCCGCGTTTTCCTGCTCTACCTGCTGGGAGCGGCGCTCGGCTGGCTGCTTTCTCTGGGAGTCATCTTCGTCTTGGCGATCCTTCTCTATCTGATTCCCGGCATGAACAGCCAGCAACACGCGCAAACCGCCGGCATAATTCTGCTTTTCATCGTCTACGGCTCCGGCTTCGCTGTTCAGACGCTCGTCAGGCCGGTCTACGGCATCGCTCTCGCGCTCTTCTACTATGATCAGCGCATACGCCAGGAGGGCTTTGACATCGAGTGGATGATGGAAACCGCTGGACTCAATGCTCCTGTAACTCCGGCCTTGGGAGACGGCTCGGCTGCGCTCGCCGAGGCCACGGAGGGCCAGGCCTGACCATTCGCATCCAACTCGTTGGCGTGGCGCTTGCCGCAGCTTTTGCTGCGATTCTCGGTGCGTCAGAGGCAAGCGCCGATGCTCCCGCTCTCGCGCCTTCCGCCGCTCAACCCGCAGGCCCCTGGCGCGAGGCTTCTCTGGGCGAATACCGCCAGCACCTGGTCGAGTTGAACGCTGTGGTCGACGCTTGCGCCAAGGCGCGAGACACCAGAACTTGCGATCCCCATTTGGCCGGCCAGGACGACCATGTGCCGCTCAGCAGCGCATCCAATGCGGAACGGCGGCTGGTGCGCTACGACTGGCTGCGCGTGCTGCTCACGAAAGCTCAGGTCAAGGACGAAGCCCAGGGAAAGACTCAAGGCGAGAGCCAAACAAAGGCTGAGGAAAAGCCCGCTCCAGATGCCGGCGCAACCCCGGCAGAGGAATTCACACGCCCGCCCAAGCCCACCACCAGTCAGCTTTTGCAGGCCGCCGAAGCGCGCCTGACTCAGGACCTGGCCCAGGCAGACAGCGCGGCTTCCGTTCCACCTGCGCCCACTGCCTCTCACTCCCGCGAGCGCGACGCCATGAAGCAGGTTCTTGCCGGCCGCGACTTCCGCGGCCTGGAAGCGCCCACCGCGCGCGATTCGGCTCTCGAAAAGTTCGGCAACTGGCTCAACCATCTTTTCCAGAGCGCCGCAAAGCTCGGCTCTACCGCGGCCTGGGTGGGACGCGTCATCGTTTATGGCTTCATTCTGGCCGTCTGCGTGGGCCTCGTGCTGGGGCTGATGCAACTGGAGCGCCGCTGGCGCATTCGTCTGGTGCCAGAGAGCGATGGGCCTGCCGCCGGAGCCGCTTCGGCCCGCGACTGGCAACTGTGGCTCAAAGACTCGCGCCGCGCCGCCGCCGCCGGCCAGTGGCGCGAGGCAATTCACTTCGTTTATTGGGCTGCGATTTCCCGCCTGGAATCCAAACGCCTCTGGCCCGCCGACCGGGCGCGCACGCCGCGCGAGTACCTGGCGCTGGTCGCAGCGGATGACCCGCGCAAGCCGCAGCTCGCCAGGCTTACCGGCAGCTTTGAGCGCGTCTGGTACGGCGGCCGCGCGGCCGCTGAAAGCGACTACCGCAAGGCTGAAGAGCTGGCCGATCAGCTGATCTCCGGCAACAGCGCCGCAACCGAAGGCGGTGCGCGATGAAGTTTCTCTCCTCGCTCGACGTCAGGGACCGCCGCCTGCTGCTCTGGTGCGTGGGAATTGGTGTCGCGCTGGCCATTGCCACCGGCGTCCTGCTTCCCCACGAAAGCAACAACAACAATCCCCTGCCCTCGACCTATCTGGCCGGCCAGCACGGCGCGCGCGCCGCCTATGAAACGCTGCTCCGTTCCAATTATCCGATTGAGCGCTGGGAGCGGCCTTTGAGCGAGCTGGCCGCGACCGCCGGCCCGGAAACGGTGGTGATCTTTGCCCAGCCGTACACCCGCGAGCCGGAGGACATCAAGGCGGTGCGCAAGATTGTCGAGCGCGGCGGCCGCGTCCTTTCCACCGGTCTCATGGGCGGATACATCCTGCCCGGCGAAGCCGCCGACCAGCCCAAGGCGTTCAACTTTGCCGCCTGCAAGCTGGAGCCTGAAGGCCTCGATGCGCTCTCCGGTTCAGGCGAGGTGTGGATGACGCCGCAGGCTGCCTGGGCTGTTGGCAATCCCGCCGCGCGCATCCAGTACAGTTGCGTCGGCTCGCCGGCAGTGGTCGAGTACGGCTGGGGCAAGGGGCACATCGTCTGGTGGGCCAGTTCCACCCCTCTTGAAAACGGCTCCCTCAGCCGCGCCCACAATCTCGACTTGCTTCTCAACTCGCTGGGGCCGCGCGAGGGCCACCGCTTCTACTGGGATGAGTCGCTGCACGGCGATATTCGTTCCACCTGGAGCTACGTCGCCGGGCCGTCATGGACGATGCTCTGGATCGGCCTGCCGGTCGTCGGGTTGCTCGTCCTCCTCAGTTTCAGCCGCCGCAGCGGGCCGCTGCGCGAGCTGCCCCCGCCGCAGCGGGCCACGCCCATCGAGTTTCTTGAGGCTCTCGGCTCACTCTACGGCAACGCCGGGGCCGCATCGACAGCCGTCTCCATTGCCTGGGACCGCTTCCGGCGTCACAGCTTGCGCCTCTGCGGGCATAGGCCGGGCAAGATGAGTGCGGCCGATCTGGCTGCGGTCATTCGCCGCCGCTTTCCGCAGGCAGGCGCTGATCTGGAAGCCGATCTGGCCGCCTGTGAAGAGGCCGCTTGGGGAGACACAGTGAATCCCCGCCAGGCGCTCAAGCTCATCCAGACGCTCAACATGCACTACCAAAATCTCAAGGTAGCGGCCAGGCCCGGCAGACAAACGGGCAATCTGGTCACGCCATCGAAAAACATCCAATCCAAACCGAAGGAAAGGGCTTCATGAGCCAGGAAAACAATCTCGACCCAGAGCAAGAACTCGACCAAAACGTAAAAGGTGCGGAGCACTTGCACTCGACCAGTCAGCTCATCGCTCACTCCCGCGCGGAGATGGGCCGTGTGATCGCCGGGCAGAACGAGGTGATCGAGGAAGTGCTGATAGCCGTTCTCTGCCAGGGTCATGCGCTGCTGGAAGGCGTGCCGGGCACGGCCAAGACGCTGATCGTGAAGACGCTGGGCCGTTTGCTCGGCCTCGGCTTCCAGCGCGTTCAGGCTACGCCGGACCTGATGCCCGCCGACATTCTGGGCACCACGATTCTGCGCCCCGGCTCGGAGGGCTTCAGCTTCCACGCCGGACCTGTCTTCACGGATCTGCTCCTCGTCGATGAAATCAACCGCATGCCGCCGCGCACCCAGGCCGCCCTGCTGGAATGCATGGAAGAGCGCCAGGTGACCACCGACGGCACGCGCCGCCCGTTGCCAGCGTGGTTCACCGTTTTTGCCACGCAGAACCCGGTCGATTTCGAGGGTACCTACCCCTTGCCCGAAGCGCAACTGGACCGCTTTCTGCTGAAGATTCGCTTGAATTACCCCAGCGAGCAGGAGGAGCGGCAGATTCTGGAGCGGCACCACGCGGGCTCCGGCGCGGGCCTGCTGGAAGACGCCTCGATCACGCCCATTCCCACGGGTTTGCTGGCCGCCGCACGCGCCGAGGTGCGCGCCATCCGCATCGAGCCGGAGCTTTACGCCTACATTCTGGCGCTGGCGCGGCGCACGCGCGAGTGGCCCACGCTGCTGCTAGGCGCCAGTCCCCGCGCAGCCGTCAGCGTGATGCGCGTCGCCCAGGCCGCGGCCGCCTTCGATGGCCGCGACTACCTGCTTCCCGACGACGTGAAGCGCGCCGTCCAGCCGGTCCTGCGCCATCGCGTCATCCTCAAGCCCGAGGCCGAACTCGAAGGCTTTGACGCCGACCGCGTCCTGGCCGACGTGATTGCCGCCGTGCCGGTGCCGAGGCAATGAGGAAGTCCCGCAATGTGCGGGAAACGTCGATGACGTATAGGCTTGATTGCATTGAATCGATGAAGGTTCATCGGATTGCGAGGATGAAATGAACGATATGCCAAGTTCTGAACGGTGGATTCTCGGTTTCCTACTGGCCGTTGCGATCTTAACCTTTTTCTTTCCGTTGGCATCGCTCCAGGTCCCGATTTTAGGCAACCAAGACGTGAGTGGATATGAACTCATTGCCAAAGCTAAAGATTTTAACGGAGCACTGGATGCAGTTAAGTCTAAAGAAATCAACGCAGAAGGCTTTGAGACGTCACAACCGGCCCCAAACGATTCGGATAGTGTAATATCGCGTTCACCGATACCACTGTCGGTTCAGGCACTCCCGCTTATCCCAATCGAAATCATCATCAGCTTTGGCTGTGCGCTAATCGCTCTGTTCTGCTGCCTTGGCCCATTCGGATCGGCTCCAGCCAAAGCGTTTTCAAGCCTCGGAGCAGTGGCCGCAGTTGCAGCGCTGCTCCATCTCACGATTGCAAATTCCGACCTGCACACTTGGTTTCGCGAACTGATGAAGGCTGATTCATCCGCACTTGCCAATAACCCGTTCGCTGGGTTCGCTCAGCAAATCGAGAATCTAGCCATAAATTCTATTCAACTCAGGCCGGGCCCTGGTCTCTATGCGCTTGCATCGACCCTTTCACTGGCAGCAATCATACTTTTATCAAAAGTGTTCTCGTCGTCACCATCGAACATTGCGACTGAACCATACCCTGATCAAAGTAACGGTTCCGCAAGGACATTCGCCATCTTCGTCCTGCTTTTAGCTTTGCTAGCAATTGCAGTAGTCGTGCTTGTTCATGAATCACAAACAGGCTCGAAACTACATGATTCCGCTCAAAGTTCTGCGCCAGTCACGGGCGGCGGCTCAATTGCAACTACTAGGTCCGCCGTACCATTCGTGGGATGCAAATCTGATGGTCAGACCGGACCAGTAGAGGCACCAAAAGGCCGAGCCAAGGTCGTGATGATTGACGCTGAGGCAGTACAGCGGCTTGCATATTACGAATCGACACAGGGGTTCGGCGTTCTTGCTCCGCGCGGCTGGTATTGTTTTGGGACATATGGCTCCGGTGGAGATGCCCTGTATGTAAGTCCCCAACCAATCAGCTCTGCTGATTTGTTCTCTTCAACTTGGAGCGGATTTGGAGGGCCGGTGATAGAGCTTTCTCTTGATGATGGGGGTACATCAGGAAGATTTGGTGTCGCTCAAACGATAGCGCGGGTCTTTCCGGCCCATAGAGACTTCGTCAGGAACGTGATTGCGGAAGGAATCGAGCCAGCTAGCTCGTTTCCGTTTGGTCCTTATCCCAATGATGATCTGGTTTATCGAAGTAATGAGATCGTCGAATACAAAACGCCGGCCCAGAAAGAGGGGTTGGGCACAAGCTCAGGGTTACAGATCAATGCTGAACCGATTAGCGGAGTAGCGATCCTTATTGGGGAGGATACTAATCTACTAAAACTTTCTGTGAGACTTTCCTCGTACCAAACGGATCTCACGTCATCTATTATTCATCAGGTTGAGCGAGATGCAGCAAGGAAATAGGAACTCGGATGATGGAGCTATTTCTTTAGCACCGCAAATCCTATCTGCCGCATCACCAGATGCAATGAGGCCGTATGAAGAGAAGAATTACCATCATGCTCTCGACTGACTTGCTGTTGCTGATTAATCGGCATATCGGTCCCGACGGTTCGCGCTCGGCGTTCATTGAGAAGGGGTTGAAAGACCACTTCCAAAAATTAGAACTGCAGGCGATACATCAGCGGGATTTGGAACTCATCAACGCCAATGCGGACTACTTGAACCGCGAAATGAAAGACGTGCTGCGCTATCAGGCCGACATCTTTGAAGATTGGGCACCGAGGCAATGATTTCTCACTCTCTCCATCCCGATCCGGTCAGCGCGGCCTGTGAGCGGCGACGCCGCTGGGGCTTTGGCCTCACGCCGCGGACGATCAGCCTGCTTCTGGCGGGCTTCGTCTGGCTGGTTCCGGGCTTCTGGGACTGGCGTCTGGCCTTTGCCATGCCGGCCTGGGACGCTCTTGTGCTTCTGGCCGCTCTGCTCGATGGCCTGCGCCTGCCCGCTCCCGCCAAGCTGACAGCCGGCCGCTCCTGGTCCAACGCCCCGGCTCTCAACAGCGAAACCGAGATCGAACTGACCCTTGAAAACCACGGTCGCATCATCCTCGACTGCCGACTCGTGGACGATCTGCCGCCAGCCCTTGTCGAGGAACCGGCAACGCTGCGGCTGATCGTCTTTCCCCGCATCCCGGCCAAGCTCCGTTACCGCGTGGAACCTCACGAGCGCGGCGACTGGCAGACGGGCTGGCTCTATGTGCGCTACCGCTGCGGCCTCGGCCTCGTCGAACGCTGGGCCAGGGCGCCGCTCACCCAGACGGTCCGCGTTTACCCGGCCCTGCGCGCTGGCGAAGAGCAGCAGATTTTTCTGGCCCGAAGCCGGCAGATCGACCTGCAACTGCGCCAGGCGCGCCAGAGGGGCCTGGGCCGTGACTTCGAGAGCCTGCGCGAGTACCGCGAGGGCGACGACCTGCGCGACATCTGCTGGACGGCCTCGGCGCGCCGCGGCAGCCCCATCACCCGCCAGTACCAGAGCGAGCGCAGCCAGCCGGTGTGGATCGTGCTCGACTGCGGCCGGCTGATGCGCGCGCGCGTTTCCATGGCGCAATCCCCAGAAGACTCCGGCCCTGCGCCCAGCAGCTCCAAGCTCGACCACGCCTGCTCGACGGCCGTCGCTCTCGCCCAACTGGCGCTCTACTCCGGCGACCGCGTGGGCCTTCTGGCTTATGGCCAGGGCATTCAGCAGCGGCTGCTGCCCGGCCGCGGCGCGGCCCACATGCGGCAAATCATCGAGTCGCTCGCCCAGGTGCATGCCGAATCCGGCGAGGCCGACCACCTGCGCGCTACGGCCGTGCTCAACCGCCTGCAACCCCGCCGTTCCCTGATTCTGTGGATCACCGATCTGGCCGAGACCGCCATGCGCCCCGAGGTCATCGATGGCGCGCTGCAGCTGTTGCGCCGCCACGTGCTTTTGTTCGTCTCCATGGCCCAGCCGGAGGTCGAGTCCATCGCCCAGGCCCGGCCAAAGAACGTGGAGCAGATGTTCCGCGCCGCCGCCGCGCAGGAAATGGCCGGCCGCCGCGAGCTGCTTCTTGCCCGCCTCCACGAACAGGGCGCACTGACCCTCGACCTCGACCCCGAAGCCCTTACCTCCTCGGTCCTGAATCAGTACCTGACCGTGAAGGAACGGGCGATGGTGTAGCCGTACAATTCTTTTGAGGGGCAAGGAGAAATCGGTCCATGACAAATGTGGCGCGTATCTGCTCCGGGGCGTTGCTCGGATGCCTGTTCCTGTGTGCCGCGCAAAGTGAACTGGCCGCGCAATCGGCGCAGTCGACCCACGCGCGCCACGCCAAAAAGCCGGACCCCAAACCCGAGCCAACCCAGCAGGAGCTGGTCGATTACATACGCGGCAAGTTTCTAGCGCTCACTCCCAGCGACGGATACAACGACAATCTTCAGGTCGCATTCGATCCGGCCACAAACGCATTGACCGTCACTCAGCCCGATGGCCGCTGCGAGAATTACCTGAATGCGCTGGACTCGAACAGCATGATCTGGGAGGTGTTCGATCCGGGCGACACGCATAACATCCGCGAAAAGCTTTTTCGGCTCACAATCACTTCAATGAGCGGGAAAAAGGCGAGGACCTGCTACGACAAGGAGAATCGCCCCGACCAGAGCGCGAATCCGAACTGGGTCCGGTTCCTCTTCTCCACGAGCAAAGCGGAACAGCTTCCCGACTTTCAGGACAATATGGCCAAGGCCTTCAAAAAGCTGATTGCGCTCAGCGGCGGCATCCCGGAGAAGAAACTTTTCTAGGAAATCTCTGAATAGGTAGGCATAATCAGCGTTTTGAAAGGGCACGTCTATCGCCGCGCCGGTCTCAGCGCCGCCATTCGACTGTGTCAGGAAATCACATGAAATGACACACACGCCGCCCCCCGGCAAGCCGGGAGGCGGGGTGGAGCGGAGGGTAGAAACTACTCGGCGGCGGGCTCTGTTGCGGCAGCTTCCGCTTCAGGCTCGACTGCCGGAGCTTCGGTTGCAGCTTCATCCGTAGCTTCGGCCACAACCGTAACCTTCACCTGGGCGGTAACGTCGCGGTAGAGCTTGATGGCCACATTGAAGTCGCCCACGGTCTTCAGCGGCTCGTCCAACTGAATCTTGCGGCGATCGATCTCGAAGCCCTTGGCTTCCAGAGCTGTGGCAATGTCAGCCGAGGTGACGGAACCGAAGAGGTGGCCGGCTTCGCCCGATTTACGGGTGAAGTTGAGCGCAACGGGCGCGAGCTTGGCAGCCAGTTCCTCGGCCTGCGCCTTCTCGGTGGCGTAGCGGCGCGCGGCGGCGGATTTCATCTGTTCAACAACGGCCTTGTTGGCCGCGGTTGCCTGCATGGCCAGCTTGCGCGGCAGCAGAAAATTGCGTCCGTAGCCCTCGGCCACTTTGACAACTTCTCCGCGGTGGCCCAGGTTGACTACGTCTTCCTTCAGAATAACTTCCATGGGTAACTCTCCCTTGGTGCGGGCGACGCTTCCGTTGGCTGTCGTCCTTGATTGCAAGGACAAGACCGCCATCAGCAGGCCGCGCAGAATTCTTGATCGGCATCAGGCGCATTGCTGCCTGCCAATATCGGATCGAGCCAAGCCGCTTCCGATTACGGAAGGGCCGGCACGAGCCAGCAGGACGGCAACCGGAGGCTAGTGCCGCGTGGCAAACGGCAGCAGGGCGATGTTCCGGGCCTGCTTGATGGCGCGGGTCAGGCGGCGCTGGTGCGTGGTGCAAACGCCGGTAAGCCGCCGGGGCACGATCTTGCCGCGCTCGGCCACGAAGCCCTGCAACAGCCGGACATCGCGGTAAGGGATCGCGTCGATCTTCTCCGTGCAGAACTTGCAGACCTTCTTGCGGCGGAAGAACTTGCCGCGGCCACCGGCGCCGCCGGTGGGCCGTCCGCCTGGCCGTCCGCCAGAGCGAGCCGGGGCTGAACTGGAGCCTGAACCCTGGCTCGAACTCGAAACCGGATTGGATTCCCCGCCGGATGTGGCTTGCGGTGCTGCTGCGCTCGTCTCGGGCGCTTTTGCTTGATCTTCAGACATGCTGTTTCCTCTTCACTCTCTTTGGTCCCGGTAAGCGCCCGCTGGCGCGCGCCGAAACGCTGGATCGAGCCGCAACCTGCGCCCCGGAAAAGCGGGACCGGCTGCGGCAATCTCTTGAAGCCTTGCTAGACGGCTTCTACCGGCTCAACGGCTTCTGCCGCGGCGGGAGCAGCCACAGGCGCTGCCGCAACCGGAGCTGCCGCAACCGGCGCTGCCGCAACCGGAGCAACTGCAACTGGAGCCGCAACCACTGGAGCCGCCGAACGGCGGACGCCGCGCTTGGCCTTCACCTTGGCCAGACGCTTCTCCTCCTCGTCGACACGCACAGTGATGAACTTGATCACCGGCTCGGTAACGCGCAGCCGGCGCTCCAGTTCCAGGATCACCGCGCCGTTCGCCTCGACGGTAAGCAGAATGTAATTGCCCTCGTTGAACTTCCGCACCGTATAGGCGAGCTTGCGCCGGCCCATCTTCTCTACGGTCTTCACCGCTCCGCCGCCGTTGGTGACACTGGCGCTGAAGCCGGCAATCAGCTTGTCGACGTCCTCTTCGACCACATCGGGCCGAACAATGAACATAACCTCATACACACGGTCCATCAAGTTTCCTTTTCCGCTGAATTCCGGGGTCCAGCCCCGATCTCCAGCCTTGTCCGCCAGCTATCGCCTTGGCGTCTTCGTGCCCTCGTTACTTCTCCGCCGAGCCGTTCCGCTCCCGGCGGTTGAACTCATTCATCGCGGCTGCCGGTCCTTCTGAGAGGATGCGCCGTGTAGCGGTTGCCACCCGGTCCAGCACCTCATCCAGCACCGTCAAATCCGCCTTGCGCATCGGCGAAAGCAGATAATCCTTGCCGTGCCGCCTTCCGCCCCTGGCCGCATCGGCCTCTGGCGGAAGGTCTGGTCCCACGCCAATCCGCAAGCGCAACCACTCCCGGCTGCCCAGGGCGCCGGTCACGCTGCGGGCTCCGTTGTGCCCAGCCGGCGATCCGCGTTCCCTGATCTTGAAGCTCCCCAGCGTCAGATCCAGCTCGTCGTAAATGACGAGCAGATCCTTGGCCGGGTCCGCCTCAAACTCTCGAATCAGAGCGGACACTGCCTCTCCGCTCAGATTCATAAACGTCTCCGGCTTGGCCAGGACCACCTCGCGCCCCGCCATGCGGCAGGTTGCTGTAACGGCCCGGCAGCGCCGGTTCTGGACCACAACCCCTTCTTGCTGGGCGATGCGGTCGATGGCCATGAACCCCGCGTTGTGCGGGGTCCACTGATATTCCAGACCGGGATTGCCCAGCCCCACCACCAAAAAGGGACCGCAGCGCTCTCCGGACTCGGGGCCCCCGGCGAGCGATTTCTGCTCGCTGGGGACACGGGACTGGCTAGCCTCGGCCAAGGCTTACTTCTTCGCCTCGGTCTTCTTCGCTCCAGCTTCCGGTTCGGCCTTGCCCTTCTTGGCAACTTCCGGCTCGGCGGCGCCCTCTGCACCAGCTGCTGCTGCCTCTGCCGCAGCGGCCACTTCGGCCTCGGCAGCGGTAGGCGCTTCTTCGCGGATGGAGACGACGTGGGCCACGGTTGCATCCTCGTCGTTCATATACTTGATCTTGTCGGAGTGCGGCAGGTCGCTCACGCGCAACACGCCGAACATCGCCAGGTGGCTGACTTCCACATCGATCTTGCTGGGAATGTCGGCCGGCAAGCACTCGATTTCGACCTCGCGCAATACCTGGTCGAGAATGCCGCCTTCGGCCTTGACGCCCACCGGAATCCCCAGAAGCTTGATGCGCACCTTGACGCGCAGAAGCTTATCCAGCGCGATGCGCTTCATGTCGATGTGGATCAGCAGGTCCTTCATCGGCTCGCGCTGCCAGTCAACGATCATGGCCTTGGCCGCGGGCTGACCCGCAATTTCAATGTCAAAAATCGTGTTGTGGCCGGTCTCGGAGAAGAGAATCCGCGAAATCTGCTTGGGGTCCACCTCGATGGCGACCGGATCGTGTCCCGGACCATACAGCACGGCGGGAATCTTGCCCGCGACGCGCACGCGGCGAGCGGCATTTTTGTTGAACTTGCCCTCACGGGGCTTGGTTACGACAACTTCAGGCATTTGGTCTCTCGTTTCCTGGCTTCGGGCACGAACGGTTCAGGTTCGCTCCCTTTGTGAAGGCAGAGGTCAGAGGTCAGAGATCAGAGATCAGAAAAGCTGCTTGCCGATCTCCGCTCACCGTCTTCCGACGACTGGCAATATGTGATAGACCCAGGCCATTGATCTCCGATCTCTGACCCCTGATCTCTTACGAAAACAGCTTGCTCACGCTGGTTTCCATGTGAATGCTCTCAATGGCCGCGCCCAGCAGGCCGGCAATGGAGAGCACTTTGATCTTGGGCAACTTCTGCGCAGCTTCGCGCAGGGGAATCGTGTTGGTAACCACTAGTTGTTCCAGCCGCGATGCGGCGATGCGTTCGATGGCCGGGCCGGAAAGCACGGCGTGGCTGGCCGTCGCATAAACACTCGCCGCGCCGCTGGCGTAGAGCGCGTCCACCGTCTTGACCAGCGTACCGGCCGTATCGACGATGTCGTCGAGGATGAGGCAGGTTCTGCCCTTTACGTCGCCGATGACGTGCATCACTTCGGTGACGTTCATGTCGGTGCGGCGCTTGTCCACAATGGCCAGCGGCGCAACGACCTTTTGTGCAAAGAAGCGGGCCCGCTCCACGCCGCCGGCGTCAGGCGAAACCACCGTCAGGTTGGGCAGGTTGAGCTCGCGGAAGTAGCTGACCAGCACCGGGCTGGCGTAAAGATGATCCACGGGAATGTTGAAGAAGCCCTGAATCTGCGCCGCGTGCAAGTCGACAAACAAAGCGCGGTTGGCGCCGGCCGTGGTCAGCAGGTCAGCAACCAGCTTGGCGCTGATGGCCACGCGCGGACGGTCCTTGCGGTCCTGGCGGGCGTAGCCGTAATACGGCACAACCACCGTGATTCTGGCCGCCGAAGCCCGCTTGAGCGCGTCGATCATCACCAGCAGCTCCACCAGGTTCTGGTCCACCGGGAAGCACGTGGGCTGCACCACAAACACATCTACCCCGCGTACATTCTCAAGCAGTTGGAAGTAGACTTCGCCGTCGGCAAACCGCTGCAGCTTGGTCTCGCCTACCTTGACCCCGATGTAACGTCCGACCTCCTCGGTCAGTTGCGGGTTGGCCGTGCCGCTGAAAATCTTGAATCGCTTGTCCTCGCTCAGGTTGCGGCTCCGCTTGCGTTCGATGGCCGGCTTCGCATCCTGCGCCGCGGCTTGCGCGGGCGCTCCTTCGCCCAATAAATCCGAGCCGCTCTCCTGCTTTTTGTCTTCGTTCATCACCGTCGGTATTCCCGCTTCCATTTCCGATTCCCTCCAAGCTGGTTGGCTTTGGCTTCTTTCGGTTTCGGTTTTCGAAAAATCTTGGCTGGGCGACCAGGATTCGAACCTGGACAAATGCCTCCAAAGGGCATTGTCCTACCATTAGACGATCGCCCAACTCGGCAGTCGGCCGTGAGTCTTTTCTCTCTCGGACGACTGTCAATCTGCCTTCGACAGAAGCATTTCCCGCCAATAACTTGCGCGCGGCAGAGTGCGGGTCAACTGGCTCCGAACTTTGGCCGGACGCAGGCGTTCCTGCGCCGCTTCTGCATCTCCGCGGGTTCTGTACAACCCGAAGAGCGCCGAACCGGACCCGGACAGCGAAGCATGGAGGGCTGCCTCCGGCGTGCCCTGAGCCGCAAGAATGTGCTTGATCTCTGCAAGGGAGGGATACTGGGGAAAAACGACGCGTTCAAAGTCGTTCTGAATCCAGCTCGTTATCCCGGTGCGGACAAGCGCGGACTCTTGTGGTCCGGCCAGGTCCCCTCCATTCGAGGGAACACCGGAGGAGCCTGTTCCCTGCCCTCCTTCCGGGATTGCTCCCGCAAAGGCGCTGGCATAGGCACGGCTCAACTCATTTAGTTTATCTTCACTGGCCTCGGCGGTCAAACCCTCGGCGGCGCACAGGGCGTCCCAGTCGCGAAAAGCCTCTGGGGTCGAGACCCCAATCTGCGGCGTGGCCACCACACACCAGACCGGCTCGATGTCCGGCAGGGCAGAGACTTCCTGCCCGTGGTCCACTCCCATAATCGCGCCTCCAATCAGAAACAGCGGCACATCGGAGCCGACCTTGGCCGCCGTCTCCAGCCACCGCGCCCCCCACTCCAGCCCTCTGACTTGCCGACTCCCAATCCCCAGTTCCGTCTCCAGCCCCACCAGCGCCGCCACGGCGTTGCCCGAGCCCGCTCCCAGCCCCCCTTGCACCGGCAAACGCTTCTCGATGTGAATATCCACCAGGGCCGTGAGGCCAAGCTCCTCCAGAGCCAGCACAACCATCTTCCATGCGGTATTACGCCCGTCGGTGGGAACGCGCTGGTCGTTCGAAGTCAGTCGCAGCGCCGTTCGAGCGGCCGGACGAGCCGTAACCATAACCAGATCGTGCAGCTCCAGCGTCTGATAAACGGTGCTCAGCGCATGAAACCCGTCGGGGCGCGGCGCGCCGATATAGAGCCCCAGGTTGATCTTCGAGTGTGAACAGACAGTTGTCGGCATACCGGCCTATTGTAGAGCGCAGCGGAAACTCTTTGGAATGATTCCGCGAGAATCCTGCAACAGACTGAAAAGAAGAGAATTTCCTCACCGCTGGCTGCCATACTGTCATCATCAGGAACGGAGGCGCTTATGTTCACCCCGCAGCCCATCGGATTCGTCACCAGCCCTTTCAAAGACGCCGCCGACATTCCCAAGGGCCTCGGCGCCAAACACGAAGCCGAAGGCGTGCTCAACATCCTGCCTGCCTTTGCCCTAGGCCTCGCCGATATCGAAGGCTACTCGCACCTCTACGTTCTCTGGGTCTTCGACCGCTCCGACGGCTTCGACTTGACCGTCACGCCGCCCACCGACAATCGCCCTCACGGCATCTTCTCCACCCGCGCGCCGCGCCGCCCCAACCCGATCGGCCTTACAGTCGTCGAGCTGCTGCGCCACGATGGCTGCTCGCTGTATGTCCGTGGCGTTGACATGCTCGACGGAACCCCCATCCTCGACATCAAGCCCTACCTTTCCAGCGTCGCATCGGAGAAATTGCGCCGCGGCTGGCTGGATGTTGCCGAAGCGCGAAAAGGCAGGGATTAGGGATTAGGGATTAGGGATAAAGACCTATAGAAAAGCGATAAAAGTTTATAGATAGATGAAACTATCCTACTTTAGGCACGATGGAACTGTGCCGAAAATGGGTCACCCGTCTTTTCACTGTCCACTGTTCACTGACCACTGTCCCCCGATCTCTGATCTCTGATCTCTGCTTTTTGCGTTACCCTGAAGCCTATGGGCCGCATCCGCGTACTTCCCGACCAGGTCGCCAACCAGATCGCCGCCGGCGAGGTGGTGGACCGGCCAGCCTCGGTCGTCAAAGAGCTGCTGGAGAATGCTTTGGACGCCGGCGCCAGCCGCATCCGCGTCGAGGTCGAGGCCGGCGGCCGCAAGCTGATCCGCGTCGCCGACGACGGCCACGGCATGAACCGCGACGACGCCCTGCTGGCCTTCGAGCGCCACGCCACCAGCAAGCTACGCACCGCCGACGACCTGCTCTCCATCGCCACGCTGGGGTTTCGTGGCGAGGCGCTACCCTCCATCGCCTCTGTGGCCCGCGTGACCCTGGAAACCGCCACCGGAGAGGAATCCGCCGGAACCCGCGTCGAAATCGCCGGCGGCAAGATTCTCCACGTGGATGACGCCGCCCTGCCCCGCGGCACCACCCTCGCCGTCGCCGATCTCTTCTTCAACACCCCGGCCCGCCGCAAATTCCTCCGCGCCGAGTCCACCGAACTGGCCCACGTGGCGGCGCTTGTCACCCATTACGCCCTGGTTCACCCCGAGATGCACTTCGAGCTGCTCTCGGCCAGCCACACCGTCGTCTCCGCGCCGCCCGTCGCCCGCACCTCCGAGCGCATCTACCAGCTTTTTGGCAAGGAGACTCTGGCCCAGTTGCTCCCCGTAGCCGCCGAAGCCCCGTTGCAGCACGCCGGTCTGCCCGAGCCGCCGCCATGGAAAAAGGACCCCACCGAGCCAGCCCGCGCCCCCGGCGCTCTGCGGCTCACCGGCTTCTACTCCAAGCCCGAACTGCAGAAGCTCAACCGCAATTCCATCTACATTTTCGTCAACAAGCGCCTCATCCGCGACCGGCTGCTCTTGCACGCCATCACCGAGGCCTACCGCAACGTGATTCCGCCCACCAGCTTTCCGGTGGTGCTGCTCTTCCTGGAAATGCCGCCCGAAGAAGTGGATGTGAACGTCCACCCCGCCAAAACCGAGGTCCGCTTCCGCCAGCAGAACCTGATTCACGACTTTGTCCGCGACAGCCTGCGCACGGCGCTGGTCAACGCGCGTCCCGCCGCCGGCTTCCTTGGCGCACTGGATTCCGCGCCAGCCGCCAGCCCTTCGCTGATGCCCACGGTCGCCTCGCCCGTGCCTGGCGCGCCGGACTCTGATCCGGCCGCGTACCAGGCCGCCAGGGCGGACGCCGAGCCCTTCGAACTGACGCCGCATTTGCCCACGCCCGTTCCCGGCAAGCTGCCCTTTGCCCCCCAGAGCTTTCATCCCGGCGCATGGAACGACCGGCAGGCATGGGGCGAGGCCGCGGCGGCGCTCTTCCAGCCGGCCAGCCTGCCGCCCGCCGGCGGCTGCTCTCCCAGTCTTGCCGATGCCACCGGCACGAATCCCGTGGCGGAAACAGCCCAGGTCGAGGCCGAACAGGCCGCCGTCAACCTCAACCAGTTGGCCTCGCTCCACCCCATCGGCCAGTTGCGTGACTCGTTCATTCTGGCCACCGGAGACGACGGACTCTGGATCATCGACCAGCATGTGGCGCACGAAAGAATCCTCTTTGAAAAGATCCTGCGCGACCGCCAGGTGGAAAAAGTGCAGCGCCAGAGGTTGCTGATGCCCCTTCTGGTGGAACTGAAGCCCGACCAAATGGTGGTCTTCGCGCGCATTGCCGATGAACTGGAGCGCAACGGATTTGAGGTTGAACCCTTTGGTCCTCAAACACTTGCGGTCAAAGCCGCCCCCGTTGGCCTCGAGGGCGCGGCCCTGGAGCGGATGTTGGCCGAGGTCATCGACCAATCTAGCGCCGATTCAGACGAACCAACACAGAATCATAACCTTACAGATCTCCGCGCACGCATCGCCGCCTCCATCGCCTGTCATTCGGCCATTAAAGTCAATACCCATCTTGATCAAATTCGGATAGAATGGTTACTAGTGGAATTGGCAAAGACCAGCCACCCAACCAGTTGCCCGCATGGACGTCCAATAGCTTTGTTGTACTCTTGGAAGGATATTCAGCGGGCCTTCCAGCGAATTTGAACTGGTGGAAGGTGGCAGCCCTCCTCTTAGGGGACAGGGCGACCGGCGCCAACGCCAGCCTGGAAGCGAGGTTTTTCTTTGACATCGGAACAATTGGAAGCATCGCGCTCCGAAAGGATGCGCTTGGACGGACATGGGGTTCTCACACTGGAGGACGCCCGGACGTGGATTGAGGAGACTGGCTTGTGTCTCTTCCTGCCAAAGCGGCAGTTTTCCTCTTCGATTGCGCCGTCGTTTGTTGAGGCTGTAATCGGCAAGCGCAATGTCACCCCCGACCCAGAGCATATTTCCCTGGCCGAAGAGATGCTGGTGCGCTTGGAGATAGACGGCGTTGTTGTGCGCCTCAATCTGCTGGGCCTGCCCGGCGAGCAGCCCGACTTTGTCGTGGCCAGTTGGGTTCTGCCTTATGTCTATGCTCTGCGCGGCGACCGCGATTGGCGCCGCAGCCCCCAATTGACCGGTTCGCGCCAGGTTTCGCAACTGGCTATCCAGGCTTACAAGCTCCTTGAGGCAGGAGACACGACTGTTTCCAAACTCACTCAGGCCTTGGGCCGGGAAGTCACGGAAAGCGCCGTTCTGCGCGCCATCACCGAACTCTGGCAGCAGCTCCGCATTATCCCCGTCGTTTCCGCTCCCCGCCAGGCTGCACAGTGGGAGCTGCTCCGCGTGCGTTTCCAGAAAGCCATTGCCGAAGGCGCTTCCACCTCTCAGGTGACCGCGATCTCGGTGCTGGCCTCCATCTATCTTCAGGCGGTCATCGCCGCCAGCATGGAAGATGTCGAGCTTTTTCTGGCTCCGCTTACCGCCCGCAGCAAAATACGGGAAGTACTGCGCGGCCTGCTCGCCACGCGTCAGGTCCACACCATTTCTCTCGGTCACGCGCCCCTCTTTTATGTAGCTGGCACGCTGCCGGAGTTCCCTGACCCTCCCACGCTCTATGCCAGCTCCTCTGTGCAGGCTTCGGCCTACTTCATGCACTCTGAGCAGTACGACGAGGAAATCCCTGAGCCTGTCGTGGCCAAGCCGGTGATTTCTGCTGCGCCCGCCGCTCCGGCGGCCCCGCGCAAGCCCGCCGAAATCCATGCTCCCCGCCCTGCCGCCGTGCGCAAACCGGCCGCAAGCGCAAAATCCCCCGCAGCCCGGCCTCACTTCAGCCGTCCGGCCGCTCACTCCCGCGACCGCAAGCCGGCGCAATCTGCTTCTGGCAGCCATCCGGCACGGCGTCCCGCCGCGGACTCCCGCTCGACCGCCGCTCGCCCATCCAATGGCAGCCATTCCAGCGGAAATCATTCCAACGGAAATGGCAGAGCCGCGGAGCGCCCATCCACCGGCGCTTCCGCCACACGCTCCGCCAAGTCTTCCGCACCCACATGGGTCAAGCGCAACGGCCACTCCAACGGCGCAAAACCCGCCGCGAAATCCGGCGTCGTTTCCCGCACCGGCAGCAGCGCCTCCCGGAAAATCTCCCGGCCCGCCGCGCGGCCAACTCATTCGGTCGGCGGCCACAAGCCCGCTGTCACCGCCAGCGCAAAGGCCGGAAACAACAAGCGCTATGGCTTTACAGCCCGGCCCAAGCAGGGGACGAAAAAGCGCGGATGAGTACTCCTTCCTTCAACTCTCTCGCTCCGGCTCGCAAGATCATTGTCGCTATCGACGGCCCTGCCGGAGCGGGAAAGAGCACCATCGCCCGCCATCTGGCCCGCCATTTTGGCCTGCTGAACCTGGAAACCGGCGCCATGTACCGCGCCTTTGGCCTCAAGGCCCTCCGCGCGAAAACTCCTCTCGATGACAGCGCCGCCCTCGAAGCTCTTGCCGCCCAAACCTCCATCCGCCTTGTACCCGGTGAAGCAGACAATCGCGTCCTGCTCGACGGTGAAGACGTCACCGGCCTCGTGCGCGATCAAGCCGTCACCGATGCCGCCTCCCGCGTCAGTGTCTTCCCTCCCATTCGCGCCTGGATGGTCCGCCTGCAGCAGCAGATGGGCGCAGAGGGCGGGGTGGTCATGGAAGGCCGCGACATCGGCACCGTCGTCTTTCCTCATGCCGGCGTCAAAATCTTTCTCGACGCCGCCCCTGAGATCCGCGGCATGCGCCGCTACGACCAGCTCGGCCCCGCGCCTGCCCTTCAGCCCGAAGAGGTCATCCGCGACATGCGCGCCCGCGATGAGCGCGACCGCAGCCGCGCCGACTCGCCCCTCAAGCCCGCCCCCGACGCCATTCTGCTCGACTCGACCCATCTCACGCTGGACGAGGTTGTCTCCGCCGCCGAAGCCATCGTCGCCGACAGAATCGCCCCAGCCACACCCCACAGCAGCACCAACCTTCCAACGTAGCGCCAACCTTCCACAGCAGCACCAATTCAAAGTAGCGCCGGCCTCCCGGCCGGCTGTAGCGCGGACGTCCTCGTCCGCGTCTGGACGACAGACCATCCAAATCATCGTGTCATGGGTGGGAGACCACGACCCTCATCAGCCCCGCCACACCCGCTCCCGGTGTAAACTTCTTCTTCGCGCTCAAGTCTCGCTCTCCCCTCGCGCGAACAGGAAGAAACCATGCACAAATACCCGTTTGTTCTCTCTCTCGCCCTCACCTCTGCCCTCGCCTCGTTCTGCCCTGCCCAGCCCGGATCAGCCGTGGCTTCCGCCCAGCCCAAGCGCCCCATGACCTTCGAAGACATGATGCAAATGAAGCGCCTGGGCGATACCGCCGTCTCGGCAGACGGAAAGTGGCTGGCATATGCCGTAACGACCATCGATCTCAACCAAAACGAGAAAAAAACGGAACTGTGGTTGCAGGCGATTGCTGGTGGCGAGCCGCAGAAGCTGGCCGTGGCTCAGCCCGGAGACAGCGGAATCCAATTCGCCCCCGACGGGCGCTCCGTGCTCTTTCTCTCTGGTCGAAATGGCTCGCAACAAGTCTGGCTGGCTGACTTCGACCCCGCCACCGGCGCGACTGCCAACCCCAAAAAGCTGACGGCGATCTCGACCGAGGCCGGCGACGCTCTCTGGTCGCCCGACGGCCGCTCCGTGCTTTTTACTTCTTCGGTCTATCCCGACTGTCCGGCCATCACGGCGGCGGATTCAGCCACCGGAGATAAGTGCAACGCCGACCGCGACGCGGCTCTCGCCTCCAGCAAGGTCAAGGCGCAAATCTTCACCCACCTGCTCTATCGCCACTGGGACCACTTCACCGGCGAGAAGCGCAGCCATCTTTTTCTGCTGACAGTCGAAACCGGCGCGCTCCGCGACCTCACTCCCAACGATCCCCACGATGTTCCGCCCTTCTCGCTGGAAGGCGGCGGCTGCGGCTGCGCCTTCTCGCCTGACTCGAAGGAACTGGCCTTCACCGAGAACCTCGACCCGGAGCCGGCCACGAGTGTCAGCGCCAGCATCTTTACGCTCGACCTGACCGACCCCGCCGCCAAACCCGTGAAAGTCTCTACTTCTGCCGGCGGCAACTTCAACCCCGCCTACTCGCCCGACGGCAAATACCTCGCATGGCGCTCCGAAGCGCGCGCCGGTTACGAAAGCGACAAGTTTCGGCTGGCGCTCTACGACCGCGCGGCCAAGACGGGCAAGGATTTGCTGCCGAAGTTTGAGAATTGGATGGATGAGTTTGCGTGGGCGCCGGATTCGAAGGGAATCTACTTCACTGGAAATGAAAAGGGAGAATCGCCTATATTCATGGCGACTCTCGATGGCTCTTTCACTTCGGTTTATAACAATGGAACATTTTCTGACCTCCATCCACTTGCAGATGGGCAGACAGTCGTCGCCTGCCGCATGACAGTTGCGTCGCCCAACGAAGTGGTTGCTCTTGTCTCCGCTTCTGGCTCTCCCAATGCGATCTCTGGAATTTCCGTTCCCGGGCTTCCTGGAACGATGAGCTTAGGCCCACTCACAGTCACACAAATGAACCAGATCACGAGCCTGAATGTAGATCTGTTGTTTTTCCAACTCGACCTGCCGAAGATGGAATCCTTCTGGTTCACCACCGCTGACAAAACAAAGCTGCAAGGCTTCCTCATCCGTCCCCCGGCCTTCGACCCCGCCAAGAAATACCCCGTCAAGTTCCTCATTCACGGCGGGCCGCAGGGCGCATGGGGCGATGACTGGAGCTACCGCTGGAACCCCGAGCTCTTTGCCGCCAACGGCTACGTCGTCGTCATGATCAACTTCCGCGGTTCAACCGGCTATGGCCAGCCCTTCGTCGATGCCATCAACGGCGACTGGGGCGGCAAGCCCTTCACCGACCTGATGCAGGGCCTCGACTACGCCGAGCAGCATTATCCCTTCATCGACAAGACCCGCGAGTGCGCCCTAGGCGCCAGCTACGGCGGCTTCATGGCCAACTGGGTCCTCGGCCACACCGACCGCTTCCGCTGCATCGTCAGCCACGACGGCATGTTCAACCCCGAATCCGCCTACGGCTCGACCGAAGAGATGTGGTTCAACGAGTGGGAGTTCAAGGGCAAGCCCTGGGAGTACTACGGCAAGCCAGACTCCGAAAACCCCTTCCGCAAATGGTCTCCGATGATGTCGGCGAAGAACTTCAAGACGCCGACCCTCGTCGTCCACGGCCAGCTCGACTACCGCCTCGACGTCAGCGAGGGCTTCCAGCTCTTCGACACCCTCCAGCGCCTCAAGGTGCCGTCAAAGATGCTTTACTTCCCCGACGAAGGCCATTGGGTGCTCAAGCCACAGAACTCCCGCCTCTGGTACAAGACGGTCAACGACTGGGTCGATCAGTGGACGAAATAGAGCGGTTCTCCGGGTCATGCTGAGTATTTGAGATTGCGGCGCTGGTTCTGTGAGCCATTGCCAGAATGCGACAATGAGCGTAGCGCCCGGTTCGTTTTTTTGCATCAAACCGGAGCGGGAGATTTCTTTGGCCAAGCTGAGAGTCCTGTCTACGCACCTGTTCATGAACCAGCGCCTGCACCCTGGGCTGCTAGAGCTTGCCGGCCAGTCCGGCGCAGAGGCGGTCGAAATCTTTGCCGCGCGCCAGCACTTCGACTACACAAGCCACGAGCAGGTGGCCGAGCTGGCAGCATGGTTCCGCTCCAATCCCATCCAGGCCTGGTCGATGCACGCCCCGCTCTATCCCGACCGCGAGATGGGCCGCTCCGGCGCTCCCTCCGTCAACCTGCTCCACCCCGAAAAAGCCCGCCGCATCGACGCCATGGACGAGATCAAACGGGCTCTGGAAACCGCCGAGTCCATCCCCTTCCGCAATCTCGTTGTGCACCTGGGAGAGCGAAACGATGAATGGTCGCCGCGTACACTTGAGTACGCCCTCATCGCTCTCGAATACCTCAACGCCTTTGCCCATCCGCTGGGTGTGCGTTTGCTGCTTGAGAATCTGACCAGCGACCCGACTACCCCCGCGCATCTGATGGAGATTCTGCAAACCGGCCACGAAGATTCGGTCGGCGTCTGCCTCGATCTTGGCCACGCCCAGATGACCGTCGGCATCCCCGCGGCCATCAGTACGCTGGGTGCCCGCATCGTCCAGGTCCACGCGCACGACAACCACGGCGTCAAGGACGAGCACCTTTTCCCCGGCGGCGGCGACATCGACTGGCCCGCCACGGCCGCGGCTCTCAATGCCCTGCCCGCCCCACCCGCCATCGTGCTGGAACTCAGCTCCAGGCTCCCCGACGAGCCCTCCACCCTGCCAGCCCGCATCCGAGCGGCTTTTGACCTGCTCGACTGAACCAGCTCGAACTCACCCGTTCGTTTGCGGACACCTGGTTTCGATTCTGAACATGCGGCTCGTGTTTCGCAGACATCTGGAAACCTCAAGTCGTTTATAATCAGCGGCTACCCAGCCCGGCGGTTTGGCCGGAAAAATGCACTGTCAGTATGCAGGTTCTCAGTAGCCGATGATGAGAGAACCGGAGGATTTCGTGCATACCTTGCTTCAGGACCTGCAATTTGCCTTCCGCCAGTTGTGGAAGTCGCCCGGCTTCACGATCACGGCGGTCCTGACCCTGGCGATCGGAATCGGCGTCAATACCGCGGAATTCAGCATGATGGATGCTGTCGTCCTGCGTCCCCTGGCGGTGCCTGAACTGGACCATGTTGTGACCGTCTCCGAGCAGCAGAATCATGGCAATTCCCAGCAGGTTGCCCTGGCGAACTTTGAAGACTGGCAGCGCCAGAGCCGCTCCTTTGAAGAGCTGGCCGTCCGCCGCGACGCCGACATGAGTTTGACCGGAGCCGGCGATGCCGCGCACGTAGAGGCTGTTTACACCTCTCCATCCTTTTTCAGCGTGATGCGGACCAGCGCCTTCATGGGCCGCGTCTTCGATTCCAGCGAGACCCAGCCTGGCCGAGACAGCGTCGCGGTGCTGACCTACCCCTTCTGGAAATCGCATTTCGGCTCCGATGCGGCGGTCCTCGGCCGGAAGATCGAGCTGGATCAGCACGACTACACAGTCATCGGCGTCATGCCGAAGAGTACGCAGTATCCGTCGACGGCCGATCTTTTCCTGCCCTTTGCGCCGGTCGCGGCGCAGCTTGCCAACCGCGGCTCGCATGATTTTCTGGTCATCGGCCGTCTGCGCAAGGGGGTTACACCAGGTCAGGCACAGGCCGAGATGAATGTCATCGCGGACTCCCTCGCGCGCGCGTATCCGGCTACGAACCAAGGCCGGCAGGTAAAGGTCGAAACCCTGCTGGCGGGCATCAACGGCGATTACACCCCGCTCTACTTCGATCTGGCAATGGGAGCCACGTTCTTTGTCCTGCTGGTAGTCTGCGCCAATATCGCCAACCTGCAGTTTGCGCGTGGCATCGCGCGCCGTCCCGAAATTGCCATGCGGACTGCGATGGGCGCGAGCCGCTGGCGTCTTCTGCGGCAGTTGCTTACGGAAAATATTCTGCTGGGGCTGATCGGCGGCGCGGGAGGGCTTCTGGTCGCCGCCGCCGGTATGCACATCAGCGAAATCCTGATGCCGGAGCGGGTGGCCCGCTTCATGGCCGGCTGGTCCAATATCTCGCTGAATGGCCGCGTGCTGGTCTTCTCCTTGCTGCTCGCTCTACTGGCGGGCGTCGTCTCCGGTTTTGCCCCGGCGCTGGGAGCGCTGCGCGTCAATCTGGTCGATCAGCTCAAGTGTGGTTCGCGGGCCGTGCTGGGCTCGGGCGGCGGCCACAAACTCAGAAACTTCCTGGCGGTCGCGCAGATTTCGCTGGCCATGGCGCTGGTCATTGGCGCGGCTTTAATGTGCAAAGGCATGTTGGGAATGCTGCACCTCACCGACCGCTATCAGCCCACGCAGATGCTCACCTTCAATGTCCACCTGCCCGTTGCGCGCTACGATACGCCGGAAAAACAGGCCGCTTGGTACGACCAGAGTCTTGACCGGCTGCGCGCGCTGCCCGGAGTGGAACACGCCGAGGTAACCAGCGCTCTTCCATACAGCGATTGGGGCTGGGAAGACGATTGCCAGCTTGAGAATCGCCCCGTGATGCCCGGCAAATCCCAGACCGCTCTGCGCCTGCCGGTGAGCGACGGATACTTTGGCACTTTCCATATTTCGTTGGTCTCCGGACGCATCTTCAGCCAGAGCGATGACCTTCGCTCGCAGCCGGTGGCCGTGGTGAGCCGTGAATTCGGGGCGCGCTACTTCCCCGGCGAGAACCCGCTCGGTCATCGCATCCGCATGGGCTCGGGGAGCGATAACCAGACCCCGTGGCTGACGATTGTCGGTGTTGTGGAGGAGACGAATTACTTCCTGTGGCTCAAGCAGCGTCCGGCCGAGGTCTACATGGACGCGGCGCAGTTGCCGCCGCCCGGCATGACTTATACTGTCACGACCAAAGGCGATCCGCTGGCCTATGCGCCGGCAGTCCGGATGGCGCTCGCGACCCTGGACCCCACGCAGCCTCTGGATGCGGTGCAAACCTATGCGCAGTTCACGCACCAGGAGCTTACTGGAATGTTTTTCATCGCTGGGATGCTGGGCGTTGATGCGTTGATCGCGCTGCTGCTGGCGGCCATTGGCATTTTCGGCGTGATGGCCAACCTGGTGGGCGAACGCACGCGCGAAATCGGCGTGCGCCTGGCAATGGGCGCTCAGCGCGAAGACATCCTGCGCATGATTCTGGGCCGCGCTGGATGGCTCACCGGCGCAGGCGTGTGCTTCGGCCTGTTGCTGGCCTTCGGCCTCGCGCATGGAGTAGCGAATCTGCTTTACGATGTGCGCCCGGACGATCCCGCGGTCTTTGGAATCATTACCACCGCAATTGCCGGCATTGCGCTCCTGGCAAGCTGGCTTCCTGCACGCCGGGCGGCGCACATCGATCCGATGATTTCCCTGCGCGACGAATAGAAACCGGCGCAGCCAGCCACAAAGCGGATTGCCGGCAAGCCCGGCATTACTTCTTTGAGCGCAGGGCCAGAGCGGCTTCGGCCACTCGTTTACCTTGAACCTTGGCGAGAGCCAAATCCTCCGCCGTTGGTTGAAGCTCGCCCATGGAGCCGGCAATGGTCGATGCGCCGTAAGGCGTGCCGCCGCGCGCTTCGGTGTGAACCATGCCAGGGGTCGAATACGGAATTCCCACGATCAGCATACCCAGATGCAGCAGGGGAACCATCATCGTGACCAGCGTCGTCTCCTGGCCACCGTGAGTAGTTGCGGTGGAGGTGAAAACGCCAGCCGGCTTGCCTTCCATCGAGCCCTTCAGCCAAAGTTGCGTGGCGCTGTCAATCAGGGCCTTCATCTGCGCGGTCATGTTGCCGAAGCGGGTTGGGCTGCCAAAAAGAACCCCATCGGCCTCGCTCAGGTCATCCAGAGTGCACACCGGAATCGACTGCTGCGATTGATACACCTGATAGGAGTAGCCCTTCTCCTTCTCCATGTGCTCGACATTCTCAGGGAATTCCCGGACACGGCGAAGCACTAGTTCAACGCCCGGCGCCTCCTGCACCCCTTCGGCCACAGCTTTGGCAAGCGCCTGCACATGTCCGTATGTCGAATGAAACACCACGAGGATCTTCATTGAGCTATTCTCCTTCCGAATCGTTTGAGTTTACTTCCAGGTAAAACCTGCTCTAAGCGTGGTCGGGGGTTCCGCTCCAGAATCACGAACTCCGCAAACACACGCACAGCAAGGCTAACTCCGCTGTATCAGCAGATCCGCGGCAACTGCTCCCTAATCTAGGTGGAAAACACGCGGTTGGCGCCCCTTGCGGCATGCGCAACCAGATGGGCACCCCAGGTCCGGGGTCCCCACGGACAGGTCTTCGTCCGTGGCCGGTTTCGAGACCTGGGAAGCCGCGAACCTCACAATGCGCCGCGCTCTAGTGGAAAAACCCCAACAGATAGAGCACCAGCAAGATCAGCAGAATGCTGCCTAGCCCGATGCCTCCGCCTCCAGCGTAGCCCCAACGGCTGTAGCCGTAGTATCCTCCGCCACCGCCAAAAATCAGTACCACAAGAACGATAATGAGGATCAACATCATTTCAGGTCTCCTTCTCTCCGGTTCGTAACCCCAGGCTGATGCCACCGATTTGATTACGCCGGGTCTGTTCGCCTCGACAATCCCGTCGAAGAGTGCACGGCTTGGACCCTCATGTACCGGGTCGCTTCCTTCGCAGTTTTCCAATGCCTGACAGCTTCCGCTAAGTCCTCGGTAGCCGCCCGCAAGCGCTTGTGGCTCTTGCATCTGGAGTCTCCCACTCGGCAAAGGAGCGCGCTGAGCAATAGGGCACACGAAAAATGCCTGGTCTTCCGCATCCGCTACATCGGTTGCGGTCAAGGTGAGATATCCCTGTCTACATTCCATTACTGGATTTCAACGAAACTCTGGGCGGATTCAAGGTCCAAGTGCAACAGTGCATCATCAAGACTGGCCATGAGATAGCACAATAAAGCCATGGAAAAGATGGAAAACAAAGGACGTTTCCCACTTTCCCACGGCACGACTACGGCTATCTAATGGATTAATTCAAAAAAGTTGTTGCACTTGGAATTTGAGCGCGGCCTGTAAATAAAGATCGGATGCTTAGCAAATTCGCGGCAACTGCTCGCCAATCTGTGTCGGAATCACGCGATTGGCGCCCATGGCGGTGTGCGCCACCAGCATCCCTTTATGCTCGGCGGTGACGCGGCCAATGCGCGCGGCATCCTTGCCCAGCGGATGCGCGCGCAGCACTGCGAGCACTTTTTCCGCGGCATCGGGCGCGACAAAGAACACCGCCTTGCCCTCGTTGGCCACGTAGATCGGGTCCAGGCCCAGCAGTTCGCAGGCCGACTGCACATCCGACCGCACCGGCACGCTCGGCTCGTCAATCTCGACGCCCACGCCGGAAGCCTGCGCAATCTCGTTCAGCGTGGAAGCCATGCCGCCGCGCGTGGGGTCGCGCATGGTGTGCACCGCCGGGCCAGCCGCTGCCAGCACCTCGGCGATCATGCCGTTCAGCGCGGCGCAGTCGGAGCGAATCTCGCTCTCGAACTCCAGCCCCTCGCGCACGCTCATGATGGCCATGCCGTGGTCTCCGATGGTCCCCGAAACCAGAATCGCGTCGCCCGGCCGCGCCTGCTCCGGACCCACCTTGATGCCCGGCCGCAGCACGCCCACGCCCGCCGTGCAGATGTAGCAGCCGTCGCCGTGTCCGCGCTCGACGACTTTGGTGTCGCCGGTGACAATCTTCACGCCCGCCGTAGCCGCGGCCTTCGCCATGGCCTCCACAATCGTTCCCAGCTCGTTCAGCGGCAATCCCTCTTCCAGAATGAAACTCGCGCTCAGAAACTTCGGCTCGGCCCCGGAGACGGCGAGGTCATTCACCGTCCCGTTCACCGCCAGCTCGCCAATCGATCCGCCGGGAAAAAACAGCGGCTGCACGACAAACGAATCCGTGCTCATGGCCAGCCGTCCGCCGCCCCCCAGCTCTCCAGTCAGGTCCAGCACCGCCGCGTCGCCCAGGTTTTCCAGCTCCGGGTTGCGGAAGGCCGGCAGAAACAGGTTCTCCACCAGCTCATTGCCCAGCTTGCCGCCGCCGCCGTGGCCCATCACAATCGCCGGATAGCCGACGAGCGGCAGCGGACAACTCCAGCCGGAAAAATCAGGTTTGCCGTTCTCAGCCATTTGTCGCTCCCGTCATTCCGCTTCCCGCACTCGCCAGCTCATCGGCTGAGAGGAACCGCCCATAGTTGAAGTAAGCCGCGCAGGCTCCTTCGTTGGAAACCATCGGCGCGCCCAGCGGATGCCGCGGCGTGCATTCCTTGCCGAAGGCCGAGCACTCCGAGGGCTTGATGGCCCCGCGCAGCACGTCTCCGGCCCGGCATAGCGGCGACTCAACCGTGCGAATGCCTGTGATATGGAAGCGCTCCTCTGCGTCAAACTCCCGATAAGCCGCGCTCAGCCGCCAGCCGCTCTTGGGGATCACGCCAATTCCACGCCACGCCCGGTCCGTCACCTCGAAAACCTCGCCCAGCAGCTTCTGCGCGGGCTTGTTGCCTTCGAAAGTCACCACCCGCTCGTAGGCGTTCTCCACTTCGTGCCGCCCGGCCTCCAGTTGCACTACCGTCCGGCGAATTCCGTCCAGCAGGTCCAGAGGCTCGAAGCCCGTCACCACCATCGGAACCTTGTACTTCTCAGCCAGCGGCGGATACTCCCAGTAGCCCATCACGCTGCACACGTGCCCCGCCAGAAGAAATCCCTGCACCTGGTTGTCAGGCGAATCCAGAATCGCCGCAATCGCCGGCGGCACCAGCACATGCGAAACGAGCAGCGAAAAGTTCTTCAGCCCTCGCCGCCTGGCCACGACCGCGCACATCGCATTCGCCGGAGCTGTGGTTTCAAAGCCCACGCCGAAAAAAACCACCTGCTTGCCGGGATTCTTCGCGGCCAGCTCCACCGCATCCAGCGGCGAGTAAACCACGCGCACGTCGCCGCCCGCGCCCTTGACCTGGAAGAGATCGCCCTGGGTGCCCGGCACGCGCAGCATGTCGCCGAAGGAGCAGAAAATCACCCCCGGCTGCGCGGCAATCGCCAGCGCCTTGTCGATCAGTTCCAAAGGAGTGACGCACACCGGACAGCCCGGCCCGTGAATCATTTCGATCCCCGCGGGCACCATCTGGTCGATTCCGTTTTTGATGATCGAGTGCGTCTGCCCGCCGCAGACCTCCATGATCTTCCACGGCCGCGTGGCGATCTGACGAATCTCCCGCGCCATCCTCTGCGCGATCTCGCCATTCCGGAACTCGGTCAGGTACTTCATTCGTTCGGGCAACTCCCGTGCATACAGCAACTCTGGGTGCCCCATCCTCGCCGCGTCTTTGTTTTTGCGGCTAGGGTGGGAAGCCTCTAAACTCAACCAGCCTCTCGCCGGGTGCCCCATCCTTTTCGCGCTCTTTGCGAAAAGGGTGGGAAGCCTCAAAACTCATCCAGCCTGACTTTCCCCGCCACAAACTCTGGGTGCCCCAGGTCTCGATCTTGAGACCTGGGAAACCACAGAACTCGATCACCCTCACGCTGACCTGCTTACTTGTCCCGCGTCAGTGTCATCTCGCCACCGGGAAAGTCATCGCTATCCGTCTTGGTAGTCAGCTTGATCGTGTCGCCGGTGATCACGCCTTCATGTTTGATCGTCATGCCATTGAAGCTCACGTTGAAGGAGAGCTTGTCGCCATCGAACTTGCCCTCGGTGATTTCCAGCGGATCGCCCTGCGGTCCAGCCACTGTGCCGGTCAGCTTGGCGCCGTCCACTTTGAAGTTAAAGGTGATTTGAAAGCCATCCCCGTTGGGGGTAACCATTTTGCCCGTCCAGCTGCCGGTCACGTCGGCGGCAAAGGCGCTTGCGGCGGTGAAGGCCATCATCAGAGCCGCGCATACACACAAGATCTTCTTCATTCGTACAACCTCGCGGTGAATTTGCACGGTCCAGTCTCATTGAATGCGAACCGCCGCACACTACATCAGGACGCGATGGCAGGCCATGAAGTTTCCGGGCCTCAACAACCAACACTCTCTGGGTGCCCCGTCCACTGTCTGGGTGCCTGACCCACTCTCTGGGTGCCCCATCCTTTTCGCGTTCTTTGCGAAAAAGGTGGGAAACCTCAAGCCTCAACCAGTCAGGTCCTTCCCAACCACAGACGCTCCGTGCCCCATCCATTTCACGCTCTTTGTTAAAAGGGTGGGAAACCACAAAACTCATACACCCTCACGCTGACTCGCTTATTTGTTCTCGCAGCTTCCATCCGGACACGCCGACGGCCTCGCCGCCGCGGCCCGCGCAAAGGCCTCTTCCTCGCTGCCCAGTTCCGCCTCCAGCGCGCCCATCTCGCGAAAGTCCTCAAGCGTCTTCAGGGCTGTCTCTTCGTCGATCTTCGAGAGCGCAAATCCAACGTGGACAATGGTATAGTCGCCCACCGCAAGGTCAGGCACGTAGTCCAGGCAGATCTTCTTGCGCACGCCGCCAAAGTTCACCACCCCCACTCGGAGGCCGTCCTCAGTGGCAATTTCCTCGACTTTTCCCGGTATCGCTAGACACATGGTTACTCCATTATGCTGCCTTCGAGACTGCTTGCGGTGTGATTTAAATCACTCGGAAGCCGGAAGGCTCAGCCCCGCCCCTTCCGCGCCTCCGCCAAATACCCCAGCCACTCCTCCATCCCCGTTCCCGTCTTGGCCGAAGTCTCGAAGATGCGAATCCCCGGCCGGATTTCGTTGATGTTCTTGCGCGCCAGCGCGAGATCGAAGTCGCACGGCCCGGCAATATCCATCTTGGTAATCACCGCCGCGTCGGCCGAGTTGAACATCGTCGGATACTTCAGCGGCTTGTCCTCGCCCTCGGTCACGCTCAGCAACACCACGCGAATCTTCTCGCCCAGGTCGTAGCTCGACGGGCAAACCAGGTTGCCGACATTCTCGATAAACAGGTAGTCGAGCTGGTCCAGCGCCACGTCCTCCCAGCCGTCCAGATGCTTGCCAATCATCTCCGCGTCCAGGTGGCAGATGCCATGCGTATTGATCTGCCGCACCGGCGCGCCGCTCGACGCCAGCCGCCGCGCGTCGTTGTCGGTCTCCAGATCCCCCACTAAAGCCGCAACCCGCGCGCCCTTCGCCTTCAGATCCTTCAGCGTCCGCTCCAGAAAAGCCGTTTTGCCCGTCCCAGGGCTCGAAACCAGGTTCAGCACCAGCACTCCGCCAGCCGCATAGCGCCCCCGCAGCCCCGCCGCCAGTTCGTCGTTCTTCTTCAGAATTCCCCGCCGCAACTCCACAATCCTGGTCGTCATCGCTTCTCCTCGTCCGCGTCCTCAATCTCGACTGAATCAATCTCCAGCTCGCGCCCCTGCCGCAGATCGCTGCACGGCTCGCCGCACTTCGGACAGCGAAAGCTCTGTATTCCTTCAATCTCCAAATCCTGGCCGCACGGCTCGCAGTGCACCACCACCGGCAGCACGTCGATCGCCAGCTTCGAGCCTTCCAGCGGCGTCCCTTCGGACGCAATGCCGTAGCAGAACTCCAGCGTTTCTGGAATCACCGCCGCCAGCGCGCCCACGCGCAGCCTTACTGCCTTAACCTGCGCCCCTGGGTAGGCCGCCAGCGACTCGGTCACCGTCTCCACAACGCTCGTAATCAGTGAAAGTTCATGCATAAAGATTGAATTTTACGCTTTCGCCGCTTTGCCTCATCCCAACGCGCGAAGAACAAAGGCTTTCTCCCTTCAGAAAATGCGCCGCCTGCAACTGTCGCGTGGCCACACCCGTGCCACTCCGTTAGACTGAGAGGGCTATGAGTACGATGCAGAAGATGCAATGGGCCGCGCTGCCGTTCGCGCTGGCCGCCGGGTTGGTCCTGGCCGGATGTGGAACGCCGGGAGCGCCCCAGCCGCCCTCGCTCAATCTGCCGTTCGCGGTAACGGATCTGGCAGCCAGCCGCGCCGGCAACCAGGTCACGCTTACTTGGACCATGCCCAAAAAGAACACCGACAAGCTGTTCTTGAAGAATGATGCAGCGGTAGCGGTGCGCCTCTGCCGCAAACAGGGCGCGGGCGTCTGCGAGTCGGCGGGCGCTGAGCTCGCGTTCGCCCCCGGAGCGGAAGGCGCATTCACCGAGACGCTGCCTGCCGCGCTGGCTGCCGGGCCGCCCCGCCCGCTCAGCTATTTTGTCGAGCTCAGAAACCGCAATGGCCGCTCGGCCGGGCTGTCCAACGCCGCCCATGTGCTGGCGGGAGAGGCGCCCGCTCCGGTAGCCGGCCTCACTGCCGAAGTTCGCAAGCAGGGCGTGGTTCTGCGATGGACGCCCGCCGCCGGGCAGGAATCCCAGGCGCAGGCCGTCCGCCTGCACCGCAAGCTGCTGACTCCGCCGCCTGCCAAGCCTCATGAGGGACTGCTCGAGCCTCAGCCCGAGCCGGTCAACCAGAAACTGCTGGTGGAAGCAGGCGCACGCTCCGGCCGCGCGCTCGACAAGGAGATCCGCTTCGGCCAGCGCTACGAGTACCGCGCCCAGCGCGTGGCCCGCGTTTCGGTCGAAGGAAAGACCCTGGAGCTGGACGGCGAGCTTTCCGCTCCGGTGCGCATCGAGGCTTCGGACGTTTTTCCGCCCGAAGCGCCCACCGATCTGGCCGCTGTGGCTACCTCCAGCGAAACCGGCTCCGAAAACGCCATCGACCTTGACTGGCAGCCGGTCACCGACGCCGATCTTGCAGGCTATGCGGTCTATCGCCGCGAGGGTCAGGCCGCCTGGCAGCGCATCTCGCCCGCCGGGCCGCTCGTTCCCCCTGCCTTCCACGACGCCCAGGTCCAGCCCGGCCACACCTACCGCTACGCCGTCAGCTCCATCGGCCAGAACGGCTACGAAAGCGCCCGCTCCACTGAAACGCAGGAGACTGTTCCCAACCCGTAACGGCTTTTGCCGCCCATGGAGATTTCACATGAGATATTGCCGCTTCCTTTTCGAAAACAAGACCCGCTACGGCGCATTGGAAGATCGCAACGGCGAGCCCTGGATCGTGAGCCTGATTGCCGCTCCCGAAGAGGACCTTCCCTATCGCTTGGAGCATGAAGGCGACACAGCGCCCACTCCCGGCTTCGCGCCCATGCCCCTCAACGCCGCCAACCTGCTCGCTCCCGTCACGCCCTCGAAAATCGTCTGCGTGGGCCGCAACTATCTCGACCACGTGAAAGAACTGGCCCACGAACTGCCGACCGAGCCGCTGCTCTTCCTGAAGCCGCCGTCGGCGCTTCTGAGGCCCGGCGGAGTGGTGCGCATGCCCGCAGCCTCGGCCCGCGTGGACTATGAGGGCGAACTGGCTCTGGTCATCGGCCGCCGCGTCCGCAATCTCAAGGAAGAAGACTGGCGCTCGGCTCTTCGCGGCTTCACGCTGGCAAACGACGTGACCGCCCGCGACCTGCAAAATAAGGACGGCCAATGGACCCGCGCCAAGGGCTTCGACACCTTTTGCCCTGTCGGTCCGTGGGTGAGCGACGAACTGGACGTCGAGGCCGGCCTGACGCTGGAAACCCGCGTCAACGGCGAGTTGCACCAGCATGGCTCAACCCTGAATTTCATCTTTCCGATCCCCCGTCTGCTGGCCCACATTACAGCCGCAATGACTCTGGAACCCGGCGATCTGGTCCTGACCGGAACTCCCGCCGGCGTGGGTCCGCTCAAGGCTGGGGATTGTGTGCAAATCAGCATTCCCGGCCTCGGCGCGCTAACCAACACCTTTCAGCCGGAAGAACGCTGAGCCCAGATCTTCAGTGTGCAACCTTGACCGCCCGGTTGAATCTCACTAGCAGTAAACTGGAGCCGAACACGTCCCGGCTCAGGGTGACTTTTCCCAGGAGGAATCATGCCGCAGAATCAGCTCGAGCAGTTGCGCCAGTATACCGTTGTCGTCGCCGACACCGGCGACATGGAGGCGATGAAGCAGTTTCGCCCTCAGGATGCCACCACCAATCCCTCGCTGATTACCGCCGCGGCGCAGATGCCGCAGTATCAGCCCATCGTGGACGGCGTGCTGCTCAAAGCCCGCAAGCAGATTGGGGGCAGCGCGGCCGATGCGGCCATCGCCAACCTCGCCTTTCAGCGGCTGGCCATCGCCTTCGGCAAAGAGATTCTGGCCATCGTCCCAGGGCGCGTCTCGACGGAAGTGGACGCTCGCCTCTCGTATGACACCGCCGGCACCATCTCCCAGGCTCGCAGCATCATCGCGCAATACGACAAGGTTGGCATCGGCCGCGAGCGCGTGCTCGTCAAGATTGCCTCCACCTGGGAGGGCATCCGCGCCGCCGAGGTGCTGGAAAAGGAAGGCATCCATTGCAACCTGACCCTGCTCTTCGGCCTGCACCAAGCCATTGCGGCAGCCGATGCCGGCGTCACTCTCGTCTCGCCCTTCGTCGGCCGCATCCTCGACTGGTACAAAAAAGACACCGGCAAAGACTACCAGGGCGCCAGCGATCCCGGCGTGCAGTCCGTAACAACTATTTATAACTACTACAAGAAGTTCGGCTACAAGACGCAGGTGATGGGCGCCAGCTTCCGTAACATCGGCGAGATTTGCGAACTGGCCGGCTGCGACTTGTTGACCATTTCGCCCAAGCTGCTGGCCGAGCTCGAATCAACTCAGGCCGAACTGCCGCGCAAGCTTTCGCCCGAAACCGCCAAGGCGCTGCCCATCGAAAAAATCAATGTAGACAAGGCCGCCTTCGACCGCATGCACGCTGCTGACCGCATGGCCACCGACAAGTTGAAAGAAGGCATTGAAGGCTTCTCGGCCGCGCTGGTCCAGTTGGAAACGCTGCTCACCAAGCGCCTGACCGAACTGGAAGCGCACCGCTCCTAAGTCTCAGATGCACCAGAACTGGGTGCCCCACCTTCGGCGCGTTCTTGCTTTTGCGCCAAAGGTGGGATATTCATAGCTTTTCCCCGCCTGTTGCCGAATGCCCTGCCCTTGCAAAAGGACCTGGGAATCACGAACCTCGCCGCCTACTCCGACCAGACGCCCAGCAGGTTGCCCGCGCCATCGGAGAAGTGGAAGCGCCGCCCGCCAGGAAACTCGAACGTGGGAACGACGATGCTTCCCCCGGCAGCCACGATTGCGGCTTCTGTAGCTTTCAAGTCAGCCGAGTAGAGCACAACCAGCGGCGCGGGTTTGGGCTGTTCCTGTTGGGCCGCGCCCTTGGCAAAGCCGATGGAAATGCCTGAGTCGGCCCCGTCGCAGTCGATATACTCCGGTCCCCAGTCCTTGAATTTCCAGCCAAAGACGGTCGAGTAGAAATGCTTGCTTCGCTCAATGTCGGTTGTTGTGAACTCGATGTAGGTAATTTTGTGGTGCAGTGCGGGATTGCTCATGGCTTCTCTCCTTTGCTTTCCATTGCGTGCTGTCGCGCGAAATGTAGCACGAACGTCGAGGCACGCCTTCACCTTAGCAGAGCAACCAGCCATCGGTACAAGAATTTTAGCAACGTGTTACTTGCCCAGCCAGAGCGCAACGCCGCCCGTGATCGACCGCCCCGGCATGGCGACTCCATTGATCTCCTCGTACCCGGTGTTGCTCAGGTTTCCCAGGCGGAGATAGGGGCGCACCTTCCCCGCGTCGTGCGTCAGCGCGGCGTTCCACACGGGATAGGGAGTCGCGTTCCTCGGCGGATTGCCCGCCTGCTGATAGGGCTTTGTCAGGGCTACTGAGTTAGTGACAATGAGAGCATGTCCCAGCGCGGCGGTCCATGTCGCATGAAGATTCTGGACCGGATAGTTGAGCGCATACTCCGATTGCAGTCCATTCAAAGGCGGCTGTGCGCCGATCAGTCCGGTCCACGCGACCTGAACCTTCTGTCCCTTTGCAGGAATCCATGTTGCGGAAGACTCGGCTCCCGCAAAATGCAGCCCGCTGAGGTTGACCGCGCACCACGTGTCTGCCTTGCACCATGCGGGAAGAAAAGCGTTGGGCAGAGACGTGGCGCGCACATAGTCGATGGCATCGTGCTGGCGGCTATAAAACCCCGTTGCCGAAAGCGAAAGCCTGCTGGTCGGCTCCCAGTCAACTCCCGCCTCGCCAGACCATGCCGACTCCGGCTTCAGCTTAGGATTGCCGATAGTCGTCGGGTCGGAATAATAGAGATCGGTATACGTGGGAAGCCGGAAGCCATAGCCTCCGCTGGCTCGCAGCTTGAGCTGATTCGTCAACCGCAAGCTGCCAGCCAGGTGCGGCGCCAGCGCGGATTGCAAACCGCCTGAGAATAACTCCTCGCGCAACCCGGCAGACAAATTCCAGCGGCGCGTCGCGGGCTTCAGGTCCAGGTCCACATAGCCCGCGCCGCGATTGCGTGCATGTAGGCCGAGGTTGCTGCTGTGAATGCTGTCGCCGTCCGACTCCAGCCCGAACAGGAGCACGGAGGAAGTTGCCACAGGAAGTGTGTGGCGCGCTGAGGCTTGCCATGAGCTATCGATGTGGTTGTTTTCGTATACGGCGGGGTTATCGCGCAGCAGAACAAACTCGTCCGAGTGGCGGCGATAACCAAAAGCTGCCTCGGTGCGGCTGCCCAACTCCTGGCGACCGGAGGCGAACCATCCCTTGGTCCGCTCCCATGAATCATAGGGGCCATAAAACTGGTTTGCGCCGAAAGCGCGATCGCTGGCCGCAAAGAGCAAATCTGAAATACCGAGCCGCGAGCTGACCCAGCTCTCCGCAGAAGCATCTTCGTTGCGGTAATCCCGGTCTGCCATGAATCCGTCGGAGGAGTTCCGGCTTGCGGTCATCCGGCTGCTCCATCGCTTGCGCGCCAAAGAGGCCAGCAGCGACTCTTCGTTCGCGCCAAAGCTGCCTTCGCCCGCGCGCATACGCAGCGACGATGCGGAGGGCGAGGCGGTCAGGAAGTCGGCCACGCCGCTCAACGCGTCCGCGCCATGCAGGGTGGAGCCGGCCCCGTGCAGCACCTCAATCGAATCCATCGCGTCCAGCGGAATAGGCAGGTCCAGATTATGATGCGCGGTCTGGCTGTCATTGATGCGGAAGCCATTCAAGAGCACCAGCGCCTGCTCAAATGTCCCTCCGCGCAGAACCAGGTCCGCCTGTCCGCCGCCCGCGCCGCGTTCTTCCAGAAAAACCGACGAATCCTGCCGCAGCAACTCCTGCGGCGATTCCATCGTCAGGGTCTTGTCTTCGACAGGCAGCACCACCACCGAAGCCGATGACTCCGCCAGAGGCACGGCGACCGCCGAACCCAGCACCACCATGGTTTCCGAGGTATGGGGAGGCGTGGCGGGTTGAGCCGCAGGCACTGCTTGCGCCGTTGCTCGCTGCGCGCAGGACGCCAGCATGAGGCAGCCCGTAATGGAGATCAATTTCAAAGTCGGCATTGGTGAACTTTCTTTATTGATCCTGAGCGCCAATCACCCGCTTCGCAAGGATGATTTGATATTGTTTTGAATAGTTGAGCAGATAAACCATCAGGAGGAAGCCATGCGCATCGATGCATTTCTCCAGGAAAGCCCCATGTTCGCCGTGAACCGGGCAGCGCGGCGATTTGAATCGCTGGCAACCCAGGCTCTTGCGGCCGACGGACTCAATTTTCTCGAAGGGCTGACCTTGACGGCGATGTTCTTTGAGGCTCCGCAACCGGTCAAGCCATCGCAACTGGCGGAAGTCTTCGGAACGACGCGGGGCAATGTGAGCCACTGCGTCTCGTCGCTGGAAGCCAAGGGACTCTTGCAGAGGAAGATTGATCCTGAGGATGCGCGAGCCTACCAGCTTACGTTGAAGCCGATGGGGAAGAAGTGCGCCGTGCGCGTGATAGGCATCTTCGACGCGCTGCAAAGAAAGTTTGAGCGTGAGGTTGGCAAGACAGCGCTCGGCGAGATGCTCAAGTCCCTGCGCAAGCTGGAAGCGCTCTGCGCGGAAAAGCAGAACGCTTCAGGCAATGCTTCTTACAGAATGTAGCGCGACAGATCCTGGTCCTTCACAATCGACGAAACCATCTGCTTCACATACTCCGCGTCGATCAAAAAGACCTTCTCCGGGCCGGATGCGGTGGTGCGCTCTACATAAGGCAAGGGCGTCGTAGACTCGCTCTTGATGGTCTCCTGCAACGCCGCGGCATCCGCCTCGTTCTGAACATGACGCGCCACGTCAGGCGCCAGGAAGCTGACGTCATCCAGCACTCGCTCCATGATGGTCTGCAGCCGGCGGGCGCCTATGTTTTCGGTTTGTTCATTCACCTTGAAGGCAAACTCCGCCACCTCGCGCAAGGCCTCGGGAGAAAACTCCAGCTTCACGCCCTCGGTCTCCAGCAGGGCCGAGGATTGCATGGTCAGCGAAGCCTTGGGCTCGGTGAGAATGCGCAAAAAGTCATCCACAGTCAGCGACTTCAGCTCGACGCGGATGGGAAAGCGCCCCTGCAACTCGGGGATAAGATCGCTGGGCTTGGAAACATGAAAAGCCCCAGCGGCAATAAACAGAATGTGGTCGGTGCGCACCATGCCGTAGCGCGTGCTCACCGTCGTTCCTTCCACGATGGGCAGAATGTCGCGCTGCACGCCCTCGCGCGAAACATCGGGTCCGTGGCCGCTTTCGCGCCCGGCAATCTTGTCGATCTCGTCGAGAAAAATGATGCCGTTCGATTCGACCCGCTCCACCGCCGTGCGATTGACAGCATCCATGTCGATCAGCCGCCCCTCTTCTTCCTGCACCAGATAGTCGAAGGCGTCCGCAACCTTCATCTTGCGTTTCTTCGAGCCGCCGCCGAAGATGTTCGGCAGCATGTCCTTGAGGTTCATCTCCATGTCCTCAGGGTTCTGGTTGCTGATGATGCCGAACTGCGCCATGCCGCGCTCGCGCACGTCGATCTCCACCATGCGCTCATCGAGCTTGCCGTCGCGGAATTGCTGGCGCATCTTCTCGCGCGACCGCTGGTAGCTTTCCGTGCCGGGCAGCGTGAGCTGGCCCTCGTGGGCTGGCGGCGCGGCGGGTGGTGGAGGCAGCAGCAAATCCAGCAGCCGCTCCTCGGCGTTCATCTCCGCGCGGTCTTCCACCTCTTCCAGGCGCTCGTCGCGCACCATGTCGATGGCAACCTCCACCAGGTCGCGGATCATCGACTCCACATCGCGGCCCACGTAACCCACCTCGGTAAACTTCGAGGCTTCCACCTTCAGAAACGGCGAGTTGGTCAGCTTGGCCAGCCGGCGCGCAATCTCCGTCTTGCCCACTCCCGTCGGTCCGATCATGATCATGTTCTTGGGCATGATTTCGTCGGCCAAATCGGGCGGCAGCTTCTGGCGGCGCTGGCGATTGCGCAGGGCAATGGCAACGGCGCGCTTGGCGTCGCGCTGGCCGACAACGTGCTTGTCCAGCTCGGCAACGATCTCGCGCGGCGTCAGTTCGTCCAGCGAGAGGTCCTGTTCTTCAGCGGATGCGGGCAGATAAATAGCCATGGGTCAATGGGACAGTCGGATGGAAACCGCTAGTCCTTCAACTCCTCAATCGTGACGTGGTCGTTGGTGTAGATGCAGATATCACCGGCAATCTTCATCGCCTTTTCAGCGATTTCCAGGGCGCTCAATTCGGTGTTTTCCATCAGCGCGCGGGCCGCCGCGCTGGCGTAGTTGCCGCCGGAACCAATGGCCGCAATCGGCTCGTCGGGATCAATGACGTCTCCCGATCCGGAGATCAAAAAAGTCTGTCCCTTGTCGGCCACCAGCAGCAGCGCTTCCAGGTTGCGCAGCATCTTGTCGGTGCGCCAGTCCTTGGCCAGTTCCACAGCCGCGCGGTTCAGGTTGCCAGAGTACTGCTCCAGCTTGGTGTCGAAACGCGCAAAAAGGCTGAAGGCGTCGGCCGTCGAACCGGCAAAACCCGCCAGTATCTTGTCCTGGTAAAGATGCCGGATCTTTTTGGCCGACTGCTTCAACACGGTATCGCCCATCGTGACCTGTCCATCGGCGGCCATCACCACCTGGCCGTTGCGCCGCACGCAAATCACTGTCGTCGAGCGAATCCGGGGATGCAGTTCCTCTGCGAGATGTCTGTTTGAAGCCAAGAAAAAACCTCCGCAAATGGGGCGTTCCACTTGCCGGAACGCCATCATCATGCAGTCACGAGTATATCGCAGCGCGAAACCGCGGGCTGTCGCGCTCTAGCCGGAACCGGCCGCCCCGCTCCTCTCGATGCCCTCTGCGGTATCCTTGAATCTGGGACCCTGAGGGGGAAAAGTCCCACTTCCAATGATTCTTCTCAAAGAAGATGCATGGCAGATTGCTGCCGGCGCGGTCTTGATCGCTGCCTTCGTCGTGGGCCTGTGGCTACTGCTGCGCAAGCGTCCCACCCCTGAAGAACAGGAGCGCGCGCGCCGCCAGTTTCTGGCCCACTCCGGGCGTCTGGTAGACGGCATGTTGCTGGACATCTGCGAGGTCGAGGCCCCTGGCAAATCCAAGAGCGACCCGGCCCGCACCCTCACCATGCTTGTCTACAGCTATCGCATCGGCGGCGTAAACTACGAATCCTCCCAGGACATTACCGGCATGTGCGGCGTGGTGAATGTGGAGGAAGTGCGGGCCGGCTTTCCCTGCTCGGCGCGCTACCAGCCGGGCAATCCCCAAAACAGCATCGTGGTCGCCGAAGAGTGGAGCGGCCTGCGGGCTGGGCTCCCGGTGCTGCCCGCCTTCGAGGACCCCGATCCGGTCGACCTGAGCTACCTGCGCCCCGGCCGCGGCTGAACTTCCACTCCATGCAAGTCGCATTTTTCTACGGTGGAATCTGGCCTTCCAGCCGTCCCTGCTACCAAGGGCCCCTCGCCGCCGTGTAGGATGTGCACATACGCGCCCCGCAGATTCAATTCACGCTCAAGGCACCTGCACAGCCTCAGGCTTCGGAGGGAAAAATGCTCAAGGGATTTCGCGATTTCATCCTGCGTGGAAATGTCGTTGACCTGGCAGTCGCCGTGATTCTCGGCGCAGCCTTCAACTCCATCGTCGCATCGCTGGTGGGCGATGTGCTCAATCCGCTCATCGCCGCCACCGTCGGAAAACCGGACTTTAGCGCCGTCGTCCTGAACATTGGCAGCGGGCACATCAAGATCGGCAACTTCTTCAACGCCGCCATCTCATTTCTGATTGTGGCCAGCGTGGTCTATTTCGCCATTGTGTTGCCTCTGAACACGCTGCTGGCAAAGATCAAGAAGCCCGAGCCCGAGGCTCCTTCGTCCCTGAAAACCTGCCCCGAATGTCTGAGTGAGATTCCGCAGGCCGCCCGCCGTTGCGCCCATTGCGCCCAGCCGGTGGCTTAGAAGCTCACTGGCTGTCCCGTTAATTCGCTTCAAGAGGTTCAACTGATGATCTCGCGCAAGCCGCTTGCCTTCTGTTTTCTTTTTGCACTCGCTTCCTGTCCTCTTCCGGCGCAATACTCCGCTCCCGCCGTCTTCGGCTACCGCAACTTCGCCGCTGAAGCAAAACTCGAGGAAAAGTTTCTCGCCATCCCGAATGCCTTTCTCGCCGGCAAGGCTCTGAAGACGCTCACCGCCGAGCCTCACCTGGCCTCGACCCCCGGAGACCGCAAGACCGCCGAATACGTAGCCGCGAAGTTCCGCGCGGCCGGCCTGGAAACCGAGATTGTTCCCTACCGCGTCCTGATGAATCAGCCCAGGGCGGTGCGCGTCGAGGCTTATGACCCCAGCGGCAAACTGCTCATGAGCGGCCCCACCCGCGAGCACGTCGCCGGCGACCCCTACCAGGACGATCCCCGCGTGGCGCTGCCCTTCAACGGCTCCTCCGGCTCCGGCGACGTCACCGCCGAGGTGGTCTACGCCAACTACGGCCGCCTGGAAGACTTCGACCATCTCGCAGCTCTGCACATCGACCTGCGCGGCAAAATCGTTCTCGTCCGCTACGGCGCAAACTTCCGCGGCGTCAAGGTCTACCTGGCCGAGCAGCGCGGCGCAGCGGGCGTGCTTCTCTACTCCGACCCGCAGGACGACGGCTACTCCAAAGGCGATGCCTACCCCATCGGTCCCTGGCGCCCAGAGACGGGCATCCAGTATGGCTCGGTCCAATACCTTTTCAAGTATCCCGGCGACCCCGAAACCCCCGGCGTGGCCTCCACACTGGAGTTGCCCGACTCGGCCCGCGTCTCGCCCTACGGCGCACAGACCCGCATCATCTCCATCCCCATCAGCTACCACGACGCCGCGCCCATCCTGCAAGCCCTCAAAGGCCCCTGTTCGCCGCAGGAGTGGCAAGGCGCGCTGCCCTTCCGCTATCACATCGGACAGGCCGGAGAGCCGGGCGGCGTAAAGGTCCATCTGCTCTCCGTGCAGGAATATCAGCGGCGCATCATCTGGGATGTCATCGGAAAGGTCAAAGGCACGCAATACCCTGACGATTGGGTGGTGGCCGGCAATCATCGCGACGCCTGGATCTTTGGCGCAGTCGATCCATCCAGCGGCACCGCCGCCATGCTTGAGGCGGTCCACGGCATCGGCGCACTTCTGCGGCAGGGCTGGCGGCCCAAGCGCACCCTGATTTTCGCCAGTTGGGACGCGGAAGAAGAAGGCATGATCGGCTCGACCGAATGGGTGGAGCAGAACATGCAGCCCCTGGAGCGCGCCGTCGCCTACTTCAACACCGACGTCGCCGTCGCCGGGCCAGATTTCTCCGCCTCCGCCGTTCCTTCGCTCCACCAGTTCCTCCGCGACCTGACCCGCTCCGTTTCCAGCCCGCTCGGCGGCACCGTCTACCAGCAGTGGCGCATCGGCCATCCAGCTCGAAACCTGCCGAGTGGAGCCAGCGACGAAATCCGCGTCGGCGAGCTCGGCTCAGGCTCCGACTTCACCGCCTTCTTCGAGCACGCCGGCGTCCCCTCCACCGACATCGGCTCCGACGGCCCTTACGGCGTCTACCATTCCGTCTTCGACAACTACGCCTGGTACACACAGAACGCCGATCCGAAATTCCTTTATCTGCAGGAGATGGCCCGCGTCTTCGGCCTTGAAGCCCTGCGCATGTCCGATGCCGACGTGCTCCCCTATGACTACGTTGCCTACGCCCGCGAGATCACCGCGTATATCAACGAGGCCAGGCGGAAGGCCGGGGTCCCCAGCGACAGGTCTTCGTCGCTGGGGTGGAAAGCCTCCGATCTGGGCATCGGCTCTCTGGACTTTGCCGCCGCCCAGTCCGCCGCGGCCCGCCTTACCGCCGCGGCTGAGCGCGCCCACGGCCTCCAGGCCGCTGCCTCCGGCGACCTGGTCCGGCTCAATCTCGCCCTTCGCCAGGCTGAAACCGCGCTTCTCTCCGAAGCTGGCCTGCCCAATCGCCCCTGGTACCGGCACACCATCTTTGCCCCTGGCGAGTTGACCGGCTACTCCGCCCAGGCGCTTCCCGGCGTCAACGAGGCCCTCGATGCCAAAGATCGGGAGCGCGCCGCACAGCAATTGGCAGTCCTGACTCAGGCCCTCGACCGCGCCGCACGCATCCTGGACTCCGCGCAATGATCCCGGCCCGTCTGGTCTGGCCTCGTCTGCAACTTCCGGTGGTTGACCCCGCCCTGTCAGGCTCGTATCGTTGATTTGACAATGAAAACTTCTCCCCACACCGTGCGCATCGCAATCGCGTGTGCCGTTATTGTGGGCACCATTGCCTGGCTGGCCTGGTCCGGCTACGGCGCCAACAAAAGCTACTACGTCACCATCCCCGAGCTGGGCGGCATGGGAGACAAGGCCTACCACCGCCAGTTGCGCGTCGAGGGCTTTGTCCAGCCCGGCTCCATCGAGCGCGACGGCCCCCACGTCACCTTTGTGATGAACGAGTTCGAGAGCCACACGCCCCAGGCCGCCACCGGCCGCCTGCTCCGGGTCAGCTACAAGGGCAGCGAGCCTCCGCCCGACACCTTCAAGGACAATGCCCAGGCCCTCGCCATCGGCGCTTATGGCCGCGACGGCGTCTTTCACGCCAACGAACTCCAGGCCAAATGCGCCAGCAAGTACGCTCCGGCCCAGCCCAGCGCAAGCCCCAGCCCCGCTGCCAACGCCCCCAACCCGGCCGCAACCCCGGCCGCAACCCCGGCCGCAGCAAACTGACGCGCATGACCACGTCCGCCCAGGGAGCTGACAGCGCCAGTCTCATCCATTCCAGCGCCTGCGCCCGCCTCGATGCCGTCTCCAAGCTCTTCGGCTCCTTCGCCGCCCTGCGCCAGCTCTCGGTGGACTTCGAGCCCGGCCGCTGCTACGTCGTCATCGGCGAAAACGGCGCGGGCAAGTCCACCCTGCTGCGCATTCTCGCCGGCCTCTTGCGTCCCAGCTTCGGCAAAGTCACCGTCTTCGGCTCGCATGAACCCCATGAAGCCCGCGAGCGCATCGGCTACATGAGCCACGCCCCCATGCTCTACGACGAGCTGACCGCCCAGGAGAATCTGCGCTACTTTGCCAGCCTCTATCCCGGCCGCGCCTGCCTTGCCCCAGCCGAGGCCCTCAGTCAGGTCGGCCTGGACCCCGCGCTCGACCGCACCCTCGGCAAGTATTCGCAAGGTATGCGTCAGCGCACCTCGCTGGCCCGCGTGCTGCTCTCCGCGCCCGAGCTGCTCCTGCTCGACGAGCCCTTCTCCAACATGGACGTCGAAAGCGCCCGCCAGATGGTCGCGCTGCTCGCCGGCTTCCGCCAGCGCAACCGCACCATCGTTCTCACCACCCATCAGCGCGAGCAGGCCGCCCCCATCGCCGACTATGTGCTCACCCTGCACGCCGGTCGCGTGGCTTCGCTTGATGCAAGGAGCACCACGCGATGAAGACCAACGGCGCGCGCCTGCTCGAATCTCTCGGCATTCCCTTCGTACTTCACGAGTACGAGGTCGATCCAGACGACCTCTCCGCCATCTCCGTCGCCAAAAAGGTTGGCATGCCGCCCGAGCAGGTCTTCAAAACACTGCTGACCACAGCGGGTCCCGGCGTCTACGTCTTCGCCGTCATCCCTGGCGACGCCGAACTGGACTTGAAGAAGCTGGCTCACGCCGCCGGTCTGCGCAAGGCCGAGATGGCCCCGCTCAAGGAGGTGCAGCCTCTCACCGGCTACATCCGCGGCGGCGTCACCGTCTTCGGCGCAAAAAAAGCTTACCCCGTCTTCGTCGATGAAACCATCATCCTTTTCGACAGGATCAGCGTCTCGGCCGGCGCGCGCGGAACGCAACTCATCCTCAGCCCCGACGACTACATCCGCGCCGCCGAAGCCCAGACCGCCGGCCTGACCAAAGACGCGCCTCTTCCAACACACTGTCATCCTGAGCGACCCCGAGCGCAGCGAGGGAGAGTCGAAGGACCTGCATTTGGTTTTTCAGGCGAACGCGCGGGAGAGCACGACCCCAGCAATTCGTCCCCGGAGGGCCGCCATCCATGACCCGCGCCCTGTGGACCCATCTAGCGAAAGAGCTGCGCATCGAGTGGCGTTCTTTCGACGCTATCGTCTCCATGCTCTTCTTCTCTCTGCTGGTCGTCGTGCTCTTTTCCATCGCCTTCGACCCGCGCGATGCCTTCTCCCGCGAGATCGCCGGCGGCGTTCTCTGCGTGGCCACCATGTTCGCCTCGGTCAGCGCGCTCAACCAGGCCTGGGCCCGCGAAATCCGCCATCAGGTCCTCGACGCGCAGCGCATGGCGCCCGCTCCCGGCGCGGAACTTTACCTCGCCAAGGTGATTGCGAACTTCCTCTTCGTTTCCATCGTCCAGGTGATTCTGGCGCCCTGCTTCTTCGTCTTCTATAACCTGCACATCATGGGCCAGGGCTGGCTGCTGGCGCTGGTTCTGCCGCTCGGCACGTGGGCCCTGGTCGCAAACGGCATCTTCTTCGCCGCGCTCTCCATCCGCAGCCGCAACCGCGAGCTGCTGCTTTCGCTGATTCTCTTTCCCATCTTCATTCCGGCTCTGCTGGCCATGGTGCAGGCCACCACCGCCATCCTCACCGGCGAAAACGACCCTGGCCTCTGGATCAGGCTCCTCGTGGGCTACGACATCATCTTCACCACCGTCAGCCTGCTGCTCTTCGATGTTGTCTTCCACGCCGAGTAGCCATGCCGATCCAGCTTCTCGCCGGCAAGAGCCTTTCCCGGACTTGGAAAACAGTTCTTGCAGGAATGAGTGCGCCAGGCGTACTTTAGCGTCCAGGCATGAGAGTCGGCAAAACCCAGGGTGGGTTATAGCATTTTCACGGATTGTGTAAGGAAGCGCCGTGCCCCATCCATTTCACGTTCTTTGTGAAATGGGTGGGAAACCACGAATTCTACCCTACAGGAACTGTGAAAATGTTCTGAGCCCAGAAGCAGGCATTTTGCTACTTATGCCTGATATTGCCATCTTCCCGCGGCTCACGGAAGCCGCGCCGGCACTACGCTGGAGGTGACCGTTATGGAAGACCCCTTCGATCTTGCACGCTTTGTCAGCGCCCAGGAACCTGTCTTTCTGCAGGTTCTGGAGGAGCTGCGCTCGGGCTCCAAGCGCAGCCACTGGATATGGTTCATCTTTCCGCAGATCAAAGGCCTGGGACACAGCCCGCATTCGGTCTTTTACGGCATCGGCTCGCCGGAAGAAGCCGTGGCCTATCTCCGGCATCCGGTCCTCGGCCCCCGTCTGGAGCGATGCACGCGGCTGGTCACACTCGTCGAAGGACGCACCATCCAGCAGATTCTCGGCTACCCCGACGACCTCAAGTTCCGCTCGTCAATGACGCTCTTCGCCCGCGCCGCCACAGACGCAGCCCTGGACCCCACAGACTTCAACGATGCCCTGAAGAAATACTTCAGCAGCGAGCCCGATCCGCTGACTCTGCAGTTGCTCGGCTAGAGCATTTTCACTGACAGTGTATTGTTCTGGGCGCCAGGCCTCTGACCGCTTGAAGTTGTACCAAACAGTCTCACCCATGGGGTTCACCCCACAACGATGGGTGCCCCACCCTCGACGCGCTTTTGTTTTTGCGGCTAGGGTGGGAGTGCACGATGCCAGCATCAAAGAAATTCTGAAGAATCTCTAGCGTTACTGGATACCGAATTCCGCTTTCGCCCTGAAGTTCTCGCTATTGTTTCGCCGCGTGCTTCGCCCCAAAGTTCCGCAGCTTGGCCAGCAGCGCCGCAGTTTGTCCAGAGTCGATAGCCTCGGCGCCCAGCTTGACGCCTTCCTTCAGATCGGCTGCCATTCCAGCAGCCACTAGCGCCGCCGCCGCGTTCAGCAGCACAATATCGCGCCGTTCGCCAGGAATGCCGGTCAAAACGTCATAGAGCATCGCCGAATTGGTCTTCACGTCGCCGCCGATGAATTTGTCCAGCGTCGTGCGCGTCAGCCCTGCCATCTCCGGCGTAACGCGGGCGGCCCTCAGCTTAGATTCGCCCGTCTCCGACTCTTCGACGCGCGCCACAATCGACTCGCCGGTCGTCGTCAGCTCGTCAATTCCGTCTGTCCCATGCACCACGAAAGCCCGCTTGGCGCCAAGCGCCACCAGCGTGCGGCCCACCAGCAGCACGCGGCTGGGCGCCAGCACGCCAATCACCTGTATCCGCGCGCCGGCCGGGTTGGTCAGCGGTCCGCAGAGATTGAAAATGGTCCTGAAGCCCAGCGCCTTGCGCAGCGGTCCGATAGCCTTCATCGCCGGGTGATAAAGCGGCGCAAAGAGAAACATGAAGCCGGTCTCGCGCAGGCACTCGGCGGCCAGCTCCGGCCCTAGCGCAATCGGTACGCCCAGCGCTTCCAGCACATCGGCCGTGCCGCAGCGCGAAGTGACCGCGCGGTTGCCGTGCTTGGCCACCTTGGCTCCGGCCGCCGCCGCCACTAGCGCCGCGCCAGAGGAAATGTTGAAGGTCAGCGGGCCGCCGCCCCCGGTGCCCACAACATCCACCAGTTCGTTCCGCTCCGCCTGCGTCAGCGGCAGCGGCGTCACCCGCTCGCGCATCACCTGCACAAAGCCAGCCAGCTCCGGCGCCTGTTCGCCGCGCGTCGCCATCACGGTCAGCAACGCCGCGGTTTCCACATCCGGCACCGTGCCGGAGAGAATCTCTTCCAGTGCGCCTGCCGCCTGTTCACGAGTCATCGCTGCGCCGTCTTCGGCCAGCGGCTTCAAAAGCTCCTTCAAAGAGGCCATGCCTTCTATGATAACCACCTGCGGTGGGGCCAACTGCCTGCGGCGCGCAGTGAACCGCGCATGGGGTTTGCCCCCGCATTGCCGCGGGATACTATGGTGTGCCGCTGAAACGGCCGTCACGGCGCAGATCCACGCCGGAGGCCGCGGCAAGGGCGCAGTCGACAAGATAAAAGCCAGGACCGCTGCCGGCATCCACGTCGTTGTCTCGCCAGCCGAAATCGGCGCAACCCTCGGCCGCGTCATCGGCAAAGCATAGTTCTTCCACTGCGTTCAAAAACAGCAAAGACCTGCCGTCTTAGTGGAATTTTGTGTGTTGTGAGTCTTTTTGCGTTTATGAGTATTTTAAAGTACTACTTTAAGATACTCATCACACACTTTCATGTATCGGAGCACGAAGCTCATGGCAAATGCCACATGCCGCCGCAAATTCCGCGGACTCTCAAGATGCCCTGTTCTTGTTAATTTCCTCAGCGAACTGCTCCACGGTCAACGCCTCTGCGCCCCGCGCCAATACGGTAAAAGCCGGTCCCGTGCGCGATTTGCGGTGTACCACGATGCGGCGCGTGGCTCGCTTCCCGGTCGCGCTGGCCAGCGACAGCATGGGCGCGGCCATGGATGGCTGCACTGTTTTGCTTGCCTTGGCCTCGACGAGCCAGAAGCGCGCGTTGGGCTGCGGCACCAGAAAATCGACCTCCAGCCCCTGCTGATCGCGAAAGTAGTAGAGCTCTTTCCTCCGGCCCCGGTTGGTCTGGCTTTTGAGAATCTCGGCAGCGACAAACCCCTCGAAGATCGACCCCAAAAAGGGCGACCTCTCCAACTCGGTTTGCGACTGGATGCCGAGCAAATGACAGGCAAGGCCCGTATCCCCCCAGTACACCTTGGGCGACTTGACGAGCCGCTTGCCGAAGTTCTCAAAGTAAGGCGGAACCAGAATAATCTGCCCAGTGATCTCAAGAATGCGCACCCACTCGGAGATGGTCGGCACGGAAACGCCAAGCGGGGCGGCAAGGTCCGACCGGTTCAGCATTTGCCCATGGCGGCTGGCCAGAAGCGAGAGAAAACGGCGAAAGGTGGGCAGGTCACGCACGCTTGAGATCAGGCGGACATCGCGCTCGATGTAGGTTTGCAGGTAAGAGGCAAACCACAATTCGCGGCCGCGCGGATGCAGCACAACCTCAGGAAAGCCGCCGAGCAGAGGATCGGCCTTGGGCGTCTCCGTCAGGCTGAAGGGCAATAACTGAAGGATCGCCGCCCGTCCGGCCATCGACTCGGTAATGCCCTGCATCAACGGTGCTTCCTGCGAGCCCGTAAAGAACCACTGGCCCATCTTGCGCGGACATGCATCCACCAGCGTGCGCACGTAGTCCAGCAACTGCGGGGCATTCTGAATCTCGTCGAAGATCACAGGAGGACGCAGGCTCTCGATGAAGGCGCGCGGATCGCGGCGCACGCGGTCCTGGATGTCGGGATCTTCGAGAAGAACGTACTGCGCGCGAGGAATAGTGGTACGTAACAAGGTAGTTTTGCCCGACCGCCGCGGCCCCGTGATCACCACCGCCGGAAAGCGCCGGAGGGCCGACAGCAGAAAGGGTGCGATTTTGCGGGCAAGCATAGGCATATGAGAAATATAAAGCGTCACTTTAAATTACTCAACATTAATTTATCGGGAAAATAACTCAATTTGCGGATATTTCCGGCTCATTCCCCATACGCGTCAACAAGATACACTCGATAAAAAACAATTGCGAGGCACTCCCTCCGGAGCGCCTCGCAATCTCTTCCTCACCACACTCTGCACGGTTTCTGGTTCACCATCGCCGCCGTCTTCTTGCAACTGAAGCTCTTGGCAAACTCCGCCAAATCCGTCAGCACGGTATTGGCGCGATACTCGTCCGGCGCGTGCGGATCGCCCTGCGCCTGCGTCCGCAACTGCTCCGGCCGCGTCTGCGTACACCAGCTCTGCGCATACGAAATCCAGAAGCGCTGCTCCGGCGTGTAGCCCTCCGTCGTCGCGTTCATGTCCAGGTGCGCGGCCTCGACCTTTTCGAGCCAGGCCAGCCACGCCAGCCGCAGGCCGCCCAGATCCGCCAGGTTCTCGCCCTCCGTCAGCTTGCCGTTCAAGTGAACCCCCGGCACCGCCTCGATTGCGTCATACTGCTTCACCGTGCAATCGGCGCGGTCGTTGAACTTCTGCTCGTCTTCCTTGGTCCACCAGTCTTTCAGGTTGCCGTCCTTGTCGAACTGCCTTCCCTGGTCGTCGAAGCCGTGCGTCAGCTCGTGCCCGATGGTCGCGCCCATGTCGCCGTAGTTGGCCGCATCGTCCTCCTTGCCGCTGAAAAACGGCGGCTGCAGAATGCCGGCCGGAAAGTTCACGTTGTTCATCTGCGGGTCGTAGTAGGCGTTCACCGTGGGCGGCGTCATCTGCCACTCACCTTTGTCCACCGGCTTGCCGATCTTGGCCAGGTCGCGCGCAAATTCGAACTCGTGCGCGCGCATCTGGTTGCCCACACCGTCGCCGCGCTCAATCTCCAGCTTCGAGTAGTCGCGCCACTTTTCCGGATAGCCGATCTTGTTCATCACCGCGTGCAGCTTGTCCTTGGCCTTCACCTTGGTTGCCGCGCTCATCCAGTCAAGTCCGTCAATGTCCTTGTCCATCGCCTGCTCGATGGCCAGCGTCATCTCCAGGGTTTTCTGCTTCTCTTCCGGCGGAAAGTAGCGCGCCACATACACCTGGCCCAGCGCCTCGCCCAGTTCGCTATCCACGCGGCTGGTGCAGCGTTTCCACCGCTCCTGCTGCTTCTCCGCGCCATTCAGCGTGTGCGAGTAGAAATCCCAGTTCTCATGGTCGAAGCTCTCCGGCAGCGCGGTTCCGGCATATGCGTGCAGCAGTTGCCAGCGCAGATAGGTCTTGATCTGGCCGAGCGGCGTATCGGCCACCAGCGCATTGAACTCCGCAAAGAACTTCGGTTCGTTGTCGTTCACCTTGCCCGCGGCGGGCGCGTGGGCTGCGGCTACATAGTCAGCCAGCGCGAAGTGCGTCAGATCCTTTGAGAAGCCCCCCACATCCGTAGAATGATTCAAGTTCTGCGGATCGCGCTGCTCGGTAATGGTGAGCGAGGCTTTGGCCAGCCGTGTCTCAAGGGCCAGCACCGTCTCGGCGTCCTTCGTGGCCTGCGCCTCCGGCTCGCCGGCCAGCTTGAAAATGTTCCCCACGTGAGCCACATACTTCTGCCGTATCTCCACGGACTTTGGGTCGGTGCGCGTGTAGTAGTCGCGCTCCGGCAGCCCCAGCCCGCCCGCGGCATAGAAGCTGATCATCGCGCTCGAATCGGCAAAGTCCGGCCCTGAGCCCATGCTGAAGAAAGCGTTCACCCCGATAGCATGAAGGTGCGCCACCAGCGCGGGCAGCTCCGTCGCCGTCTTCAGCGCGTCAATGCGGTCCAGCTCCGGCTTGAGCGGCTTGAGGCCTAGCGAGTTCACCGTGGCCGTGTCCATGCAGCTCGCGTACTCGTCGCCGATCTTCTGCTCGTTCGCAGAGCGAGTGGCCTCGGGCGCGGCCGTCTCTTCAAGAATCTGCCTCAGGTGCAGCCGGTTCAGCTCAAAAAGCTCCGTAAAGCGCCCATACCCGGTCTGGTCGGCTGGCAGCGGATTGCGCTTGAACCATCCATTGCAACTGAAGCGATAAAAGTTCTCGCAGGGATCGACCGTCTTGTCGATGAGCGACGGATCGAAGACCCGCAACTCGGGCGTGGCAGGCGTCGTGGCTGGCGCGAAACTCTGGCACAGCGCGGGAACGGTCATCAGCCCGGCAGCCAGAACGGCAGCCGATACGATCAGGCAGCGATAGGGTGCAACGGCAAAGCGCAACATGCCAAAACTCTACCAGATTTGCCGCTCTGGGCGGCAGCCTTCCTCATCTCCACGGCAATTACAATGGGACGCAGGAACAATCTCACCCGAGGAGCACACTTCCGTGGCGCAACGCACCTTCAGCATCGTCAAGCCGGACGCGGTCCGCAAGGGCTACACCGGGGCCATTCTGTCCGAAATCGCGAAGGCCGGCTTCCAGATCGTGGCCATCAAAAAGCAGTCCATCTCCAGGGAACAGGCCAAAGGCTTCTATGCCGTTCACGCCGGCAAGTACTTCTTCGACGGCCTTTGCGATTTCATGTCCTCCGGCCCGCTGGTTTTGATGGTTCTGGAAAAGGAGAACGCCATCGCCGGCCTGCGCACGCTGATGGGCGCGACCAACCCCGCCAACGCCGAAGAGGGAACCATCCGCAAAAAGTTCGCCAGCTCGATGTCGGAGAATGCGATTCACGGCTCCGACGCCGTAGAGACCGCCGCCTTTGAAATCGGCTACTGGTTCGCGGGATACGAATTGATATAGCAGTTCAACCGAGGCACTCCCTTCCTGCGCCGTCACGGATGTGCGGGAAGAATGCCTGGTGTTTTCCACGAGGGAATGAAATGCACATTGCGACGCAAACCGTCGAAACTGTTGGCGAAGACCAGTTCAGCAAGGTTCCCGAGGTCACGCTTGTTTTCTGGATTATCAAGGTTTTCTGCACCACCCTCGGTGAAACCGGCGGCGATGCTGTAACGATGTCGATGAACCTCGGTTACCTGGTAGGCACCGCGATCTTCGCCGCGATTTTTCTGGTTGCGGTGGTCGCTCAGGTAAAAGTCAGGCAATTCCAACCGTTTCTGTATTGGACGACAATTATCGCCACCACCACCGTCGGAACCACGATGGCCGACTTCGCCGACCGCTCTCTCGGCATCGGCTATACGGGTGGCAGCCTGTCGCTGCTCTGCCTGCTGCTGGTGTCGCTTGGAATATGGCGTTGGTCCATGGGCTCCGTGTCGATCAAAACCGTCAGCACGCCAAAGGTGGAGATGTTCTACTGGGTCACCATCATGTTTTCGCAAACCCTGGGAACAGCCCTCGGCGACTGGACAGCCGATAGCGAGGGGATCGGCTATCTCGGCGGGGCGATTATCTTTGGTTCGCTTCTTGCGGTCGTCGCGGCATGCCACTTCTGGACAAAGATACCAAAGACCCTGCTCTTTTGGACGGCCTTCATCTTGACGCGGCCGCTGGGCGCCGTGGTGGGCGATTTCCTCGATAAGCCCCTGGCTCACGGCGGCCTCAACCTGAGCCGCTATACCGCCTCCGGCACGCTGGTTGTGCTGGTGATTGCCTGCATACTTATCTTTCCGCAGCGCGCGGAAAAAGCCAACTGAAAGTGAAGGCTGAAGCCTGCTGATTGGCTTCCCGTGTCTCGATTCTGAAACCGGGGAGGCTCCACTTACAGAGATGCTACTTGGAAGCGTTAGCGGACGCGGGCGCGGCGGTCAGCGCCTTCAAGTCGTCGACCAGCTTTTCGATTGAGTCCCGCAAAGCCTTGTCACGACCGTTTTGCATATGTCCTACCGATGTATTCTCGTCCAGCGTCCACAGCACAATGTGGGTCTTTGGATCCAGCAGCAACAGCTTGATCTGCGGAACACTGGAAGAGTCGCAGCCCGATTCTTTCGAACCGCTGACCCCCATGATCGGGTCGTCGAAACTGACCTGGAGAACCAGATCGGCGTCACCGGGGGAAGCCTCAAGCTCATACCGTCCCCAACTCTTGATGGCCGCATAAAACTCGTTATATGGTTGAGCCGTTCCTCCGCTCCAGAGTTTTGAATCGTACTCTCCGCCCGCATTGGAAATGAAAACTTTCTTTGCCGTGAGTATTTGTGAAGGCAGCGGCGCTGCGGGAGCTACGTTCGCCGACTGCGCAAACAGTACGCATGACGCGGGCAGCATCATCGCAAATCCAAGAGACCCTATGGCTAACCTTACTTTCGGCATGGTTCCCACCTTTCTCTGTCTTCCTTGAACACGGAATCTAATGATTCCACTCGAAAAAAATGCACCTTCGCCCAACTAATTTCCAAAGAGATCGTTGATCTTCGCTGTTAGCGCCGCCATCTCGCTTCGCAGTTCCGCAACCGTCGCTTCCAACTGCGCGATCCTCTCCTCGTGGCCCGTGTCTTGTCCGGTCTCACGCCTGGCTGAAGCCTGCTCGGACCCAAAAGCAGCCACAACCGATTCCACCGGCCCCGAAAGCAGATGCGCATAGCGCGACTCCTTGGTTCCCGGCTGGCGCGGCAAGACGGCCGCCAGCGGCGGCTCGCGCTCCATCAGCTTTTGCAGCGCGGCCATCACTTCGCCGATCTCGTCGAAGTGTTGCAACCGCTCCGTCCGCCCGCGCAGCTCGCCGGGTGTCTGCGGCCCGCGCAAGAGCAGCACGCAGACCAGCGCCGTCTCCGCGCGGCTGAAGTTAAAGAACTCGCCCAGCCAGTGCTCGTATTTGGTCACGCGGCCCTCGGCCCCGCGCGCCCGTCCGGCCAGCCGCTGGTCTTCCAGGCCATGCAGCGCCTGGCGCACCGCTTCCTCGTCCAGATCCATCACCGGCTCGCGGTTCGAGCGCTGGTTGCAGGCGTTGATGAGCGCATTCAGCGAGAGCGGGTAATACTCCGGCGTGGTGACTTCTTTTTCAATCAGCGCGCCCAGAACGCGGGCTTCGGCGGCGGAAAGCACAATTGGTTCGGTCGATGGCATATATCTATTCTGCCATTGCCCGCGGGGTGCCCCACCCTCGGCGCGCCTTTGTTTTTGCGCCTAGGGTGGGATCACAGCATGGATACAAATTCAAGTGGTCAAAGACGTGGACGAACAAAGAAAAGCCCCGCTCAAGTCTGGCTTGAACGGGGCAGTTTTAGCGCAATCAGATTCTCTAACGCCTTTTCTGGATGGGACCGCCGCCAGTCTTCTTGGCGGCTCGTTTGGCGGCATGGGCAAACATCTCCCTGCCCATCGGAGACATGTTGATGCCAACCTGGATGGCCAGGTTGATCAGGTTGCCCGTTCCCCAGTAGAGAGCCAGTCCGGAGGCGAAGTGCAGCATGGTGAAGCCGAAGATGGCCGGCATCATGATGGCCATCATCTTGCGATGTTTGGGGTCCATACCCGGAGCGGGGGTGATGAACTGGACCAGGAACATGCTGGCGATGATGAGAATGGGCAGAATGTACCGGGGGTCCGGCGCGGAGAGATCGGTGAGCCAGTACCACTGGGCCTGGCGCAGCTCCACCGTGTTCTGCAGCATGCGATAGTAGGCGAAGAAGAGCGGCATCTGCAGCAGCAGCGGCAGGCAGCCGCCGTACATATTCACTCCCTCCGTCTTGTAAAGCTCCATCATCTCGGTGTTCATCTCCGACCGCTTGGGGTCGGTCGCCTTCAGATGGGCATAGCGCTTCTTGATGACATCCACCTTCGGCTGGATGCGCATCATCTTCAGCGAAGACTTCGTCATCCAGATTCGCGTGGGCAAAAGAATCAGATTGAACAGCACGGTAAAGACGATGATCGCCCAGCCCCAATTGCCGATTCCGTGTTCATAGAGGAAGCGCAGGCACAGGTAAAGCGGTTTGGCGATGACCGTGAGCCAGCCGTATTGAATCAGCGGCTCGAGCGACGGCCCGTTGGGCTTGCCGTCTGAATCGATGGCGTGGATGGTCTTGAGCTGTTCCAACCGCTTCGGGCCGGCATAGAGGCGCAGGCGCGTCGTGCCGCTGGTGTCGCCCACGGCCAGGCCAATCACATCGACCGCCCGTTTCTGGCTGTTCGGATCGCTCGGATCGCTGGCCTGCTGGATGGGGTTGCGCAACGTGACCACGGTCGTGCGCGCGGGCACGTCCGGCAGGAAGGCCGCGGCAAAGTAAAGATCCATCACAGCCGCGTACTCGAAAGGCTGGTCAAGCGTTGCGCTGCCGCTGACCTTCTTGGCATCGGTCGAGTCCGTTTTGCCGTCCATCGACCAGGCAAACTTGCCGTACGTGAAGTCCATGGCGTTCATCTGGTCGCCCAGCCCGGCGGGCCATGCCAGAAGGGCAAGCACCGGAGCGCCGTTGCGCCGCACCTGAACTTCGGCCGTCACCACATAGCTCTTGTCGAAGCTGAAGGTCTTCACTACGTCAAGGCCGTTGGCAGCGTAGTGGAAGCTCACCGAACCGGGAGCCTGAAGCACCCCGTCAGGCGAGGTCGCGCCAGAAACCGTCACCTGGTAAAGAGCCTCATTCAACTGTTTGGTCAGTTCCGGCTCATAGGTGTACAAACTGAGCGGCAGACCGAAAACGGCTGTCTTGGGGTTGACCAGATCAAGCTGGTGACCGCCTGGATCGGGATGGTCCTTGTACTGCTTGTCTGTCAGAATCCACTCTTCCGCCTGAGCGCCACGGTTGGTGAAGACGATCTTGAACTTCCCGTTCTCCACCGTTGTCTCCGCGGCTGTCGAGGCCGCGATGGCCGGGGTGGTAGCAGAAGCCTGCATTGGCGCGGCGGCCAACTGCGGTTGCGCTGGCTGGCCTGGAGCGGCGGCCTGGGTCGCGGGTTGGGGCGCGGCCTGCTGCTGGCTCTGGGTCTGCGTGGCGGGCGTCGGCTTTACCGGCTGCTTCGGCTTGGCAAAGAACTGAAAGCCAAGAAGGACGATGAGGGCGAGAAAGGTCATCGACACCAGGCCGCGCATATCGCCGCCGCTGCCGCCGCTGTGGCCGCCCGGCCCTGAAATGTTGGGATTACGAAATTCTGCCAATGGATACTTCCTGTTCGTTAAGGGGACGTGCCGTCAGGCCGCCGCTCTTCTTATGGTAATGGTTGATGGGGAAAACTGTGTGAAATCGCTGCCGGCGGCACAGGGTCCAGGCCACCGCGGGTGAAAGGGTTGCACCGGAGCAGCCTCCAGAGAGCCATTGCAACGCCCCGCAGGGGTCCGTGAATGGCGATGGCTGTGGAGGCATACTCCGAGCAGGTAGGCACGTAACGGCAGCCGCCGGGGCTCAGCGTATGAATCGCAGGGGAAAGCCAGCGGCGATAAAAAGCGAGCATGGCGAGCAGAATGCGTGTCATCAGCTGCTGTGGGGCAGGCGTTGTTTCCCGCGAATTCGCTTGGCGTTGCACTGTTTCGGATTCAGCGCGATTCATGGAGTTGTCCCGGCCACCTGCGGTGGAGTTGGCGGCGCCAGGCGCGCTGCCTCAGTCTTTGCCTGCTGAAGGATACGTACGACCTCCGCCTCAAGTTTCCTGAAATCGACGGTGAGCACCGTACGGCGCGGATGGAGAATCAGATCGCAGCCCTGCGGCAGCAGGTCCACGTGTCGGCGCAGGGCCTCTCTCATGCGGCGCTTGATGCGGTTGCGCTCGTGAGCCTTGCCCATCACCTTCCCAGCGGTCAGGCCGACGCGCGGACCGGTCAAGGTCTCAATTGCAGCGGGCTGCGGAGCCAGAAACCAGCTCATCGACGCGGACTGACGCTTGCGGCTGGCTGCATACGCGCGCTGATAATCAGCGTGCTTTCTGAGGCGCGCGCCGGTCAGCGATCGCTTGAAAGACTGGCGCTTGTCAGGCTGGGGAGGGATGTTCATCGTAATGCCGCATGTGGTGTTGTTCCTGAACGGCTTTGGCCTGCAACCGATTCCGGCTCCAACCATCGGCGAAGAAAAATGACGGGACAGCGCGGCAAGCGGCGATTAGTCGCGGAAGCCAGCGCTGACGGACACGCGCTTGCGGCCGATGGCGCGGCGGCGGCTCAGCACGGCGGCTCCAGCCTTGGTCTTCATGCGCGCGCGGAAACCGTGAATTTTCACGCGTTTGCGGCGATTGGGTTGAAATGTGCGCTTGGGCATGAAAATACACTCCTGTTTCTTGAAGAAATTCTGCGCCTTGACGGCAATGATTAAGTGTATCGCACATTGCGCGAGGAATCCAGCGGCAAGTGCGACGAGCGCCGGATTTCCCTTCCGCCAACCGGCAAGCGCGGCGGTCCTCCAAATGCTAAAATGCCGCCTTCACCACGGCTCCGCTGGGCTTTCGTCACGCATTTTGGTATCTATATATGCGTCTTTCACCACCAATGGTGCAACTCTTTCATGCCAACCAAAAGTTGTGTGAATGAGGGATTGCAACGCCACCAAAATGTGCTACTCTTGGGACCGTTCGAGAAAGTTTCCCAGCGCCTCACGGAACCGGTTTTTATTCCAGTCCCCCACGGTCAGTATCCAGGGGCCGACCAGCGGTAACAAGGCCATCGGTAAGCAGTAGCAGGACGAAAAGCTCAAGAGCTTTGCGCCACGGTGGTTTTTTGCCAAAACTGGAGGAATGAACCGTACCGACAGTAAAGAGATGGCGCAGGCAAGGATCAGTACGATGGCATTTGCAACTTCGCCGGCGACGGCCCCCAATCCCTGGCTCCAGATTCTCGCGGCTCTCGAGAAAAAGGTGATTCGCCAGTCCTTTGATTCATGGTTCAAGCCCACTCGTTACAGCCATGTAGCCGGCCGCACCCTGTATGTGCGCGTGCCCTCGCCTGAGTTTCAGCAGCTCGGCGACAGGTATGGCGACTTGATTCAGGAAGCCATCGAGCAGCAGGAAATGGAACTGGACGACGTCTGTTTTGTGACCGCCGAGGAAGATCCATCGGTCCCGCCCAAGCGCAAGGACGGCGGTTTCGCTCCCGTCTCTGCCCATGCTCCCTCCGCCCCCCCGCCGTCGCGCACGCCAGAGCAGGCGCGCTTCGACTGGTCCACCGCGGCGCAGCTCAACCAGCGCTACACCTTCGATGCCTTCGTCATCGGCAACGGCAACCAGTTTGCCCGCGCCGCTTCGCTGGCTGTGGCCGAGCGGCCCTCCAAGGCTTATAACCCCTTGTTTCTGTATGGCGGCGTGGGCATGGGCAAAACCCATCTGATGCACGCCATCGGCCACGAGGTGAAGCGCCGCCAGCCGATGGCCAGCATCTGCTATTGCTCTGCGGAAAAATTCACCAACGAGATGATCTCCTCGCTGCGCAACGACCGCATGACCAGCTTCCGCGACCGCTTCCGCACTGTGGATGTGCTGTTGATCGACGACATTCAGTTCATCGCCCAGAAGGAGCGCACACAGGAGGAGTTCTTCCACACCTTCAACGCGCTCCACGAGAGCATGAAGCAGATCGTGATCGCCTCGGACCGTCCGCCCAAGGAACTGGCCGAAATCGAAGACCGCCTGCGCTCGCGCTTCGAGTGGGGCCTCATCGCCGACATTCAGCCGCCCGACCTGGAAACCAAGGTCGCCATCCTGCAGAAGAAGGCCGAGAGCGAGCAGGTGCAGTTGCCCACCGACGTCGCCCTCTTCGTCGCTTCCAACATCCGCACCAATGTGCGTGAGCTGGAAGGCGCGCTGGTGCGGCTGGTCGCCTGGTGCCAGCTCAACCGCATGGAGATCTCGCTGCCCTCGGCCCAGCAGTGCCTCAAGAATTTCATCGATCTGCAAGTGCGCAAGATCACCATCGAGGCCATTCAGCGCGCCGTAGCTGAAAACTTCGGCATGAGAATCGCCGACCTCAAGCAGAAAAACAACTCGCGCAACGTCGTCGTGCCGCGCCAGATCGCCATGTACCTGGCCAAGCAGATGACCGAGGCCAGCCTGCCGGAGATCGGCCGCCAGTTCGGCGGCAAGCACCACACCACGGTCATGCACTCCATCGGCAAGATCGACGAACTGCGCCGCACAGACAAGGACCTGCACCGCACGCTGAACAAGCTCCAGGAGCAGTTGAACGCATAGTACCGAGCCCGCCTGATTGTGTAATGACAGGAAAGTAGCGCCGGCCTCCCGGCCGGCTGTAGCGCGGACGTCCCCGTCCGCGCTTTTCCATGAGCAATTACCAAATCTGGCTATCTACTTGACGCCACCAGGCCCAAGCTGTTGTGGTTTTACAAGTTTTGCAAACGGAACCGGCTCAATCTGAACTGCCTGTTGCGCCAATCGATAGAACAGTTTGCCGCGTGAAGCTG
>Ga0224535_1000013_pt1 | contig 86690 bp, 69 predicted proteins | sample 714E13034metaG_FD_179898 | JGI IMG/M metagenome (GOLD analysis project Ga0224535, IMG submission 179898) | Peat soil microbial communities from Stordalen Mire, Sweden - 717 E1 30-34 | ecosystem: Environmental > Terrestrial > Soil > Wetlands > Peat | place: Sweden: Norrbotten County, Stordalen... | reverse complement strand
GTTTGCCGAAGGGCTAGCATGGTCCAGTGACTTCCGGATACGACTGTGTATATGGTCCGTTTATCGGCGGTTGCCGACGGGGCAAGCATGACAGACAAAACTGAAGGCCGAACTTTTCCGAAGGGAAGCGCCCTTTCGGCGGGCCAGGCGACCGCAGGCTATCTCGGCACCACAACCGCTCTTGCCGCCACGCAAGGAAACAAATCGCACGTTTTCTTTACTCGGGACCTCAGTGGCGATGGGCTGCTCAGAGTCTTTTCGAAGATCAATGCGAGAATCGGCGGAAGGGTCGCCATCAAGCTGCATACCGGCGAACCGCACGGCCCCAACATTGTCCCACGCGAAATGGTAATGGCCTTGCAGCGGCATATCCCCAATAGCTGCCTGGTCGAAACCAACACGTTCTACAAGGGCCAGCGCAACACGACGGCCGAACACCGCGAGACGCTCAAGATCAATGGCTGGGATTTCTGCCCGGTCGACATTATGGACGAGGACGGAGCGGTGATGATTCCCGTTGAAGGCGGGAAGCACTTCAAAGAGATGTCGGTCGGCAAACACATGTTGAACTACGACTCAATGGTGGTGCTCACTCACTTCAAGGGGCATCCGATGGGCGGGTTCGGTGGTTCGCTGAAGAACATCGCCATCGGCTGCGCAGACGGGGCAATCGGCAAGAAAATGGTGCATGCCGCACCGGATGATGAAGACATTTCGAAGTGGTTGACGGGCGAGCCGTTCATGGAAAACATGGTGGAGTCGGCAAAAGCCACGATCAATCATTTCGGCAACAGAATCGTCTACATCAATGTGCTGCGCAATATGTCCGTGGACTGCGACTGCTTAGGCGTCAGCGCAGCGCCGACGAAGGCACACAACCTCGGCATTCTGGCTTCCACCGACATCCTGGCAGTGGACCAGGCTTCCATCGACATGGTGTACAAGCTGCCTGAAGCTGAACTTCATGACCTCAAGGAACGCATTGAATCTCGTCACGGCCTTCGGCAGCTCTCCTACATGAAAGAGATGAAGATGGGCAGAGACGAATACGAGCTGGTCACGGTTTAGGAGTCAGGCCCGCTGTTATTTAATAGCACGCCGCGCTCATCGGTAACACACATCAAGAGAAGATGGAAATGAAGGTCAAATGCGACCGGTCGCATCAAGCGCCGGCCATTGCTCGCGGAATGAAGTGAAGCCTGTTACTTCGTTTGTGGCGTCGCATAGGCAAATGCACGCAAACGCCCACGTGGCCTGAAGAAGTACTGGAATGATGCAAAATCGCCGGTGCGCTCGGCGACGGCTACCCGCCGCCGAGGGATGCTCCCTGAGCGCACAGGGCTGATATTGCCAAGTGACCGCCCTTTCGAGGTTGCCACTCAGACAGAATTAACTCAATCAGGCCAAATTTCTCCGATTATATCTGCGCGTGAATCAAGGCTGGGAGTTCCAAGAGGCTCTGAATCGCCCGAATTTCAGAACCCGATTCTGCGCCGCTACAGGCGCGATCTAGCCATACCCCTATCAGTCCTGCGGCGGCGCTGGCACGAGCGTCGAATTCCAGACTGTCTCCCACATAGATGCAGCGTTTTGGAGGAATGCCGAGTCGCTGGCACGCGCGCGCAAAGGCTTCCGGATCGGGCTTTGAATATCCAACGCTACTCGATGTGAATATTTCAGAAAAATGGCAAGCCAGCCCGCAAACCCGCAACTTTTGTGTTTGCTGTGCAAGGTCGCCATTGCTCAGTACCGCGAGTACATAACCGTTGATCATCTGCAAGGCAGGTAAAGCGTCAGGATATGCGGTCCATGAAGCGCGGTAATCCGATTCGTAGGCAGCGAATATACCATCGGCCATTTCCGGACTCAGATTTATTTTTGAGTCTGTGAACAGATCGACGACTCGCGCCCTTCTTTGTTCCTGCATCGTGATTTCGCCCGCCAGATAACGCCCGAAGTGGAGATTCAGCAATTCTCGCCAGCGTGTAACAAGATCGTCTGCCGATATCCCAAGTTCGGGCCCGAGGCGGGAATGGAATAAGGTCAGTGCCGACAGAACGGCACGGTCGTCATCCATCAAAGTGCCATCGACGTCGAAGAGAATTGCAGATGGAGATTCAAGAAACATGGATCTAGGAACTTGTTGAAAAACTCCACCGAGTCCCGGAAAATGGGATAAACAGGCGTTCACAAACCCTTGCCAACTCTCCGCGGATCGCTCCTGGGGCATTCTGGCGCGATCCGTTCTTCACAACTTCTGGCATCGCAGCGTTTTTCAACAAGTTCCTAGTGAGAGTCTATCGAAAACCTCTTCAATGTGCTCTCCTCCGTAGGCTCCAGTGTCTTCCGACCAACTGGAAGTTGGCGGGTGGCCCCGGTCCCTCGCTGTTGGGGACCGGGGATACACGAAAGCTCAGTTGAAACGATATTACGCCCCATAAATGGGCATGTCGACGCGCAAGATTCTCAGTTATCGCCAAATCGCCAACGCGCTAACCGAAAGCCGTCTTGAAAGCTCCGGGCGGATAACTGGAATGCCGAAACCAACCCACTCCTCTCAGAACCATCTCTCAGCGTCCAAGATCAGTCCAGCCGCGTCAGGTAAGCCTCACCCTCGGCGGGACGCAGCTTGCGGGCAATGGACTCGGCCTGCGCGCGGTTGTCGCCCTGCGGACGGATGCGCACCCAGTAACTGGCTTCGCCTGGGAACTCGATTACATTGGCGTCGGGATACTTGTTCAGAAGCTGTGCCTTGAGTTTTTTGGCCTTGCGTTCGTTGGTGAAGGCGCCGATCTGCACGCACCAGCGGCCGCCCCGATCGATGGGCTTGGGCGTCCGGTAAACGTCCACGCGAACGCGCGCCGAGCCGGTCCAGTAGATGCCCGTGGCCTTGGCCGAAGCAATGGTCAGATCGATGAGCCTGTCTTCCACAAACGGCCCGCGATCGGTGACGCGCATGGCGGAGGACTGGCCGGTCTTCAGATTGGTGACAACGATCAGCGAGCCCATGGGCAGCGTGCGATGCGCCGCCGTCAGGGCGTGATCGCTGAAGACCTGTCCGTTGGCGCTTTTGCGGCCCTTGTAGGGCGCGGTATACCACGTGGCCAGCCCCTCCTGAGTCAGGATGGGCTTGTGCGTTTTTACAAAGTCCAGGTCCTCGTCGCTCACCCCGCCCGGAGGCGCTGGCGTGGGAGCGATGTGCGCCGGCGACGGCTTGCGGCCGGGCACGGACGGATTGGCTTGAACCTCACTCTGAACTTGCGGCGGAGCAGCCTGTGGCGCGGGCAGCGGGACAACGGTTTTCTTGTGCCCGCAGCCTGTCAGAAACAGCAGCAAAACTGCCAGCCCGGCCCAGCCCATGCAATTCCACATGTGCTCAGCGCCCCATCCTTGCGATTTGCTTCTATCGCAAGGGTGGAAAAGCGCAACCCCAGGCTGGCGTGAGCTCATCAAGGGCGTGGATTCCCGGTTTTGTCGAAGCGGTCGGCCAGATCGCGCAGTTTGTCCGCCACGGTGCGCAGCGCCGAGATCGATTCCCTGCGGACCTGCGGAACCACCGCATCGTTCACGAATGCGATGGTGTGACGCACTTCCATCTCGATCAGTTCAACGGCCTCTTCGATGCGGCGGCCTACGCCGCCCGGAGGCGGACCCTGTGGAGGAAAAGGCGGTGGTGGAGGATAGGAACTCATATCGGACAACCTCTCGTCGGGGAATTCTTGCCAATCCCTCCCTCAGTCTCCGATGCCCACGAGGCCACGTCAATCGCCTTCACCCCAAAGGTGCCGCAATCGTCAATACTGGAAGCCGACTCCCCCGGCGACGGAACAGCCGTCTCTTCCCTGTCTTCGCGCTTGACTTTACCGCGCTGAATTGCATAAGACTTTGGTAGCACACAATCACAGAGGGCGCATTCTTTGCAAAGCGCATTGAAAGGCAACATCGAAAGTGGATGCTTCGCCGGCGGATGGAAACCCGCATCTGCGCGGAGGAACTCTCGCGCCCTGCGGTTGCTGCTTGCGGCGGCTCTGCTTGCCGTGATTCCGGCATGGGCCGGCCAGGCAAAAACTTCCAGCCCCGAGCCGCCTCTGCCGGAAGCTCCCCAGCCGCCCGCCCAGGCCGCCACGCCGGCAGCAGCGCCCTGCCCCGCCCTCAAACCCGGCGCGCAACCGCCTGCCTGCCCTGCTCAGCCGCCGCTGATCAACTGGTATGAGCGCTTCACCGATGGGCCGCACGTGAAGCCGCTGACCCCAAAAGAGAAGGGTTGGCTGGCCATTCGCAATGTCGTGGATCCCTTCAACGCCGTCACGATTCTCAGCCTCTCGGCCATCTCGGTCGGCTCTGACGCGGATTCTCCCTATGGCCCCGGCATGGCCGGTTTCGGCCGTTCCGTGGGCGTCAGCTATACACAGGACATCACCGGCGAGTTCTTTGGCACCTTCCTGATTCCGTCCATCGTTCACCAGGACCCGCACTACCATCGCCTGCCCAGGGCTTCGATTCCGCACCGTGTGGGTCATGCCATCCTGCAGGTGGCGTGGACCCAGGGCGACAACCGCAAGGGAATGCCGAACTACGCCAACCTCTTCGGCTACGCTATCGACGATGAGATCAGCAATCTCTATGTGCCAGGCCGGCAGACCAATCTGCCAGCCAGCGCCCAGCGCTACGCCACCGGCCTGGCCACCGCGCCCATCGACAACTTCATCACCGAGTTCCTGCCCGACCTGGCCCGCCACATTCACATCCACGTGGTTCTGGTCCAGCAGATCGTCAACCAGGTAGCCAGGACCGGCGGAGCGGGGGCGCCGTAAGCCGTAAGCGCCAGTGCCTCCTCCGCGTTGCCTTCCGTTCCCCGCCCTCAAATCGCCATTCAGCCACTTGTTTCGCCATTCACTGTATCGTCTTTGGCTTGACCGGAAACCCAGGTTACCCTAGAGATGGATTTTTATGTTCCTGAATCCCTTCACCTTATGGGATTCCAGTGAGTCTGGCCGGGCGAGAGATACCGGAGTCCCCAGCGACAGTTTTCGCCGCTGGGGTGGTAGACCGCCGCTGGCGATCAATTTATTTGAGGAGATTGCACCAATTATGTCGAAAGCAATGAAGTGCGCCGAAAAAGCCGTCGTATATGCGGCCAAGGGAGCGTGGGCGGTATTTGATCGGCTGAACAGCATCAGCCCCAACCCGGCCTTCACGCCTGACTGGAGCGACAAGCCCCTGCTGAAGAGCTGGGAAAAGGAAAAGCCGCCCCTGGGCTGGCCCCGCACCACTGACTCGCTCTGCCCCAAGTGCGTTCTGGAGGCTCGCAAGCAGATTCTCGACGGCAAGCTCCCCTACGAAGTTCTGCGCACCGAAAAAGTGGGCGAAATCAAGGCCCAGATCATCGAGCGCGACGGCAAAATCCTCATGGTGAAGGATTGCCCCAAACACGGCCACTATGAAGACATCCTCTCCACTGACCCGGCCTTCAGCAAGCACATTGAAGATGCCTTCCCCGGCCGCGACATCCGCGCCAGTTGCGATCCGAAGCTCCACAGCCACGGCACTTCCACCCTCACCCACGGCCGCGGCGCGGTGCTCACCATCGACCTGACCAACCGCTGCAACATGATGTGCGATCCCTGCTTTGCGGATGCCAATCAGGTGGGTTTCGTCCATGAGCTGACCTGGGAGCAGATCAAGACCCTGCTCGACGACGCCATGACCGTCAAGCCCCGGCGTCAGATGAGCGTGCAGTTCTCTGGTGGCGAGCCGACCCTGTCGCCTTTCTTCATCGACGCCATCGCCTACGCCCGCAAGGTGGGCTTCAACAGCGTTCAGGCTGCCTCCAACGGCATCGAGTTCTCCAGGAACAAGGAACTCTGCGCGGCCGCGGCCAAGGCTGGCTTGCGCTACGTCTACCTTCAGTTCGACGGCATCGGCAACGCCGCCAACTCGCACCGCAACATCGGCAACCTGTTTGATGTGAAGGTCCAGGCCATCAACAACCTGCATGAAGCCGGCGTGGACATCGTTCCCGTGACCACCATCATCAACGGCATCAATAACGAGCAGGTGGGCCGCATCATCCAGTTCGCCCTCGACAACCCCAAGAAGATCAGCTTCCTCAGCTTCCAGCCCGTCAGCTTTACCGGCCGCGACGACGAAATCACCGACGAGCGCCGCCACGCCGAGCGCTATACCCTCTCGCAGATGGCCCACGACATCAAGGACCAGATGGGCTTCGGCGAGCCGGCCCGCGACTGGTTCCCCATCAGCTTCATGAGCATCTTCACCGACTGGGCCGACCTGATTCACGGACCCCGCGCCAAGTGGGGCCAGCTCAACTGCGGCTGTCATCCCAACTGCGGCATCGGCATGGCGATGATGATCGACAAGGAAACCAAGGAAGCTGCTCCGGTCACGGCCTTCCTGAATATGGACAACGTCTCCCGGGATCTGACCAAGGTGAACGACGCGGGCCGCGGCAAGGTTCTCTCCTGCATCGGCTTCGCGCTGGCTCTCCTGCGCAACTACGATCCCTTCAAGTCGCCCAGCCACTTCCGCATCGTCGATATGCTCAAGAAGATGGACAAGACCTTCGGCGCCACCGGCCACAATTACGGCAGCGTCAAGGGCGACCGCACCATCGACGACATCAAGAAGCGCCGCGCTGACCGCTGGAACTTCCTGTTCATCGCCGGCATGTGGTTCCAGGATCTCTGGACATACGACTTCCGCCGCACCGAGCAGTGCACCATCCCCTATGCCACGCAGGAAGGCGAAATCAGCTTCTGCGCCTATAACACCGGCATCGGCTGGCGCAACATCGTCGAGAAGAGACACATGACGGCCAGCCTCAACAAGTGGTATGAGGAGCACGGCCGCCACCAGATCTTCGCCGGCGGCAAGAAGGTGGATCTGCCCGAGTTCGCCCATGACCTGGTGCTGAACGAGGCCGACGTCAACGCCGAAGCCAACCACACGCTCGACGATCTGGGCATTGCCAAGACCGCCGGCCAGGAGAAGGCCCGCGCCCGCGACGCCAAACTGAAAGACGACGCCAACGACGCCCAAATGGCCCGCCTCTATCGCCAGCACATCCTCGGCGAGGACCCCAACATCGTCAGCACCATCGCCCCCGCCAAGCCGGTAAAAGAGGAAGAAAAGGAAGCCGAAACCGTCTCCGGCGACTGATTCTTCTCTAAGTCAAAATGAATGGGCCACGCAGCTTCACGCTGCGTGGCCCGTTTTTTGTTGCTTTATGAAACCTCTGAACAAGTCATGTTTTCAAAGGGCACAACCCCAGTCATTCCGTAAGTCGCCTGAAATCAATTCCATGGGACGGGCGCGGCGCACAACCTCTTGCTAAAATAAACCAACTAGGTTAATATCCCGTCATGGAGAAGCGAACTCCGCACTGTAAGCTTTCTCGCGTCAAGGCATTGATTGAAGCGGGCAAGGTGCGAACCACGCATACGGCGCGAATCGGAGCGAGTGCGTTGGGCTTCAGTTACTCCGATATGCTGGCCGTGGTGATGGCTCTCAAACCCACGGACTTTTACAAAAGCATGACCACGTACGCCGATCACACAATTTGGCAAGACGTGTACCGGCCGAAGACCTCGGCTGGGGATGTGTATTTGAAACTGACGGTCATCGATGACGTGCTGATCGTCTCCTTCAAGGAGCGTTGAAGATGAAATGTCCAGTTTGCGGAGCAGCGGAGTTGGTCCGTGATACACGTGACTTGCCTTATACCTACAAAGGCGAGAGCACCACAATTCATGCGGTGACAGGTGAGTTTTGCCCTGCCTGCGCCGAGTCCATCCTCGACGGCGCGGAATCGGAGCGCGTCATGCGCGAGATGCAGGCATTTTCCCGGCAGGTCAATGCCGCCATCGTTGACCCGGCCTTCATCGTTAAAGTGCGCAAGAAACTGGCTCTCGACCAGCGCGAAGCCGCCGAAATATTTGGTGGCGGCGTCAATGCCTTCTCACGCTACGAGAACGGCAAGACCAGGCCGCCCGTGGCCTTGGTCAAGCTGCTCAAAGTGCTTGACCGCCATCCCGATCTGCTCCATGAGGTCAAGGTGGCGTAGATGCGCATGGGCGGCGTCGAGAGCAAGCGGAGGGAGGCGGGGGGGGGCCGGGTGCCCCATATCTGCCGCGTTCTTTGCGGCAGATGTGGGATAGCACCAATCTCCACCCGCCCGTGATCTCTGACCCCTGATCTCTGATCTCTGCTCTCTGATCTCTGGTCTTTTGCGTATTATTTCCCGCTCCCGTCGCACAATAATCCTTGGAAGTTTCCCTCAAATCGCAGGCGTAACTTCTGATCCAGGTCCGTAACTCCTTATCCTGGACGATTTTGCGGGGAACTCCATTGTTTTCACGATTTTACGGCGTAACCCTTCCCGTAAGCTCATGAAAACAAGGATTTTGTTTCCAAAATAGGGGTGGGGGGTACCCGATGTACAAGCTATGCCGTCACATCAAGACCAATGGACAGAGATGCAAATCGCCGGCTCTCAGCGGGTCGGCTTACTGTTATTTCCACGCTCGCGTGCATACCATGGCCAAAGCGAAGAGCACAATCTGGGATGACGTCAATCTTCCCATGCTGGAGGATGCCGCCTCCATCCAGGTAGCCATCTCCCAGATCATGGCTGGCTTCCTCAGCTCACGCCTCGATGCGCGCCACACCGGCCTGCTCCTCTATGCCCTTCAGATCGCCTCGCAGAATATTGATCGCTCTGTCTTCCGCGTGCATTCCGACTCTGTGCAATCCATGACCGTCACCAGCGAAGGCGATGAACTGGCCCCGGAAGAGGAAGTTTGCGAACGCGGCGATTGCGCAGGCTGCGATCAGCGTGACACATGCGAAGACTACGATCCCGAAGACGACGAAGAGGACGAGGACCAGACCGAAGAAGAAGCTGACAAAACATAGGCCGCGTGCGGATCTAGCTCTCTGACCGCTTGAAGTTGTACCAACGCTGGGTGCCCCAAGTCCCGATTTTGGGACCTGGGAAACCACGAATCCAGACCCGCCGCATACGCGTCTCGTTCGATGACGGCGCATACCCATCAAGCAACAGAAAACTTCCCGCTGCTCAGATCCTGTGCAGCTTGCGCGATGCTCTCCGGCCGGCCAAGATCGCGCCAATAGCACCCATCCGCGCGAAAGGCGAGGACTTTTTCTCCCCGCGCGGCCAAACGCAGATAGGCCGGAATGATGGAAAACGCGCCCTTCTCTTCCATCTTTGCGAAGATCTGCGGAGAAAGAACGTGGATGCCGGAGAATGCCAGCGCCTCGGTCTTTGCGGCAGGCCGCGCCCACTCAACCTCGCCATCTTGTCCAGCCCGGCGGCCGCAAAGTTGGCCCTGCTCGTCGAAGAGCAGATACCGCGAAGTCTCCCGCTGCTGAACGGCCAGGGTGGCGAGGGCGTCATGCTCCTTGTGAAAGCGCACCATGCTCGCCAGATCAATGTTGCTGAGGACATCCACGTTGTGCAGGATGAACGGCTCCTGCGTGTTGCCGCCGTCCTCCAGAAAGAAATGCGCAGCCTGCTTCAAGCCGCCGCCGGTGTCCAGTAACTCCTCTTCGCGCGAAACTTCAATTCTCATGCCGAAGTTATCGTTGGCCTTCAGATAATCGGCGATCATCTCCGCGAAATGATGCGCGTTGACAATCACCTCGCCGACGCCAAAGGAGCGCAGCCGCGCAAGCGCAATCTCCAGCAGCGTTCGCCCGGCCACGGTGACCAGCGCCTTCGGCCGGTCGTCCGTGAGCGGATGCAACCGCGTGCCGAGGCCTGCCGCCAGAATCATCGCTTTCATTGGCCCATCTTCTCCACTTCTCTCTTCTCTTGCTCGATATGCCGGACGACCGCTTCCACCCCGTTGCCCCGCAGATGCTTCGCCAGTTGCTCGGCAAAAAAGACCGAGCGGTGCTGGCCGCCCGTGCAGCCGAACGACACCATGAGGTTCTTGAAGCCGCGGCTTTCATACCCCTGCACGCTCGCATCCACCAGCGCCAGAACGCTGGCAAGATACTGGTGCACGCTCGGCTGCTGGTTGAGATAGTCAATCACGGCCGCGTCCTTGCCCGTCATTTTTTTGAAGCGTTCCTCGCGTCCGGGATTCGGCAGGCTGCGGACATCGAAGACATATCCGCCGCCGTTGCCTGTCTCATCGGCGGGCATTTGCTGGCGATAGCTGAAGCTGAAAATCCTCACCGTCAACTTATCCGCGCTGTCAGCCAGCCCCTGCAGTTTCTCCGAGGCAAACATGCCCCTCAGTGCGTCCATCAGCGCCGGCAGTTCGATAGGCAGCTTGATGTTCTCGGCCAGCCAGCGCAGGTTCTTCATCGCATACGGAACGCTCTTCAGAAAATGCGCCTTGCGCTCAAAGAATCCCCTGAAGCCATAAGCTCCCAGCGCCTGCAGGATGCGCACATAGACGTACGCATAATAGCGATCCATGAAGGCCTTGCGGTCCACAGGGATATAACTTCCAAGGCATTCGAGATAGTGGTCAAGTAACTGCTGGCGCATCTCCTGCGGCAGATCCGCCTTGCCGTCGAAGAGCAGCGAGGCGATGTCGTATTGTAGCGCGCCTTTGCGGCCGCCCTGGTAGTCCAGGAAGAACGGCTCGCCGCCTCGCAGCATCACATTGCGCGATTGAAAATCCCGATAGAGAAAGTAATCGTGGTCGGCAGTCAGCAGAAAATCCGTCAGGCTGCTGAAATCATCCTCCAGCGCCTGCTCGTTGAAGGGAATGCCTGCCAGCTTCAGAAAGTAATACTTGAAATAGTTCAGATCCCAGTTGATCGACTGGCGATCGAAGCTCGCTCGCGGATAACACACGCTGTAATTCAAGTCGCGGCCCGCTTCCACCTGAAAGCGCGGCAGCGCGGCCACCACCTTGCGATAAGCAGCCATCGCCTCGGGAGCGATGGCGTCGCCGTCGCGATGCGCGCCAAGAAACTCGAAGAGCGATGTGTCGCCCAGGTCCTCTTCCAGGTATGCGCCCTCGCTCAAATCCTCGGCATAAATCTCCGGCACCGGCAATCCGTGCTGGCGAAAATACCGGGAGAATTCGAGGAATGCGACATTCTCCTCCTGCACGGAAGACAGAATGCCGATGGCGCTGAACTTGCCGCCTGTGAGCCGGACAATGACGCGCCCCGAGCCGCCGAGCTCGCCCTGAAGCGGCCGCACATCTTCGGCCGGCACGTGAAAATGTTCTTCGAAAAGCTGTTTTAGAACGTCCATGAATCTCTTCCCGCGAATTGCTTGACCCGCTTCACAAAGATACCCAGCCCAGGCAAGCGCGCGCAAGGCGCATCGATCTTGCCCGCAATTCACCCTGTTTCCTCCCATAGCCGCGCCGGTTTATGATGGGTTCTCGCAAGGCACGCAGATTAGCGAGGAGATCACTATGAGCGACAATCTACGGACTGCGGCGCGCAAGCAGGGCCGCCGTGAATTCCTGAAGGCAAGCGGCGCGATCACGGCCGCGCTGCTGGTTCCATCGGCGCTGGCCGAAACAACAAGGACTTTACCTGCGCTGCCGTCGAACCCCAAAACCTCCGAGGCCATGCCGACGCGCAACCTGGGCAAGACCGGCTATCGCGTAGGCATCTTCTCGCTCGGCGGCCAGGCGTCGCTGGAGCGGGCCAACAACTTCGACGTGGCCGTGCCCATTATCGAACGGGCGCTCGACCTGGGCGTGAACTACATCGACACTTCGTCGATTTACGGCGGCCCTGAGCGCTGGAGCGAGCAGTATATGGGCAGAGTAATGGCCCACCGGCGCAATGAGGCCTTCCTGGCCACCAAAACCAAGGAGCGCACCCGCGACGACTCCATGCGCATGATTGAGAAATCGCTCGAACTGCTGCATACGGACCACGTGGACCTGTGGCAGTTGCACGACATCGGCACTATCACCGATGTGAACGAGGTCTTCGCCAAGGGCGGCGCAATGGAAGCGCTGCTTGAGATGCAGCAGCAGAAAGTCGTGCGCCACCTGGGCATCACCGGCCACTACCGGCCCGACGCGCTCATCGAGTGCATTCGGCGGCATCCCTTCGACACGGTTCTGATGGCCATGAACGCCGCCGACCCGCACCACTTCAGCTTCAATCAGGAGCTTTTGCCTCTGGCCGTCGAAAAGCAGATGGGAATTATTGGCATGAAGATCCCAGCGCGCGGGCGAATTCTCTCTACGTGGACGCCGCCGCCCATCGAGCAGCAGAAACACTCCTGGGAAGGTATGGTGCTGGCGCCCACGCCGGGCACGCTGACCATGCGCGAGGCCATGTACTACACCCTGTCGCGCCCGGTCAGCACGGTCATCATCGGCTGCGATACGATTGCCCAACTGGAAGAAAATGTGCAATTGGCGCGCGAGTTCACTCCGTTGAATGACGCTCAGGTCGCGGATCTGGTGAAGCGCGCCGAGCCCGTCTCAAAGCCCTCGCTGTTTTTCCGCTTCTACGACCGCGCATAAGAGACGAACCTGACCACTTGTTTGACAGAAATGTGAAATGCCCTCTGTTTGCGAAGAGCGAAAATCGCAAACAGAGGGCATTGGCATTTGCAGGCAGAAAAAGGAATCTATCCTAGCTGGCTGACCTTCATTTGTAACTTTTCGAAGTCCACTGTGCCGAGGCCGCGCGCTGCGGCCATCTGCAAATATGGCAGGTGTTCGCTGTCAAGGTTCCAATAGGCCTTGGCTACGTATGCGTCCAGAGCCACCGGATCGGTTCCGGCCACCATGGTCTTCTTGATGGCAACGTCTTCCAGGTTGCCGCCAGTGGGGCCGTTGCGCAGCAAGATGCGGTAGCAGTCGAGGAACGTGACCGTGGGCAGCATGAAGCTGGCCAGGTCGGCCAGGCTTTGGTTAATCTGCTGGTGCAAACGGTTGCGCTGGCCGCCGAGGATGCCGTACCAGTTCTTCATGCCCAGCGTGACGCCGCTGAGGCCGTGATGCTTGGCGATGGGCATGTTGATAACCTTGTCCGCCTCAAGAAACGGCGTGAAGACAGGCCAGCTCTTGAGCACCACGCCGCCCAAATCCACCTCGCGAAAAAGATCGGGATCGGGAAGGATGACTTCAGCGCCCGCAGCGCGCGCGGCGGCCTGGATGCCGGAACGCTGAAAGCAGCGGCGGGGTTCATTGCAACTGACGTCGGTAACAATGACGCGCTTGGCTCCGGCCTGCCAGCACTGGCGCACCATCTCGGCGACGACTTCCGGATTGGTGTTTGCGGCCTGTTCCGGCGTGCGGTCCCAGGCGATGTTGGGCTTGAGAACCACCACGTCCTGATGGCTGATGAAGCGGCCTATGCCGCCCAGGTTTTCCAGCGCCTTCTGCACCAGCTCGCGCGGCTCTCCGACCTGTGCAACCGGGCCCCCCGCGGACGGATTCTGGTCCGTGGGGAATTGCACAACGGTCATCGTTGGCAGTTGTGCATCCTGAGAACTGGCCTTGATGCGATGGTCGCGCCGCGCCCGCGCTGCTCGCGCCGGGACCGGATGGAAACTATGCTGGCTGAGCCAGACAGCCGCGCCCGCCGTGCCCGCCGCCGCTCCGCCCAGACGGAGCAGTTGCAGCATGGCCTCGCGCCGCGTCATGCCCTGCGCCACGCCCTTCGCCTCTTCCGGTTTCCGTTCAGATTCCTCAGCCATGGCCGTCCTCCCGATCAAATTTCCATCATGTGAATGCGTGCCGGATCATTCACGCCCAGATGATGAGCCGCGTCGGCGGCGGTGGCAATATAGCGCGGCAGACGCCCCACGGCTTCCAGCGTCTTCAGCCCCACCTCGGCGCGTTTGCGTTCGATCATCTGCCATGCGATCTGATCCAGGGCGACCCGATCCTCGCCAATCATGAGCGCATTGGGGTACCAGAGACGCTCGGGGTGAAAACCAGGTCCGCCATCATAGACAGAACTCATGGCGTCGCCGATGGTGAAGTGCACCTTCTCGCGAATCACGGGAATGCAATTCAAGTCGGCCACGCCGGGGTTGCAGCCGCCGGCGTGCAGATCCTGCGGGCGGTCAACCACGCCGTACATGTTCTTCATGGCAAAGGTAACGCCGGCCCCGCTGTGGTCCTTGAGAATCGGCATATTGATGACCATGGCGCACTCGCGCGTGAGAATCTTCGTGATCCGGATGCGCGCCGTGCCCCACGATTCCTGCTGGTCCTCGAAACCCGCCTGGTCGCGGCTGTAGCAGCGAATCTGGCTGGGATTGGTGTTGATGGTGAAGCCGCAGGCCTCCAGAAAGTGGTCATTCTGATCCCAGATCACAATGTTTCCCGGCTTGACGCCAATCTGTTGCAGCCGCTCGGCAACCGCCATCACCAGCGCATGGTGGGTGCAAATGCCCTTGCCGCCCAGGCCGTTGATCTTGAGGCCAATGACCTTGCCTTCGGAAACAAAATTCGCGGGCACAATCCGCTTCCACGCTTCGACCGGGTGCTCGCGGCCTGTGTAAGCTGCGATGGCGCGGTCGAGCAAAGCGGCCACGCGCTTCTCGTCCGGCTGCGCGCTCGTTCCATGAAGGGCTGCGTCACGCGCAATCACAACTCTGGATTTGCCTGCGGCTTCGTGCTGATCCAGTATCCGTGCGAATCCAAGCTGGCCTTGCGCGCCCAGCGCCAAAGCTCCCGTTGCCGCTATCTTCAGAAAATCCCGTCTGTTTTCCATCGCATTCCTCTCAATCGTCGCTGCCGCATTGGTTGATTGCCGTGCTTCTCCACTGTGCGCCACCGTCCGATTCCGGTCCGGCGCCTGATCCGTTTGCCCACTCCACGCCCGCTCTGCCGATCAAACTTCCACGAGATTGATGCGCCGTGGATCGTTCACACCCAGCCGGTGCGCCTGATCGGCTGCAGTGGCCAGATAACGCGCTGGACGGCCCACAGCCTCGACCGGTGGCAAACCCACCTCGGCCCGCTTGCGCGCAAGCATCTGAGCTGCCGTATGATCCACGGCCACTGCATCCGCGCCCACAATAAGCGCATTGGGATGCCAAAGATATTCCGGATGAAAGACCGGTCCCTTTTCATAAACGGAAGAAATGGCGTCGCCAACCGTAAACCGCACTTTCTGCCGAACGACGGGAATGCTGCACAGGTCGGCAAGGGCGGGGTCGCAATTATTGGCATGAAGCTCCGCGGGACGCTCGATCGCTCCATACATGTTTTTCAAGGAGAACGTACACCCCACCAGATCGTGGTCCTTCAGAATCGGCATATTGATTACGAGGTCGCACTCGCGCGTCAGTATCTTGGTCAAATTCACTTTGACCGATCCCTGAATCGTCGGTTGCTCTTCAAAGCCCGCCGTGTCGTTGCCATAACAGCGGATGCGGCTGGGATCGGTATTGATGGTAAAGCCGGCGGATTCCAGAGCCTCGTTGCTGCGATCCCACACCAGAATGTCTCCGGCGCGGACCCCTGCCTGTTGTAGCCTTTCGCAAAGCGCCAGCACCAGTTCCAGATGCGTCGAGACTCCCTTGTTTCCAACCCCGTTGACTTTGAGCCCTATGACCTTGGCTTTTGGAACGATCTGCTTCCACGCCTCGACCGGGTGATTTCGGTCCGTGTAGGCAGTGATGGCCCGGTCCAGCAGATCGGCTGCCCGCTTCGCATCCAGGCGTGCATCGGGTCCGTGCAGCGCCGGATCTCTGGCAATCACAACCTTCGACTTGCCCGCTTGCTGGTCCGCCGCCGCGGCGAGCCCCAGCTTGCTCTGCGCGCCCAGCGCCAAAGCTCCCGTCGCTGCTGCTTTCAAGAAATCCCTGCGGCTTGCCATCAAAACCCTCACATCTCTCGGCTTACACAGTTACAATTTCGCCTCCACTCCGTGCGCCAGCGCAAGCAGAGCCTGCGGCGTATCGGGAGTGGACTGATAGGCAACAATGCGCACCAGCGAATTGCCTTTGCGGAATGCGATGCTTTGCGCGTACTGCACGCATTCGTCGCCCATAGCAATCTTCTTTGCGTCGCTGGTCACTCCGGTTTCCAGAATCTTGCGCGCCCCGTCCGGGTCCTTCATCGTGTGCACGTCCACGGTTGCCTCCAACTGACCCTCGAATTTGTAATCGGAGGTCGAGGTGGAGACAACGCCGGCCGAAATGTACTGCTCGGCGTCGCCGTCGATGTAATCCGATAACTTGCTGGCGGCGAAGATGCGGGTCTCGCTGGTCTTCTCCCATCCCGAGATGGCGCCCGACGCCGGGAACGGGTTGGCGGCCTTCTTCTTGCAGCCTGTACTGGCAACCGCGGCAACGATCACAAGGACCACAACGGCCCACTTCAAATTCGAACAAATTCTCATTGCAACATCTCCTCTATTTTCTGTTCAGCAAAATCTGGCTGCCCGGCGAACGGCTTTCGCCGATGCTGGTGACGTGAACGGCGGGGCGCTCTTGCAGCGGGCAGGCATACTCACACGCCCCGCAACCCACGCAGCGGCTGGGATCGATCCGCGGCTGTTTCAGCGTCTTGGTGTTGCCCGCGGAGTCAATCACCTCAGCCTCCTGCACGTAAATTGCCTTGGGCGAAACCGGGCACCACTCTTCGCAGACAATGCAATCGGTGGCCATGGCCCACGGCAAGCAGCGCCCGCGGTCGTAGAATGCCGTGCCCAAACGGATCGGCTGGCTTTGCTGGCCCACGCCCACCACCCAGCCTTTGTCCTTGGGCGTAATCTGCCAGATGGCGCCGGTGGGGCAAACCTCTGAGCAAGAGACGCAACTGGGCTCACAATAGCCAATGCGCGGCACCAGCGTCGGCGTCCAGAGTCCTTCCAGACCGGCCTGTTCGAGCGTAGGATGGAGCGCCGTATTGGGGCAGACCTTCATGCACTCGCCGCAGCGGATGCAGCGGGAAAGAAACTCCTGCTCGTCGAGCGCGCCGGGCGGACGTAGCAAATCCGGGTGGCGGCTCTTGCCCAGACCCGTGTTGGCGCGCATCAGCGGAACCACCGCCGCGCCAGCCACCAAACCGGTCAGCGCCTTGCGCCGGCCAATGTCCGTCGAAGCAACCTCAGACTCCTTGCGGAAGAAGCGGAACTGCAAGCTGTTGTGCGGGCATACGCCGACGCAGTTCATGCACATGACGCACTCAGCCTTGTGCCACGGCGCGCCGCAGATGGGATCGTCGCCGCCCTGGCAGTTAATCAGGCACTTGCTGCAGTGGTTGCACGTCGCATCGTTTTTGTGCAGCCCCAGCACCGACCAGCGCGAGACGGCGCCCAGCAGCGCTCCCAGCGGGCAGATCGCGCGACACCACAACCGCGTCACGCGCAGGCTGTAGGCGAGAATGGCGATGAACAGAATGCCCAGCACGAGCCCTTGCGCGTAGTGCGGCTGGCGAAGATCGAGCACCGTATGGTGCAGAATCGTATGCAGCGTGCCGCCAGCCGATCTGATTGCCGCGACATGGCTGTTTTCGAGCGGGATGAGCGCCGCGCTCACGGCAGAGTTGAAGGCCGGCAAAATCGACAGCCCAAAGGAGCGGACCAGCAGGCTGAAAGGATCAATCCAGCCAATGGCCGCCGAGCCGAAAAGCGCGGCCACGAGTCCGGCAATCAGCACAACGTACTTGCCCGTCTGCCAGCGCTTGTAGCGGTTGGACTCGATGCGCCGCTTGCCTTTTTTAGCCTCGGAGGGCATGTCGCCCACAAATTGCTGCAGCGTGCCCATGGGGCAGATCCAGCCGCAGAAGAAGCGCCCCAGAAAGAGCGTAGGCAGCAGAATGAGCAGGCTCCAGAGCAGGCCGCGATAAAGAGCGTGGCTGGCCAACGCGTTCACCAGGGCCACCAGCGGGTCCCACTCGAAGAACAGGCTCACCGGCGCACGCAGCTTGATCTCCGTCGCGCCATTGACGAACACGCTCATCGACGTAAACAGAAGCAGCCCAATAAAGAGCAGCAGAAAAAAGATCTGCGAAATCCTGCGAAACCGCGGCAATTTGGACTGGTTCAAGAATCGCCTCCACACGCGAGGGTGCTAGCCATATGTGATGAATGATTGGCGCTCAGGCACGCGCCGGACAGTGACCTGCATCACCTGCTTCTGTTTCGGGGCTACTGGATGAGCCCGCGAAAATGATCTCCCATGCGTTTCAGGCAATTGGGATTCCGGGTCAGTTGAGCGCCGTTCGTGCTTGATGTAGCTAACCACCGACGGCTCCAGGAAGGGCTAGGATTAAGGAATTCGTGGTCAGCCGGACGCGCTGGGATCATCCAGGATAATTGCATCAGGATAGCCGGAAACTCCAAACCCCGAATACACTGTCTTTCCCTGGGAGGTTTCAGTGCCGGTTCAGTCCATCTTCGAGGAACTTTCCCATACCGCTGGCATCAAGCCGGTCAATTCCGCTGAACTTTATCCTGCGCGGCATCCGGCGGGGGGCGTCGGCCTGCCCCTGCTGGTTGTGGAGAACAAACTCGGCCGCGCCACAATTGCCTTGCAAGGGGCGCACCTGATGTCCTTTCAGCCCTCAGGCAAGCGGGAAATGCTCTGGGTTTCTCCACAGTCCTCTTTTGAAGCCGGCAAGCCGATCCGTGGTGGCATCCCCTTGTGCCTGCCTTGGTTTGGCCCTGGTGCAGAAGGTTCACCGCAGCACGGCTTTGGCCGGATCATGGAATGGTCATTGGTCGCGGTCGAGGTCTGCATCGACGGCTCGACCCGCGTCGTGCTCGAATTGGCAGGAGATGCTTCGGTCTGTGCTGCGTGGCCGCATGCGTTCTGCTTCCGCCTGGAAGTCATCGTCGGAACCAGTCTCAGGCTCGCGCTTCGCGCCGAAAACCGCAGCGCCACGGCTGCGCCCTTTGCGTTCGCGTTCCATACATACTTTGCCGTGCCAAATGTTGCCGATGCTCGCGTGGCAGGCCTTGAAGGCGCCACATTCATCGACAAGACGGACAACTCGGCACGCAAGGTACAGCAGGGCGAAATTGCAATCACAGCGCTGACGGATCGCGTTTATCTGGATGTTCCAGCAGTGCAAATGCTGAAAATTGCGACCGGCAACGTGAAGATTGAATCAGACGCCAAATCCGCTGTGGTCTGGAACTGTTGGACCAACGATAAAAACGTCGCCGACTTCGGTGAAGGCAATCACGCTGGATATATCTGCGTGGAACGTTGCGATGTGGCCGATCACGAGGTCACCATCCCGGCTGGTGGCAGGTATCAGACGTCCATGACCCTCTCATACTGAGGGTATTGATTCGCAATGAAGTTCCGGCGCAGCGCCAGGATGCGCCGGATACGTATCTTCTGCGCCTCAAAAAACTCCCCGCCGGGTGCCCCAGGTCCCGCTTTTGGACCTGGGAGTCCACGAACCCCATGGCGCGCAAGCGCCGACTGCCCCACCGCAGGTGGTCACAGGTGATTGATGAGCGAAGCGATGCAGGCCGCGCCGAAGCCGTTGTCGATATTGACCACGGAGACATTGGGCGAACAGGTATTCAACATGCCCAGCAGCGCCGCCACGCCGCCGAACGAGACGCCATACCCCACGCTCGTCGGCACTGCCACGACCGGCGCATTCACCAGGCCCCCAACGACGGTGGGCAGCGCGCCCTCCATGCCCGCGCACACAATCAGCACGCGCGCCAAGAGCAGAGAATCCTTTTGCGCAAAGAGGCGGTGAATCCCGGCCACGCCCACATCCGCAATCAGCTCAACCGTGTTGCCCATCAGCCGCGCGGTCACCACGGCTTCTTCCGCCACGGGCAGGTCGCTGGTGCCGGCGCAAACCACCGCGACAGTTCCCTTCCCTGGAACAGCAGGCTCCTGCATGAGCGTGATGGCGCGGGCCCTCTCATGAAACTCCGCGCGCGGTTCCACGGCATGAACCGCTTCAAACATTTCGCTGGAAACGCGCGTGGCCAGCACATTGCCTCCGGCCTGCGCCATGTGGGCAAAGATTCTGGCCACCTGCGCGACGGTCTTGCCGGCACCAAAAATCACCTCGGGCATTCCGGTGCGCAACTCGCGGTGGTGGTCGAGCTTGGCAAAGCCCAGATCCTCGTAGGGCAGGTCCTTCAGCCGCTCCACCGCCTCGTCAACAGCGGTGCGGCCCTCGCGCACTTCATTCAGCAGCGTTTCGATAAAGGCGCGATCCATTAGCGCTTCTCCTTCGTGGCCGCATAGGCCCGCATGGCTTCTTCCATGACCCGCTTGAGAGGAACCGCTTGCTCCGCCGCAATCTTGCGGCAATCCTCAAACTCCGGCGCGGCGTTGGCCTGCTCACCGTTAGGCAAGCGGGCGATCTTGATGTGCACCTTGCCCCAACTCGTTTCCACTTCAACAAACTCGCGCGTGAGGGCGATCTTGTTCTCCAGCCTCCAGCGCAAACCGATAGTGGTGGTCTCGCGGAAGAGCAGGTCGCCCAGCGCGGGCACAAGATCTGGACGGCAGAGCACGGTCATCTGCACGCCTGTGCGTCCCTTCTTCATCTGCACCGCGGCGCGATAGACATCCCATGCACCGGCTTCAAGCAGCTTCTCGCTGACGTAGGCAATCACCTGAGGGTTGGAGTCGTCGATCACCGCTTCGATCACCGCAATCGGTTGCATTGCGGCCGTCTCGCCGGCTTCTGCCTCGCCCACCAGCAAACGCAGCAGGTTGGGCTGGCCATGCGTCTCGCGTCCGCCCGCGCCGTAGCCTGTTTTCAGGATGCGCATCGTCGGCAGCTTGGCGTAATGCACATCGAGCATCAGCAGCAGCGATGCGCCGGTCGGAGTCACGCGCTCCATCGGCTCGCCCGCAGCGTAGACCGGCGCATCGCCCAGCAGAGCCAGCGTTGCCGGCGCGGGAACGGGAAGCGTGCCGTGCTGGCACACGACGGTACCGCTGCCCACGTTGAGCGGCGAGGCCAGCCAGCGCTCCACCCCCAGCGCTTCAGCGCCCGCGGCGGAGCAGACAATATCGATAATCGTGTCCACCGCGCCCACCTCGTGGAAATGCACCTCTTCGACGGGCATGGAATGGATCGCGGCTTCCGCCTCTCCGAGCATTTGGAAGGCTCGCATCGAGCGCTGCTTTACCACATCAGAAAGCGGCGCGGAGCGAATGATTTCGAGAATCGCCGAAAGCGACCGATGCGCGGCATGGCTGTGCGCGTGATGGTGATGCAGAGTGCTAACTCCGCTAGCTCCGCTCAAATGCTCTTCGTGCTCATGCTCGTGATGGGTGTGTTCCGGCTCCGCAGGCGGCGTGTCTGGCGTAATCACGTCAACCTTGGTTGCGGCCAGGCCGCCGCGGCTCACCTTGCGCATCTCAAGGCGCGCGCCCACGTTCAGCGCGGCCGCCGTTTCTTCAAGGCAGCGGAAGGGAACGCCCGCGTCCACCAGGGCGCCCAGCAGCATATCGCCGCTGATGCCGGAAAAGCACTCTAGATAACCAATACGCATCTCATTTTTGATTCTAAACTGCCGCCTATGCACCGCGCCGCATCAGCACTTCGACGGGCAGAATTGCGTTCATGGAGCCAGACCGGAATCCTGCGCAATCCAAGGTAACGTATTGGAAACCAGCCGCTTTGAGGGCGGCCGTGATGGCGTCCAGCATCTCCATCGTCAGGGCGCGCGGCATCTCGGCGCGGGCCAGCTCCACGCGGGCCAGTTCGCCGTGATGGCGCACCCGCAGTTCGTGAAAGCCCAATTGCCGCAGGCTCTCCTCGCCCTTTTCCACCTGTTCAAGCACCTCGCGAGTCACTGCGCGGCCATACTCGACGCGCGAAGCCAGGCACGGTGCAGCCGGACGGTCCCACAGCGCGAAGCCCGCCGCCTTGGCCAGCGTACGGATTTCAGCTTTCGTTAGCCCTGCCTCGGCCAGCGGCGCCAGCACGGCGTGCTCCTCAGCCGCGCGCTGCCCAGGGCGATAATCCGCGCGGTCGTCTGCATTCATGCCATAAGCGATGCGCTCAAATCCCAGCTTCGGCCCCAGCGCCTCCATGGCATCAAAGAGCGTGTCCTTGCAATGGAAACAGCGGTTGGCGTCGTTGCGCTGGTACTCGGGCCGCTCCAGCTCCTCAGTAGCGACAATGTGCAGCGGAATCCCCTGCTCGCGCGCAAAGGCGCATGCCTGCTCAAAGTCGCGCCGCGCCAGGCTCGGAGAGTCGGCCATCACCGCCAGCATGTGGTTGCCGAGGACGCGATGCGCCGCAGCCGCCAGGAACGCGGAGTCCACGCCGCCGGAGTAGGCCACCATCAGGCTGCCCAACTGCCCCAGGCGCGCTTCCAGCCCGTGCAGCTTTCGCTCGGCGTCCGTCTCGCCTTCCGTGTTCCCGGTCTGCGCAAGAATCGTGTGTGTATCTGCCGCCATAGATTCGATTATATGCGTTGTGCAATCTCACCCATAGCCGCTCTACGGGCGGCGATAGACATCGTAGCTGCCCAGTCTATGGTACGGCAGAAAGACCTGCTGAAGCGCTTGGAGCGTCTCTTCGCGCTGCGGAGTGACATCTTCCTTGATTTGCAGATTGCGCTTCACGATCAGCCAGCGAATGTTGCGCCGCCGCACCTCTGCGACAAGTTGCGCGGGCGAAAGCGGGTCGGTGGACCGGTCGAAGAGCAGCACCGGAAACTGCGGCACGCGGCCCGTGGCGAAGTAGAACGGGTCTTCACCGGGAATGAGAATCAGCCCGTCGGAGACTGGGATTTCGTTGGCGGCGAAGCGCAACAGCTCTTCAAAATCAGGCAGAAAAGGGCCGGGGGCCGCCATTCCCCTCAGCGCGGGCGCCGTCGCATGCACAACCGGCCCCTCCGGCAGATGCACGTAATCGAGCCGCTCCTCGCTGGCTGTATAGAGGCCACCGCAGACGGCGAGCGTTGCTGCGATGACCGTTGCCAGCGCCGGCGCGACGAACAGCCTTCGCGGCGCAATTTCTGCCCCTGTTCCTGCCGGCTCGATGGAAGCCAGAAAGACGAGCATTTCGGCGACGAGAATCACTAGCAGCGGCCAGATGGCGTAGGTCGAGCCCCACAGCTGCTGCGAGAGCAGCGTTCCGTTGATGGCGACCAGAAGCAGAACGGGCAACAGCGCGCGCACGCTCCATTCTCGGCAAAGATTCCAGAGCGTAAGCGCTCCGCTGAGAACCAGCAGCAGCGGCCAGAGAACGATGAGGCTGGTAGCGCGATCGTCGGCGTCTGAAGAGAGAAAAAGTCCGGCCAGCGTCCAAACAAACGGCGCGGCCAGCAGGCCCAACGCCACGAGGCGCACCCACAAATCTTTGGCCAGTCGGCTGCGCAGGAGCACGAGAGCCGCCACTACGCACGGAATCCACCAGAGCAGCGAGGGCTCCGCATAGATGGCGAGCATCGTCTGAAAACCGGGCAGCCGGCGCTCGCCAGCGAATTGAACCGTCCAATGAATGCAGTTGCCCACCCCTGCGGTGAAGTGCAAGAGCAGGCCCGCGGCCAGAAGCACTGCGACTGCGCCGGCAAGCACCGCGCTCAACGCTGCAACGCCAGAACTGCCGTGCAAAGCCAAGCGGCAACGCAGTTGCCTCGCAATCAACAGCACAAGAATGAGAGACAACGCGGCCAGCAGAAAAGGGAGCCCGATGTTCTGCTTGAAGAAAAGTGGAAGCGGAAGCGCCGCGCCCGCGATGAAAGGCCGCAGAAGCGCTCTGGTCCCACGCGGTTGCTGTGCGGCGGAATCCTCCTGCAGCCGCTGCAAAAGCAGAACCACAAGGAGAATCGAAAAGACAGTGTCGCAGTCGTAAGAGGGAAACGGCAGGATGCTGTAGATGCCCAGAACAGTGAGCGGCGCGGCCAGCAAAAGTGAAACCGCCCATGCGCCGCGCATCCGTCCTCGCAGCGTCCCGAGCACAATCCGCCAGGCCAGCACCGTTCCCAGGCCCCCCACGATTGCGGCGTAGAGAACATGGTGGAAGAAGACCCCCCCGGTGAGCCGCAGAATTGCGGCCTGAATCAGAAACGTGAGCGGCGTGTGCACCAGCGGAAAATCGCGATACGGCATCTGCCCCAGAGCGATGCGCACGCTCGTATCCAGCGTATAGCTCGCGTCCCAGAGGACCACGAGATGCGCGTTCTGCCATAGGACAACTGCTGCGCTGGCCAGGAAGAGAACGGCCGCGGCCGCGCCGTCGAGGAAGCTCCAGCGGCCTCGGTGGTGGGGATGTCCGAGTTCGGCCGTCTTGGGCTTGCGCATGGGCTGTGACCGGCAGGGCGGTTCGCGTCCTGCCCAATCCTTTGATTTTCTCCGCTCGCCGCCGGTTGCGCAAGCCAGCACAAATGCTTGGGAAAGACCAATCCCGAAGGCCCCTCCCTCCGGACTTTATAGAATGGATGTCAGGGCTGGATTGACGCCCAGGGGGAATTTGCCAGAATGAGCGAGATGCAGAGCTTTCCGCACGAGATGTTGCGCGAGATTTATGAACAGCCGGCGGCGCTTCGCCGCACCACTGCCTTGTATCTGGATGGCAACAAGCTGAACCGCGAAATGGCGGACCGGCTGGCGGGCTGGGCCAACCCGGCCGGCGAAGTGCTGATTGCCGCCTCCGGCTCCAGCCGCCACAGCGGCCTGGCCGCCGAAATTCTGCTCGAGGATATGTGCGGGCTCGCGGTAGATGTGGAGTACGCGAGCGAGTACAGTTGCCGCGGCCGCTATGATCAGCGCCGTCCCGCGGTGCTCGTCATCTCCCAATCGGGCGAGACCTCGGATACACTGGCCGCCTTGCAGGAAGTGCGTCTGCGCGGCGACAAGTCGCTGGCTATCACCAACGTGGCCCAATCCACGATGGCGCAGGAGGCCGATATCTCCATGCCTCTGGCAGCAGGCGTGGAAAAGGCGATTCCGGCCACCAAAAGCTTCACCTGCAGTTTGGCCGTGCTCTTCCTGCTGGGCCTCTATGAGGCGCAGCGACTGGGGCGGATGGATGCCCCTGAACTCGCAGCCAACATCGAGAAGCTGCAGGCTCTGCCGGCCAGCATTGAAGCGCAGCTCGACGGCTGGCGGGAACGCATGGCCGCCCTGGCCCACAAGTACAGCTCCGCCCACACCTTTCTCTACCTGGGCCGCGGCATTCACTACGCCATCGCGCGCGAGGGAGCCTTGAAGCTGAAGGAGGCTTCCTACGTTCATGCCGAAGGCTACCCAACCGGCGAGCTGAAGCACGGCCCAAATGCGCTGGTCAGCGACAGCGTGCCGCTGGTCGTGGTTGCCACCGTGGACCGGGAAATCGAAGCCTCGGTCGTGCGTTACGAAAAAACGCTGCAACTGTTGAGCGACATGAAGGCCCAGGGAGCCAGGGTAATCGCCATCGCCAACGCGGGTGACCGCAAAGTGGCGGAGTTGGTGAGCGATTGCGTCGAGGTGCAACCTGCCAGCGAGTACCTGCTGCCCATCGCCGAGGTTGTTCCCCTGCAACTCTTCGCCTATTACATGGCGCTCGAACACGGCGTGGACGTCGACCGTCCCAGAAATCTTTCCAAGGCTGTCGTGGAGAAGTAGAGCCTGCGCATGCGGACCGCAACCCGGGAAACTGTCAATTCCCGGGTTGCCGGCAATCCTTGAGTCCTCATCGGGGTGCTAAGTTAGTGGTTTTTGCTGAAGCATCTGTTTTTGCGAAATATACTTTGATCCAGGGAAGCCACTCGCCTTCTGCACCGGCAGCGACTTCCTTTGAGGTGTTCCATCTGTCTTCGGGATAAGCATCCATCTATCCCGGAACAGTAAAGTGGGGGCACAATGCCATTTCTGAGTCTGCGCTGGTACTTCCCGTTTTTTCATGGCATGGGCCTTGGTCTGTTGGCTATGGCTTTTCATGAAGCCGCTCATATCGTTGTTGCCATAGCCTTGGGCGTGAGGGTCAAGAAGATCGGACTGGGCTGGAGAGGGATGTACACTGTGCGCGACCCTGGCCCCCCGGAAAAGAACCTGCTTGTCTCTCTGGCAGGTCCCCTCGTGAATCTTGCATTAATCCTGTCATGGCACTGGTTTCCGACCTTTGGCCTGGCCAACTTGTGTTGCTGGGCAGCCAACGTCCTGCCCATTCAAGGCTCGGACGGTGATCGCGCGCTTACTTGCTGGCAGCAGATGCACCGGAAAGATCCGCCAAACTGATATTCGTAGTCCGTTTGCGCAGGGGGGATAAGCCACTCCCATCGCTTCTGTGCCCCAGGTCCGGATTCCCGGACCTGGGGCACAAGCCTGAAGTGAATTCTGCTTTCTCGCCTATGAAACTATGCCGTCCCGCTCACGCTGCCGTGCCAGCCGCCTTCCCTTCGAAATAAGCCTCGATCTCTTCCAGCGTCTTGCCCTTGGTCTCCGGCAGGAAAAACGCCGCCACGATGAAGTAGACCACCGTGAAGCTGGCGAAGAGGAAGAACATCGACGAGTAGCCGTGCTTGCTCACGAAGGGCAGGAAAATCCCTGACAAGGTGGTGGAAACCATCTGGTTGATGACAAGAGCAATGCTCATGCCGTTCGACCGGATGCGCGTCGGCATCAACTCCGAGAGAGCCAGCCAGACGCAGACGCCCGGTCCCAGCGCGAAGAATCCCATGAAGAGGAACAATCCCAGGGCCACCCACCAGCCGTGTGTAGAGCTGGGCACCTGGCCCACCACCGCTTTCTGAATCTTCAGTGGCGCGGTTTGCGCGGCCTCCAGGTTGCCCAGCGGATTCTGGAAGAAGGCCAGAACCTTGTTGGCGGGAACGCAACTGGAGCGCGTGATTTCAATCGGCCGGGCTGCCGGATCATCAGAACGCACAAAGGTGGTGGCGGCGGTGTAATCGCCATAGGAATAAATGATGGCCAGCGAGGCGCGCCCGGCGTCAATCTGCTTGCCCGCGTCGCCCTGCGCGGCCAGCAGTTGGCCGGCCACGGCGGGATCGAAGCGCAGCGTCATCTCCTGATTCGGAGTCACCATGCCCTGCACCTGGGCGTGCGCGTCCAGGCTGATCTTTTCCGTGCGCAGGAAGAGAACGCCCACCGTCACGAGCGAAATGATAATGCCGCTGGTGCCCAGAATCAGCAGGAACTTGCGTCCCTTTCGATCCACCAGCGCCATGCCCACCATGGTCAGCAGAAAGTTCATCGATGTGAAAACGACATAGCCCCAATGCGCGCACAGATCGGAGAGGCCGCCTTGCAGCAGAATGCCGGTGTTATAGCCAATCAGCGAATTGACGCCCGTGGCCGTGTTGCAGAAAAGAATGATGCAGGCCAGCAGGAATGGCACCACATACTTGCGGTGCAGCAGCGAGTCTTGAATCTTCTGGCCGGTCGAGCTGCGCGTGGAGGCTTTGCGCTCCGACTCTTCCATCTCCTGTAGCTCGATGTCCGCCTGTTCCGCAGTGCGAGAACGCAGCAGGGCCGCATGGGCCTGTTCCTTCTTCCCGCGCTTGAAGAGCCAGCGCGGCGACTCGCCCACCAGCAGGCAACCCAGCACAAACAGGATGCCCGGAGGCAGCGCGACCCAGAAAAGATTGCGCCAGGCCTGATCCTTGTAGGCGAAGAGAGCCGCGGCGTTGCCGGTTTGGGCCACGGCGGCTACGTGATAGCTGAAGTAGATTCCCAGCAGCGCCGCGAAGACCATCGACGCAGTCGGCAGCCATTGAAAGACGCCCGTGCCTTTGCCGCGGTCCGACGCCGCCAGGCACTCGGCCAGATACAGCGGAACCACCACCCCGATCAGCCCGGCGCTGACGCCTTCCAACAGTCGCCCGAAGAGCAAGGGCGTGTAGGCGTGCGAAAGAGCGATCAGCGGGATGCTGACAATGAAGGTGACGCCGCTCAGCAGCATCAATGGCTTGCGGCCCATCCAGTCCGCCAGCATCCCGGCAAACAGCGTGGAGAAAACGGCGCCCAGCAGCACCGCCGCCACAATGACGGAAAGCTCCGCTGCGGTCAGCCGCGAGGTCGCCTGCAGATAGGGCAACGCTCCGCCAATGATGCCGATGTCCATCCCGTAAAGCAGGCCGCCGAGACCGGCGACGACGAGAAGAAAGAGGTTGTAACCGCGTTTGGCGGAAGAAGAGGGATTGGCGGGCAGGTTTGCGGAGCCTTCAGCGTACATTGTCACAGGTATTGTCCTCTTGCGCAGTTTATCCCTCCGCCTGGGTTGCACGATATAGGCTGGCCGGAGCAGAGTTGAACCGGCCCATTTCCGCCTCAAGTGCCGGCCATCACTGCAACGCCCTTCCGGTTGCCGTAGGCCTCTAATTGAGGCGATGAAGCCCGCTGCGGGTTCAGACCCGTTTTTGGGACTCCGCCTCATCTGGAGCCGCTTGATCGCAGCCAGGTCTCTGACCGCTTGAAGTTCTACCAACGATGGGTGCCCCAGGTCCCTCGCATTTGGGGACCTGGGAAAGCACGAATTCAAAGTACGAAATTGTGCGGTCAGAGACCTGCTTGAGCTGTTTCCTTCCATGAGCTGATCCCTGAAGCGCGCGCGGGAATCAGCGGAGAGCATCAATGAGCACTTCACACAGCGACAGCCGGCGGGATTTTCTCAAGGCGTCTCTTACCGGAGCGACTCTGCTGTGCGCGGGCGGAGCGACGGAAGCGCTGGCCGCCGCCGAACCCATTGCGGCAGGCGCGAAATCCCGGGTCGTCGTTGCGCGCGATCCGCAACTGCGCGGCACGGGCTCCACGGTGGATTTCGGCCGTATGGCGGCCCTGCTCGATCGCGCCATGCTGGCTCTCTCAGGCCGGGAGAATCCGGTCGACGCATGGAAAAAACTGGTTCGTCCGGGCGAGACGGTGGGCCTGAAGGTAAACACCCTCGGCGGCCGCGGAATCTCCACCAATGTTCAGCTCGTCGCTGCCATCTGCGGACGCTTGCAGGAGGCCGGAATCAAGGCCGGCGACATCGTGGTCTGGGACCGCGAGAGCGACGAACTGGAGCGCGCAGGCTTTCATCTCGCCATGGGCGGAGACCGCGTCCAGTGCTTCGGCACCGACCGCATCGGCTACGAGCAGGAGCTTGCCGCTTATGGCAGCGTGGGCGGCCTCCTGTCGAAGATTCTCACTCAGCGTTGCGGCGTGCTCATCAATCTGCCCGTACTGAAAGACCACGACGGCGCAGGCGTCACCATCGCCCTCAAGAACATGTACGGCGTCATCAACAACCCCAACAAGTACCATCCCGACGGCTGCAATCCCTTCGTCGCGGACCTGAACATGCTGCCGGAAATCCGCGCCCGTATGCGGCTGACCATCTGCGACGCCACCACGGCGATGTACGAAGGCGGGCCCGGCTACAAGCCGGAGCACAGTTGGAACGCCAATGCCCTGCTCGTCTCTACCGATCCCGTCGCGCTCGACCATACCGGCTGGCAGATGATCGAGCGCAAGCGCGCCGAAAAGGGATTGAAAACGCTGGAGGCCGAGGGCCGCCCGCCACGCTACATCGCCACCGCGGCCGATGCCGGTCACCGCCTGGGCACGAATGATCCCCGAAAGATTTCAGTTGTCGAAGCATAGCAGGAAGAGTTGCGTGGAGGTTCAAGATGTTCTGTCATCTGGATGCGCAAAAAGTCGCGAAAAACCCGCTCGACCGCCGCTTTTTTTTGAAGTGTGCCCTGGCTTCGGGCGCGGCGCTGGGAATAGGCAGCGCTGCGGCGCCCGCCTCCGGAATGCCCTCGGGCGCGGCTTCCGGGTCTGAGGACGACTCGCACTACGTCGTCGAAGCTCGGTTCTACCAGAAGCTCGCCAACCGCAAGATCAAGTGCAAGCTCTGCCCGCGCGAGTGCACCGTGGGAGACAAGGAGCGCGGCTACTGCGGCGTACGCGAGAATCGCGGCGGCGCCTACTACACGCTGGTCCACTCGCGGGCCGCCGCGGCGCATGTCGATCCCATCGAGAAAAAGCCGCTCTTCCACTATTTGCCGAGCACAACCGCCTTCTCGCTTGGCACGGCCGGCTGCAACGTCAACTGCAAATTCTGCCAGAACTGGGACATCTCCCAGTCGCGTCCGGAACAGGTTCCTGCTCAGTACGCTCCCCCGCAGCGCGTCGCCGAACTCGCCACGGAATACCACTGCCCCACGATTGCCTACACGTACAGCGAGCCCGTCATCTTCGCCGAATACCTGATGGATGCTGCCGATGCAGGCCACGCGGCCGGCATTCGCAGCATTGTGGTTTCCAACGGCTACATCCAGGATGAGCCACTGAAGGCCGCCTACGGAAAGATGGACGCCGTCAAAATCGATCTGAAATCCTTCTCCGAGTCCTACTACCACAATGTCGTCTCAGGCCAGTTGAAGCCGGTGCTGGAGACGCTCGTTACGTTGCGCAAGATGGGCAAGTGGACGGAGATTGTGTACCTGGTCTTGCCCACGCTCAACGACAGCGATGCGGAGTTTCACGGCCTGACAAAATGGATCAAGACGAATCTGGGCACGGATGTGCCTCTGCATTTCACGCAGTATCATCCCGAATATTTGTTGAAGAACCTGCCCATCACGCCGGTATCGACGCTCGAACGCGCCAAGGCGATTGCCGACGCCGAGGGACTGCACTACGTCTACATCGGCAATGTTCCTGGACATCCGGCGCAAAACACCTATTGCCCGAAGTGCCACAAGATGCTGGTCGAGCGCGTGGGATTCACGGCCAGCAAGGTTCTGATCCGCAAGAGCAAATGCCCATTCTGCCAGGAGCCGATTCCCGGCGTCTGGCATGTCTGAGCAGAGGAGGTTTCGCATATGTTGAGTATCGCCATGGCCGCAAATGCTTCTTGGCTGGCCGCTCCGCTTCTCGCTTTTCTGGTGTGCGCGCCCATTGAGCACGCGCATGATGGAAATCCGCAGAAGGTGCGGCAGGCTGCCGTTGCCGGCGCTTTCTATCCGGCCGACCCGAAAGAACTTTCCGCAATGATTGACGACCTGCTCGCCAAGGTCTCCGGGCCGCCAATCACCGATCCGATCCTCGCCGCCGTCGCTCCTCACGCCGGCTATCAGTACTCCGGCCCCGTGGCTGCGTACACCTACGCCGCATTGAAGGGACGCAAATATTCGCGCGTCATCGTCATTGCGCCCACGCACTACGTGGCCTTCGACTATACCTCCGTCTACGATGGCGACGCATACACAACGCCTCTCGGGACCGTTCCGGTGGACAAGGCCTTCGCGCAAAAGCTGGCGAAGATGAGCTCGACCATGCAGCTCTCCGGCCGCGGACACGATCCCACATCCGCTGGCGGCGAGCACGCTATCGAGGTCCAGTTGCCGTGGCTGCAAAAAGTGCTGGGCAACTTTGAAATCGTCCCCATCGTCATGGGCGATCAAAGTTACGAAAGCAGCCGCGCTCTGGGAATGGCTCTGGCGAAGCTCATTAAGACCGAAGGCAAGGACGGCGATACGCTCGTTCTCGCCAGCTCCGATCTGTCGCACTACCACACTTACAACGAAGCGGTGACCATCGACCACAAGACGCTCAATGCGCTTGCGGCGTGGGACTACTTCAGCATGTCGCGCAACTTCCAGGCGGGCATCTGGGAAGCCTGTGGCGGCGCGCCCATCGTGGCCGCAATGATTTACGCCGAACGCATGGGAGCCAACCAGGCCCGCGTGCTCAAGTACGCCAATTCCGGCGACATCACCGGAGATCATTCCCGCGTCGTCGGATACAGCGCCGACGTTATTGTGAAAGCGAACGGCGGAAAGGCTGTGGAAACGCCTTTCTCGCTCACCGATCCGGAGAAGCGAGAGTTGCTCGCCCTGGCGCGCAAGTCGGTAGAGTATGTGGTTCAGCAAAAGGAAGTTTATGTGCCGCCCGCAAGCTCGAGCGCAGCGCTCAACGAGGAGCGCGGCGCTTTCGTCACTCTGACCGAAGCCGGCGATCTGCGCGGATGCATCGGCTACACCTCCGCCATCAAGCCTCTCTACATGACCGTGCGCGACACGGCCACGCACGCCGCTCTGCACGATCCACGCTTTCGTCCTGTCTCGGAGTCGGAGTTGCCTCATCTCGAATATGAAATCTCCGTGCTCTCGCCGCTGCGCCGCGTGACGAACATCGAACAGATTAGAGTTGGCGAGCACGGCCTGCTGATGAAGAACGGCGACAGCGAAGGCCTTCTGCTTCCGCAGGTCCCGGTCGAACAGAACTGGGATCGGCAGACCTTTCTGGAGCAGACCTGCGCCAAGGCGCGCATGAACACCAACTGCTGGAAGGATGAAGATACCGACATCTTCAGCTTCACCGCGGTTGTCTTCAACGAGCGCAAACTGTGAGCCCGTGAATCATCTTCACTGCTATTGCAATCCGAGCGCCCCATCCTTTTCGCGCTCTTAGCGAAAAGGGTGGGAGTCAACGCTCACCCGCACAGCCAGCAGCGCTGGCGGCAGATTCACCGCCGCGCAAAGCCATGCGGTCCGCCAGAATCCGAAGACCGGAATGAGGTAAGCGCTCAGCACGAGAGCGCCCGCGCAGCCGCCCAGCAAATCGATAGCATAGAGGACGCCGAGCCTTCGCTGTCCGCTGACATCCCCGAGGAACATCGCGGTCGCCAGCGGAAATTGGTAGCCGCCCAAGATGCCCGAGAGCGCGGCCAGTGCAGGAAAGACAATCTGCGCGGCCAGCCAGGTCGCCGTCACTCCGGAGAGCTTCGCCAGCAGGCTGACCACCAGCATCAGCACCGGGCCGGAAAGCGCAAGCAGAAACTGCGTGGCTGCAACAGCGCGGCAAGCGGAACTGCCGTCGCGATGAATGCGGCGCATTCCCATCCAGCTTCCCAACGCAATCCCGGCCATGCATAGCGCAATCAGAATGGCGAGTTGATGGTAGACGTAAGCATAGATGGATTGGAACGCAAGCAGCAGAAAAATCTGGAGCGCCATCAGCGTGAAGCCCGTCGCGCCCATCGAGCAGACAGCCGCCGAACGGGCGCGCCGCTCACGCGCGGGGAAAAGAGCCAGAATCGTCGCCACCAGAAACAGCGCAATAAGGACCGCGCCGAGCACAACCGTGAAACTCACATGCCCTGCGGCGCGCAGCCAGCCGGCGTAGTCCGGCTTGAACTGCGCGCTCCACAGCACGACATTGAAGTAATACGCGATGGGCGAAAAGTCGCGATTGACGGGCGTCGTGGCCCTGGGCTGCAAATCTTCACGCACCTGATCCATGCGATCGGGCGTCATGCGATAAGGAATGAAATATTCGCTGACATACTGCGTTTTCAGGTTGCGCTTTAGCAGCCGCGCAACGAGCACCTGCGGGGCGTCCGTCAAAAGATCCGGGCGCGACGCGGCGAACAGGTGCAAAGTCTCTCCCGGGATTGCGACAACCGAGGGGAAAACCTCGCGCAGCGTGCGATGGATGCAGCGGAGAAACTCGGCCAGGTCTGGGCTGATCGCTTCGTCCGACGAGCGCAACTGAAGCGCTAGCACTCCGCCCGGCGCCAGGTGAGCGCGCGCGGAACGGAAGAACTCGACCGTGTAAAACCTGTTCAACTGCGCGGTTTGCGGGTCGGGCACATTCACGATGATCACGTCGAAGCTGTCGCGCGCTGACCGCAGATAGGCCCGGCCATCCGCGTAGTGCAAGTGCACCCTGGGATCGGAGGCAAGAGACGCGGACTCTGACGGAAAAAACTGCCGCGCCATGCCGATCAGCGCCGGGTCCAGCTCGACCAGGTCGATCCGCTCGACTGTGGGATGGCGCAGCGCCTGTGCGATGCTGCCGCTGGCGCCGCCGCCAATGAGCAGAACGCGCCTCGGCGCAGGGTGCTCCAGCAGCGCGTAGTGAACCGATTCTTCGGCGGCTGCCTCGTCCGGCGCATTGGCCATCATGACGCCATTCTCATACAGGCTGCGGATCTCGCCGGTTTCCGTGACTGCCAGATTTCCGTAAATCGAATCGCGCGATTCGAGCAGATGAAAGCCGCTCCACTGGCGCGCCTGCGCTTGTCTCTCCATCCACGGCGCAACCCTGGCGAAAAGAAAAATCGCGAGCAGCAACGCCATTCCAGCCGCGGCCACACGCTGCGTGCGTCCTATCCGCAGCAAGAGAACGCTGGCCATCAAAACATTCAAGACGAGCACAATGCTGGCAATCTGAAAGGGCGCCAGGAAGCGCAACAGCACCAGGCTGGCTAGGATTCCTCCCACGGCGGAGCCAGCCGCCTCCAACAGGTACGCCGCGCTGACCGCCCGGCGCGCGTCTGCGGCGCACTCAAGGTTGTATGCGCGGGCCGCAGCCACAAACAGCGCGCCCGCAACCACGCAAAAGACGCTCAGGCAAACCAGCGAGGCCAGTAGCACCGGAACCGGACCAACCAGTTCACCCGGCACTGTTTGAAAAAGACTTTTGCTCGAGCGCAAGGCCCAGATCGTGAGCGGCAGGCTGAGCCCGAGCAGACATTCGAGCGCGGCCACCATCCTCCGCACGTTGCTTCCACCTAGCGCCAGAGCGCCGCACGCCAGGCTGCCAACAGCGGTCCAGAAGAGCCATGTGGCCAGCAGAATGCCCAGCGAAATTTCATTGCCGCTGAAGACGACAATCAGCTCGCGCATCAGCACAACCTGGCCGATGACTGCGCTGAATCCGACCAGCATCAGGGCTGCCTGGATGGCGAGCGTTGTGCCTTGCGCGTTGCTGTCTGCGCCGGATTGAGGATTTATTTGCATCCGAGCGGAATTAGAATTCAGCCGTACGGGGAAAGCAATGGCAGAAGGAAGGCCCCTGATGCAAGAGCATCATACGAATAGATTTCCAGGTAATAGAATCATGCGGTTCTGGAACGGAACTGAGCGCCGTCCCTACGGGACTCCAGGTGAATTTTTTGGTTTCGCCCACCCCGCGCTGAAGCGCGGGGCTAACAACCATTGCGCCTACGGCGCGGGTGATGAGCCGCTGCCGGGATGGAGCGATTCTACCCTCGCGCATTGCCGCTGCCGGCATGGAGTGGTTCTATATAGGCGCTTTTGAGGGGCCATCAACCATAAAGCCTCCGGCTCTGCGGGAGGACTCTTGCAACTGTTGTGGGCATACCAATTCGTCTTGCCCCCTCCGTTCTTCCTTTTGCACGTGGTCCAGGGAGAGTGAAATGAGCCTTATGTACTGGTAAAGCATCTGTTTATTAGGGCTATGTGGGGATAGACCCGGACGAATTATCGCTTAAACGGCCATAAACGAGGGAATTAATGGCCTTAATGGAGCGATTTTGCGCCCTTAATGCGCCGGGATAAGGTGATATGCGTCACTGCCATGGATATTTGCGAAGGAGAGACTGATTTGGGTTTTGGCGAGGATTTGTGCTTTGCCAGGTCCTAAAATCGGGAGATCCACCCCACGGATCTGGGGCACCCAGCGTTGGTGCAATTTCAAGCTGTCAGAGACTTAGAATAAAGTTAAGCAACCGGTTGGCGATGAGTGGCATGAGCGAAGGAACTGAAGTGCGCGGCCAGCGCTGGTACGACTGCTGGTTTCGCCGCCGCAGAGGAGCAGGAAATGACGGATGAAAAGAAGCAGGACCGCGGCAAGCTGCTCATCGACGTGGATGAGTGCAAGGGCTGCGGAATATGTGTGGAAGCCTGCCCGCCGAAGGTGATCTCGATCAACGAGCGGCTGAATCACTACGGCTATCGCACGGCAGAGTATGCGGGCGCGGGCTGCACGGGCTGCGGAATCTGTTTTATGGTGTGTCCTGAGCCGGGTGCGATTACGGTTTTGAAACTCGTGCAGCGCAAGACGGATGAAGAACACGGCGTGGAACCAGGCAGTGCGGGAGCGGGCGAATGCGCAAGCAACTGATGAAGGGCAATGAAGCGATTGTAAAGAGCGCGGTTCTTTCCGGATGCCGCGCCTTCTATGGATATCCCATCACCCCGGCCACCGAGGTAGCGGAGGCGGCTGCGCTCTATTTGCCGCAGGCGGGCGGAGTGTTTTTGCAGGCGGAGAGCGAAGTCGCGGCCATCAATATGATTTACGGCGCGTCGTCGGCCGGTGTGCGCGCGATGACCTCGTCGAGCGGACCGGGAATCAGCCTGATGCAGGAAGGCATCAGCTACCTGGCGGGCGCGGAACTGCCCTGCGTGATCGCCGACATCACTCGCGGCGGGCCGGGATTGGGCAACATCGGCGCCGAACAGGGCGACTATCACCAGGTGGTGAAGGGCGGTGGCCACGGCAACTACCGCACCATCGTGCTGGCGCCGCACTCCGTGCAGGAGATGGCGGATTTGACCGCGCTGGCCTTCGAGCTGGCCGACCGCTATCGCAACCCGGTGGTGCTGATGGCGGATGGATTCATCGGCCAGATGATGGAGCCGGTCGAGTTTCCGCAGACGGCCATCGAGCAGCGGCCGCCCAACTGGGCTGTGATGGGCACGGAGAAAACGCGCGGCAATCTGATCAACTCTCTGTATCTGAATTTTGACGAGATGGAAGCGCATCTGAATCATTTGGAAGACAAGTACCATCAAGCGGAAGAGCACGATACGCGCGCCGAAGAGTGGCAGACCGACGACGCGGAGATTGTGCTGGTGGGCTACGGAATCGTGGCGCGCATTTTGAAGGCCGTGGCCGCGGAAGCGCGCGCCAACGGGCTCAAAGTTGGCGTGCTGCGGCCGATCACGCTTTACCCGTTTCCGAAGAAGCATTTCAAGCGTTTGGCTGAGCACGCGCAATCCTTCGTTGTGGTGGAATTGAGCAACGGCCAGATGCTGGAAGATGTGCGGCTGGCGCTGAACGGCGCGCGGCCGGTGGAGTTTTTGAGCCGCATGGGCGGGAACGTGCCTTCGCACCAGGAGGTGCTGGGGTTTGTGCAGGAGCTGGCGCGGCGGATACCGTCAGCGATGCAGGCGGAAGAGAAGCGGGGGGCACATGTCTAGCGAAATGGTTTCCGAATACGTGGTGTCGCAGAGCAGGGCAAAGGCTTTCTACGAGCGCTTCGAGCGCAAGGGAGAACTGCAGCATCAGACGCATTTTTGCCCAGGGTGCGGGCACGGCCAGGTACACAAGATGCTGGCGCGGGCGATCGATGAGCTGGGCATTCAGAACAGGACGATCCTTGTCGGCCCGGTCGGCTGCGGCGTGTTTACGTACAACTATTTCGACGTGGGCAATATATCCGCCGCCCACGGGCGCGCGCCGGCCGTGGCCACGGGTGTGAGCCGGACCAGGCCTGAGAGCATCGTGATCGACTACCAGGGCGATGGCGATATAGCAGCCATCGGCGCGGCGGAGATTTTGCACGCCGCCAACCGCGGCGAGAACATCACGGTGATCTTCATCAACAACGCCGTCTACAGCATGACCGGCGGACAGGTTGCGCCGACGACGCTGATCGGGCAAAAGACCGCGACCACTCCGAACGGGCGAAGCGCACAGAACGAAGGCTATCCGCTGCACCTCTCCGAACTGCTGGCCACGCTGGAGGCTCCGGTCTATATCGAGCGCGTGGGCCTGGGTGACAGCAAGCAGATCATTCAGGCGACGCGCGCCATCAAGCGCGCCGTGGAGAATCAGGTGCGCGGACTAGGCTTCTCGATGATCGAGGTGCTCTCGACCTGCCCGACGATCTGGAAGATGGATCCGGTAAAGGCTCAGCACACCGTGCGCGATGTGATGGAAAAGGTTTTTCCGCTGGGCGTGTTTTGCGATCGCACCAAAACGGCGCAGCCGCGGGCATTGCCCGAGGCCGAACCGCCGCTCGACAGGATTCCGCAGATCCTTGGCGTGGCCAACGAGAGCCTGCCGGAGGGCCATCCGGTTGCGATGGAAGGCGCGGCGGCGGAGTTGGATCTTCGCGTGCGAGTGGCGGGCTTTGGCGGGCAGGGTGTCCTGCTGCTGGGCGAGGTTCTTGCAGAGGCAGGCCTGGATGCGGGCTTCGAGGTTTCCTGGCTGCCCTCGTATGGGCCGGAGATGCGCTCTGGCACCTCCAACTGCCACGTGCGGCTCTCCAGGCGCGTGATCGATTCGCCCATGGTGGCGGCACCCAATGTGCTGGTGGCGATGAACGAGCCATCGCTCAGAAAGTTTTTGAAGAGCGTCGCTCCGGGCGGATGGATTCTTTACAACGGCGAGACCTTCCCGGCCGATTGCGAGCAGGAGAACGTGCATGTGCTGGCGCGCGACTTCACGCGGATTGCCGATGAACTAGGCAATGCGCGCGCGGGCAACATGGTGATGCTGGGCGCGCTACTGGAAATCGTCGGGGTGTTGCAGAAGGCGAATGTTGAAGCGGCTCTGCAGCGGCTGGTGAAGCCGCGCTGGATGGAACTGAATGAGAGCGCGATCAAGCTGGGCCGCGAGCTATCGAGAGAAATGCGCCAGAAGATGTGTCATGAGGGCTGATTAGGATTCCAACTGGCTTGTCAGCGACGGCGCGCTCTAGTTCCATGAGCGCGCCGTTCTTTATTGCGTGCCGGATGTCCTACTTCGGGCTCCAGATGCGGAACTCGCCGCTCGCGTGCATGAGGCTCATCAGGTAGAGCATGCCGTCGTAATAGCGGCTCTGGCCGGAGGGAATCGGCGTCTTCCACAACGCTTCGGTGAATTGCTTTGCGCGTGCGCGATCGGTGGCCGCAAGCCCGGCGACCGCGTTAGTACCCACCAGCCCGGCGGGTGGAGCGTCTTCGTGCGTGAGCCTTGGCGTGGGGCCCAGATCCTTGCCGTCCAGCGTGTAGACTGGCCCATATTTGTCGATGCCCTGTGAGGCAAAGAACTGCTGGATGCGGTCGCTCAACTGCGGCTCCGCGGACGCCTTGTGCCACCAGGACCAATCGACCGACCAGTTGCTGGCCGTGCGCCACGAATCGTAGCCGAACTCGCCCGACTGCGGGAATCGCGTGATGTGCGGCGTGCCGTCGAAGTTGGCGTAGTCGGGCGCGAGGCCCGTCCTGGCATCTGCGGTCTTCGCAAAAAACGCGCGGCTGACGTCAGCGGCGCGCGCCCAGAAGGCGCGGTCTTCAACCGGACCCCAGAGCGCCCACAACTCGTAAAAGGCCGGCAAGTGATAGGAGGGATCGGTAAATGGCTGCGGCATGATTCCCGGAACAAACAGGATCATGGCGTCTTTCTCGCTCACCTCCGGACCCACGCTGCGCTTCCCGAACTTTGTGGGGCCGGCGATAACCGCACGATGGCGCATCGCGGTCAACAACTGCAAGGCCTCGGCGTGATAGTCGTAGATGCCCTGCCCGCCTGGCCAGCGATTGCCAGCGAACAGGAGCGACATCGCGAAGTACTCTTCGCCATCGGGCGCGGGCGTCTCTTCGTTGGGCGAGCCGTCAGTCTTGCACGACCAGGAAAAGTAGCCGTATGACGGGTGCTTCGGGTCGCTGATGTACATGTACGTTTTCGCCCAGTTCCACAGCGCGTCGAACTCGGCCTTCTTGCCCAACTGGACAGTAATCATCATCCCGTACGACATGCCCTCGGTGCGCACGTCATGGTTGTTCCAGTCGGTCAGATACATCAGCGGCCCGTTGGCGTTGCTGCCCGCGGAAAAAGCGACGGCCTGCGTCTGCGGGTCGCCGTGGAAGAGCTGCTGGTATGCGGCGTCGATCTTCGCCTGAATCTGCCGAGGCGAATGACCGTCCTCCGCGAAGAGATTGCGATACACGCCGGTTGCGTAGGCTCCAGCGCCGTGCTGAGGCGCTGGCTGAGCCAGCGCAGAGGGCGCCGCCGCGAGCATCGCAATCAACGTCGTCGAGAACAGAAAAATCCGTGCATGAACGGAGAACATCATCGACCTTCCCTTCGCGGCGCCCAATTCCTATTTCTGCTCCTGCCGGGCTTCCTTTTTGGCTTTGTCGGCAGCGCGAGCCTGGGCATCGAGGCCGTGCGTGGGATCCCGGTGCAGAAACTTCCGTGAAACATCCGGCCAGAACTCGTCGAAGATCGAACCGATCCCGCCCTCGGCGGTCACCATAAACCCATTCGTAAAGGTCTGGCTGACCCCGGAGTTGGTGGACGGATAGTAGAGGTTGGAGATTGCGCCCGAGATGATGTTGCCGCTCACATTGGAGTAGTTCGGCTCCCACCTGCCGGTGTTGTCGTGCTTGCAGATGACGTTGGTGGCCAGGGAATAGAGGAGCCGGTGAGTAAATGTTCCGTGACCCAGGCGGAAGTAGCGCGGGTCCTGATGCAGGAGGGAGGGCAAAATGCCGTTGCCGATAATATCGCCATCGAAGGAGTCCAGATAGGCCGCGCCCGACCGCTTTCCATAGCCCTTGATGCCCCACCCAAATCCAGGGTCGTCGTCCATGGCCTCGTGATAACCGGCGGCTACAAATGCCGTGGCGAAGGCCACCGGGTCGACCGAGGAGCGAAAAGCAAGGCGCATCTTCTGTGCCGCCGTCATCGAGGCAGCGTCACTGCGATAAGAAATATTGAACTGTGGCAAAATTCCCACCACCCGCTGCTTCTCCTGCTCCTTGATCTGCTCTGCGGCCTTTTCGTGCTGGCTTTTCTCGGCGCCTGGCTGCTGAGCGGAGCTTTGGCTGCTGGAACTGCCCTGAGCAGGCGTTGCGCTCGTGGGCGGTTGCTGGGTGGCCTGGCTTTGCACGGCTGGGGGTTGCTGCGCCTGAGGCTCAGCCTCAGCCACCTCGAACTGCGCCCGTGGAGCCTCGGGAAGCTCCGCAACGGCAGTCTGCACGGAGCCCGGTTGTTGAGCAAAAACGGCGGAGGGCTGAGCCACAAGGCCGAAGCCAGTCGCGAGCGTTGCAGAAAGAAAGCAAAAGCTTAAGCGCATTCATTCACCAGTTTGAGAGTCGGCGCACCCTGGGGTTCGCCTCGAAAAGAAGCAAGCCGGACCGGGGGCTATCTTTAGGTTAAATCACCCCTCCCGGCGCCTTCATTCCAAGGGGCGGGCCAGAGGTACTTTTCGCAGCGGATCAACAGTACTTTATTGTTAGACGCAATGCCGCGATCCACGGACCCAGGAATCGCTATTGATCTGGCAAGATAACAGTGACGTCGCTTTCCCACCCTTTTCCGCAAAGGGCGCGGAAAAGGATGGGGCACCCTGACAGCATTAAGTTGCCGGATCAATATCTCAATGGCCTGAAGCCGGCGCGGCCGGCCGCGGGTGAGAAGCCGTGCTGCCCTCGGTCATTCCGAGCGACCACTTGATCGCCTCGAAATACATCTTGCGAACGTCGGGATCTTGCCAGGACTCCTCTGTGTGACCGAGCGTCGAATAGAAGACGCGGCCTTTGCCGTACATCTTGCTCCATGCCACGGGAAAGTCGTGGTCGGCGCGGTGGATCTTCGGATTGTTGTCGTAGTTCAGCTTGGTGGGATCGAGGCTCAGAATCACATTCACCTTGTCGCGCGACCAGGCCTTTGGCTGGTAAATCTCTTCGTACTTCACGAAGGCCGCCGGGAAGTGGCGCACCGCAGGAAAACTGGGATCTTCGTTGACAATGGGCGCTTCGAAGGTCATCCAGGGATGTTCGTCAAACCAGCCGCCGAGCATCTCTCCGTACTCCGGCCAGGTGTGGTTGGTGTCCAGCGCGGCGTGAATGCCGACAAAGCCCTTGCCGTCGTCCTTGATGAACGACATCATGTCCTGCTTCTGGCTGGCATCCATGTCCAGTTCGCCGCTGGTGCTGGCAAAGATCAGCAGGTCAAAGTAGTTGAGATTCTTGGCGTTTCTTGTCAGCTCTTTTTTGGTGAGCAGCTTGGTGTCCGTGCGCATCGTCGTGTCCCACAGGCCGCTCTCTTTGCCCATGTTGTAGACGGCGGCCATCGTCGCCGAGACGGAGTCGTGCTCCCAATCCTTGGTCTGACCAATCACCAATACATGCTTCATGCGAACCTCCTTGACGTGCGGCGCTGGCGGCAACGCGCTGCTTACGGATGACTGTGCTTGAATTCGATTGCCCTGAGCGAGGATTGCAAGGCCTATCAAGACCGCAAAAACAGTTTGACAACTTCTAAGAACGCGCATGGAATCTCCTCTCGCGATTATCGCTCAGGAGCCAGAAGACTGAATCAGGGGTGACTACCCCTCATCGCCGGCTTCACCAACTCCGAAGGCCATCTGATCGGTTTGGTGCAGAGACCGGCGGGAATTTGAGCCGTTCGCGATGAGTGGAGGATGGTCGAGGTTCGTGGTCTCCCACCCATTTCACAAAGAACGTGAAATGGATGGGGCACCCTGCAGTTTTCGATGGCTCCCTGCGGGAGCAGAGCAATGGGCTGCTGATCGGCTGGCCGATCTGGAGGTCCACTTAGAATTGCTGGCGCAGGGCTACTTTCCGGCGGGCTTTTTCGCTGGCGGGGCCTGCGACTTGACGACGTCTTCCATCTCCTTGGTCATCCCGTCAATCAGGGGCTTGATTCGGTCCTGCACCCTCTGCATGGCGATAGTCATTGACTCTTTCATGATCATTGGCTGCATATCGAGCATGTGCTGTCCGGCCGGCGAACCGTAGAAGGCAATGATTCCTTCCACATCGGATCGAGTCAGGTATTTCTGGTAGATGCCCGACATGTCCGCAATCATTTCGTCAGATGGGTAAATGCTCATCACCCTCTCCATGTACTTGCCTATGACCTTCGCGGAGGCCTGCTGCTGCTCTTCGGTCATGGACTTCATCTCGGAATGGTCTTTTTGCATCTGCTTGAACTGCTCTTGCATCTGACGCTGCATCAGGGCAGGCATCATCTTGGTCACAGAAGCCAACTGTTCCCTCAGCCGGACTACCTCGAAGAGCTTGGCCAACTGTTCCTTGGTTGCCTGTTGATCCACTGGAATAGCTGCCGCCACTGCGGGCTTGTCTTCCGGCTGACTTGCCGGGGCTTGCGCCACGGCCCAGGGCGCCAGTGCCAACCCGATTCCGAGTCCTGCCGCAAATTTGCACGTTTTATTCATGCTCTCCTCGTATTTCGTTGGGGCCGTGCCGCCATTGACGGCGGCAAGGCGTTGAGTCTGACTGAGTGGCAACCTGAAAAGGCCGCGCCCTTCAGTTGAAATCGAGCATTGCGCGGGCAATCACGCCGCGAAATCGATAAATCCCCTCTGCGGGTCAGTGGAGATCAGCTTCACTGTCACCCGGTCGCCCACGTCCAGCCCCTTGCCGCCCTGGACGAGCATTCCGTCCACGTGCGGATCGAGAGTGCGGACGAAGGTGCCGTACTTGTTGACGCCGGTGACGATGGCCTGGAAGCTCTGGCCGATGCGCGGATGCAGAACCACGGCGGCGATGCGCTTTTGCATCTCGCGCTCCACCTTGCGCGCGCCGTCTTCCATCAGCGTGCAGTGGGTGGCGATGGCATTGAGGTCGCCTTCGGAATAGGGCTGCGGCGACTTGGCCAGCCACGCCTTCATCAGCCGCTGCGTCACCATGTCCGGGAAGCGGCGGTTGGGCGCGGTCGAGTGAGTGTAATCCTGCACGGCCAGGCCGAAGTGGCCGGGCGAAACTTCGTTGGGCTTCACCAGCACGTACTCGCCAGGCCCCATCAGCTTCACCGTGGCCAGCGAGAGGTCCGGAAAGTGATCGGGGTCCTTCTGCTTCTGGGCCAGCAGAAAGTCGTTGAGAGCCTTCGAGTCCGGCTCCGCGGGCAGCGTCGTTCCCAGCCCCTGGGCCAGCTCGACGATGCGGTCCCAGCGCTTGGGCGTGCGCACGATGCGGCGGATGGAGGCGACGCCGGCGTCCTGGAAGGTGCGGGCGATGACGCCGTTGGCCGCAACCATGAACTCCTCAATCAGCGAGGTGGCGCGGTTCTTTTCAAGGCGCTTGATTTCGACCGCCTGATCGGCAAGCATGACGGGACGAGTCTCCATGGTTTCCAGATCAAGCGCGCCGTGCTGGAAACGGCCGCCGACCATGCGCTGGGCCGCCGTGTCCTGAAGCTTCAACTGCGCGGCCAGCTCGGCATTGGCGGCCACCTTGGCCGGCGCCGGCCCCCGGCCTTCCAGCCAGGCGCCCACGGAGTTGTAAGCCAGTTGCGCACAGTTGCGCACCAGCGCGCGGTAAGCCTTCCCGTCCGAGGCCGTGCCCGCCTGGTCCACGGCATACTCAATGACGAGCGCCACGCGGTCCTGGTTCTCGTTGAGCGATGTAATGCCCTCGGAAAGCTGCGTGGGCAGCATGGGGAAGACTTTCACGCCGGTATAGACTGAGGTTGTTTCGCTCTTGGCATGGCTGTCGATGACCGTGCCCTCGGCCACGCGCGCGTCCACGTCGGCGACGCCGATCAGCACGCGGATGCGCCCGTCGGGCAGTTGCTCGGCCCACTCGATCTGGTCCAGATCTTTCGAGGTGTCGTTGTCAATCGAGGACCAGAGCAGCTTGCGCAGATCCTGAATTCCAACGACGGCGGGCGGCTCGGGATGGGCCTCGATGGCGCTCAGTTCGCTCTCGGTTCCGTCGGGAAAGTCCGGCTGGAAACCGTGCTCGATCATGGTGGCATGAGCCGCGACAACAAGATTGAAGTGGATAGGATGACTGGAAGACATCGGAATCTGGCTCCTTCAAATTTCAGAGCCAGCCTATCACGCCGAGCTACGGCGGAGAAACAGGAAAGCTATCCCTCCAGGGAAAGCATGGTGTCTGATGGGATTGGCGCCTAACTAGGGCGCCGCGTGCTCCGACCCCCAAACAAGAAGCCCGTCACAGTTCTTCCGTGCTGCCAAGCGGCTACGGCTGCGGGGTCAGAAAGCTGCGGTAGAAATTCACAGACTCCCTGATCTGGGCGTCGGTAAGTCCGGTAACCGGCTTCATCTTGCCCTTGCCGTTCTTGGTGGAGGCGAACATCTGGGCCGCTGTCAGCTTCTTCATTGCCGGATCGGAAACCGGCTTCACGCCAGTCGCCCTGGTCATCCCGGCGCTGGGCGTGCCGGTGGCTCCGTGGCAGCTTTGGCACCTTGCTTTGTAGGTTGCTTCACCGGGGGATTCGGCGAAGCACACGGCGCTGGCCAGAAACACCGCTGCTGTCAGCACCAAATGGGAACGGATTGCTCTTGTCACTGCAAGACTCCTTTGACCCTGCCTCTTCTGTTACTTCAAAAAATAACGGTTGGCATTGGAGCCGTGGATTTTGGTATGGCAAGTGGTGCAAGCTACGTTTTTCGGCATCTGGCTGTGAGCTGATCCCCCCCGGCCCGCGGACATGCTGGCCATCGTGTGGCATTGCATGCACATCGCATTCACGCTGCTCACATTCAGCAGGTGCGCATTCTGCGATCCGTGCGGCGAGTGGCAGCTTGTGCAGCCTTCCAGCTTCACCACCGGATGTTCATACTCGAACGGTCCCGCCTTGTCCGTATGGCATTTCGCGCAGACCGCATTCTGGCTGGCCATGTTCCGCGACTTCATGCCCGGCATCGGTGCATGCGGATCGTGGCAGCCCGTGCACTTGACCACGCCCTCGTTCACCTTGTGATGGGAGGGCAAGGAGAATTGGGGCTGGACGGCGCTGTGGCACTGGAAGCAGAGCGCCGGCTGGGGAGCCTTGAGCGAGTGCTCCGGATCGCTGCCGCCGTGGATGCTGTGGCAGCTCACGCAGCTCAGGTCGGCCTTGGCGTGAGGCGAGCGGTCATAGTCGGCGTGCTCGCCGGCGTGGCACTTCAGGCACCTGGCATCGACTTCCTTGGCGGTCCCGTTGGCGGGGTTGAAGATTTTGGCCTTGTCGCCGCTTCCCTGGACATGCGCCTTGCCCGCGCCGTGGCAGGTTTCGCAGCCAACCCCAAGCTTGCCGTGCTGCCTGGCCGACTGATCGTGGCAGGTAGTGCAGACCGCCGAACCCACATAATCGCCAGGCGCGGCGTCCATGGGTTGCATGGCAGCCTGCCCTCCGCCGGACGCATGAGCCGCCAACGCCGGAACGCACAACAGGCCTGCGCCCAGCAACATCAACATCAACATCAAACAAGCTTGCACTTCCGGTCTCTTGCCGGCAGCCGCATCGATTGGCAACTGCATCTCTGGCCCATCTCTATGCATCGAATACCGCCTTGAGTGCTTTCATACCTTCCGCAAACAATCATACCGTCCCCGGGCATCATGAAACTGCGGATTTCTCTCTGCGCAACGTCCGTCGGCGGCAGAAGCGCCGGTCGCGTCCTTCCGGAAGATTCTCCTTGCGCGAAATATTGCTTCCTGTGCTGCATTGCCTTCCTTCCCGTTGATCCCGGAAAGGCCTGAATGGAGGTGACAATCTTCCCGGCAGAAAGGAAGTAATTCCTTGCAAAGAGCGGCGTAACGAATATCTTGCACAGAGAGATTTCCGCCCTCGGGGCCTCGCATAGATGTGAGGCTCATCACATTCACAGCAAAGGCGCCTCCGGCAAACTCTCCTCAGGCAATAGTCCTTTTTCCGAAAGGCCAGAGCGTCTTTCCCTCGTATGTTTTTTGCGCCAGATGTCAGGGTGCAATCAACGGCCGGGGTGGAGATTCTGAACTGGCGGCGAACGGCGCACGACCATGGCTCGCACAGAGAAATCGGCAGGAGCGCAAGCACGGCAGAAGCACATCGCCCGGCAGGCTCCGGTGGGCTGCGCGGCCTGCTCCAATCGCCGGCCCGGCTGGTTCTGTTCCCTGGGTGGAGCCGTACTGGCCGATCTTGAACTGGCCACCTCCAACATCTCACTGCCCGCGCAGGCTTCGCTCTTTACTCAGGGTGAGGATGCCCGCTGCCTTTACCTGCTCTGCGGCGGTTATCTGAAGCTTGTTGCCGGAGACGTGGAGGATCGCCAGATGATCGTCCGGGTAGCCGGACCGGGCGCCATACTGGGCCTCTATGCGGTTCTATCCCACGGCGTCTACGAGGTCTCGGCCGAGTCACTGACCTCCGCCGAGCTGCGCCCCGTTGAGCGCGAGCGCTTTCTCGCCTTCCTGCGCAACCACAAGGAGGGCCAGATGCGCGCCGTCCAGTGCATTTGCCAGGAGTACCGCTTCGCCCTGCAGGACGCCTGCCGCGTCGCCCTCACGGAGACCGTCGCCGCCCGCCTGGGGCGCTTGCTGCTGGAACTGGCCAACCAGATTGGCGAGCAACTGGATGGAGGCGGTTTCCGTTTTCCACTGCTGCTGACCCACGAGGAAATGGCCTCCATGGCCTGCACCACACGCGAAACCGTCACCCGAACCCTGGGCCAGTTCCGCAAGGACAACTGGATATCCATCGAGGACTCGCTGATCACCATCTGCCAGCCCGAACGGCTGCAAACGCTGGCCTAGGGCCCTGTGCCCTTTTTAACGCTTCCCAACAGCCCGCTTGCCGAGTCAAAGGGCTATCATCACAGTAGTCAGTGGTCAATAGTCAGTTGTCAGTGGCACGTGCGGGAACTGGCCGATTTTGAAAGCTGACAACTGTCAGGCTGGAGTTCATGGTGCATATGACACGTCTTGTGGCTGGTTTTTCTGTTTTTCTTTTCTCATGCTGCCTTGCTGTCGCCCAAAATCCGGCTCCCGACCCAGCTCCAGTTGAGGCTCAGCCCGCGGTCACCTCGACCGAAAGCCCGGCGATTCGCGAATTCCAGAAGATCGAGGACGCATGGTCCGACGCCATCAACCAGCGCGACCAGTACAGCCTGGAACTGGTGCTCTCCCCCTTGTTCATGGATGTCTCAGCCGGCGGCGACTTCACCACCCGCAACCAGCAGTTGGCTCTTCTGATTACCGGCGAGAACAAGACAGTCCATCTCGATCAGCGGGTGATCACCGTGCGCATGCTGGGCGACATCGCGGTGGCCAACGGAACCTATGTGATGCGCCGCAAGGCCGGCTCCGGCCTGGTGGACGAAAAGGGTGTCTTCACACATGTCTTCGAGCGCTCCCACGGCGGCTGGCTGTGCATCAACTCCCAGCGCACCAAGCTCCCCGAGGACACCAACGCCAAGGGCAAAAGGCAGTCCTCTGCCGAGGAAACCTGGCACATTCCGCTGTTTACCAAGGGCGAAAAGGACAAGTAGGGCCGCAGCGGATTTCGGGTGAAATCCCAGGCTACCGCCTGGCTCCTTGCAGCCGGATCGACACATGGACCATTCCCAGCGCGGCGGGCGTCACGCCCGGAATGCGGCTGGCCTGGCCGATGGTGGCAGGACGCACACGCTCCAGCTTCTCTCGCATCTCCCGCGAAAGCCCGCTGATAATGCCATAGTCGAGCCACTCCGGAATCGTCACGGACTCGGCGGCCTTCAGCTTGGCAATGGCCTTCGTTTGCTGCTCCAGATAGCCGGCAAACTTGATCTCGGTCTCCACGGCGTGCGCTTCGTTGCGCAAGGCGCTGCGCACTGAAGTGCCCCCCACTTCGGAAGGCTCGCCTGCACCCGCTTCCGAATTCAACTGGTAATAAGCGGCAACTTCCGCCTCACCAACCCGCTGACCTGCTGACTCGCCGGCCTGTGGAGTCGCTGACCGCAAGGCGCCCAGCACCGCTTCGATGCCCACCTCCGGCCGCTTCAGCATTTGCGCCCAGGTCAATCCGGCGGTCGCCGTCAGCTCGCCGAAACCAGCCGCTTCCAGCCGTTCACTATCCACCTTGCCGGTCGTCAGCAGCCGCTCCAGCGCCGCCATTCTTGCCTGTTTTCTTTCGTACTCCGCCCAATCCCCGTCGCCAATCAGCCCCAGCTTCCGCCCGTATGGGGTCAGCCGCCGGTCGGCATTGTCGATGCGCAGGTGCAGCCGGAACTCCGCCCGCGAGGTGAACATACGGTATGGTTCATTGGTTCCCTTGGAGATCAGGTCGTCGATCAGGACGCCCGTGTAGCCTTCGCTGCGGTCCAGCGTGAACGGCGGCTCGCCCTTCACCCAGAGCGCCGCGTTGATGCCGGCCATAATGCCCTGACAGGCCGCTTCCTCGTAGCCGCTGGTCCCGTTGATCTGCCCGGCGAGGTACAGCCCCGTCATGCTCTTCACGCGCAGCGTGCGGTCCAGCTCGGTCGGGTCCACGCTATCGTATTCAATGGCGTAGCCGGGGCGCAGCATCTCCGCCTGGTCGAGCCCCGGAATCGAGCGCACAATCGCCCACTGCACCTCCATCGGCAGCGAGGTGGCCATCCCGTTCACGTAGACCTCGTTGGTGTGCAGTCCCTCCGGCTCCAGAAAGAACTGGTGCTGCGTCTTGTCGGGAAACTTGACGACCTTGTCCTCGATCGATGGGCAATAGCGCGGCCCGATGCCCTTGATATGCCCGGAATACATCGCCGAGCGATGCACATTTTCGCGGATGATCCGGAGCGTCTCCGGGGTGGTGAGGGCAATGTGGCAACTGATCTGCGGCTGCACAATTCTTTTGGTGCGGAAGCTGAAGGGCGTCGGCTCCGCGTCGCCTACCTGCTCCTGGAAGGCTTCCCAGCGGATGGTGCGGCCGTCCAGCCGCGGCGGCGTTCCCGTCTTGAGACGGCACGTCCTGAGTCCCAGCGCCCGCAGCGCCTCGCCCAGCAGAACGCTGGCCGGCTCGCCGTTGCGCCCCGCCGGATAGCTCTCGTCCCCGATGTGGATCAGCCCGTTGAGAAACGTCCCGGTGGTGATAATCGTGGCCCCGGCCAGCATCCTGCGCCCGTCGCGCAGCATCACGCCCAGAATCCGCCTATGTCCCTCAGTCCCTAGTCCCTGGTCCCTAGTCCCTAGTCCCTGGTCGTCGTCAATCACCAGACCGACAACCTCGGCCTGCCGGATATTCAGCCCTGGCTGGCCTTCCAGCACCTCGCGCATCTTCATGCGGTAGAGCTGCTTGTCGCACTGCGCGCGCGGACTCCACACCGCCGGCCCGCGCGACGAGTTCAGCAGCCGGAACTGAATGCCGACCGCGTCCGTCACCTCGCCCATCACGCCCCCCAGAGCGTCCACCTCGCGCACCAGGTGCCCTTTGGCCACGCCGCCCACCGCCGGGTTGCAGCTCATCTGCGCGATCAGGTCCAGGTTCATGGTGATCAGAGCCGTCTTCAGCCCCATGCGCGCAGCGGCCATCGCCGCCTCGCAGCCAGCGTGACCCGCGCCCACCACCACGACGTCATATTGTTCACTGAAAGGCATCTAGAGCTATTTTACGGATTCCGCAAGGAGGGCGCAGAAGGTTCGAGCTTCAGCGCGGTAGCGAAGCTCTTCTATAATTGGGCCGTCACTCAAAACCGGGAAAAAGGGCAAGGTCGATCTGGCGAAATGAATACCTGTTTGTGTGGGAGTTTTGTCGATGGCAAGAGCGCAAGGTGTCCCCGGTGCGCGGCACTTCAGGTTCTCGGGCTTGAGATGAATGCGACGGAACAGGAGATCAGAAGGGCCTATCGCGTGCTCGTCAAGGTTTGGCACCCGGACCGTTTTCAGAGCGACCAGAAGCTGAAAGAAGACGCGGAGGCAAAGCTGAAGGATATCAACTCCGCATTTGAGTTTCTTACTTCAACTTCCTGGGAGCGAGGGCAAGGTCAGCCCTTTGCACCCACTTTCACAGGCGCAGCGTCCCCGCAGCCCTCACCGGAAAGGGAGCCAGCTTCAAACCAACCTCCAACTGGCGCTGCGCCTGTCGTCATGCCGCCTTGGAGCCGTCGTTTCCGGCTTTGGCCAGAAACCAGAATCTTTTTCAAGATTGCGATGATCGCGTTCGCGATTCTTCTTGGCAGATACATCTGGATTGCATTCGATGTCCCTGACTCCCCAGGCGAGGAAGTGGCGAAGGTGTATGGCACGGGTAAAGACAGTGTGCTGAAAGGGCTTGAGACGCCGAAGAGAAGATTCGTGCAAGCCGTGGAGCAGGACTTGCAGAGATTGGGCCTGCAACAGCCCGCGCCGGCAGACAATCCCTTGATGGGCGAGGCCGCGCCGCCTGCCAGCCAGCGGACCGGACAGACCGCTTCGCAGAAAATGAATAGTGGCCGCGCGGATAAGACACCCGCCACGCCACAGAAACTGCTGCCCTATATCACTGTGGGTTCAACGATGGAAGAAGTGCTGGCGCAGCAGGGGCCTGCCACGGCATCCTCTGAAAACAAACTCGTGTACGGCAAGTCAGAACTGTACTTTAAGGACGGTTCCGTCATCGGCTGGAGAATCGATCCAACCGCCTCCCCGATTCGCGTCAAGCTCTGGCCGCGTTCTGCCGTCGACCCCGGTCTCGCGTCTTATGCCGTTGGCTCCTCGAAAGACGTTGTGCTGGTAGTCCAGGGAACCCCGACGGCGTTTACCGAAGACAAGTTCGAGTACGGCAAGTCTGAAGTGTATTTCCGCAATAACAAAGTGGTTGGCTGGAAGGAAGACCCAGATTCGGCTCCGCTCTGGGCAAGATAGCTTGTGGCATCCCAGCGTTTGCGCAGTTCTGCACAATGCAATCCGGTCGTCTGCCCGCGCGTCTAATCTTGTAGAAGCTCTATGAAGATCGAGAACTCAATCCTCAAGCGATGGATTTTAGCCTTTCTGGTGGCTATGGCCTGCGCTCTGGCCGCAGCGGCGCAGGGCAAGGACAGCTTCACGCCCGTGGCGCTGGACTCCGGCTTCGGCCGCATGGACCTTTCCGCGCCCGCCATCGCGCCGGAGGAGATCATCCGCCAGTTTGCCGCCAGGGAGAGCGAGTTCCAGCAGGCGCTGAACCACTACACCTATCGTCGCGACGCACGCGTGCAGACCATCGACGACGACAACAAGGTGGACGGCGAGTGGTACGAGGTGGACGACGTGACCTTCGACTCCACGGGCAAGCGCACGGAGAAGGTGGTCTACGCGCCGCAGAGCAGCTTGCAGCGCGTCCAGATGTCGCCCTCCGACCTGCAGGACATTCAGCGCGGATACTCCTTCGTGCTCACCACCGAAGAGATCGCCCGGTACAACGTGAAGTATGTGGGCCGGCAAAAGGTGGACGAGATCGATTGCTATGTCTTCCAGGTCAGCCCCAAGTTCATCGAGAAGAAGCATCGCTACTTCGATGGCCGCATTTGGGTGGACACAACCGGCCTGCAGATCGTGGTGACTGACGGCCGCATGGTTCCCGACGGCGCCAGCAAGAAGAACGAAGACCTCCATCCCCCCTTCATGACATGGCGGCAGCAGGTGGACGGCCACTACTGGTTCCCGGCCTACACCAAGGGCGAGGGGACCCTGCACTTCAGCGGCGGCAAAGGGCACATGGCCAAAGAGGTGCACATCCGCGATACCGTCAAGTACACCGACTACAAGCAGTTCAGCGCGAGATTCAAGGTCCTCTACGAAGGCCAGGACGTCACGCCTCCCGCAACCCAGCCGGATGCACAGTCCCCGAAGAAGTAAGGCAGGCAGAAGAAAACGGGATTCAAGGCGGCTCTTTCCTACACCCAGGCAGGCAAATCATCGCTCGCCGGGATGCCCTATTAAGGAAAGAGCCACTCGAAGACTTTTTTTCGGAAGTACATCTACTCTGGTCCAGCGGTGATGGAATAAAACCGCACCGGCCCCAGCAGTCCCGAAGGAAGCAGCGGTGAACTTGCCTTGTACGGCTTCTCCGTTGTGAAGGTGTATTTCACCGTTGCATCCTGTTGCTGATCGCCGATCAGCCGGTTGACCCAAGCATTCGTAACCTTGACCGAAACTTCGTTTGCGCCGGGCCTCATTGCGGAGCTCGCATCGACGCGATAGGGCGCGTGCCACACAATGCCCAGCGGCTTGCCGTTTACCGTGACCTCTGCCAGATTCTTGACATCGCCCAGGTCAATCCACAAATGCGCGCCTTTTGTGAACCAATTCGCCTTTGCATCGACAGTCTTTGTGTACGTGCCGCTTCCCGAAAAGTACTTCACTCCCGCATTCTGGTTCTCCGTCCAGGACGACAGCTTGTCCAGCGTAATGGACGGCGGCGCTCCGCGATCCGGCTGGAAGTCCACCTTCCACGGGCCATTCACAGCCGCAACTTCCGTCTCGGTCGTGACGGGCAGCGTACGCGCTGTTTCCGTGGCCGCCTTGCGGAAGACCACAAACACCGCGCCCCAGGGTTCCAGCCTCAATGGAACAGTAGTGCGGCCGTCTGCGATCCTGAAGGACGCCGGCTCCGTCTTGCCTGTCTCGGCGTGCCACAACTCGGGCGCTTTGCCGGTTACACGGAAGGTTGCATCCACGGCTTCGCTGCGGTCGTTGCGATTGTCCACAAAGTAGAGATCGCCATCGGCCAGCTTGCGATGAACAAAGAGAAGGCGGGCATCGCTCTCCGGCCTGATGTAATCGAAGTCAGGCGCCACGTGCAGCGCCTTGAAAACATCACCGATATCCTGGCCCGCGTAAACCGTGCCTTTGCCAACCTTGCGCACTCCCGTGCCATCGCCAAACAATTCGTTATTCAGTTTGCGGAATTCGGACTGATCGTCGGCGAGGCTCGGATCGTCGTTGGGCTTGGGTCCGGCGACAACTGCTCCATCCTCCACAAGTTTGTGAATGGCGCGCAGCACCGGCAGCGACATATGCCGGCTATACGGATCGAGCCCCAGCATGCGATAGCTCATGCCGCCTGAGGTCTTGATGCGGCCGCCGGCTGCGCTCAGTTCGTGGATCAGGCCGTCGGCGTTGATGTAGTCGAAGCCGTAGCCTGCCGGCACATTGGGTGACTTGTCGGCGAAGATCGCGGTAAGGTTCGAGTCTTCGCCATAGAAGTACACAAGGTCGGCATAGAAACGCCCTTGTTGCAGCAGGTAGCTACTGCGCGCCAGATAGTCAATCCACGGGCCTGCTTGCTCGGCCCAGGTTTCGTTGCGATTGAACCACTGCCCATAGGGGCCCAGCGTAAGTCCGGGCGCCTTGTTCACCAGCGGCTGATGTGCCGACTCGTGAATCACAATGCGGTTGATGCCGTTGAGAAGCTCCTGGTCGGCCGTTGGCTTGAGGGTGGCGGGCGACCAGGCCCAGGGCGCGGCGGCCGCGGTCATTGACTCGGCCGCCGCAAGATTCTGGCCGTAAATGTGCGCGACCGACGCCGACTCGCGATCATCCGCGTTGTAGCCGAACTGCTCTTTGTTGACCCCCGGCGTCTGGGTCCACATCGCGCTCATGGGCACTTCGTTGAACTTCTTGACTTCCATGCCATCGGCAACAAAGGCGCGTCCGCCTTCGTGCGATTCGCCGTAATGCCCCATGCCCCGCTCATGCAACGTGGCTTCCAGTTGGGCATAGTGTTCGTTGGCGATCAGGTCGCTGATGGTCTTGCGAAAGTCCCACAGAAACCGGTCGCTGGCTTCCGCGCTCTCCACCACGCGCCCGGCAAGCACCGGCATCCAGGGCGCCGGATCATAGCCGCGCAGCCTCTTGAACTGGTCGATCATATTGTCGGTCCAGTTCTGCGAACCGGCCTCCCAGCTATCGTTGATCACGTAGCGGATGCCCTTCTTTCCCATCATCTCCGCGCCCACCGTCTCCTTGTAGCTGTCCAGATAGTTGTCGAAATACGCCTTCACAAACTTGCTGTTCAGCTTGTCCACTTCGAGGCCGGTCGCCTCCGCGGTTGCGGGGTGATTTGTGATTCCCAGCAGCGAATACCCGAACCGAAGCACCACCCAATCGCCGGCTGGCGGCGTCCAGTCAAGCGTTCCATCGGGATGCATCTTTGCGCTCAGGTCAACGATGCCGGACTTCGATATGGCATCGTCTGCCGCAACCGGCAGCGTCGCGTAGCCATACAGGTCGGGCTCTGGCGTGAAAGCGGCCTTCTCTTCAAACCGGTTCACACGCGCTCCGGTATGGAGCGCCAACTCGGCAATTTCATAGTCGGCCGGTGGATGACCCATTTGCTTTCTCATCGACTCAATATCGAAGCCAACAACCCAGCCAGGGAGTTGAGGCGGTGGCGTCCGTTTGAAAGTGACGCGGAAAAACCTGGCTGTCACCGCGGGAAAAGAAATTGTATGTTCAGCAGCGCTGCCGCCGGAAAGTTTGGCCACGAGCCGGAAGATCTGACCGTCGTCGCTGGCCTCCAGGTTCTTTTCAGGCGCGCCGATTCCCGTTATCACGCCGGCGATTTCATCCGGATCCTTGGTCACAAAAGTGACAGACCGTATGGCCGTGGGCGCGGCAAACTCGTATTGAATCCAGGCGCTCTCTCCAGCCGCCGGAATAGGAAGTTTCGTGGTCTTTTCCAGATCACCGTCCGCAAGCATCGCCGCATCCGGCGAGCCGCCGCTGGAGGTGATCCTGGGGTGCAATGATTCGATGGATACATCGCTGGCCGCCCTGCGGAATGCAACCACCGCCGCATCGGCATAAAACTGCGGAGGCGCACCGCCGAACGCATTGCCAATGCCGATGTTCTGGAATGCGCCGGTGTTCGAGGGCGGGTGGGCAAGCGTGCCGGTGAATGGCTTTCCGCCTTCAACGAGGGTCTCGCTCCATACATACTTCTTCATGCCCTGAGGGGCTGGCACCCAGGGCCCTCCCGACTCGCTCCAGCCCGGCGAGCCTGCGATCGCCTCCTCCATGCCCAGCTGATCGGCAAGAGTCGTAGCGTATTTGAACGCATCCTTCCACTCGGGGGTCATGTAAGCCAGGCGGTGATCCACCACCTGCGGCGTCGACAAGGCAGCATCAAAGTTGTGAAACCCGCCCAGGCCAACCCGATGCATCCATTCCAGGTCCAGCTTGATGCCTTCCTTGGAGATGTTGCCATTCATCCAGTGCCACCACACCCGCGGGCGAGCGCCCTCCGGCGGATTCTCAAATCCCGCCTTGAGCGCATCGGATTTGCTTTGCGCCGTGGCCATGCCCATGCCAAACAGCAGGACTAAAACTGCCGTGATCAGCTTCTTCCGTTGAAAGTCCATTTTGTTCCTCTGGCTTCCAATTATTCACGCTTACCCTCCCGGCCGGGAGGGATTGATGATTCTCTGTGGCTGAATGCAAAAGCCGCGCGAATCCCGCAACGCAGCAAGCCACGGCATGTAAGAGTTTGAATCGAAAAAATCATCCTCATCTACTGGAGACTGCCCTCAGTAGAATAGATATTTGCGCCAGCGGTCATCGGCGCGTCCCAGCATCCGCATGATCTGGCGGCTGGTGTGCAGGGAGAATGGCCGCGGCTCGCGCAAGAGGATCATGTCGTCAATCTCGTCGAGCATGCGGTTGCCCTTGCGGCGGTTGCATGCGCGGCAGCAGGCCACCAGGTTCTCCCATGTCGAGTCGCCGCCGCGCGAGCGGGGAATCACGTGATCCAGAGTCATATCGCCGGGGGCGAAGATTTCTCCGCAGTACTGGCAGGTGTTGCGGTCGCGCAGCAGAATGTTCTTCCGCGAGAGAGCGCGCGTCTGGTAGGGGATGCGGCGATACTCCAGCAGCCGGATGACCGAGGGCATGGCGATATGGCTGCGCTGGGCATGGAGGATCAGCCCGTGCTCCTCTTCGGTGCGCGCAACGCCCTTCAGCACCAGCACCAGCGCCCGCCGCGTGCCGCAGATATTGATCGGCTCATACGATGCGTTCAGCACCAGCACCGGCATTTGCAGAACGTGCGCCGACTGGAGGGTCACCTGCTCGCCCGCGGACATGGCTGCCCTGGCGAGGGACTTCTGCTTGCGTGCGTGAATCATGGCTTTTCCCAGGGACATCTTTCTTCCTCTCGTCAAAAAGATGATTGGTCATGCGATGAAAAACGGAATGCTCCTTGCAAATTTGCGGCCAGCGCATTGCCGGCTTCGTCAGAATTCTCCTCCGCATCGTACAAGCGCGCGGGATTTTCACGGCCGCGCTCGTAGACGTGGCAGGCCCTGGCCAGCGTGGCCACCCACACCGACGCCGCGCCAGCCTGCAGCAGCGCCTGGGCCGCGGCTCGCGCGGTCGAGCCGGTAGTGAATATGTCGTCAATCAGCAAAACGTGCTTCATGGTGACCGCGGCCAGATCGGAGACCACAAACGCTCCGCGCACATTCTGGCGGCGCTGGCGCGGCGTCAGGCCGGCCTGGCTCTGGGTGGCGCGCAGCCGCATCAGCGTCGTCGAGGCCAGCGTGAGCCTCCATTGCGGATGCGTCTTGCCGAGCGAGTTCAGCGCCGCCAGGGCCAGCGAGCGCGCCTGGTTGAAGCCGCGTTCGGCATACTTTGACCGGTGCAGCGGCACCGGAACCACCAGCATTTCGCTCGGAGCCTCGGCCGCCAGTTGGCTGATTGCCTGCGCCAGCATCCGGCCCAGCCCGCGTGCCGCCGGGTGCAGGCGGTCATACTTGAGCGCGTGGATGGCCTCTTTCATGCGGCCCTGGTACGGCCCATAAGCCACGGCTCGCACAAACGGCGGCGGCGACAGGCGGCAGCACCGGCACAACCCCGAGTTCGATGAAGTCACGAACGGCGAGTCAAGCGAGTCGCCGCAGCGCGCGCACAGCTTTCCGCTCTGAACGGGAAACTCCGTCCAGCAAACCTGGCAAATGGGCACGGTAGAGAGGTGCGGCAGAGGGGAGCCGCAGAGAGCACAGCAGGCGGGAAGAAGGGCGCAACTCAAGGCGTCCAGGGGACTTCGCAGCACACGGGCCACCGCGCGCCAACGGGAAGTCTCCGATGGCGGAAGGTCGAACGTCAGTGAAGCGGAGTCCCTGCTGAAGACGCACCTCCCTGCTGCTTGGCGCAACTGCTCGTGCGCCGCCTTGGCGACAGTATACTCGGAGCGCGCCGCGGATTCTATCGCTTCTCGCGCAGCAGCGCGGAGCGATGCATCTTAAGCACTTTATTTTCAGCCCGAAATTGAGACACGGATTTTGAGCGGTTTCGGTTTGACTGCTTACAGCCGAGATCGAGTTCTGTGCTCTCCCACCCATTCCGCGATGATGCTGCGGAATGGATGGGGCACGGAGCTTCCTTGCACCATCCGTGAAAATGCGCTAAAAAACACCGCCCAGATAGGCCTCGGCTGGATGCAGCTTTTCCGCCTTGGCGCCGCTGGCGGCCAGCACCACCGGCGACAGGGTCAGTACCGGGCAGTGCGCGTGGGCCGCCACCTTGTACACCACCCCCTGGCGGGCGGCGGCGGCAAAAGCCGATGCTCCCTGCGCTCCCAGCACGATAAGGTCGGCCTGCTGCGCCTTGCACTGGTAGAGCAGTTCCTCGGTCGGATCGCCCGGCACCACAATCGCCTGCGTCGTGATCTGGCTTTGAAGCTCTGCCGAAACCAGCGAGGCCAGTTCGGCTTCCAGTTCATCGATAGACCGGCCGGCGAGAGCCTCACGGCGTTCCTGGGGCTGGATCACATGTTGCAGAACCAGGCGCGCCTTGTGCTCCGCGGCCACTTCCGCGGCAAAGGTGGCGGCCATCCGGCTGGTTGCGTGGAAGCTGATGGCGCACAGCACAGTGCGCGTGGCAAAGCTGCGATAGGCGCCATCCACCACATCAGGACCGATGATGTAGACCGGCACCGAGGCTGTGCGCAGCACAGCCTCTGCCACCGAGCCCACCAGCAGCTTGCCCATAGGCCCCGGAGAGTGCGTGCCCATCACGATGCGGTCGACCTGCCGCTCCCGCAGCATGCCGAGAATCTGGTCGGCGGCCAGCCCTGGGCGCACAACTGTTTCGCATTTGACGCCTGCCTCCCGCACGCGCTTCGCCAGCGGCTCCAGATGCTCCAGCTCCGCGCGGGCGGCAGCTGCATAGTCGTAGTAGCGGATGCCCGAGGTCTCGGATGCAGCCACGACCAGCGTGTCATAGGCATGAAAAATAACAAGTTCCGCGCCAAATTCCACTGCCTGCGCAAGAGCGAAGGCAAAGGTCTTTTCACAGGCGGGGATTTCGGTTGCGAAGAGAATGGTGGAGGGCTTGCTCCAACCTGGCTTGAGAATATCCGCCACGGGAACCTCCTGAAGTTGCGGCCTTACATTTTCAGACTCATCCTTGGAATGCGGTGTTCGGTGGCACAGAGTCGCGTGGGCTGAATCACATTTGAAGCACTTCAGTTGCGGCTTCCAGCGCTTCTGCCACTCGTCCTCCGCCACGAAAACTCCGCTCCTCGGCATTCATTCTACAGCGACTGCATCCTGCTCTTTTTCCGTGATTTTGTCCAGCACAAGAAGAATGTGTCTCCCAATTGAGCGCAATAAAGTGATCTGAATCACAGCTTACCGCGCCCCGCGGCTGCTCTTCTGGAGCCGTATCGTGGCGCTCCAGAGTATTTTTCCGATTCATGGCGCCCTGCCGGAGTCTCCCAATGTGACTTCCTACCGGGACGAATCATCTTATCGGCAGTTTCTTGATTTTCTAAAGGACAAAAGGCATCTCAATCCCAGGCGCAGGACCCGCTTTCGAGCCTCCCCGCCCCGATTTCGCTGGAGGTCTCATGGAACCGATGCGCAGCATTCCCGCCCGCGGCGAGTTGGATTATGACGAAACGCCCTTTCTGGCCATCTGGGAGGTCACACAGGCCTGCGACCTGGCCTGCAAGCACTGCCGCGCCTCAGCCCAGCCCCTGGCCCATCCCGATGAGCTCACCAACGCCGAAGGCAAGGCGCTGATCGACCAGATTGCGGCCATGCGCGTGCCAATTTTTGTCTTCACCGGCGGCGACCCGCTCAAGCGCCAGGACGTCTTCGAACTCATCCGCTACGCTGCCGGCAAAGGCCTGCACGTTGCGCTCACTCCCAGCGCTACTCCTCTGCTGACCCGCGAAGCCATCTTTCAACTCAAGGAGGCGGGCCTTGTCCGCCTCGGCATCTCGCTGGACGGCTCGACCCCTGAGATTCACGACAGCCTCCGCTGCCTTTCCGGCGCGTGGGAGCGCACCATCCAGGCCATCGGGTGGGCCAACGAGGCGGGCATTCCCATTCAGGTCCACTCCACACTCGGCCGCAGCAACGTTCACGATCTCGACAACCTCTGCGCCCTCTTCGAGACGCAGCCCATCGTCATGTGGAACGTCTTCTTTCTGGTTCCCGTGGGCCGCGGCCAGCTCGACGACCTGCTCAGCGGCGAGGAGTTCGAACAGGCTTTCGCCAAGATTTATGAGCTCTCGCAGCGCGTCAACTTCCAGATCAAGACCACCGAGGCCATGCACTACCGCCGTTACCTGTTGCAGCACAATCTGGAAGAGCGCCGCTTCGGCCACGGGCATCCGCCGATGAAGGGTACGGGCTTCAGCCCGTACATAACCCCGGCAGAATTAACGGGGGCTTTAGCCCCTGAGGGTGGTTCGCCGATGGCTCAACAGTCTCTCTCGCATGAGTACGAAGCCGGCGCCCCTACCGCCGACGCGCAAACCCGGACCGCAAACTGGACCACCCGCCGCGTCAACGACGGCAAGGGCTTCCTCTTCATCTCTCACACCGGCAATGTTTATCCCAGCGGCTTTCTGCCCATCGATGCCGGCAATGTGCGCCAGACGCCGCTGGCGGAAATCTACCGCAACGCCCCCATCTTCAAAGCCCTGCGCGACACCGGCCAGCTCAAAGGCAAGTGCGGCGCCTGCGAGTACAAGGAGATTTGCGGCGGCTCCCGCGCCCGCGCCTACTCCGTAACCGGCGACCCGCTGGCCTCCGAGCCCTGCTGCATCTACCAGCCAAAAAACTGGAAGCCACAGCCGTAGAGCGGCCCGGCGGCTTTTGGGAATAGTTATACGCCAGTTTTTAGGAAATATCCTCACAAGTCTGGATTGTGTATGGGACTGATTTCAGACATGCCATAGATGCATCAGAGTTCACGTGAGCAGGTTTGGTTTCAATCCATTCATTTATTCCCCAAGGACATACCTACTTTAGAAATGTCAATCACGCAGAGATCCCTTACCGTAACATTTTGCAAGCAGCAGTTTGTTATTGGCTAGTCTGGTTCCCACAGCCTGAACAACTCGTTCAGAATTGACAGGTAAGAAGTTTTGAGTCTACTGTTATCTGCCATGGAAAAACTGTTTCTGAAAATTGCACGTGGCGCTTTGGTCACAGTCATTGCGCTCTCTTTGCTGCTCACAGTCATTGCAGCCGTATATGGCGCCATTCAATTCTTTCCGTCCAGCCAGCCCAAGGCGCCGGAGATCAACATCAAGCTCAAGGAAATGACTGCTTCAAAAGCATCTGCGGCCTCAGGAGTGGCAGCAGCGACTTCAGGAGAGTCTGACTCCGAGAAGAAAGACATAGCTAGCAAGGAGTGCGCGTCCACAGCATCCAAGATCAACCAACTCGCAACACAAATTGGCTGGGATAAGAAGAGCAATCAGGTTTTCAATCCCGGCACAATGCAATTTGAGACGACGAATTCAGTTGATTACAGTGAGAGCGTCAATACGAACAGGTTTTGTCAGGTGACGCGAAACCTTATCGAGGAACAGAACTCCAAACTTTCGCCTTACATTAAGAAAATTGATCTGACGAGTGCATACTATGGGAACTTTGACAAACTGCTCGGCGAGATGCAGATGGACGCTGGCAGAAACAAGACTCTCTCTATGGATGATTCTGGCCGTTATTACACAATTACGGCGGCTGAATGGTTCAATGAACAGTTTTTAAAAGCTGTAGACGATGCAAGGGACAGCGCCATCCAGAAGGAAGCTGAAAACGCAGCGAAGAAGGTTAGAGGCACAATGGCCCTATATATGGCGGGTACTGCATTTGCTTTCTTTTTTGCCTGCTGCATGACGCTGGTCTTCATTCGTATCGAAGTCAATACCCGAGAACTCGTCGAGGTGATTCGATCCTTTGAAAACAAAGCTAAGGATGAGCCTGTCGGATCAGATCACACTACACACTGACGAAGACATTTCCTCCTTTTCGCCCTTGGTCTGGATTTTCGGGCTTGGAGAGAATCTCACTTTTGCAATTCCAGCTTGCCAAAAACATCGCTCTTCGGCGCACACCAGAAGAGAGGAAAGAAGTGCCCCCCTGTCCATAGGAAAAGCCGAGCGCAACACAACCGCAATCAGTCCCGCGCCCGGCAGGCTTACTGCTGAGACAACTTCCCCTTTTGCTGCGCGAGTTCCTGCTCGATCGACCTGGACAGGCTCGCCTCCGTTTCGGCGCCAACGATGGCGATTCCATTGATGAAGAAGGTGGGAGTAGAGGTAACGCCCAGGCGTTCGGCATCCTGCCGATCGCGCTCGACCGCGTCTTTGAATCTGCCGGTTTCCAGGCAGCTATCGAATTGCTTCTCGTCCAGCTTCAATGTGTGCGCATCTTGCTTCATGCTAAGGGAGTCGAGTTTGCCTGTCATCAGCATGTCATGAAACTGCCAGTAGCTTCCCTGCTCGGCAGCGCAGTGCGAAGCTTCCGCGGCTTGCCCGGCAAACTGGTGCAACTGGGAGACCGGATAATCCCGGTAAGCCAGTGCGACCGCGTTTCCATATTTCGCCAGTACACTCTTCAGAGCGCCTTCCTCCTGGCGGCAATAGGGACATTGAAAATCCGCAAACTCTACGATCATGACGGGCGCGTTGGGAGTTCCCTTCAGGCGCGCCGCATCGTAGCTCACCCTGGCGCGGGAGGGGTTGAGCAGAACGGCCACATTCGCCTGCGAGCGCAATCGATCCAGGTACGCGTCGCGCGCGTACTGAACCTGCGCCTTGTGCAGCGCCTCCTGAAGCTGGCCTTTGGCCTCCAGGAAGGGACGCCGGCCGCGTTCCGGCTGCGCCAGATAATAGGCAAGCACCTCAGCGTCTGTGGGCTGGGCAACGGTGCGGTCCACTTCCTCGGCAAGGAACGCATCGGTGGACTCGCCCTTCTTTTTCGCCGCCGACTCCAGCAGCTTCTGCCGGATCAGCTTCTCCAGCGCCCTGGTCTGGACTTGAAACTCCTGGCTGCGCAGCGGCAGCATCTGCGCCGTATCGGCGTTCGAAAGCTCCTGCGCAGAGATCACCTGCCCATCGACCGTTGCAACAGCTTGAGTTTCCTGGCCACTAACAGAAGCGGTCAAAGTTAGCAGGCCAATAGCTAGCATTCGAGCCGCAGCAGCCAACTCATGCTGCCGTGGCTCAATCTTGCGATGGCCCATGGTTGTCAAATTCAAATTCGTTGCCGACAATTTACCGTCCATTCTTCAAAACTGCATGAAAATCGTCAGCCCGCAGAATCATGCCATCCTACGGACTGACGCCTTCTCTAATCGTTTGCAGTGCAAACTTCAGTTACAGTTACTGTGCAGCCGACCGAAATCGTGCATGAGAGGCTAAGATCGACCGAGTTGCTTGTCGCCTTATCGGAACACGTTGCAGAAGTGCAACCGGCTGTAATCAAGGCGGGCTCGACCTGGCTGCACAGTTCCGAATTGAGTTGTGAAAGCGATGTTCCCGAAGAAACCGTAAAGTCGAACGGTTCTGTGTCTGAATAACCGGGTATGGTAGCCCCATCACAGGAAAACGCGGCGTAGCCAGTGACACAGCTCCCCGTGTAACTTCCAGCGCTAGGCGTACTTCCACTGTTTGAACTGGTGAAGGTCGCGGTGGCGGATTCGTTGGAGTTCATGGTTATGTTGCAAGCACCGGTCCCCGAGCAAGAGCCGCTCCAACCAGTGAATGTGGAGTTTGTCCCCGCAGTTGCCGTTAATGAAACTGCGGTTCCCGATGCATAAGAATAGCAATCCGTTCCACAGACCGTTCCAGCGGGACTCACCGCAATTGTGCCACTCCCGGTACCCGCTGTGCTCCAGTTTAGGTCAAGCAGATTCTGGTTGAAGGTTGCGGTGACAGATTCGTTGGAGTTCATGGTCACGCTGCACGAGCCCGTTCCCGAACAGGCTCCGCTCCAACCAGCGAACGCAGAACCAGAACTTGGAGATGCGGTCAGTTGAACCGTCGTGCCCATGTCGTATGAACTGCAACCCGATCCACAACTGGTTCCTGTTGGAGCTTTCGCGATGGTTCCGGTGCCGGTGCCAGCCGTGCTTACAGTCAGATCGAACGTGGACTTCTCGAAGGTTGCGGTGACAGATTCATTGGAGTTCATGGTCACACTGCAGGAACCGGTCCCCGAGCAGGCGCCGCTCCAACCGGTAAATGTTGAGCCGGTGGCGGGTACCGCGGTCAGCAGCACAACAGTTCCCTTCGGGAATGTGGTGCCCGTGGGGAACGATGCAATGGTGCCGCTCCCCGATCCGGCTACGCTCAGACTGAGGGTAAGCTGTCCGGATTGCGATATGACCAATGTGGTGGAGTCGAACGATCCGCCCGCCGGCGCATTTGGAAGTTTGACCATTATTGGTCCTGTCCCATTGTTAGGGTCAAAGAAAGTGTTTTGGCCGGGCGTGTACGTCGCAATTCCAGAGCTGAGTAGAATCCCTCTCTCAGGCGGTGAATAATTGATCAGGGCGGACAAAACCCCGTAAAGGTCCACAGCAGTGCCAATTACCGGTGTGCCACTGTAAGCAACTCTATCCAATAAGGCCGTACCTACTCCCGCCGCTACTTCCGTTCCAGAAGGCATTTCCTGTTTTACGGCAAGCGAAGAGATGTAGGAACTCACAATTGGAGCGCCCACCACGGAATAGAGCAGCCCGCCTCCCGCAGGTTCGCAAACCTCAGCCAGACCGCCCAATGTTATGTTGGCAAAAAAGGTCAACATAGCTGCATCGGGCGGGGTAAGGCTGAGCACGGAATCGGCCGTCTCAATCATGCACTTCTGACCTGCCGCAGATGTCCCCGGCGTGGCTTGGCTGGCATAGGTCTGAAAGTAGATCTGCGCATTGCACAGATTATTGTCAAACGCCGTGTTGCCGGTGGCCGTTGGACACGCTGAAGTGGAGCTCGCAGAGGGAATCGACCCCTGATTCACCATCGCGGCCATCAGAGCCTGCGCCAACTGGTCCGAATGGGCCAGTATCTTCGCATTCAGAGGAGTTGTTGTCCCGTTGGCCGTGGTCAGATTCACGGTCTTGGTCGGATCGCCAGCGATAGTGGTGGCGGCAGTGGTCAACGGAGAGATGTCGGTATCCAACTGACTCAACGACGACGACACATTCGCTAAGCTAGTCTCTCCGGTCCCAACTCCCTGAACGGTTGTGGAAGTCTTCGTCGCCGAAGACAGAAGTGCGGCCGTCATTGTGCCGGCGGCTACCCCGCTGGGCACGGGAGGCAGAACGGCGACCGGCAAGCCTTTGATCGTGTTTGTGAGATAGGTTGTGGTGCTGGAAAACAGCACCACCTGAACATCCACCGTTTCCGCGGTAAACGCTCCTGAGGAATTGGAAAAAGTCGGCACCATCACGCCGAGGCTGGTTGGAGTTGTGGCCGATACCGGGACCATAACGGCAGTGTCTCCACTCTCGGGAGTGAAGATGACGGAAATCGCCTCGGTGCCTTGGTTGAAGGCTGTGCCAGTGATCGTCAGTGAGTCGAAGGGATTGGCCGTGGTTTCACTGAGCGCGGTAATAGAGGGCGTTCCCGACGCGGCCGTAATCGTAAGAGTGGATGATCCCGACTTGGTTGTGTCGGCGGTGCTGACAGCCGTGATGGTCACGGGGTTCGTGCTGGGAACAGCGCTGGGCGCGGTGTAAAGCCCAGTCGTCGATATAGTTCCTACAGTGGAGTTACCGCCCTGAACACCTCCCGCACTCCAAGTGACCGCCGAGCTATAACTTCCAGTCCCGGTTACCGTTGCCGTGCATTGCGAAGTTTCCCAGATTTCGATTGACACGGGATTGCAGGTGACCGCAACTCCAGAGATGGTTGCGACGGGTGCGGTCAGCGTGATGGTTGCCGTAGCGGACTTTGCCGCATCGGCAACACTGGTAGCCGTCAGTGTTACGGTGCTAGCCGCGCTGATCGCTGAAGGCGCAGTATAAGTGACGCCAGTGGTGGTGGAATTACTAAGCGTGCCCGTGCCGGAGCCGATGCTCCAGGTGACGCCGGCATTCGACGAATCATTGGTGACTGTCGCCGTAAAGGCCTGTGTGCCGCCGCCACTAAGTGTTGCGCTGGTAGGGGTGACGCTCACGCTGATGGAAGGTGTCGTGGGGTTTGAAGTCGATCCGCCGCCGCCACCGCCACCGCAGCCAGCTAGAAAAGTGAAAGTTGATAACCCGCAGAAAACGACTCCAAGACGAAAGCGAGCAGACTTCTCCCGATTCCCCAACATTGGCCCCTCCAAAAGATCGTGAATTATCTCAGCCCCGAAGTTTGCACTTTCCGAGGAATCCCTGTCAATCAGAAAAATCCGTGATATTGCATTGGGGTAAACTAATTCTTTTCGTCATTTCTCCCATCCATTGAAAAGCCCTTGTCTGATTAGCGCGGCATCGCTTATTGCCGCGCTTCTCTGAAGGTGGCGCGTCATTTGACTTACACGAAACATGCGAATACATCATTGATTTCACATACGCTTAGAGGCGGCTTTTTGTACTGTCAAGGCTTTAGCTTTCCTGCGCGCCGCGTCAACTGCTCTAAGATGGGATTGGACAAACCATGCGAATAGCGATCATTGGCGGTGGAATCGCGGGCTTGGCGGCTGCCTATGAGCTGGAAAAGGCGCGCCAGAACGGCGAGCAGGTCGAGTACACGCTCTTTGAGGCCAGCGACCGGCTCGGAGGCTGTCTGGCTTCGGAGACGGTGGACGGCGCAGTGCTCGAGCGCGGCCCGGATTCCTTTATCACCGAGAAAACCGCCGCCGCCGAACTTTGTCGCGAACTTGGCCTGGGCGCTGAACTGATTCCCTCGAACGACGCCGGCCGCAAAACATGCATTCTGGTTCGCAACCGTCTGGTTCCCCTGCCCGACGGCCTGATGTTTCTGGTGCCTACCAAACTGCTTTCGACGGCGCTGACACCTCTCTTCAGCTTGCCCACCAAGCTGCGCATGGGACTCGAACTGCTGTTGCCGCCGCGCCCCACGGGGCTGCCGGACGAGTCAGTGGCCGCGCTGGTCGAGAGGCACTTCGGCCGCGAGACCGTCGAACGACTGGCCGACCCGCTGCTAAGCGGCATCTATGGCGGCGACGCCTCGCAGTTGAGCGCAAGCACTGTGCTGCCGAGCCTCGTCGAGATGGAGCACAAATACGGTTCGCTGACTCGCGGCATGTTGGCCGCCCACCGCCAGATGCTCGCCCGCGCCAATAAGGCCGCCAAAGATGGGAGCCGACGCGAAAGCGCCGCCATCTTCACCGCGATGCGCGGCGGAATGCAGCAGTTGGTCGATGCGGTTGCCGCGCGGATTGATCCAGACTCGGTGCGCCTCTCCACGCTCGTCAGCGGCATCGAAAAGTCCGCAAGAGCCTGGAGCGTCGGAGCCAATGGTAAGACCGAATTCTACGATGCGGTCATCATGGCCGCGCCCGCCTGGGCCGCCGCTACCCTGCTCAGCCAGGTGGACCCCCTGCTCGCCAATGAACTGAGCGGCATTCCCTACTCCTCGTCGATCACCATCAATTTGATTTACGACGAGAGCCAACTAGGCCATCTGCCCGATGGATTCGGCTTCCTGGTACCAGCCAGCGAGGGCCGCTCGATGCTGGCCTGCACCTTTGTCCATCGCAAGTTTCTGGGCCGCACGCCGCCCGGCAAGGCTGTGCTCCGGGCTTTCCTGGGCGGAATGAAAAACGAGGCTCAGCTCGGCGAATCAGACGATGCTCTTGTGGCCACCGTCCGCCGCGAACTCAGCGAGATTCTCGGCGACAGGGTTCTTCCGCTGCACGCCGAGCCGGAGCACGCACAGGTCTCGCGCTGGCATCGCGCCATGGCCCAGTACGCCGTCGGCCACCTGGAGCGCAAGCGGCTCATCATCGAGCGTGTGACGGCCCTCCCTGGCCTGCGCCTGGCCGGCAACGCCTACAGTGGCATCGGCGTTCCGGACTGCATCCGCCTGGGACGACAGGCGGCCAAAGAGCTGATCGCGGATAACTCCTAGCCATTAGCTCCGTGCCCTGTCATTCTGAGCGAGCGCAGCGAGTCGAAGAACCTGCGTTTCGTTTTCTGGCGCAAGGGTGGGAAACCACAAATCCTATCGTGGCACCAACGGCAGCACCAGAGCGGAAGGGTGCGCTGCATCGTGGTAGACAATGTTGGTCGCCTTCACGAAGGCCGCGTCCGTGCTCGCGGGCTTGCCCGTATTCAGGTTGCGGTCGAAGCGTGGAAAGTTACTGCTGCTCACTTCCAGCCGGATCACATGCCCCTTCTGAAAGACGTTGCTCGTCGCCCACATGTCGATCTTGTACTCATAGATCTTGCCGGGAACGATTGGCTTGGCCGCGTCCGTTGAGTCGCGATAGCGCGCGCGCAGAATGCCTTCCGTCAGATTCTGCGCAAAGCCGTTGGGCCACACGTCCACCAGCTTGGCGGTGAAGTCCGTATCAACAGCCGAAGAGCTGGCATAGAGGTCAAGCGTCACCGGCCCCGTCACCTCCGTGTCGCGATCCAGTGGCGGCGTGGAATAGACCAGCACATCCGCGCGTTCTTCCACCTCTTTCTGGTCGCGAGGACCGGGCGCAAGGTGAGCGGCGTCGCAGCAAAGCGGCCCGCCAACCGTGGGCGCCGGGTTGGCCGGATCGTAGATGTAGCTGTCACGCCGCTCGGCGCGGAATTCCATTTTGCCAAGATAGAGGAATCCGTCGCCGGAGGCGCTGTTGGCCTTGCCGGCCGAGTGCAGAAAGTAACGCGTTTCCTTCGCCCGTTCCAGCGGCCAGGCCGCCTCATCGCGCCACTTGTTCTCGCCCATGACGAAGATTCTCACCGGCTTGTCGCTGGCAAACTCGTTCTTCTTGCCCTGGAAAAGATAGTCGTACCAATCGAGAGTGATGTCGTTCTCGTCAAAGGAAGCGTCGGGACCGAAATTGACATCGCCGATCATGCGCCCCCAGCCGGAGTGGCCGCCGATGGCGACGACAAGTCGTTCGTTGCCGCGGGCCGCCTCTGTGCCGCCGTGGGCCTTCAGTCCCAGATAATTGTGCAGCGATCCGCCCAGGAAGATGTCATACCAGGCTGTAATCGTAAGCGCGGGGACATTGATATTCTGATAGTTTTCTTCAATCGACCACTGCTTCCAGTAGCCGTCGTATGCCGGATGATCCAGCCAATCCTGAAAGTACGGCGCCAGGGAGTGAGTCAATCCCACACCGTCCTGGGTTGTCTTGATGTTGAAGACCGGGTACCGGCTCAAGGGCAGAACCGTGCTGCCAACCAATGGATTCATCTCTTGCTGGATGGTGCGGCTGAAGGTGTCCGGCGCCAGCATCGTGGTCCAGGATTCATTGAACCACTGTTCGAATGCCCCGCCCTGATACGTCCAGTTCTCATGGTAGTTGCTGGCGGTAACAACCGGGCAGATTCCCGCCAGATGCGGCGGATGGCTGATGGCCGCGAGCATCTGCGTTGCGCCAACGTAAGAGCCGCTGGCCATGCCCACCTTGCCGTTGGAGCGCGGCAGCAAGGCCGCCCACTCGACGGCGTCGTAGCCATCGTCTTTCTCGTGCTTGAAGGGGTACCACTCGCCCTCCGAGGCATACCGCCCGCGCACATCCTGCGCTACAAACAGATAGCCGCGCTCTGCAGCCTTGCGCGCCAGAATGGCCGACGAGTCCTTGTTGTAGGGAGTGCGCTGTAGCAGCACGGGAAACACTCCGTCTCCGGCCGGCCGGTAGATGTCGGCCATGAGCGTCACGCCGTCGCGGGTCTTCATGGCAACATTGCGTTCAATGACGATGCTCGGCGCGGCAGCGGAAGCCTCCTGCCCCCAGGCAGAAATGCCCGGCAACAAGCTGGCGGTAAGCAAAAACAGGCACACAGATTTCTTCAGCAAGACGTTCCCTCAAGGGCAAGAGCCGAACCCATTTTATCGGTTGAGAGCATTTTCACTGTTTCAGTAGGGGTGAATTTGCGGTTTCCCACCCATTTCACAAAAAACGTGAAATGGATGGGGCACGGAGGTTGGTTACACCATCAGTGAAAATGCTCTGAATCCTGCAGCAGAATCTTCGCGCTGGGGAAGTGTTTCTACATTCCTCCCTTGCCCAGCAAGAAGCCGATGCCGTAGGTGACCGCGCCTTCCAGAGCCCCGACGATGGTCATTTCCAACCCAGACGACCACCAGGAGCGAACAGTAATCAGCGACTTGGATGCGCCCACGGCGAAGTGCGCGGCCAGCGAAATAATGGCGGCAACAATGACAGCCTCAATGCCGTGCATGAAAAAGAACGGAATGATGGGAATGAATGCGCCAACGGCCGTCGAGAGCGCGCCCGAACCAGCCGAAACCAGCGGATTCGCCAGAGCCTCTTCGCTGGTGCCGAGACGCTCGTTGGCCAGGATGCGGAGCATCTGCTCGGGGTCGCGGGCAATGTGGTCCACCACGCCGTCGGCGTCCTGCTCGGGCAGGCCCTTCACCTGGTAGTAGAGCGAAAGCAGTTCGCGCGCCTCGGGGCCGTTCATCTGGATGGCCTCGCGCTCGCGGGCCAGTTCAGCCATGTAGATTTCGCGTTCGCTCTTGGCGGCGAGATACGCCCCGGAGCCCATCGAGAGCGCGCTGGCGATCAGGCCGGAGATGCCGGCCAGCAGCACGTATTTGCTGTCGCCTGCGGTGGCGCCGCTGACTCCAGAGACAATGCCGAAGATGGCGCCCAGGCCGTCGTTGACGCCGTAGATGGCGTCGCCAATCCAGCTTCCCGGCTGCTTGCGGCCCTGGTTGCGCTTGGCCAGCATCTCTTCGAGAACCGCCTTGGGGTCGATCCTGTGCGTGCCGGCGGGTTGCGGATAGTGGCCGCGCAGCAGCGACCCCAGTTCCTTGTAGTGGTCTTTTTCGTCCTCGATAACGTGCTCGAGGATGGCGATGGATTCCGGGTCGCCCAGGTCTTTGAGTTGCTCGCCGTAGCTGGCGATGGCGCGGCTCTCCTCGATCTCCAGCCGGCGCAGGGCCATCCGCACTCCGCCGGCGCGGTTGGCCAGCGAGTTGGCCTCGCCGCCGGGGCTGCCCGCGTACACAGGCTCCCCTCCGCCCAGTTCGGCGATGCGGCCATGCCACAGCGCGGCGTGTTCCCACTCAGCGCCGGCCAGGTGGCGCAGTACCTGCGCGCGCACCGGGTCCGTGTCCCGGTCGGCCAGGGTCTGGTACGTGTGGTACCCCTCCATCTCGGCCTGCCAGTTGCCTTCCAGCGCAGCCAGCACCTTCTTCAGCCTGGCGCCACTCAACGTTCCATTGGCCATCGTTTCCCTCGCTTTTTATTGAGGATACGGCATCCTCGCCGCATCCGGCACTCCCCCTGGAGGCCGCGGACTGCCCACCGCTTCGCCGTTGCGTCCGTCACTTCCCCAGCGCGGGGTTGCCGGTATAGTGTTGAGTGCAGCAAAATACCGGGATTCCCGGACAAGAGTGAACCCGCTGGCCCAAAAAACTCGCGGCCGTTGTCCTGTGTGTCTTCTGTGCCCGGAATGTGTGAAAAAGCCCGAACAGGGCAAATTTTGAGGAAGCGGAGATTTACGTTTTATGGCAACACAGCCCAAGCAATCGACGGCTCTCACGTCGCCCGGATACCTTGTCCCGTTTGTCACGGTGACCGCGCTCTACTTCATCTTCGGGTTCATTACCAACCTGAACATGCAGTTGGTGCCCCATCTCAAGTCCGTTTTCGATCTTCCGTGGCTCAAGGCAGCCTTGGCCAACGGAGCCTTCTTTACCGCCTATTTTGTCGTTGCATCCCCAACGTCGCGGCTGATTGAATCCATTGGCTACAAGAAGACCATGGTGGTTTCGCTCTTTGTGCAGGTCGCGGGAGCGCTCTTGTTCCTTCCGGCCGCGAGCCTGCCCAATTTCTGGCTCTTCCTGACCGCGGTGTTCATCGTGGGTTCCGGCGTGGCCATGCTTCAGACCTCGGCGAATCCCTATGTTTCCGCCCTCGGCCCGGAGCCTTCTGCCCCCATACGGCAGAATCTGGCGCAGGCCTTCAATTCCATCGGCGGAATGATTGCCCCGGTGGTGGCGGGCGCGCTCATTCTCAAGCACAAGGTAGTGATGGATGCGGCAACCCTTGCGACCAAAACGGCGCAAGAGCAGTTGAACTACAAGATCAGCATTGCCAGCACGGTGCGGATGCCTTATCTGGCGATTGCGGCGGCTCTGGTGCTGCTGGGCATAGCGGTTTCCTTCGCGCATCTGCCCGCCATCCAGGCAACGCAGGAGTTTCGCCCCACCAAAGACGGGGTAGGGCTCCTGGAGCAGAGCATCTGGAGTTACCGGCACACGGTTCTGGCCACCATCGGCATCTTCTTCTACGTCGGCGTTGAAGTTGGCCTAGCTCAGTTCATGGTGGGCTACTTCGGTTTGCCGGAACTCGGCGGCATGGTTGCGGCGGCCGCGGCGGCCTTCACTTTCTACTATTGGTTCGGCGCGCTGGTCGGCAGGCTGCTTGGCTCCTGGATGCTGACCAAGATCGACGCGGGCAAGCTGCTGGGCATCTTCGCCCTGTTGAACGTGACCTGCGTTCTGATCTCGATCAGCACCTCTGGACGGGTTGCGGTCGTGACCCTGCTCCTGTGCGGATTCTTCAACTCCATCATGTTCCCGAACATCTTCGCGCTGGGCATCACCGGGCTGGGACCGATGACCAGCAAGGGATCGGGCCTGATTATGACCGCCGTGGTCGGCGGCGCGGTCATCCCGGTGATTCTGGGTGGCCTGGTTGACCAGTTCGGCTTCCGCGTGGCGGCGATTCTGCCGATCATCTGCTATCTCTACATCGCCTTCTATGGCTTTGTGGGGCACAAGCCGACGCGGACCGCGGCATAAGCTGGCTCGTTGTTTCTTCTTGATTGAAGGCCCTTTGACATCAAGTCAAAGGGCCTTCGTCTATATGGGGCCGTCCGCTCCACCCCACCCGATTCTCCACACATCCCCGCGGCAATTCACAAGCCGGCTTCCGCCCCTTCCGGCCTAAACTCGAATGCATGGCCACCCTTCCCAACCTGGCATTCGACTCCGGACTTCCGGCCAATGTTGACGCCGAAAAAACCATTCTCGGCGCCATTCTCCTCGACAACGCCTCCCACGCCGAGGCTGCAGAAAAGCTCGAGCCTGACGATTTTTTCCTGGACTCCCACCGCCTCATCTTCCATCGCATGAGCGAGTTGATGAACGCCAACCGGGCCGTGGACATTGTCACGCTCGCCGACGAACTGGCCCGCGCGAAGGAGATTGATACCGTCGGCGGCGTGGCCTACCTGGCCTCGCTCACCGAGGGTTTGCCGCGCCGTCCGGTCATCGAGGAGTACATCCGCATCGTCAAGGACAAGAGCCTGCTGCGCAAGCTCATGCTCATCTGTTCTACGGCCATCGCCCGCGCCGCCGACCAGAGCGAGAGCGCGCTCGGCGTCCTGGACGAGACCGAGGGCAAGCTGCTGGAAGTCAGCGAGAAGGGCCTCACCCACGGCCTTCAGTCGCTCGACCAGATCGTCCAGAACTCCTTCGGCACCATCGACAACCTCTACAAGCAGAGCCGCGAGATCACCGGCCTGGCCACCGGCTTCACTGAATTCGACCACATGACCAGCGGCCTGCAAAAGGGCGATCTCGTCATCATTGCCGCCCGCCCCTCGATGGGCAAAACAGCCTGGGCCATCAACATCGCCCAGAACGCCGCCATCGGCGGGCAGGCGAAAGTCGCCGTCTTCAGCCTGGAAATGAACAAGGAGTCGCTCTTGCGCCGCATGTTGGCCTCCGAAGCCTGGGTGGACCAGCAGCATATCCAGAAGGGCTTCGTAAGCAGCGAGGACCACGGCAAGCTGCAGGATGCCTTGAACAGGCTGGTTGAAACGCACCTCTTCATCGACGACACAGCCGGCATCTCGCTGGCCGAGATGCGCGCCAAGGCCCGCCGCCTCAAGCAGAACGAGAAAGGCCTCGACCTCATCGTGGTGGACTACCTTCAGTTGATGACGGCCACGGTGCCCTCTTCCGGCAAAAGAAACTACGAGAACCGCACCCAGGAGGTTTCGGCTGTTTCCCGCGGCCTGAAGGCTCTGGCCAAGGAGCTGGAAGTGCCGGTCGTGGCCCTTTCGCAGCTCTCCCGCGCCGGTGTGCAGCGCAAGGACGACCACCGCCCCATGCTCAGCGACCTGCGCGAGTCCGGCTCCATCGAGCAGGACGCCGACGTCGTCGCCTTCATCCACCGCGAGTCCTACTACAGCCACGACGAGGAGATGAGCGCGGCCGACAAGGCCAAGTCCGAGATCATCATCGCCAAGCAGCGCAACGGCCCCACCGGCACCGTCTTCCTGAATTTTGTCGGCAGATTCACGCGCTTCGACAACCCCGACTCCGGGCACGATGTTTAGGGCATTTTCGGGTTGACTGTCTACAGTCGAGATTGATTTCTGTGCTCTCCCACCCTTTCCGCGATGAAGCTGCGGAAAGGATGGGGCACCCAAAGTTTTGTTAAAGGTTGAATCGAAAATGCTATCGTGCTGCCTCACGGCTCATTCAGAATCAGCGCAATGCGGCCCACAATCAGTTCGCTGGGCGATTCGCCAGGATTGAGTTCGAGCAGATCCACGGGGAAGCCGATATTGTGCGGCCGCAGAACCAGCCGGTTCGACACAAAGTCCACATACCGCAGCGTCAGGTGCGCCCCGTGCCGCACCGCGTACAGGTTGGGCCGGTTCGGCCGGTAGGGCGTCAGCGAAATGTAGTGCCGGTCGATGAGCGTGATGGCCTCGGGCAGCACCAGCGGCTCCATCGGCAGGGCATCGGCGCCCGGAATCCGCACAGCTACAAACCGCTGCCAGGCCCGGCGCTGGTTTGAAACCCTGGCCCGAAGCGACTGCAGCAGTCCGGCGGGCAGGCGCAGCACGCCCTGCGCAGCCGAGGGCCGGATAAACGGCTCATAAAGCGCCGTCGCATGGGAGACAACCGGAACCACGCTGCTTTCCCCGTCCTCCGCCAACCTCTCGCTCTGGAAGTTTGCAGGCAAAAGATCCCCGGCCGTCATGTGCTGCGCCGCCAGAATCCGGTCCAGCGCCTCCAGCGAGAGCTGACGCCGGCTGTGCAGAAAATTCGACAAATGGGATTGCCCAAAGCCGGTCTGGCGAGCCAGCAGCGAGACGCTCAGCGTCCCCCGCTGTATTCTACGCAGCAGTTCCATGCGGAGTCGCTCATGCATTTGGGTAAAGTTCATCTGTGGATAATCCGCCACCGGCAATGGCGGCGAACGGTCTTCGTTTTCCTCCTGAAAAACTAAAAGGGATGATTGGCCTCCATTTTCGGCGCTTGGACGAGGATTGGAAAGCACCGAAACGGAAAGCCTCTGTGGAGGATTGACGCAAGAGAACCATCTCTCTAGATTTGCTTTACTTAATCCGCTACCGGCTGTGGGAATTTCAAGGGAAACGCTTCGTTGCCGCAAGGTTGAAGCGGGCGAAGTTTTGCCCTCTTCAGCGGCCAAGGAACAACTGCCGGAGAGTGAAATCTCTCCGGCTTTCTCATCCCTACCCCCAAGCGCTCACGAGAGGCGCCGGGGGATGGCCGGCCACGGAAATTCCAGAATCTGCGCGATGAACATGACAACAAACGGGAGAATTCGGGCGGCTATCCCCCATCAGGACGCTAGAAACCTGAGAAGCCGTTTTCGGTTCTTTCTACCCCGCGGAGAAAAAATCTCAAAGCAAAGCCGTCGGGAAACAACAGGAACACGGAGAATCCGTCATGGAATTGCGCGTGCACTTGAAAATTTGCGAGGGGTGCGGCTGTCTTTGGTACCGCGCCCAGACCCAGGGGAGTGTTTACTGCAAGGAATGTGAAGCCGTACTCAAGGACTTTCCATCGCCGGAAAGCCGCAAACGGCGCGGGCGTCCATCCCGCAAATCGCTGGTCAAGGCGTGGACGATGGCTGAAGCGATCGGGGGTGCCGAATGAGCGCAGCACTCGCCGCACTACAGTTGCCAGTGATTTGGGGAGTGAGCAGTCCACAGCCGGCATGGCAGGAAGACAGGAGGAATTGGAAGAAACCACCGGCATCAGAGCCGGCGGCAATGCCGGCAGCAAAAGCGCCTGCTCAGGAGCCGTTGGTCAGCCTGGGCTTCTACAGGAAGCATACCGAGAGCCTGCTGCGGCGGTACCTCTACGCCTCCATGCAGGTGGGCCGGGCGCCGTCCATTCTGGGCGACCCGATTGCCAGGGGGTGGTGTTCCAGCCGCCCCATCCGTACCTTCGAGGACGCGGTCATCTTCGTCCTCGACGTGGAAAAGTGCCTGGACCAGCTCAACTCCCTGGACCGCATGATGCTGAGCCGGGTAGTTCTCCAGGAGTACACCCAGGCAGAAGCGGCCACCTTGCTGGGGATGAGCGTTCGCACCATCTCCTACAAGTTTCCCAAGGCCCTCGACAGGCTGACGGAAAAGCTGCTCGAATCCGGACTCCTGGTTCTACCGCACTAATCGAACAAAACAAGCCGGTCAATGAAGGGGAGGGCGATTGCAGCCCTCCTCTTTCTTTTGCTCTCTGACCGCTTGAAGCTGTATCAGCGCTGGGTGCCCCATCCATTCCGCGGCATCATCGCGGAATGGGTGGGAGAGCACAGGTCTCAATCTCAACTGTAAACAGCCAACCCGAAACCACTTTGAGGTACATAATCATGCGGTCAGGAACCTTGCGGACTGATTGAGGCAAAATGCCGTAAAATCGATTCTTTCCGAGGAACCTCCAATGAAATCCATGCCCCGTCCTGCCGCCTTTCTGCTTCTGCTGGCCTCTGCAGCGCTCGCCGCCCAGCAACCCGCTCTTCACCCCACCACTGCGGCCGATGCGCCTGCCCGCGACACCAGTTACATCGATGCCCAGGGCGCGGCGCACGTCACCCGTGTCGTTCCTGTCCCGGCCACCATCAGCAATCAGGCACAAAAGATACTGAGCCGCGCCGAGCCCGACCAGGGTCCGCCGGAGACGCTGGCCCTGCGCCGCAGCCGCACGGATGCCTGGGCGCTCACAGCCGCCGTGGCCTGGAGCAAGCTCTGCCCCAACCAGCTCGTCCAGGACACCATCGCCGGCGTTCCCGTCCGCGTCGTCACCCCCGACGGAATGCCCGCGTCCAACCGCGACAAGGTCCTCCTCAACCTCCACGGCGGCGGCTTCAACTCCGACTCCGGCTCTTACACCGAGTCCATCCCCATCGCCGGCTACGCAAAAATCAAGGTCGTCGCCGTCCTCTACCGCCTGGCGCCCGAGCATCCCTACCCCGCCGCCGTGGATGACTCCGTCGCCGTCTACAAAGAGCTGCTCAAAACCTACAAGCCGGAGCACATCGTGATCTACGGCACCTCGGCCGGCGCGATTCTGACTGCCGAAGTCGCCGCCCGGCTCAAGCAACTCGGCCTGCCGCAGCCTGCGGCTCTGGGCATCTTCAGCGGCATGGGCGACTTTGCCCGCGACGGCGATTCGCGCGCCTTGTTTGCACTGCGCGGCTTCTCCGGGCACCTGGACCCTCCGGGACCCGAGGCGCACGATCCCGACTATGTAACCACCACCAACCCCAAAGATCCCATCCTCTCGCCCATCTACTCCGACCTGCGCGGCCTGCCGCCGACTCTGTTCGTCACCAGCACCCGCGACCTGCTGCTCAGCGGCACAGTGAATCTCCACCGCGCCTATCTGAACGCCGGCGTCGATGCGCGCCTGGTGGTCTTTGACGCCCTGCCGCACGCCTTCTGGTACGACCCTCAACTGCCTGAAGCGCTGGAAGCCAACCATCGGATGGCCGATTTCTTTGTAAGTAAGTTGGGAAGATAATGCGGAAAGAATCCGAAAAGGCATGTGCCCCAGGCGCCGGGCGAAGTGAGCACAACCACTGAAGATGGGTGCCCCAGGTGCCTCGCTTTTGGGCACCTGGGAGAACACGAACCTTAATCCAGCAAACTGACCACTGACAACTGATCTCTGTTCTCTGATCTCTGTTCTCTGATCTCTGCCCCCTGATCTCTGTCGAGAAACCACAAACCCCATGCGAGCGATAAGCGAGCAGTTGGCCGCACCGCAGGTGCTTGCAGATCATTTCGGCGGGTGGCCCAGGTGCCGGGAGAAGTGAGCACAACCACTGAAGATGGGTGCCCCAGGTGCCTCGCTTTTGGGCACCTGGGAGAACACGAACCCCAGGCCGCTTTGCCGAAGGCAGCTGGCCCCACCGCAGGTGGTTGCAGATAATTTCCCCACTTTGCCGCACAATCATTCTCAGGGGTTTTCTCCCATCGCGCCGGCGCAGCCTGTCAGCCGGGTGCCCCATCCTTGAATCGTTCTTTGATTCAAGGGTGGGAGACCACGAACCTCGACCAGCGCATTTCTGATCTCTGATCTCTGCCCCCTGATCTCTGTCGAGAGACCACGAACCCCAGCCCTCTCTGCCGAAGGCCTTTGGCCTCACCGCAGATGGTTGCAGATAATTCCCCCACTTTGACGCACAATCATTCTAAGGATTTTTCTCCCATCGTCCCGGCCGTTTTCAGCCAAAAGACGCCAGATGAGGCCGAATCATCCCGTAACTCCTTATCCTGGACGATTTTGCAAATAACTCCTTTGTTTTGACGATTTTGCAGCGCAACCATACCTGTAAGCCCATGAAAACAAGTAATTTATTTACAAAATAGGGGTGGGGGTACCCCATGTCCGTTCGGAACAGGGAAGCCACGAAACCATGGCGCGAAGCGCGTCCGGCCCCACCGCAGGTGGCTCCGTCCCGTTCCCAAATCCGAACTTGTCGAGAAACGGGAAATCTCCAGCCACGATTCGCGCCTTCCGTGCGCTTTCCGGTTGAGCGCCCGCCGCAGCCGGCCTAGCGTCCAGGTGAGGGCGATTGATTCGCAGGTTGCGCGCTGGTTTTGCCGCGCGCGAGCCTTCGGAGCGATTCGCGGGCTGCAAGACGATGCTGACAAGCGAGGCGAAATCCTTCGAAGAGCTGACCGGCCGGCTGACCGAGGTTGCGCTCGGCTACCAGCGTATGTTGCAGGAGAATCCTTGCCAGCCGCAGGCGCTGGTGGGCATGACTCTGGTTGCGCTGGCCAGCCGTCAGTCGGAAGCCGCCGTCAGGATGGCTCGCGCCGCCCTGGCCATTGCGCCACGCATGGGCACGGCCTGGGTCGCGCTGGGCCAGGCGCTGAAGGCTGCCGGCCGCAGCGAAGAGGCTGAATGCGCCTATGCGCAGGCTATTTGCCTCGACGGCATGGACCCGCTGGCTCGCATGGGCATGGGCGAGTTGATGCTTGCTAAGGGACGGCCCGAAGAGGCCATCCGGGAATATGAACTGGCGCTGCGCAAGCAGCCGGCGCTGGCAACCGCTCACATGGGCATGGGCCACGCGCTGGCCAGCTTGAGGCGCTATGAAGAGGCGCTCAAATGCTACGAGCAGACGCTGGCGCTCTGCCCGCAACTGCCCGAGGCATATTTCGCCGCTGGCTTTGCTCTGTCGCACATGGGCAAGCCAGAGCAAGCTGAAGCCCGCTACCGGCGGGCGATCGCCTTGCGTCCCGGCTTTGCCGCCGCGTGGATGAATCTGGGCAGCCTGCTGCGCGAGCAGGGATGTGATATCTATGCCGAGGCTGCCTTGCTGCGAGCTGTCGAGCTACGTCCCGACCTGATCTCCGGTTGGATCAATCTGGCGATTCTGGAGCGCGAGAGCTGCCACCCGGACAAGGCCGAGGCACATCTGCGCAAAGCCTTTTCTCTCAACCCGGAGCAGGTCGAAACCATGATGGCCTGGTGCCACTTCCGCTCCTCCGAGGGCGATTCGGCAGGCGCATGGCAGTGGCTGCGCTGGGCATTGGCTCGCGAGCCGGACAATCCCGAGGCCGTGAACATGCGCGGCATCCTGCTGCACAACGAACGCCGCTTCGAGGAGGCTGTCACAGTCTTCGAGCAGGCCGAAGCCCTGGGCCACCAGGCCGCCTCTTCCAACCGCGGAAACTCCCTCCTGGACCTGGGGCGCATGACGGAAGCCTTGCGGGCGCAGGAACTGGCGGTCGAGCGCGACCCGGCCAGCCCCGGCGCGCAGTACAATCTCGCTCTCACCCGTCTGCGCCTCGGCGACTGGAAGCAGGGATGGCCGGGCTACGAGGCCCGCTGGCGCTTCCGCGAGGTGCATCGCGCGCCCATGGCCTTCCGCCAGCCCCGCTGGCAAGGTGAGCCGCTCGACGGACGCCGCATCCTGCTTCACGCCGAGCAGGGGCTGGGCGACTCCATCCAGTTCTGCCGTTACGCGGCCTTAGTGGCGGCGCGCGGCGGCTCGGTCATCCTGCAGGTTCGCGAACCGGTGGAGCGGCTGATGGCTTCGCTGGCGGTTGTGCGCGCCGGGCAGGCCGTGATTGCCCAGTTGGGCATTGAGCCTCCGGCCTTCGATATCGAGTGCCCCCTGATGAGCCTGCCGGCCGTCTTCGGAACAACGCTCGACACGGTTCCCTGGCCCGGCGCTTATCTGGCAGCCGACCCCGGCCTCGTCTTCGACAAAAGAATGCGGTTTCCGGAGCTCCAAACACATGGAAGGCCTTTGCGCGTGGGCCTGGCCTGGGCAGGCAATCCCCGCTACAAGGCCGACAGCCGGCGCTCCATGGAACTGACCACACTTCTGCCCCTTTTGCGCACTTCCGGCATGACCTGGATCTCGCTGCAAAAAGGGGAAACCGCCGGACAGTTGGCCTCCCTGCCCGGCGGTATTTTCGTCTGGGACGGCTCGAGCGGCGAGCGCGATCTGGCCGAAACCGCGGCTCTGATCGCCACTCTCGACCTGGTCATCACCACCGACACGTGCATCTCCCACCTGGCCGGCGCCATGGCCAAACCCGTATGGATTCTCCTGCCCCACCTGAGCGACTGGCGCTGGATGCAGCAGATCGAGACCACCCCCTGGTACCCCACCGCCCGCCTCTTCCGACAGCGCGCGCCGGGCGACTGGGCCGGAGTGCTGGACCGCGTGATCGAGAACTTGAGCGCTCTGCGCGCACTGCGGCGGGATCGAACCATCAGGGCGGTGAAGCAGGAGTCCGAAAGCTCCTGGTTCATCCCTGTGTGATCTCCAAAATCCTCCCAGAAAATAATCAAAATACTTCTTGACACACATCACTCTATAAAATAGAGTTCTCTCCATGACAGATTCACGCACTTCGAATCGCTCCCTCGTCAACGCCGCGCATCCTCTTCTCGCGCGGCCTGGGAAGAAGGGCAGGACCATCGCATGAGCGCCAACTTGCCACTCGTCAACGCGACTGAGTCTTCGCCCACACCCCTCGAAATCGATTGCCTCTCCAAGAGCTTCGGAGAGGTCATCGCGGTCGATGGCGTCTCGCTTGAGCTGCACGCCGGCGAGTGTCTCGGCTTGCTTGGACCAAACGGCGCGGGCAAAAGCACCTTGATCCGCTCGATCGTTGGCCGCATCCTTCCCGACGCGGGCCGCGTCTCGGTCTTTGGCTTCGCGGCCAGCTCCCCTGAGGCTCGCGCGGCGCTCGGATGGGTTCCGCAGGAACTGGCGCTCTATCCCCGCCTCACCTGCAAGGAGAACCTGGCGGCCTTTGGCCGGTATCACGGCCTCTCTGGCGGCAAGCTGACGGAGTCTGTGGCGTGGTGCCTTGACTGGGCCGCGCTCACTGACCGCGCCGGAGACCTTGAGAAGAACCTCTCCGGCGGCATGAAGAGGCGGCTCAACATGGCTGCCGGCATCATTCATCGCCCCCGCGTTGTGCTCATGGATGAGCCAACCGTCGGCGTCGATCCGCAATCGCGCAATCGCATCTTCGAGATGATCGAAGCGCTGCGCGACAAAGGCGCCGCGATCATCTACACCACCCATTACATGGAAGAGGCGGAGCGGCTCTGCGATCGCGTGGCCATCATCGATCACGGCCGCATCATCGCGCAGGGCACCAATCAGGAGCTGGTCCACAGTACCTTCGCCTCGCGCAGTCAGGTGGTGGCGCGCTTCGCAGGCCCTGCTGACGAAGTCAGCTTATGGGTCGAGCAGCACGCCGGGCATCTGGTGGACGGCAGCGCGGAGTTCACCATCGAGCACTCCACCGAGATTGCAGGCCTGCTCGATGACGCCGCCCACGCCGGCCTGGAACTGCTTGACGTAACGCTGCGGCGGCCCAATCTGGAGTCCGTCTTCCTGCACCTCACCGGAAGGGAGTTACGCGATTGATTATCCCCATTATTCGAACAGCTATCACGGGCCTATGCCGCGATCGTGCATCGCTGGCGTTGAGCTTCATCCTGCCCATCGCTTTCTTCAGCATCTTTGCTGTCATCTTTGGCGGCCAGCACAATTCCACCGCCAGAATCAACGTCATTCTGGTGGACGAAGATCACAGCCGCGCGTCGCTCGATCTGGTACGTGGCCTCGAGCGCGAAAGCTCGCTTGCCGTGAGCACCCGGCCCGCCTCCAAAAACAAGTCAGCCGCGCCGCTCCCGGAGTACACAGCAGCCTCCGCGGAGGCCGCGGTCAAGGCGGGCAACGCGCCGGTGGCGCTCATCATTCCCCAGGGCTTTGGCCAGAATCCAATTTCCTTCGGCGGCGACAACTCTGCTCCGCAGATTCAACTGCTCAACGACTCCAGCGACATGATCGCCCCGCAGATGGTTTCCGGCCTTCTGCAAAAGGCCGCCATGACCGCCATGCCCGTAACCATGGCAGAAAAGGGGATGCAGTACACCGATCAGTACATCGGCGGATTCTCGCCGGAGCAACGGAAGCGAATGGACGGCAACCTCGATCAGTTGCGACAGATTGAGAGCCGCCAGGACGCCGCCGGCTCCAGCTCCGCGCCAGCCGATTCCGGCAGCGGCGGGATGATCGCCGTCAAGGCACGCTCGGTCGTAGGACAAGACAAGCGCAGCCCCATGATCTCCTTCTATGCGGCGTCGATCGGCGTCATGTTTCTGCTCTTCACCGCGACCGGCTCGGCAGGCGTTCTGCTGGACGAAGCCGAAAGCGGCACCCTGGATCGCGTGCTCAGTTCGCGCGTTACCATGACCACCCTGCTGGGCGGCAAGCTGATTTACAACACGCTTTTGGCCTTCACGCAGTTGGCTGTTATGTTCCTCTGGGGCTGGGCGGTCTTCAAACTCGATCTCTTCACCCACATACCAGGCTTCCTGGTCATGGGCCTGTGCACGGCCTTCGCCGTAGCGGCTTTTGGCATGTTGCTGGCCAGCATCTGCCAGACGAGGGCGCAGTTGGGCGCGATCTCCACGCTGCTTATTCTGATGATGTCTGCCGTCGGCGGCAGCATGTTTCCCCGCTTCCTGATGCCGGAAGCAATGCAGAAAGCCGGCCTTTTCACCATCAATGCTTGGGCCATTGACGGCTTTACCAAAGTCTTCTGGCGCGATCTTCCGGTGGGGCAACTCTGGCAGCAGGTCAGCGTGCTTCTGGCCGTCGGCATTGTGCTTTTTGTTCTTGCCCGCAGGATCGCCCGGCGCTGGGAGATCGCTTGAAACTCGACCGATTCAAAGGCTCCGTGTCTTGTATCTGGAGCAGTCTTATCGCGCCAAATGCTGGAAACCACGAACCGCAGCTGGCCCCGTTCATCGCCACCACCTCACAGGAGAATCAGAATGACAGCAAGCAATGAAGCGCAGGAACTGAAAGACCGGCTGAGCTTGATCGAAACCATGATCACCGAGGGCCGGCGGGGCACCGAAAGCTATGGCTGGACCTTCCTCCTCTGGGGCGTGGCTTATTACGTCGCCATCGCCTGGTCCTCCCTTTGCCATTACGGCCTGGCATGGCCCATCACCATGGTGAGCACCTGTGTGCTGATGGGGATCATGGTTAGGCGCAGGCGTAGCAGGCGCGGCAACGGACCGGCGACCACCATGAGTCGCGCGATTACGTCCATCTGGATGGCAGTAGGGATTTCCATGTTTGTTCTTCTGGACGCTATCGGTTTCAGCGGCAAGGCGGACTGGCGTATCTTCGCGGCGGTGGCCTCGACCCTGATCGGCACAGCCAATGCTGCCTCCAGCCTGACTCTGAAGTGGAAGATGCAATTTGCCTGCGCAGTAGTCTGGTGGGCGGCAGCAGTGGTCTGCTGTTTTGGTACGCAAATGCAAAGTTCGATTGTCTTTTTGGCCGCCATCTTCTTCTGCCAGATCGTCTTTGGAATCTATCTGATGATTGGCGAAGCCCGCCAGCGCAGAAAGGACGCTACTCATGCCTGAGTTGCCAGAGCTGAATCCTGTGATTCACGGGAAACTGCGCCTGGCCCTGCTCTCGCTGTTGAGCGGCGTCGAAGAAGCCGAGTTCACATGGCTGCGCTCGAAGACCGGCGCGACGGACGGCAACCTGGGCGCACAGTTGCTGAAACTCGAAGAGGCCGGCTATGTGTCGGTGAAAAAGCGCTTCGTCCAGCGCAAGCCGCAGACCCTATACCGCATGACTGATGCCGGACGTCAGGCGCTGACCGAGTATGTGCAGGCACTGAAGCAGTTGCTTGGCGGAGCGATCGGGGCATAAACGCCAATTACGGATGAAATAGGATGAAACGATGAAATTCTTTCGGCAATTCCTTATGCCTGCAGGGGCAATCGCTTTCGCGGCATCATTGTTTCTGGCGGCGCTATTCGCGGTTCGCCTAATAACTCTTCCGCCGGGCAGCTTTTTCCAGCGGACATCCGTAATGCAGACCATCTATCTGGTCCTCTGCCTTACGGCGATGCTGCTGATCTCCAGGGGCCGGCTCGCGGAATTCGGATTCACGAGGGGGACGTTCAGATTCAGCCCGCGCATCCTCTGGTGGCTTCTTCCGGTGGCCGTGTTTTCCATCTTGGGAGCGCTTGCGTCTCCCCATTCGCACTCCTTCATTGATATGACGAAGACGCAGACGATTGTCTTCGTCTGGCTTTACTCGAGTTTTTGCGAAGAGACGCTAGTGCGCGGTCTTCTGCAAACACTGTTGAGCCGGAGTTCCGAGGCAGGCGCGGTTGTCCGACGCGGCTTGAGCATGCCGGTTGTGGTGAGCGGGCTCTTCTTCGGCGCCATGCACCTTACGCTCATCCGGCTAATCGGGCCTGGCGCGATCCCCATTGTTCTGGCGGCAACATACCTTGGCCTGGTCGCAGCTTACTACCGGGAGAAAACCGGGAGCCTTCTTCCGGCCTACATCCTTCACGTGCTCTTCAACATCGCCGGTACGCTGCCGATGTGGTTGATTCTGGGGCTGCACTCAGGCCGCTAACTCAACCGGTTTCGTCCTCAGGCCGCGAGGCTCTGCCGCACCCGCTCCATGATTCCCAGGTAGTAGGCCAGATTGTGGATGGAGTTCAGTGTGCCGGAGAGCGCCTCGCCGGCCTGCATCAGGTGGCGCAGGTAGGCCCGCGTGTAGCGCCGGCAGACCATGCAGTTGCAGGCCGGGTCAGGCGGGTTCTGGTCTTCGGCGTAGCGCGCGCCTTTGATGTTGAGCCGTCCCTCGCTGGTGAAGAGCAGTCCGTGGCGCGCGGCTCGTGTGGGTAGCACGCAGTCCATCATGTCTACGCCCATGCGCGCATACGCCTCGATCTCGTCCGGGTAGCCCACGCCCATCACGTAGCGCGGCTTGTCAGCGGGCAGCAGAGGCAGCACCTCGGCGATCATCTCCTGTGTCATCTCTCGCGGCTCGCCCACGCTCAGCCCGCCAATCGCGTATCCGTCGAAGTCCATCTCCACCAGCCGCTCGGCGCTCTCGCGGCGCAGGTCCCTGTACATTCCGCCCTGCACAATGCCGAAGAGGCTCTGCGTGCCGCGATCCCAGGTGCCCAAAGGCGAGGCACCTGGGGCACCCGGCATCCGCAGTTCGTCGCGCCACGGAACCTCGTGCTGGTGCGCGCGGAAGTGGTCCAGCGACCGCCGCGCCCAGGCCATCGTCAGCCGCAGGCTCTCCTCAGCGCGGTTGCGGTCTGCCGGGTATTCGGTGCATTCGTCGAAGGCCATGCAGATGTCGGCACCCAGCGCGATCTGCACATCCATGGAATGTTCAGGGGTAAAAAAGTGGCTGCTGCCGTCCAGGTGCGAACGGAACTCGACGCCCTCATCCGTGACCTTGCGCAACTGGCTCAGGCTGAAAACCTGAAAGCCTCCCGAGTCGGTCAGGATCGCCCGCGGCCAACTCATGAAGCGGTGCAGCCCGCCCATGCGCCGGATAGCCTCGTGGCCCGGCCTCAGGTAGAGGTGGTAGGTGTTGCCGAGGATGATCTCCGCGCCCAGCTCTTCGAGCAGGCCCTGGGGGACAGCTTTGACTGTGCCGGCCGTGCCCACCGGCATGAAGACCGGCGTTTCGACCGTCTGATGAGGCAGATGCATCCGCCCCCGCCGTCCGCCGGCTTCAGTTGATTGCAGTACGTTGAATTCGAGGCTCACTAGAGGATTTTACCGGGGTGACCACTGGTCGAGTACGCGACGCTGCTTGCATGCTCACCACCCGGCCGCCCCTACCCCCACCCGTATTTTGGACGCAACTTCATTATTATCTTGAGGTTACGAGCATGGTTGCGCTGTAAAATCGTCAAAACAAAGGAGTTCCCTGCAAAATCTTCCAGGATAAGGAGTTACGGGACGTTTTGGCCTCTGCCGGCAACTTCCGGCTGAAATGTGGCGCGAAGAGTTCTGGGATCATTGTGCGACGAAGGGGGAAAATAATCTGCAAGCACCTGCGGTGCGGCCACACGCTCGCTACTCGCTCGCATGGACATTCGTGGTATCCCACCCTTGAATCAAAGAACGATTCAAGGATGGGGCAGCCATTCTTTATGGACGAATCAAGGGTGGGGCAGCCGCCCAAGGCAGAGGATCAGGATAAGAAAAAGACGGCGGGTTTAGGTTCGTGGTTCCCAGGTCTCAACAGCGAAACCTGGACCGCCCGCTCATCGCGATGCGATGAATGATTGCATGACAGCGTCGGCTCCCTCGACCTGAGTAAACTGGTTGCGGCTAAACGACCACGAAGCTCGGGAGGAAAGGAGCCGAGCATGATGATTATAGGCTGTGATTTTCATCCGC